>Ga0070717_10001041_pt1 | contig 18568 bp, 13 predicted proteins | sample LARL113metaG_FD_71366 | JGI IMG/M metagenome (GOLD analysis project Ga0070717, IMG submission 71366) | Corn, switchgrass and miscanthus rhizosphere microbial communities from Kellogg Biological Station, Michigan, USA - LAR L11-3 metaG | ecosystem: Host-associated > Plants > Roots > Rhizosphere ... | reverse complement strand
GGGCGCGGTTGCGACGTGCCGCCGCTGCTGCTCCAGCCGCTGATCGAGAACGCGGTGGTCCACGGCGTGGCGCGCACCAATGATCCGGTGACGATCGACATCCACATCGCGACCATCGCGGGCGAGCTCCGGCTCGCGGTCGACAACACGCGCGATCGCCGCGCCGAGGCCGACGGCGACAGCACCGGCGTCGGGCTCAGCAACACGCGGCAGCGGCTCGAGCGGATGTACGGCGACGACTTCGCGTTCGCCGCCGGCCCCGACGGCCCGGATCACTACCGCGTGACGATCTCGCTGCCGCAAAGCGAGGCCTACGCATGACGCCGATCCGCGCGCTCGTGGTCGATGACGAGCAACACGCGCGCGATAACGTACGCGCGCTGCTGCGCGACGAGCCGGGCTGGCGGGTCATCGGCGAGTGCGACAACGCCGCCGCGCTGCGCGCCGCCGTGTCCGCGCAGGCGCCCGACGTCGTGTTCCTCGACATTCGCCTGCCGGGCGGCGACGGCGTCGGCGTCGCGCGATCGCTGCAGCAGCTCGCGCCGCGCCCCCTGGTCGTGTTCACGACCGCCTACGAGCGCTACGCGGTCGCCGCGTTCGAGGTCCAGGCGATCGACTACTTGCTGAAGCCGTTCGACGACAGCCGGTTCCAGGTCGCGCTGCGCCGCGCCGAGCAAGCCCTCGCGCCCGATCGCACCCCGGATCGCGCGCCCGCCGCGCCGAGCCGCTTCCTCCAGCGCGTGGTGATCCGATCGATCGGGCGCGTCCAGTTCGTCGAGGTCTCGCAGATCGACTGGCTCGAGGCCTCGGGCAACTACGTCGAGATCCACTGCGGCGAGCAATCGTTCCTGCACCGCGAGCGGCTGCGCGTGCTCGAGCAGCAGCTCGATCCCGCCGAGTTCGTCCGCATCCATCGCTCGATCATCGTGCACCGCCCCGCGGTCAAGGAGCTCCGGCCGCTCGCCGGCGGCGACTACAGCGTGCGGCTCGCCTCGGGGCCGCCGCTGCGGCTGAGCCGGACCTACCGCAGCGCGCTCGATCTGCTGTGGCGCGATCGCTAGCGCACGGCCTGCGTCGCGGTCACGACGGCTCGCACCGCGGCGGTTGAGCGCACCGCCGCCGGCGACCTACGGTGGCGCCGTGTCCGCAAGCTCCTCGGCGTCGGTCGGTCGCACCCTGCTCGGCATCGCGATCGGCGCGATCGGCGTCCTCGATCTGCGCGGCGACTTCCTGCCCGGGCTGCAACCCGCGCCGGCCGGGCTGCCCGCCCGCGCCGCCCTCGCCTACCTGACCGGCGCGATCCTCCTCGCCGCCGCGCTCGCCCTGCTCGCGAACCGCCGCGTCCAGCTCGCGGCGCGCGTCCTGCTCGGCGTGCTCGCCTCCTGGATCGTCGTGTTCTTCGCGCCGATCGTGCTCGCCGCGCCCCGCAATGGCGGCGCGTGGACCGGCGTGTTCGAGATCGTCGCGATCGGCGCGGCCGCCGCGCGGCTCGCGTTCCCCACGCAGCCCGCGATCGGACGATTCGGCTTCGCCGCCGCGCTGCCGGTGTTCGGCCTCCTGCACTTCCTCTATGTCGACTACGTCGCGTCGGTGATCCCCGGATGGCTCCCGGCGCACGTGTTCTGGGCCTACGCGACCGGCGTGGCCCACATCGCGGGCGGCGTGGCGCTCGCCACCGGCATCCGCGCGCGCCTCGCGGCCATCCTGCTCGCGGTGATGTTCGGCACGTGGGTCGTCCTCCTTCATCTGCCGCGCGCGCTCGCCGCGGCCGCGCCGCGTGCCGAGTGGACCAGCCTGTTCGTCGCGCTCGCGATGTGCGCAGGAAGCGTGCTGCTGATCGACGACCGTCGCGCCGCGACGTAGGCGCACGCCCGCACGCGCCGCCGCCACGTGGGTCAACTCTCACTCACCCGCGGGCGCGGTGCAGACAGCCACGATGCGCCCCGACGACACGCCCGCGCCAACGGAGCGCGCCGCCGCGCCGTGCGCCGCGAGCACGCGCCTTGCTACAGCGTGTGTCCGACGGTCATGCAGCGCGCGCTTTGTCGAGATTGGTCCCACCACCGTGGCTGAACGTGCACTCGCATATGCGGCGCGCGATCCCCTCCCCCGCGCCGTTGCGCCCGCCGCGCAGCTCCGCGTGTCGGACAGCAGCGACGAGGTCCCCGACATCGGGATCGGCGACGACATCCTGGTCGCCGACGACAGCCCGACCAACCTGGTCGCGATCGAGTCCGCGCTCGCGCCGCTCGGCCGCAAGGTCGTCACCGTGAGCTCGGGCACCGAGGCGCTGTCCCGCCTGCTCGAGCAGGACTTCGCGCTGATCGTGCTCGACGTCGCGATGCCCGGCATCACCGGCATCGAGACCGCGCGCCTGATCCGCTCGCGGCCGCGCAGCCGCGGCACCCCGATCGTGTTCGTCACCGGCATGTCGTGGCAGGACGACGCCGTCGACGAAGCCTACGACGCCGGCGGCTTCGACTTCCTGGTCAAGCCGGTCCGCCCCGAGGTCCTGCGCGCCAAGGTCCGCGTGTTCCTGAAGCTCCAGGAGCGCACCCGCGCCCTGCGCCGCCAGGAGGAGGAGCTCCGCGTCTCGCAGGCCCGGCTCTACGAGCACGAGCTGCTCGAGCAGCGCCAGCGCTTCGAGTCCGAGCTGCTCGATACCCGGCTCCAGCAGCTCGCCGAGGTCGACCGCGGCCAGCAGCAGCTCGCCGGCATCATCGGCAACGAGCTGCTCAACCCGCTGCAGACCCTGCAGATGGCGTTCGATCTGCTGCGCGAGCATCCCAACGCCGAGAAGGGCGAGCGCATCTGCTCGCTCGTCGAGCATCGCCTCGTCCACGTCACCCGGCTGGTCAAGATCCTGATCGACGTGGCGCGCGTCGCCGCCGGCCAGCTCGAGCTGCATCTGCAGACGGTCAACGTCACCGAGCTCGTCGGCCAGGCGCTCGAGGACTGCCGGCCGATCATCGAGACCCGCAAGCTCCGCGTGCGCTTCGAGGCCGAGACCGACACCGCGCCCCTCGTCACCGGCGATCCGACGCGGCTCCACCAGGCGCTGACGACGCTGATCGACCAGGCCGCGCAGGCCACCGCCGAGGGCGGCGAGGTGACGATCCTGTCGCGCGTCGCCGGCAGCGACGTCGTCGTGTCGGTCACCGACAGCGGCCGCGGCATCGCCCCGGCGCAGCTGCCGCGCACGTTCGACATGTTCGTCGGTGAGGGCCTGTCCCAGGGCGTCGCGGCGTTGAACCTCGGCTTGACGCTGGTCAAGCGCCTGATCGATCTCCACGACGGCGCCATCCGCGCCACCAGCGACGGCGTCGGCAAGGGCAGCACGTTCGAGATTCGCCTCGCCCTCGCCCCGCAGGACGTCGAGCTGTCCTCGATGGACCTCTACGCCTCCCAGGAAGTCTCGGTCCTGTCCCCCGCCGACCTGTACGCCTCGCAGGAAGTCTTGATCACCTCGGCCGAATCGATGTCGGCGCCGACCATGACCATGCAGGCCGTCCGCCCGCCGGACGACGACTAGCGGCGCCGGATCATCGCCCGCGGATATACTGTTGCCGCGCCGATGCACGAAGCCGACCTGTTCGCCGCGATGCGCGCGGCACCCGAGGACGACGCCCCGCGTCTCGTCTACGCGGACTGGCTGCTCGCGCGCGGCGATGTGCGCGGGATGTTGATCCTCCTCGAGCAGCGCGAGCGCGCCGGCGAGCCACTCACGGTCGCCCAGCTCGACCAGCTGCTGGAGCTGGCCTCGCGCTTTGGCTTTCCACGACTGCCCGACGATCCGTGCGCCGACATCTTTCGCTTCACGGGCGGCGGCTCGTTCCCGACCCAGTACTGGCTGCACCACGCCGGCCACGAGTACTACCTGCGCTGGCGCTACGGCTTCTCGATCGAAGTCGACGACGAGACCGTGCTCGAGGGTGATCTCGACACCCTGACGACCAACGAGTGGACCTTCCGCGAGACCAACGTCATCCTCGCGATCGTGAGCACCGCGATCCGAGCAGGGAGTCCGCTCTCAGAGCTGCGCTTTCCCGATCAGGCCGGCCTCCGCACGCACCCGCGCTATCACGTCGGCCGCTCGCCCCTCTACGGCTTCCCCGACGACCTCTACGATCCCGATCGCCGCGTCGAGCTCCGCGATCGTCACCGCTGGTACCACCTCTACGATCGCCGCCAGCGCCTGGTTGGCCTCGCGCCGCCGCCCGCGCGCCGGCTCTGGCGCTGCGCGTGCGGCGCCCCCGGCCTGACCTGCGGCGTCACCGGCTGCGATATCCCGCCAGACGCGTAGCTCAGCAGCGGACCGAGGCGTCGCCGCCGTGCACTGCCACGCATGCGATGACCCCCGTATCGAAGACGACGGGGCAGCGATGCGAGTCGCCCCCTCCCACTGCGAGGGAGAGCGTACTGGTAGCGAGCGCGCGCACGGTTTCGCTACGCAGCACAAGCTTTCGGCTGAATTTTTTCATCGTGGCACGATAGCGCAGCGCTCCTGGTCGCTGCACGCATCGATCACGTTCGCAGCAGTCGGCAAGGTCCACCGCGAGACCTCGCCAGTCACCGCGCGCGTCACGATGTCGCCGTCTTGGGCATGGAGCCCGATAATTTGAGACTTGTGCGCCGGGAGTGTCCAGAGCAGGCGCGCGCTCTCGCGATCCCAGAACCGCAGCACACCATCGACGCCTCCCGCCACGACCAACCCCTCGGGGGTCAATGTCGCGTCGGAGAGCAGTCGCGAGCCGCCTCGATAGATCTCGCGACTCTGGCCTGTCGCGCCATCCCACATCCGCGCCGTGCCGTCGCCGCCGGCGGTGAGAATCTGATGACCGACCCAGCGCGCTGAAAACACGCGGCCGACGTGCCCTCCGAGTTGCGCGATGACTCGATAGCGCTGGAGATCGATCAGCACCGGTGGGCCCATGCTGGCAGCGACCGTGGGGGCGATCGGCACGGTCACGAGGCGGCTCCCGTCGGCGCGCAGCGACATCGCACGCGTGGGAAGCTCGACGTCTGCCAGGAGCACGCCACGTCGGTCGTACACATGCAGTCGCCGCTGCGAATCGGAGGCAACGAGCCGACCGTCCGGCAGGAACGACACGGCGTCGATGCCTCCCGGGGCGACCGGGAGAGCGAGCCGCGTGCCGTCATCGGACGTGACGAGCAGTGAGCCGTCGACCGCGCCAGTGACGATCTCGCGCCCCGTGCTCGCGAACCCCACCGCGTTCACCGGTGCACCGTGCGCGATCGTGCGAAGTACGCGGCCACCGGGAAGCTCGTAGACCTCTACCGCGTTGCCGCGGACGATCGCCGCCCGCTCGCCGGAGGCAGCGACCGCCGGAAACGCAGAGGTAAAGTTGCCATCGACGTGCGACACGCTCGGCAACTCCGCCAGCAATTGATCGCGCGACGTATCCCAGACTTGCGTTGGCTGTGTCTTGCACGAGATCGCGATAAACCGGGTCTGTGGTTCAGGTGTCGTGCCGACGCCGCAGTCATCGTTGTTCGCCGACGACGACCAACGGCGGTAAGGCGCGCTCGCATCCCACACCCGCACCGTGCCATCGATCGACGCACCCAGGACATGGCGCGAGCTCGGATCGAAGTGCGCGGCACGGACGGCATTCTGCGGTCCCTCGAGTACCGTGACCGGCATTCCCAGTCCGGCGTCTACGACGACGACGGTTCCATCTAGACCCGCGGCGAGCACGAGCTTCGAGGTCCGGTCGAATTCGACCGCGAAGATCTTGCTGCGCCGAGCATTGAGCTGGCTCAGCAGCTCGCCCGACGCGGCACGCCACACCTGCTCCGTACCGTCGCGGCTGCCCGCGACGACGAGCTGACCGTCAGGCGAAACGGCCACCGCATCCACGGACTCTCCGAACTCGCGCAGATGCCGCACCCGCTCACCGCTCGGGATCGCCCAGATGGCCGCATCGCCCGTCGCCGCCCCGGTGACGAGCCGCGGGCCTGTGGGATCGAAGGCCAGGCTATGAATGCGCGGCCCGGGAAGCGTCACGGCCCGCTGGCGCGTGTGGGTATCGAACACGCGCACGTCATTGCCGCCGGTGGTCGCGAGCCAGCGACCGTCGGCGCTGAACGCGACCGCCGGAAACTCCGATCCGTCGTTGGGGAGCTCTGCAACCAGGATTCCGGTGGCCGTCTCCCAGACGTCTGCGACATCGCCACGGGGATTGATCGCGGCGACGAGCCCGCCGTCGGGCGATACCGCAACGGCGCAGTAGTGCGGCTGCTCGCTGCCCGCGTGGTGCAACTCGCGCTCGAGCGTGCCGCGGGCGGCGTCCCAGATCCGGACGACGCCAGCGCTGCCCGTCGAGACGATCCGCGTTCCATCGGCGGTGTACACCGCCTGATAGACGACGTCGCCGTGCGGCAGCACGTACAGCCGCTGGTAGGTCTGCGCGTCCCAAACCTGAGCGTTCTTGTCGTCGGTCGTGACGATCTGCCGGCCGTCCGGCGAGAACGCCGCCGACCACATGCGGCCCGACGTGCTCGAGAACCGCGCCAGCTCGGCCAGCCGAGGCTGCAGCGCGCGGGCGAGCATGAACGCCGTGCTCGGCGCGGGGTCGCGCTTGTACGCCTCGGCGAGGTGGGTCTGGGCGTCGGGCTCGCCGTGCAACAGCGCCGCGCGACCCTGCTCGAGCTCGGATTGCGTGATCGTCGCGTTCGCGAGCCGCTCGGCCGAGCGCGTCTGCTCGCGCGCGAGGCGGACCTGCATCATCGCGATGCCCAGCGCGCCGATCACCGCGAGCCCGACCCCCGCGCGGCGGATCCACGCACCGCGCCGCGCCCGTCGCTGGCTCGCCGCGACGAACGAGCACTCCAGCGCGCTCAGCGCACCCGACGGCGCGCGGCGCGTCCAGCGCTCGTAATCGGCGAGCACGTCCGGTCCCCACAGCAGGCCCGGCGCCTGCGCCCGGTCACCCCACTGCAGCGCCGAGATCCGGAGCTGCTCGCGCTCAGTTGCGCGCAGCGCTGCCCGCAGCTCCGCCGCCAGCTCGAGCACGTTGCCATGCCGTGCCTCCGGAGACTTGGCGAGCGCGCGCTGCAGCACCCGATCGAGGTCCGACGAGAAGTCACCGCTGAGGTGCGGCACCGCGCCGTTGAGATGACATCGGTAGTAGTCGTCGGTGTTCGTGGCGATGAACGGCGCGTGCCCGGTCAGCGCCTCGTAGACCACCACGCCGAGCGAGTAGATGTCGCTCGCCGGCCCGACCGCGCACGCGTTGTTCCACTGCTCGGGCGACATGTACGCCGCCGACCCGAGCCCCGCGCCGGGTCCGGTGAGCTCCGGCCCGTTCGGCAATGCCGCCATCGCGCGGTCGGGATTCGTGCGTGTCCGCTGCACCCGCGTGGGCGTCACGCGAATCCTCGCCGTCACCACACCGTCCGCGCCCGACGCGCTGGCCAGCTCGTCGTTCTCGCCGATCGAGCCCTCCGGCCAAGCCGGCGGCGCGACCGGCGCGACTTCGTCGGCCTTCGCGATCCCGAAGTCGAGCAGCTTCGGCAGCAACCGGCCCCCGCGCTCGATGACCATGACGTTCGTGGGCTTCAGGTCCCGGTGCACGATCCCGCAGTCGTGCGCCGCCTGGACCACCTGCGCCACCCGCTCGAAGAACGGCACCAGCTGATCCAGCGACATCGGCCCGCGCGTCGCCAGCCAGCGGTCGAGCGTGATGCCGTGCACCAGCTCCATCGCGATCCACAACAGCCCATCTTCCTGCTCCACGCCGAACGCGTAGATGTGCGCCGCATACGGATGGTCGAGCCGCGAGGCCAGCCGTGCCTCGCGCAAGAACCGCTCCTGTGCCACGTCGCTCGTCCGCCGCCGGTCGTGCAGGATCTTGATCACCGCGTCGCGCTTGAGCACCGGCTGCTCGCAGCGATACACGGCGCCATAGCCGCCCTCGCCGATCTGCTCGCGCAGCACGAACTCGCCCAACCTCCGCCCGGAGAGATCACGATCCGCCATCGGCCCTCCCGCAGCGTAAACAGCGCGCCCGCTCCCCGGGTACAAATTCCGCTGACGCATCTTGCGGCACCCGCTCGGCGGCCCTCCGCGTACGCCACCTACACCGCCGCCCCTCTTGCGCCGCGTCCGTCTCGTCGCCGTCGCTAGACGACGCTAGGCGGCCGCGCGCTGGGAGCGGGCGTCGACCATGGCGCGGATCGTCCGGGCCAGCTCCTCGAGCTGGTACGGCTTCTCCAGCACGCGGTCGTGCGGGCCGATAGCGTCGGAGCGGGCGAGGCGATCGGCGCTGTAGCCGGTGACGAACAGGACGGGCAAGTCGCGCCACTTGGCGCGTAGCTCGCACGCGAGCTGCGGGCCGTCGATGCCGGGCATCACGACGTCGGAGACCAGCAGGTCGATGCCGTCGAGCGAGGCCGCGAGGCGCAAGGCGTCCTCGCCGTCGCAGGCCGCGATGACGTGGTAGCCGAGGCGCTCGAGGTTGCGCTGCACGGCGCGGCGCACGGCGGGCTCGTCCTCGACGACGAGCAACGTCTCCTGGCCGAGCGACGCGAGCGGCCGCAAGGTCGACACCAGCGTGCGCGGCGAGGCGCCCCGGGCGCGCGGCAGGTACACGGTGAACGTCGAGCCCACCCCGACCGCGCTCTCGATATCGATCTGCCCGCCGTGCTGGGTCACGATGCCGTGGGCGACGGCGAGGCCGAGGCCGGTGCCGCGACCGACTTCCTTGGTCGTGAAGAACGGCTCGAACGCCGCGCGCTGGGTGGCCTCGTCCATGCCGGTGCCGGTGTCGCTCACGGCGAGCCGCACGTAGCTGCCGGCGCGCACGCGCTGGCGAGCCGCCGCCACGCCGGCGAGCTCGACGGTGTCGACCGCGACACGCAGCGTCCCGCGGTTGCCCATCGCGTCGCACGCGTTGATCGCGAGGTTGAGCAGCACCTGCTCGATCTGATGGCGATCGGCGACGACCTCGCCGGCGTCCGCCGCGACGCTGACCTCGAACCGGATGCTGGCCTCGGCCACGCGGCGCACCATGCGCTCGACGCCGCCGAGGATATCGGCGACCGCGACGGTGGTGCGCTCGAGGGTCTGCTTGCGCGCGAACGCCAGCAGATCGTGGGTCAGCGCGGCGGCGCGATCCGTGGCGTCGGTCGCGTCGCGCACGGCGTCGCTCACGTCGGTCGGATCGAAGCCGGGCTCGGCGATCGTCAACAGGCTCATCCGGATCACGGTGAGCAGGTTGTTGAAGTCGTGCGCGATGCCGCCGGCGAGCCGGCCGACCGCTTCCATCTTCTGGGCCTGGCGCAGCTGGGCCTCGAGCCGGCCGCGCTCGTCGAGCTCGTTGCGCAGCGCCGCGGTGCGCTCCTCGACCTTGCGATCGAGGCCGCGGCGCGCCTCGTCGGCCTCGGCGAGCGCCAGCTGCAGCGCGAGCTCGCGCTGGGCGTCCCCCGCGCGGAGCTCGAGGATCCGGCGGCGCGCGAGGCAGCGCCCGGCGTGCACGATGAACGCGACCGCGAGGCTGGCGACCAGCACGAACGCGTCGTGCAAGAACGTCTCGTAGGGCAGGAGCCGCGTGGCGACCAGCGTCCAGCCGGTCACCTCGACCGCGGCGATCACCAGCGCCCACTGCGGCGACACCACGCTGCCCGCCGAGCCGATCACCAGCACGGCGACATAGACCGAGAACATCGGGTTCGCGCCGAGCAGCGCGGCGTACAGGATGTTGCCGAGCACGCCGAACGACAGCGCCGCGGCGACCATGTGCACCCCGCGCGAGCTCAGCCGGATCCGGCGGCACGCCACGTACATCGTGAAGCCGAACGCGACCAGCGCGGCGTCATACACGACGATCTGCACGCGGCCCGCGTGGGGAAACGTCAGCCCGTTGTACACGCCGAACACGACGAACAGCACGCCGACGACGAGCGCGCCGGGGCGCAGCCCGCTCGCGCCGATCTGGCCGAGCTCGTGCTCGATCCGCGCCTGGGTCTCGGCCCGTCCCAGCGGACCGCTCTGCGATGGTGCCGACGTCGCGATGCGATCATCGTGCGGCCGCCGCCGCCGAACGCGGGGTACGGACGGGGCTGCGCCCGGGGCGTAGACTGTACCGATGACCGGCTTCGACGTCCGCGGCGTCCCCGTCCCCGCGCGGCTGTATGGCACTGCATGGAAAGAGGACGCCACCGAGGCGCTCGCGTTCGGCGCGCTGACCACCGGGTTTCGCGGCATCGACACCGCCAACCAGCGCAAGCACTACCACGAGGCCGGCGTCGGCCAGGCGATCGCGCGGGCGCTGGCCACCGGCATCCGGCGCGACGCGCTGTTCATCCAGACCAAGTTCACGCACCGCGCGGGCCAGGATGACCGCCTGCCCTATGACCCCGCGGCGCCGGTCGCCACGCAGGTCGCGCAGTCGTTCGCCCGCTCGCGAGAGCACCTCGGGCTCGATCGGATCGACAGCCTGCTGCTGCACGGACCCTCGCAGCGCGACGGCCTGGCCACCGCGGACGTCGAGGCGTGGCGCGCGATCGAGGCGCTGGCCGACACCGGCCAGGTCGCGCTGATCGGGATCAGCAACGTGACCGCCGGCCAGCTCGCCGATCTGATCGCGCTGGCCCGCGTCGCGCCGGCCTTCGTGCAGAACCGCTGCTACGCAGCGCGCGGCTGGGATCGCGAGGTCCGCGCGCTGTGCGCCCGACACGAGATCGTCTATCAGGGCTTTTCGCTGCTGACCGCCAACCGCGACGTCCTCGCGCACCGCGGCGTCCGCGCGATCGCGACGCGCCACGGCAAGACGCCGGCGCAGGTCATCTTCCGCTTCGCGCGCCAGGTCGGGATGCTCGCGCTGACCGGCACGAAGAGCCCGCAGCACATGCGCGACGACCTCGCGGTCGACGACATCACGCTCGACGCCAGCGAGCTCGCGGTGGTCGACGCGGCCGGCGCGCCGTCATCCGCGGCCGATATCTGAGGTATGACCGCCCGCGATGGGCCAACTCGACGAGACTCGCTTCGAAGCCGTGGTCGGCGCGCCATGCCCGGCCTGTGCCGGCACGACGCTGGAGATCCGCAGCTTCCTCGATCGCCGCCTCCTGATGATGCTGGGCGATCCCAATGACGACGGCCGCTGGGTCCACGATGGCGAGAAGTTCGTCGACGGGACGTATCACATCACGTGCGGGAGCTGCGCCCACGTCGTGTTCCACGACGACGCTTGCCCGCGCTGCCACGCCGCCGGCGGGCTGGCCAAAGCGCTGGCCGACACCAGCCGGCTGTCGGTTCCCAAGCGCTGCCCGGCCTGCAAGGAGACCGAGCTGCTCGCGCTGGCGCTGATCCCCGCAGCCGTCCGCTACAGCGGCGGGACCGCGGCGCTGCCCCGCCCGCTGGTCGACTTTTCCGAGGCTGGCTACCACGTCGTCGCGTATGCCTGCGAATCGTGTGACGCGGCGGTCGTCGCCCAGCCGTGCCCGCTGTGCGATGCGCCCGGTCCGCTGCGTCCGCGGCCGTAGCGCTGCAACCGGCGCGCGCCGCGGGTGTCGACCCTGCATGGCGGGACCACGAGCCGAGGAGTCATTGCTCACCTCGTTGCGCGAGCTGCGCGCGATCGAAGACCAGCGCATCACCGACGAGCAAGCCGCGCGCGAAGCGGCGTTCCAGGCCAAGCGCGCCGCGCGCGAGGCCGCCGAGCAGGCCAAGCGCGACGCCGAGGCCGCGCAGCGCCGCGCGCGCGTCGACGCCGAGCGCGCCGCCGCCGATGCGCGCGAAGCCGCCGAGCGCGCCGCGCGGATCGCGATCGAGACGGCGCAGGCCGCCGAGCAAGCCCGGGCGCAGATCGCGCTCGATCACCACCGGCTCGCCGAGGAGCGCGCGCTGCGCCGCGAGGTCGCCCGGCGCCAGCGGCCGCGCTGGATGCTGACCGTCACCGCGCTGTCGCTCGGCGCCGCGATCGCGCTCGGCGGGTTCGCCGCGGCCCGCGCGCGCGACGCAAGCACCTCGCGCGCCGCCCGCGACCGCGCGATCGCCGCGCGCCAGCAAGCGCAGGACGACGCCCGCGCCGCGCGCCAGGAGCTCGACGCGCTGAGCCAGCGGCTCGCCGAGCTCGAGGCGCACATCGAGCAAGGGCTGCATCAGCTCGAGATCGTCAAGACCGAGGCCGAGCGACGCGAGGCCAAGGCTGCGCTCGATCGCCTGCGCCAGCAGCATGCTCAGCTCGAGCGCGATCGCATCGAGCGGCTCGACGCGATCCGCCGCGCCGAGCGCCGCCGGCCGATCTCGATCTCGCCGGACTGCCTGCGCAACGCGCTGTGCAAGTAGCCACGCCAGCCGGCAACGACGCGCCGGCGCGACGGTTGTAGTCACGCGCGAGGCGTTCGCGTGCCGCGATGACACGCGGATGCGATTCGATCGCATGACGACAGCCAGTTAGCGCTGGCCCGCGACTTGATAGGCCCGCTGCGCATGGCTCACGTGGCGGTGGTCGTGATCGTGGTTCTCTCGTGGTGGCTCGTTGCTCCGGCCGAGGCGCAGGTCGCGCCGGTCGCGGCGGAGGCGCGCAAGCCGCACGCCGAGCTGGACGACGACGAGCCGCAGTTTCGCTGCAAGCACGCGACCGGCGAGGTGCTGGTGACGTTCAAGGCCGAGACCGAGGTCAAGGATCTGGTCGCGTGGGCGATGGGCTTCACGTGCAAGAACTTCCTGATCGATCCGCGCGTGGTGTCGACCGGCCGCAAGGTCTCGATCATCGTGCCCAACAAGCTGAGCGCGGCCGAGGCGTATCGCCTGTTCCTCGCGGCGCTGTCGACGATCGGCCTGACCGTGGTGACCCGCGGCGAGGTCGACCGCGTGGTCGAGGCGCAGGCCGCGCGGCGCGAGCCGCTGGGGCTGATCAAGCACGGCACGCCCGACAACGTCGACCGCGTCGTGCGCTACGTCTATCAGCCGACCTACGTCGCGGTCGAGGCGCTGGTCCCGGCGTGCAGCGCGATGAAGTCGGACGCCGGCGACGTGCTCGCCGCGGGCCGCATGCTGCTGCTCACCGACTACGCCAGCAACGTGCGCGACATGCTGGCGTTCGCCAAGCTGGTCGACGTTCCGGCCGGCAGCGACGCGATCTACACGCTGCCGGTGCTGCACGCCGATGCCGGCAAGCTGATGGAGAAGCTCAACAGCATCCTCGGCCTGCAGGCGGCGCCCGCGCGGCCCGGTGCGCCGGAGGCCAAGGGCGACGCGGGCGCCGTGAAGCTCGTGGTCGACGAGCGCACCAACACGCTGATCATCGCGGCGCGCGAGCCCGGCTATCAGCGCGTCAAGGCGCTGGTCGAGCGGCTCGACGTCGCGCTGGAGATCGAAGGCGGCAGCGCGATCCACGTGTACCCGCTCGGCAGCGCGATCGCCGAGGAGCTCGCCAAGACGCTGACCGCGGCGATCGGCGACGGCCGCGCCGCCAAGCCGACCGGCGGCCCGAGTCCCGCGGCACCAGCAGCGGCAGCGGCGGCGCCCGCGTCGCCGCTCGACAGCCTCGGCACCGCGATCGAAGGCCAGGTCCGCGTGATCGCGGATCCGCCGACCAACGCGCTGATCGTGATGTCGAGCGGCCGCGACTTCTTCGCGATCAAGGACGTCATCAAGCAGCTCGATCTGCCGCGCCGCCAGGTCTACATCGAGGCCATGATCCTCGAGGTCGCGACGTCGAACAACCTCGACGTCGGGACGTCGGCGCATGCCGGTAGTGAGCAGAGCGGCGCGCTGCTGCTCGGTGGGGTCGAGACGTCGGACGTCAACTCGGTCGCGATCGCCAACTCGCTCGGCGGCGCGACCGGCTTGCTCGGCGGGTTGATCGGCAAGGCGCTCGACCATTCGGAGAGCCTGCTCGGCAAGAGCATCCCGTCGTTCGCCGTGCTGTTCCACGCGATCGCGGACCAGTCGACGACGAACATCGTGTCGTCGCCGAGCATCATCGCGATCGACAACGTCGAGGCGAAGTACAAGGTCGGCACGACGATCCCGGTGGCCGGTGTCACCTCGTTCGTGGGCAGCGGCGGGGGCGCGCTGCCGCCGGGCGCGCAGAGCACGTCGATCGATCATCGCGAGCTGCCGCTGATTCTGAACATCAAGCCGCACATCTCGACCGACGACAGCGTGCTGCTCGAGGTCAAGCACGAGTCGCTCGATCAGACGGCGGATGGCCCGCTCGGCCCGAGCTGGAGCACGCGCAGCTTCGAGACCCGCGTGGTCGTGCACGATCAGCAGACCGTCGTGCTCGGCGGGCTGACCCAGGACAAGGAGGTCGAGGCGGTCACCAAGGTGCCGCTGCTCGGTGATATTCCGCTGCTCGGGTATCTGTTCAAGACCACGGTGAAGAAGCGGAGTCGGACGAACCTGCTGGTCATGCTGACGCCGTACATCATCCGAGATCAGCGCGATCTGGAGGCGATCCAGCGCCGCAAGCTCCACGAGCACGACGAGTTCGCGCGCTCGTCGTCGGCGCTGGATCGCATGAAGTTCGAGCCGGCGATCGATTATGGCAAGAAGCGCGGGTTGCTCGAGGAGATCAACCGCGGTGTGCAGGACGCCGAGCGCGACGAGGCGCTGCGCGGTGAGCTGCCGCGGGCGCATGGCGTGACGGCGGGCAGCGTCGACGTGGCGCCGAGCGAGCCCGCGCCGAGGGAGGCGCCGTAGCCGGGCTAGCGGATTCGTCGACGGGCCGGCGCGCGGCGCGGCGCGGCGTCGACGCGCAGGCCGTCGAGCACCATGGTGAGCATGCGCTGCGCGGCGTCCGGATCGGCGAGCTGCTCGGAGGCCCAGGCGGCGGCCTGCACCGCCATGAGCAGATCCTTGATGTCGGCGTCGTCGCGCAGCTCGCCGGCGGCTTGCGCACGCGCGAGCAGGCGGGCGCCGGCGGTCGTCATCGCCTGACACGAGTTGCCGAGCTCCGTGCAGGTGCCGGCGAGCGCCGCGGCCAGCGCCTTGGACAGCCCGCTGTAGGTCGTCGCGTGGCCGATCATGCTCTCGAGCCAGGTGGTCAGCGCGGCGCTCGCCGGCGTGACCGACTCGAGCTCGGTGGCGCGCGCGACCATCGCCGCGATGCTGTCGTCGAGCACCTTGGCGAGCAGCGCCTCGCGGGTCGGGAAGTGACGATACAGCGTCCCGATGCCGACCCCGGCGCGCCGCGCGATGTCCTCGAGCGAGGCCTCGGCGCCGTGCTCGGTGAACCCGGCGTCGGCCGCCGCGACCAGCAGGTCGTAGTTGCGCTGCGCGTCCGCACGCAGCGGGCGCTCGCCCTGACCGTTCTGGGAGGTGGATCGGGATTGCAAAGCGGAGGCTACCTCCGTATATCGAGAAGCATGATGTGGAGGCTACCTCCGGTTATTCTAGCACGGCTCGCCGCCCTCGCCGCTCTCGCGGCCGCGGCGTGCACCCACGAAGCTGCCTCGGCGCCGGTCCCGCCGCCCCCGGGAGTCGTCGCCGCGCCGGTCGCCGCGCGCGACATCGACCCGTGGGACGAGCTCACCGGGCGGGTCGAGGCGGTCGACACCGTCGAGATCCGCGCGCGGGTCGCCGGCTACGTCACCGCGGTGCGCTACCGCGAGGGCAGCGACGTCGCCGCCGGCACGGTGCTGTTCACCATCGACCCGCGGCCCGCGCAGGCCGCGCTCGCCCGCGCGACGGCCGAGCTCGCCCGGGCCCGCGCCCGCGCGGCGTTCACCCGCGCCGACGCCGCGCGCGCCGAGCGCTTGCTGACCGCCTCGGCGATCCCGCAGGTCGAGCGTGACACCGCCGCGTCGGTCGCCGCGCAGGCCGACGCCGACGTCGCCGCGCAGATCGCCGCCGTCGAGCTCGCGCGGCTCGACGTCGAGTTCACCCAGGTCCGCGCACCGATCGCCGGCCGCACCGGCCAGGCGCTGGTCTCGCGCGGCGACTACATCGCCGCCGGCCCGGCGCCGACCGTGCTGACCACGGTGCGCTCGATCGACCCGGTCCACGTCTACTTCACCGGCGACGAGCAGACCTATCTGCGCTACGCCGCGAGCACGACCACGGCCGCGCCTGCGCGCCCGGTGTTCGTCGGGTTCGCCGACGAGACGGGATATCCCCACGAGGCCAAGGTCGACTTCGTCGACAACCGCGTCGATCCGGCGACCGGCACGATCCGCCTGCGCGCGGTGCTCGCCAACCCGGCGCACCGCTTCGCGCCTGGCCTCTACGCCCGCGTCCGGCTCAGCGGCGGCGCGCCGGTCCACGCCCTGCTCGTCGATGACAAGGCGATCCTGACCGACCAGGATCGCAAGTTCGTCTATGCGCTCGGCCCCGGCGACGTCGCGACCCGCAAGGACGTCCAGCTCGGCCGCCTGGTCGATGGCCTGCGCGTGATCACCAGCGGCCTCGCGCCCGGCGACCGCGTGATCGTGCGCGGCATCCAGAAGATCGGCCCCGGCATGCACGTCGCCGTCGAGACCGCTCCGGCGGCGCAGCCGGGCGGTCCGACGTGAACCTCGCGCGGTTCTTCGTCGATCGCCCGATCTTCGCGGCGGTCCTCTCCATCATCATCTTCACCGCCGGCCTGATCGCGATCCCGTTGCTCCCGGTCAGCGAGTACCCCGAGGTCGTACCGCCCACCGTGCAGGTCCGCGCGAGCTACCCGGGCGCCAACCCCAAGATCCTGTCCGAGACCGTCGCCGCGCCGCTCGAAGAGGCGATCAACGGCGTCGAGCGCATGATGTACATGAAGTCGGTCGCGAGCAGCGACGGCGTCATGCTGCTGACCGTCACGTTCCAGCCCGGCACCGACGCCAACACCGCGCAGGTCCAGGTCCAGAACCGCGTCGCCCAGGCGCTCGCGCGCTTGCCCGAGGAGGTCCGCCGGCAAGGCGTGGTGACCCAGAAGCAATCGCCCAACCTGACCTTGCTCGTCCACCTGCTGTCGCCCGACGGCCGCTACGACTCGGTGTACCTGCGCAACTACGCGACGCTGCATGTCCGCGACGCGCTCGCGCGCATCCCCGGCATCGGCGACGCGCTGGTGTTCGGCGCCGGCGACTACGCGATGCGGATCTGGCTCGCGCCCGACAAGCTCGCCGCGCGCGGCCTGGTGCCGAGCGACGTCGTCCGCGCCATCCGCGAGCAGAACGTCCAGGTCTCGGCCGGCCAGCTCGGCGCGCCGCCGACCCCGCACGCGAGCGACTTCCTGCTGTCGATCAACGCCCCCGGCCGGCTGGTCACCGAGGCCGAGTTCGCGCAGATCGTGATCCGGACCGGCGCCGGCGGCGAGCTGACCCGGCTCGGCGACGTCGCCCGCATCGAGCTCGGCGCCGCGACCTACTCGCTGCGCTCGCTGCTCGACAACCAGCAGGCGGTCGCGATCGGCATCTTCCAGGCGCCCGGCACCAACGTGGTCGCCTTGTCCGATCAGATCCGCGCCAAGATGGCCGAGCTCGCGACCCAGTTTCCGACCGGCCTGACGTGGACCGTGGTGTACGACCCGACGGTGTTCGTCCAGGAGTCGATCCACTCGGTGATCGAGACGTTGTTCGAGGCCGCGCTGCTGGTCGTCATCGTCGTGATCCTGTTCCTCCAGACCTGGCGCGCCTCGGTGATCCCGCTGATCGCCGTGCCGGTCTCGATCGTCGGCACGTTCGGCGTGCTGCTCGTGCTCGGCTTCACGATCAACACGCTGACCCTGTTCGGCCTCGTGCTCGCGATCGGCATCGTGGTCGACGACGCGATCGTCGTGGTCGAGAACGTCGAGCGCAGCATCGAGGCGGGGCTCGCGCCGCGCGCGGCCGCGCACCAGGCGATGCGCGAGGTCTCGGGGCCGATCGTCGCGGTCGCGCTCGTGTTGTGCGCGGTGTTCGTGCCGATGACGTTCATGGCCGGGCTGACCGGCCAGTTCTTCCGCCAGTTCGCGGCGACGATCGCGATCTCGACGGTGATCTCGGCGATCAACTCGCTGACCTTGTCGCCGGCGCTGGCCGCGCGCCTGCTCCGTCCGCACGGCGCGCCGCGCGACTGGCTGACCCGCGTGATCGATCGGCTGTTCGGCTGGGGGTTTCGTCGCTTCGATCGCGGGTTTCGCCTCGCCACCCGCGGCTACGGCGCCGTGGTCGGCCGCGCGGTGCGCCGCCGCCGGCTGACCTTCACGGTCTACGCGCTCGCGATCGGGCTCGCCGTGCTCGCGTTTCGCGCCGTGCCGGGCGGCTTCGTGCCGACCCAGGACAAGATGTACCTGATCGCGCTCGCCCGGCTGCCCGAGGGCGCGTCGCTCGATCGCACCGAGGCGGTGACCCGCGAGATCGCCAGGCGCGCGCTGACCACACGCGGCGTGGCGCACGCGATCGCGTTCCCCGGGCTCAACGCGGTGCACTTCACCAACACGCCGAACACCGCCACCGTGTTCATCACGCTCGCGCGCGCCGACGACCGCGATCGCAGCGCCGAGCAGATCGCTGGCGAGCTCAACGGCAAGCTCGCCGAGATCAAAGACGGCTTCGCGTTCGCGATCATGCCGCCGCCGATCCTCGGGCTCGGCACCGGCGCCGGGTTCTCGCTGTATGTCCAGGATCGCGCCGGGCG
>Ga0070717_10001040_pt1 | contig 18568 bp, 20 predicted proteins | sample LARL113metaG_FD_71366 | JGI IMG/M metagenome (GOLD analysis project Ga0070717, IMG submission 71366) | Corn, switchgrass and miscanthus rhizosphere microbial communities from Kellogg Biological Station, Michigan, USA - LAR L11-3 metaG | ecosystem: Host-associated > Plants > Roots > Rhizosphere ... | reverse complement strand
AACGAGAGAGAAGTTGTCGGCATCAGCCGATCGGCAGCACCTGCGTGTGCTCGATCTGCACCGCCTGAAGCAAGCTCGGGTTCAGGCCCAGCAGCGCCAGAATCGTCGGCGCGATCTGGGTCGTCTCGACCGATGCGTCCTGGACGACGCCCGGCGGCACGACAGCCGGTCCTGACACCACGAGCGGCACGTCGCGGTCCTGGGGGTTTGCCCCGCCGTGCTCCGCGATCTTTTTGTGTCCGCCGGTGAACACGGTGCCGTACTGGGAGATTCCGAAGACGTCCGGCACTCGAGAATCGCCCGCCGGGACGTTGAAGTAGGCCGCCGCGTCCGCGCCTGCGTAGACGGTCGCGAGGCCTGAGCTCGTGTAGGCTTTGGGGTTGCCGTTGATGTCGTTGCCCGTCCCCGCGTGGCCGAGCAGGAAGCTCTTCGCGAACGACGTGGCGAGGTTGGAGCGGTCGTTCAGCCACATCAGCATCCCGTCGTCGTCGACGGCGAAGGCCACGAGGGGCTGGACCGCGGTCGGGTGAGCCGACTGCCAGGCCGCGTTGAGGGCGTCGACGATCGGGCCGTCGGGAATCCGCGTCAGGGCCGACGGCGTCTGCGGAGACTGGCCGTGCTTGGCCGAGAGGATGATGGCGGTGCTGGATTCGAGGCCGTGGGCCTTGATCGCTGTCATCATCGAGCCCAGCTGGTCGTTGATGTAGTTCAGCGCACGGACGAGAAGGGGACCGGGGGTGACGCCGTCGGCGAGATAGCCGCCCGTGAGCCCGTCGGACCTGGGCAGCTTCTCCGCCGTCGACACCGTCTGGAAGTTCATGCCGAAGATCGCCGGCACGCCGGCGAATGTCGAACCGCTGTGGTCTAAGCCGCGGATCTCGTTGAGGACGGCTTCGACCTTGTAGCTGTCGTACTGCATCGTCAACGCGTTGTCGGTGGTCCAGTCGTTCGACGAACCCGAGGTCGGTGCGTCGCTGTTGATCTCAGGAGTGAAGAGGTCCTGCACGCCGGTGCCGGACGGGCCGTTCAGCACCTGGTAGGCCGGGTGCTTGTCGCTCCAGGCGGTGCGCAGGCCGGCGGCGCGAGCCACCTCGAAAATGGTGTTGACCTTGATGTACTGGTTCGGATAAACGGGCTTGCACGTTGCGGGATCGACGGGCAGCTGGCTCGGGTCGATCAAGGTGGTCGGGTTGCCCGTCATCTGCAGGATGCTGGCAGGCAGGCCGCTCAGCCCCTGGCCGGCGTCGATCGAGAGCGGGTTCTTGTCCAGCTGCTCGAAATAAGTGACCTCGACCCCTGGCATGACGCCGGTGCAGTTGGTGGTGCCCGCCGGCAGGAGGGCGTGGTTCCAGGTGTCGTCGTAGTAGACGCCTGTGCTCGACGGGTTTCCGCCGGTGGCGATCCCGACCATCCCCGGAAAGGAGTCAGAGGGGACGGGCGTCTGCGCGTGGGTGAACTCGACGCCCTGCCGTACGAGCAAAGCGAGCGCCGAGCCCGGGTGGTTATGGACGTACCAGGCGAGGTCGGTCTGGTGGATGCCGTCGACCGAGATCAAGAGCACGTGTTTGGCCGTTGGCTTGCCGGCGGCCGCTGGTTGCGCGCCCATGGCGAGACCCGCCACGAGACCGGCTGCGGTCAACGCCCCTACAACTCGCTGCGCCAAATGGGTCATGGGCTCGCTCCCTGTACTGCGCCGGCACGGCCGGCCTCCCCCGACGGCGACTCATCGAGGCTAGGAGCGCCGGGTTATTGGACCCGGATTGCGCCCTTAAGAGACAGTTAAGGTTCTAGGCCGTGATCCGCACGGAACGTCTCGTACTTCGTCGATGGCGTCCGAGCGACCGAGCTCCATTCGCCGCGCTGAACGCGGATGCCGAGGTGATGGAGCACTTCCCGGGCCCGATGACGCGTGAGGAATCGAACGCCTTCGTCGATCGGATGGAGGCTTACTGGCACGAGCACGGCTACGGTCGGTTCGCCGTCGAACTGCCCGGTCAAGCCGACTGCATCGGGTTTGTGGGGATCACTGTCCCGACCTTCATGCCGCAAGACGAGATCGGGTGGCGCCTGGCGCGGCCGTTTTGGGGCCGGGGCTATGCGACCGAGGCTGCGCGTGCCGTTCTGGCGGACGCGTTCGATCGTTTGGGCCGCGCCGAGATCGTCTCCTTCACGGTGCCGGCCAACGTCCGCTCGACCCGAGTGATGGAGCGACTTGGCATGACACACGACCCGGCCGACGACTTCGACCATCCAATGTTCCCGGCGGGTCATCGGCTCCAACGTCACGTTCTGTACCGACTCGACCGCGAGCGATGGCGAAGGTCTAGTTGTTGACCACCAGCCGGTATCGGTGCTCGGGCCGCCCCGGGCTGCCGTAACGCATCGTCAGCTCGGCCTTGCCGAGCTGGCAGAGGTGGTCAAGGTAGCGGCGGGCGGTGACCCGGCTCACGCCGGCGATCTCCGCCACCGCGGCCGCGGCCAGGCCGGAGTTCGAACCCCGCAGCGCCTTCCAGATCATCTCGAGCGTGGCATCAGACAGGCCTTTGGGCAGCGGCTCGCTGCGGGCTGTGCGCAGAGCGCCGAAGATGCGGTCGACATCGCCCTGGCTGGCCCTCGCGAGGTTGTCCATGCGGTCGCGGGCGGCGGCATAGGAGAGCAGCTTCTCCTCGAAAGCGGCGAAGAGGAAGGGCTTGATCAGGTAGTGGACGACGCCACCGCGCATCGCGGCGCGAAGGCTCTCGACCTCGCGGGCTGCCGTGATGGAGATCACGTCGACCGCGCCGTTCTCGCCCTCGCGGAGCTGGCGCAGGACCTCGAGGCCCGAAATGTCCGGGAGATAGATGTCGAGAAGGACCAGGTCCGGATGCAGCCTGTCGACGCTCTCGAGCGCCTGTGTGCCGGTGTGTGCGCGACCCGCGACTGTGAAGCCCTTGACCTGCTCGACGTAGGCGCAGTGCAGCTCGGCCACCCGGAAGTCGTCGTCGACGACCAGGGTGCGGATCATGCCCCGACGGCGACCTTCAAAGGGATCCGGACCGTGAACAGCGCGCCGCTCTCGTTCACGACGGCGACGGAGCCACGGTTTCGGTGCACGACCTGCCGGACGAGGGCAAGGCCAAAGCCATGGCGGCGACCGGCGTTGGACTTGGTGGTGTAACCCTCCTGGAAGATCTGCCCATCCACGCCCGTGGGGATGCCTGGGCCTGAATCGTGAACCCGAACCACCAGCTCTGACTGCTGCTCGGTCACCGAGACGCTTACCCAACGCTCGTCAGCCGAAGTGCCCGCCGCATCCAGGGCGTTGTCGATCAGGTTGCCGAGCAGCGTGATCAGGTCCTCGCTGTCGAGCGAGCTGTTCGTCATCACCGTGTCCTCGCTCACCCGGAGCTCGACGCCCCTTTCGGACGCCATCGCGGCTTTGGCGAGCAGCAGCGCTCCCAGCACGGGATCGCCAACACGCTCCAGCAGCGCCTCGGTGAGCTCCTGGTGGACGCCGGACGTTTGAGCGATCAGCTTCATCGCCTCGTCCTCGCGCCCCATCTGGACCAGGCCGGCGATCGTATGCAGGCGGTTCGCGAACTCGTGGGCCTGCGCCCGCAAAGCTTCAGTCAGGCTCTCGACGCCCATTGCATGCGACAGGCCGGTGAGCTCCTTGGTGTCGCGCAGGGTGGCCACATGGCCGATCTCGCGGCCGCGCACCTTGATCGACCTTCGGCTCGCGACCAGCACGCGGTCGCCCGCGAGCAGGACCTCGTCCTGGTCGTTGAGGCCGCCCGAGAGAAACTTCATCAGGCGCCCAGGCGGCAGCACCTGCGACACCTTGCGCCCGACGCAGTCGGCCGGCAGGTCGAGCAGCCTCCGCGCCTCGTCGTTCGCGAGTGTGATCGTTCCGCTCGCGTCTGTCGCGACCGCTCCTTCATGGATGCCCTGCAGGCTGGCCTCGCGCTCCTCGAGCAGGCCCGCGATCTCGTGCGGCTCGAGGCCGAACGTCTGCCGCTTCAGACGTGAGGCGAGGAGCATCGATCCCGCGGCCCCAAGCGCCATCGCCAGCAGCACGGTCACGCCGAATCCGGGCAGCTCGCGCAGGAGCTGCTGCCAGACCGCCGTTTCGAGGAAGCCGACCGACACCATGCCGATGACCTGCCCCTCGTAGAAGATCGGCGCCTTGCCTCGGGCCGATACGCCCAGGGTGCCTGTCTGGACTCCGACCCAGGTGTTGCCGGCGAGCACGGTGCCGGGATCCTCGTCGACCGGCTTGCCGATCATGGCCGGGTTCGGGTGGGAGTACCGGATGCCCCGCCGGTCGGTCACCACGACGTACCGGGCGCCGGTCGAATGCCGCGTCTCCTCGGCGGTCACCTGGATCAGGCCCGTCGGATCGCCGGCCAGGAGCGCCTGCTGCACGGCGCTGTTGGACGCAACCGTCTCAGCGATCGCGAGCGACCTCTGTTCGTACTGGCGGTCCAGCTCCTGGCTGGCCTGCCACACGGCAGCGGCTGCGCCGATCAGGGTCGACAGCAGGACGATCGCGACCTGGAAGACCAGGATCTGGTAGGCGAGGGGCAACCGGGCTTTCACAGGGGGCTCTCACCGGATCGTAGTACGCGCCCGCCCGAGCGGCGCTGACCAAAACGACCAAAACGGCCACTACGACCGCATGGATTGTCATGCCGGCCGAAGCCATCCAGAGTCGGGATCAATGCCCCAAGCCATCGAGCTCCGCGGTGTCACCAAGCAGTTCCTGACCCCCGCGGGCGGTGTCTACACCGCCCTGCGCGATCTCGACATGGCCGTACAACCAGGCGAGTTCTGCGCCGTGGTCGGCCCGACCGGCTGCGGCAAGTCGACGACCCTCGCGCTGATCTCCGGCCTCGAGCCGGCCACCGAGGGCGAGGTCGAGCTCTTCGGCAAGCCGGTCGCGGGCATCGCCTCCGGCATCGGCTACGTCTTCCAGGCGGACGCCGTCTTCCCCTGGAAGACGGTGCTCGAGAACGTGGCGGCAGGCCCCCGCTACCACGGGGCCTCCAATCAGGACGCGCGCCTTCAGGCGCGTGACTGGATCGCCCGCGTGGGCCTCGCCGGGTTCGAGGACCGATACCCGTACCAGCTGTCCGGCGGTATGCGCAAGCGCGTCGCCCTGGCGCAGAGCCTGATCAACGGCCCGCGGGTCCTGCTCATGGACGAGCCGTTCAGCGCGCTGGACGTCCAGACCCGGTCGCTGATGGAGAACGAGCTCCTCGGCCTATGGTCCTCGACCTCCGCGTCGGTCGTCTTCGTGACTCATGACCTCGAAGAGGCGATCTCCCTGAGCGACCGGGTGTTCGTGATCACCGCGGCGCCCGGAACCATCAAGAGCAACTACGTCGTCGACCTGCCGCGCCCGCGCAACGTGGCCGAGATCCGCTTTCAGCCGCGGTTCGTGGAGATCTACGAGGAGATCTGGAAGGACCTCCGCGACGAGGTCCTGGTGAGCTATGAGCGTCAGAAGCGCAGCGGCGCGGCTTAGCGACACCGTGGCCAGCCCAGCCGAGGCCGCCACGCGCCCGCGCATATCCGACCTCGCGGCCCGGCGCATGCGCGATGCGCGGCGGCGCCGGATCACGGTCCAGGCCCTCCGCTTGCTCGCGGCCGTCGTTTGGCTCGGCAGCTGGGAGCTCACCACGCGGCTCGGCTGGGTCGACAAGTTCTTCTTCTCGCAGCCCTCGGAGATCGTCCAGAAGATCTGGTACTGGATCACGCAGGGCACCGAGCTGGGCCCGCTGTGGGACCAGGTCCTGACCACGATGGAGGAGACCGCCGGCGGCTTCGTCGTAGGCGCGCTGCTCGGGATCGTGATCGGCGTGGCGCTGGGCCGCAACCACCTGCTGTCGGACGTGCTCGGTCCCTACGTCAAAGCGGCCAACGCGATCCCGCGCGTGGTGCTCGGCGCCCTGTTCGCCATCTCGCTCGGCCTCGACATCAAGTCGAAGATCGCGACCGCGGCCATCCTCGTCTTCTTCGTCGTCTTCTTCAACGCTTTCCAGGGTGCCCGCGAGGTGGATCGCAACCTCATCGCCAACGCGCGGATCCTGGGCGCCGACAACCGCCGGCTCACGACCGAGATCGTGGTGCCGTCGGCGCTTTCGTGGATCATCGCCAGCCTCCATACGAGCTTTGGGCTGGCCCTGGTCGGCGCGGTAGTGGGAGAGCTGTTCGGCGCCACGGCCGGCGTCGGGGAGCTGATCTACAGCGCCGAGCAGAACTTCGACGCGGCCGGCGTGTTCGCCGGGATGTTCTTGCTGGCTGCCATTGCGCTGGTGGCAGAAGCCCTGATCACAGCGCTCGAGAACCGCCTCATCCGGTGGCGTCCGCAGGTCATCACCGAGACGAGGATTTGAAGGAGGAGTCGGTGCATGGGATCCAGTAGTCGTCGCCTTTTCACTGTCCTGGCAGGGCTCGCGATGCTCACCGCCTGCGGCAGCACGAGCACCTCGGCTGGAGGCGTCCAGACGGTGTCGTTGAAGATCATGGTCGGAGGCCTCAACAAGCAGATCTACCTTCCGAACATGCTCACGCAGCAGCTGGGCTACTTCAGGGACGAGCACCTCGACGTGCAGCTCATCGACGAGGGCTCGGGACAGGCATCTGAAGATGAGGTGCTGGCCGGCAACGTCGACGCCGGCTCGGGCGCGTACGTCCATCCGGTTGTGCTCAACGCGGCGGGCAAGAAAATCGAGACGATCTGCCAGTTCGGCATCGCGCCCGGTGAGGCCGAGATGGTGGACGCCCGCAAGGCGAGCTCGATTCAGTCGGCGGCAGACCTGCAGGGCAAGAATCTGGGCGTGACCGAGCTTGGCTCCGGCACGCACACGCTCACGCTCGCGATCCTCGGCAAGGCCGGCATCGACCCAACCAAAGAGCACTTCATCGGCGTCGGCGCCGGAGACACTTTCATCGCGGCCATCGACCAGCAGAAGATCGACGCCGGTATGACCACTGAACCAACCATCTCCCGCCTGGTCACCACCGGCAAGGCCAAGGTGCTGGTCGACCTTCGAACCCCCCAGTCGACCGAGGCGGCACTGGGCGGCGACTACCCGTTCATCGGCATCTTCGCGAAGAACGACTGGGTCAACAGCCACAAGGACGTGGCCCAGCGGCTGGTGAACGCCTACGTCAAGACGCTCAAGTTCATCCACTCGCACTCCGCGGCCGAGATCGCGGCCAAGATGCCGCCGGACTACTACGCCGGCAACCAGGACCTCTACATCACCGCGCTGCAGGGCCAGCTCGCCATCTTCGGAACCGACTGCAAGATGCCTGCGGGCGGCCCCGAGACCGTGCTGAAGATCCAGCAGAACTACGTGCCCAGCTTCAAGGGCAAGACGGCCAACCTCAGCGAGACCTACACGAACGATTTCGCGAACAACGCCAGCTGATCGAACTGCAAAGCGGGGATCGCGCGAGTGAGCGCGGTCCCCGCGACGCATTGTGATCAGCGATTCGTTTCGCGCCGCACGAAGAGCGTCGTGCCGGTGACGATGAACACCGCGAACATCAGGGCCAGCACCGCCACGTTGGTGGCGGGGCTCGTCAGCACCACGCGGCTGTAGTCGGGCGACCCGGAGAAGACAACCCCACGCGTGAGGTCGATCACGTACCGCATGGGCGAGATGAGCGACAGCGCCTCGAGGTACCAGGGCAGGATGTTGATCGGGCTGATCAGGCCGGCCAGGAAGTACTGCGGCAGGAACACGAAGTTGAAGATCTGGTTGGACGCGCGCGCATCGCTCATCGTGTTGAGCAGCAGCAGCCCGAAGGCGCCGCCCATGAAACACGACAGCAGCGCCACCGGCACCAGCAGCCCGATCGTGGTGGGCGTCAGCGGCACTCGCAGGATGGCGGCGAAGACGACCATCGGCATCACCTGCGCGACCGCGACCATCGTCTCGCCTAGGATCTTGCCGAAGACGATCGAGTAGCGCGACACGGGCGAGACGAAAAGCTCCTGGGCGAAATCGTTCTGGCGATCGTCCATCAGCGAGGTCAGGCCCTGCGCGGTCGACTGGAACAGCGTCATGCCCAGGAAGCCCGTGAACGTGAAGCCGATGAAGTTGAAGCCGACCGAGCGTCCAAGGTTCAGCTGGAGCGTGCCGCCCAGCAGGAAGATCATCGCGAACGGGAAAACCACCGCGGCGACCAGCCGGCCGGGGTCGCGGATGAACTTCAACAGGTCGCGGGCCGCGATCGCCGCGACCGCGTTCATCTCACGCATCGCCGGCCTCGAGGATCTTCAGGTACGCCTCTTCAAGCGTCGGAGACTCCGTCTTGAGAAGGGTCAGCGGCAGGTCGATGGCTCGCACGACCTCGTAAGCGGTGCGCTCGTCGAGCTCGACCTTGAACGCGCCGTCTTCGCTGAACGGCACCTTCAGATCGGCCAGCCGGCGCCGCAGCGCGGCCCGGTCCTCCGCGTCGATGAGCAGCCGCTCGCGGACCAGCTGCGCCTTGACCTGGTGCGGCGTCCCGAGGGCGACGATGCGGCCGTGGTCGAGGATGCAGACCTCGTCGGCCTCTTCGGCTTCGTTCAGCTGGTGCGTTGTCAGCAGGATGGTGATGTCGTGGCGGCGCCGCAGCTCGCTGATGTACTGCCACAGGCTGCGGCGGCTTGCCGTGTCGAGACCGCTCGTCGGCTCGTCGAGGAACAGCACTCGCGGGTGATGCATCAGCCCGCGAATGATCTCCAGCTTGCGCCGCATTCCGCCTGATAGCCGCTTGACGGGCTTGAAGACCTCGGCCCCCAGCCCCACGACGTCGGCGAGCTCGCGCAGCTGCTGTCGGTAGGCGGCCGGCATCGTCCGGTACAGCGGGCGGTAGGGATGAAGGTGGTAGAGGATGGCGTGGAACCGAACGTTTTCCTCGCCCGTGAGGTTCATGTCCAGGGACGGGTTCTGAAAGATGATCCCCACCTGGCGCCGCACCGCGGCCGCCTCGCGCACGATGTCGTGGCCGCAGATGCGCACGGTCCCCGCGGTGGGTGACAGGGTCGTGGTCAGGATCGCGACAGTCGTGCTCTTGCCGGCTCCGTTCGGGCCTAGAAGCGCGAAGAACTGGCCGGGCTCGACGTCGAACGAGACGCCGTCGACGGCGTTGACCTTTCCCTTTCGGTAGCGCTTGACGAGGTCGCGAACCTCGATGACCGGCATGCTCAGGCCACCAGCCTAAGCATCGAGCCGCGGGGTGAACAGCTCACCCCGCGGCCATCGGTTTCTACAGGGAGTTGGCGGCGTCCAGCAGCGTCTGGCCCCGCGCCACCAGCGACTGAGCCTGCTGCTCGGTGATCGCCTGGCCGTTGAACTCGGCGCCTTCGAGCAGCCCGATCATCTGGGCCGCGAGGGCGTCTCGCCGGCTGGTCAGCGAGCTGATCTGGACTTCCATGTTCGTGTAGCTGCTGTCGTCGGTCGAGCTGCCACTTTCGATGCCTCGCGTCGAAGCGGACAGCGTCGCCAGGCCGAACTCGCCCACCGACGCGTCGAGCTGCTTGTACATCCGCGCGACCTTGAGGTAGCCGTCCGACTTGCTGGTCGCATCCGGCCGTGCCCATCCGGTGAGGTCCTCCGTGAGCGCCCGGCCGTCGTGGCTGTAATCGTCCTTCAACCCGAGCAGGACCATCAGTGTGGGCCGGATGTCCGTGTGGTCGGACCATGTCGTGCCATCGATGCCGACCTGGTCGACGCCGGGGCCGACCATGCCGAGCCAGGTGGTCGTGATCTCGGGCTGCACGTCGCCGTGGTTCCAGGCAAAGCCGGGATTCTCGGTCACGCAGGGCAGGCTGCAGTTCGGTGCGCCATGGAAGAGGAAGTAGTTCGGGTCGGCGAACAGGGTGAAGGTCGGCGTGCGCGCAGGGTCTGACGTGACCATGTGCAGCGCCTTCATCTCCACGGGGTCGGCGAGGAACTTCGCGATGGTGTCGGTGTTCCCCGTGATCGGGCTCACCGCGGTGAGCTGGCTGGTCGCGCGCTCGAACGTGCGCGTTGTCGCGTCGTCGCGAGCCGGGTTGCCCGTGATGTAGACGGTCGGCGCCGAGTCCGAGTGAACGTTGAACGGAGTGGTCACGCCCTGCTCGGTGGCGAGCAGCCCGGTGTAGTTGGCGTTCACCTCGCCGATCTTGCTGTAGGTGCAGGGAAGGTTGACACCGTCGCAGCCGGCGGGGCTCGCGGGCCCGCCCGCGAAGTGGTCGCCCTCGTCAGCGGTGAAGACGAAGAGCGTGTTGCTCTGGTTGATCCCGTCGTTGGCGAGCCGCTGGAAGAACTGGCCGAAAGCGGTGTCGTAGGCCTTGAGCGCGGCGACGTAGCCCGCCTGGCCCGGTCCGTACGCCGGCCCGCTCGGGTGCGCGTCGTGCGAGTCGGAGATGTAGGCGTAGGTGATCGGGATCCCGTGCTCCTGCATCGCGGCGACGTAAGAGAGCGAGACGGAGGCGGACATGCCGTCGAAGCCGGGGAAGCCGACGTGGCTGACCGGCGTGTGGTGGTCCTGGATGACGTTGCCGCTCAGGTCGGTCAGCGCCCCGCTGCTGATTTGCGGCGCCACGTACTTGTGGCCGAACAGGCCCATGAAACCGGAGTACCCGCCAGGCTCGTCGGGCAGCTTGTCGGGCTCGCCGCCGTTGGCGGACGAGCAGAGTGTGCTCGCCTTGGCGCAGTGGACGCCGATGCCGACGAAGTCGGAGAACGCCTGACAATCCGGCGGGTTCTTCGCGCAGCCGGGGTCCGACGAGACTTCGGTCGCCTGCGGCGATCCGGCGCCGAAGACGGTCGGGATGTCCGTGGCGATGTTCTCGAGCACCGTATTCGCAGTCGCGACCTGGCCGACGTTGCAGCCGGCTCGTGTGTACGGCACCCATGGCGCGGGCGCGTTGTGGCCGTCGGCGGTCAGCATGTTGAACTTGGTGTCGGTCGGCGTCGTCGTGGTCGGGTCGAAGATCGGGTCGGTCCAGTAGGCGAACGAGACGCCGAGGTTCGACGTTCCGGTCGGGTTGAAGTACCGGAAGCTGTTCGCCACCGGCACGCCCATGCGATCGCCGTAGACGCCCGTGAACGACGTCAGGATGTCGGTCGCCGTGTGCGAGATGAGGGGCGTGTGGTGGTTCGTCAGCAGGACGCCGTTGCCCTCGATGAAGTTCAGCAGGTTGGGCATCTGCTCGAGGTCCGACGGGACGTTCGGATTGTCCCGTGTGAAGTGCGTGTTGTCGAACTGCACGTAGATCACGTGCTGGATCTGGCCCTTGGCCGAGTTCAGCTGACAGGTCGTCTTAGCGGCCGTGGCGGCGGGCGCCGCGACGCTGTTGGTCGAGAATCCGGCGAACGCCGCCCCCACCAGCGGCACCACGGCCGCCAGGTTCAGCAGCCTGCGTCGAAACATCCCCATCACAACCTCCTCCGTCTTCAGCGAGCCCAATGACGAAGAGCCGACTACCCGCCAGCTCATTGTTCCACCTTCGGAGAGGCCGGAAAAGGGCGGGTTATCGGCCGGTATATGGTGTGTATTCCATGGAGGTCGGATAGGTTGGCCAAGGTCGTGGAGTCGCTGCCCGCGGGCACCCTGATCGAGGGGGCCGAGATCACGCCGGACGAGCTGCAGCTCGCGGTCCGCAACCACTCGATGCCGCTGGAGGCGCTGCGCTACCCGATAACGCCGATCGGGCTCCACTATCTGCTCATCCACTTCGACATCCCTTTTGTCGACGCGGCGACCTGGGAGCTCGGCGTCGGCGGCAAGGTTCGCCGCCCGCTTCGCCTTCGGCTCGACGAGATCAAGGCTCGCCCGGCGACCACGATTCCGGTCACCCTCGAGTGCGCTGGCAACGGCCGCGCCCGCCTGTCGCCGAGACCGCTGAGCCAGCCCTGGCTGGGCGAGGCGGTGGGCACGGCGGAGTGGACCGGCACCCCGCTCGGGCCCATCCTCGCCGACGCGGGCGTGTCCGACTCCGGCGCCGACGTCGTGTTCACCGGGCTCGACCGGGGCGTGCAGGGCGGGCTCTAGCAGCTGTACGAGCGGAGCCTTCCGCTGGCGGAGGCTCGGCGCGACGAGGTGCTGCTCGCATACGCGATCAACGGCCAGCCGCTGCCGCCGCAGCACGGCTTTCCGGTTCGCCTGATCGTGCCCGGCTGGTACGGGATGGCGCACGTCAAGTGGCTCCGTTCGATCACGGTCGTGGACGGCTCGTTCCGCGGCTACCAGCAGGCATCCGCGTACCACTACCGGCGTTCGGACACTGAGGCCGGCGATCCGGTGACGCGCATGCTCCCGCGGGCGCTCATGGTGCCGCCCGGCGTGCCTGACTTCATGTCGCGGACGCGGTTCACCGCACCGGGGACCCACGCCATCGAAGGCCGCGCATGGTCTGGCCGGGCGCCCGTGACCAGGGTGGAGTTCAGCGCTGACGGCGGGACTTCGTGGACCGACGCTGACGTCGACGAGTCCGCCTCGCCATATGCCTGGCGCGGTTGGACGCACCAGTGGCGCGCCCAGGCGCCCGGCGATTACGAGCTCTGCGTGCGCGCCACCGACGCCGAAGGCAACGTCCAGCCCGACGAGCAGAACTGGAACCTCGAGGGCGTCCAGAACAACGCCATCCAGCGGGTCAGAGTCGTGGTCGGCGCCGCCGGAGAGTCGCAACCACCGGCCGACTCGCTGTAGCTCGCGGGAGAATTTTTCATGGCCACCTCGATCTTCGAGCGCGACGGTGACCTGTTCACCCCGACCGAGGCAGCCCTGAGCCCCTGGTCCGACCAGGCCCTGCACGGCGGGCCGCCGACGATGCTCCTGGCGCGCGAGATCGAGCGTTTTCCCGCCGAGCAGCCGATGTTCGTCACCCGCCTCACGGTGGAGCTGATGCGGGCCGTAGGCAGGACGCCCCTGGCCGTGAGCTCGCGACTGCTCAGGCCCGGGCGCAAGGTGCAGCTGATCGAGGCCTCCCTGTGGAGCGGTGATCATGAGATCGCGCGGGCGACGGCGGCGCGGATCCGCACGGCCGAAGTCGTGGTGCCGGCGCGGGAAGAGCCGCCCTCGCATCCGCTTCCCGAAACCCTCACCGAATGGACGGGCAACTGGCGCTCCGGCCCCGTGTACCACCTGCTCGGCGTCGAGGCGCGGGCGGCTCACGAGATCGACGGCGATCGGAGCCCAGGCTGGGTTTGGTTCCGGCTCAAGCTCCCACTCGTGCCGGACGAGGAGCCGAGTGGGCTGCTGCGCATCTGCGCGGCCGCGGATTTCCCAAACGGCATCAGCTTCGTGGTCGACCCGCGCAAGACGAGCTTCGTGAACCCCGACTTGACCGTTTACGTCAATCGGTTGCCGGTCGACGAGTGGGTGATGGTGGACGCGACGACGTGGCTGGAGCCGCACGGCACGGGGGTCGCCGAGGGCGCCCTCTACGATCGCCGGGGCAGGATCGGAAGGAGCGTGCAGGGCCTGCTCGTAGAGAACCGGGCTTGACCGGCGCCGCGTGGGCGGCTTTTGCGGTCACCGCGCTGGTCGCGGTCGCGGATTGGGTCGCGGTCGCCACCTCGCGCAGGAGGATGGAGTACGCAGCCAAGCCCGCGGTCATGGTCGGGCTGATAGCCGTCGCGGCGCTGCTCCAGCCGGTCAGCCAGGTGGAGCGGATCTTGTTCATCGCCGCCCTTGCGCTCGGTCTGCTCAGTGACGTCTTTCTGATGCTGCCGCGCGACCTGTTCCTGGCGGGCCTCGTCGCGGCGTTCATCGAGCACATCGCCTACATCGCGGGCTTCAGGGCCCGCGACTTTCACGCGGGCCTGCTCGCCGTGGCGTTGGTGGTCTCGCTGGCGTCCGTCGCGGCGGTCATGCCGGCCATCTATCGAGCCCTGCGCAGGACCCAGCCGTCGCTGGTCGGCCCCGTGATCGCCTACGTCGGCGTCTTCGTGGTGATGGTCGCGAGCGCCGGCGCCACCGGCTCAGGAGTAGCGCTCGGGGGCGCCCTTCTCTTCTTCTACTCGGACGCGCTGCTGGCCTGGAACCGGTTCGTCAAGCCGGTCGGCTGGGGGCGCTTTGTCAACATCATCGCCTACCACTCGGGGCAGGCTCTGCTGGTGCTGTCTCTGGTGTACTGACACCACCCCCGAAGGCCGGGTTGCAGCGCGACTCGACCCAGGCGCCATTGCCCTCCAGCAGCTTGCGGGTGAGCCGCCTGATCGCGGCCACGTCGGCTTCGGAGAGGTGGGCGGAGAAGGCGTCGCCAAGCGCCTCGCCGAATGCGTGCCTGGCTTCGGCCAGCACCGACGAGCCGTGCTCGGTGAGCTTGACGTGAACCACCCGGCGGTTCTCCCGCGGCGTCTCGCGGGCGATCAGCCCGTCTCTCTCGAGCCGGTCCGCCATCCGCGTGATGCCGCTCGGGCTGCCCAGGAGCTGCTCGGCGATCTCGCTCATCTGGAGCGGATGGTCGGCGGCAAGCTGCAGGCGCCACAGGACCTCGAACTCGGCCCACGAAAGTTCGGTGGCGGCCTTGAGCCGCTCCTCGACCAGCGTCTGGATGACGCGGTTGGCCTGCTGCAGGTTGACCCACGCGGCGGCCCGTTCCCTGGAGGCCGGTCCCTGTCCTTGCTCTTTCACTGCCCCCACGGTACGCGCTTAACCTTGACGCCACAAGCTTCCCACTCGTATAGTTGCGGGTGCAATTATTGTGGGAGAAAGCAAATTGAGCACCGAGACCGCCGCATTCAGCGTCCCAGCGTCCGCCGGCGCCCTCGAGGCCCTGGCCGCCCGCCTCCGGGAACGGAACTTCGAGCCCGTGATCGTGGACGACGCGGCCGGCGCGCTGGCCGCTGTCATGGAGCGCGTGCCAGACGGCGCCGAGGTTCACTCCGCGAAGTCGAAGACGCTCGAGGACATCGGCGTCTTCAAAGTGTTCATGGAGTCGGACCGCCACGATTTCCTGCGCAAGAAGCTCTTCAAGATGGACCGCAACACTCAGGCGCGCGAGATGCGAAAGCTTGTGGCCGCGCCGGACATCATGCTCGGGAGCGTGAACGCGGTAACGGAGGCCGGCCAGCTCCTGGAGGCCTCCGCGAGCGGCAGCCAGATGGGCCCCTACTCGGCCTCCTCTGGCAAGCTCATCCTCGTGGTCGGCAGCCAGAAGATCGTGCCTAGCCTTGACGCCGCGCTCCAGCGCATCAAGGAGTACGTGATGCCCTACGAGAACGCCAGGCTGCGGGAGCAGATGGGCATCGACACCATGCTCGCCCGCGTGCTGATCCTGGAGCGGGACTTCATGCCTGGACACACGACGGTGATCCTCGTCAGGGAGCCTGTCGGGCGCTGATCGGGGCCCGGCCCGTGGCATCATTGGCGGCCATGGGATACGTAGAGCACATTCACATCGCCCCGGCCAACGGCGCGCCGATGCGGGCCGTACCGGAGATCGAAGTGGTCATGAGAGTCGGCGTGATCGGTGACCGGCATGCCAACCACACCGGCCGCTGGGACGAATCCAACATTGGCGAGGAGCTGACGCTGGTCGAGGCGGAGTCGCTGGAGATGCTCGCCCGGGACCATGGCATCGAGCTCCAGCCCGGTGAGACTCGCCGCAACGTGACGACCCGCGGCGTCGCGCTGAACGACCTCGTGGGCCAGACCTTCCGCACCGGCGACGTTTTGATGCGGGGAGTCGAGCTGTGCGAACCTTGTCAGCACCTGACCGAGGTGGTGGGCAAGCCGGTCATCAAGCCGCTGACGCACCGGGCCGGATTGCGGGTGGAGCTGCTGAGCAGCGGCGCCATCCGGACGGGCGACCGGATCGACGTCACGGCCGATGCGGAGGAAGCCGTCTCCTAGCCGAGTCCGATAACGCCGCCGGCCGCCGGGGCGTTCAGAACCTCGTGCAGCTTGTCCAGCAGCTCGTCAGCCATGAACGGCTTTTGCAGCAGCACTGCGCCGGGGGCGATGTTGGTGGCGCCAAGCGCCGGCTGCGCATGGCCCGACATGAAGAGAACGCGAAGGCCGGGACTGCCCAACCTCAGCTGGTCGGCCAGGTCCGGCCCGAGCATGTTGGGCATGACGATGTCGGTTAGCAGGACGTCGATCTCGCCGTCATGTTCTCGCGCCAGGTTCAGGGCGGCCGCGCCGTCGGGAGCCATAAGGACGCGATAGCCGGCGGACCGAAGGATTTCTTCGATCAGGTCGCGCAGGTCGGCGTAGTCCTCCACCACCAGAATCGTCCCGCCACCGTCCGCCAAACCCCGTCCTCCTGCGTCGCAGCGCGCTCATCCGTCGCGGTTGACGCGAGCGTTCAGTATGGGCATCGAGCTGCGGACGGCAGGCCGACTTAAGTCACGCCGGTGAGGTCCGGTCGATCACGTGACAGAAGGACGAGTGATGGCTCCCCCCTCGTCGGGGCCGGCGACGACGTAGGCGACCATCGGGATGATTCCGAGCCCGAGCACCTGCAGCACGAGCATGGCGACGAACCATCCCCAGCTGTTCAGCTGGCCAAGGCGCACCAGCGCGCCGATCCACATGACCAGCATGACGATCGAGCAGGTGGCGGCCACGATCCAGGCGATCACGGAGATTGGGGACGGGCCGACTGTCGACACCCCCGTGCTGCTCGGCTCTGTCTGCGCGGTCATGAAGAAGACGATGAGCGAGATCGCACCCACCACCCACGCGCCGATGTACCAACGCGTCGTCACTCTCTTGCTCACCTGAGCACCTCCTGCCGCGGAACTCTCGCCTGCAGAGAGAACGCGCGGACGGCTGGTTCAGGCTAGTGGCAGCGTCACCGAGAACGTCGACCCATCGGGACTGGATTCATCCAGGACCAGGTCGCCGCCCTGCCGCCGAGCCAGCTCTCGCGACAGGTAGAGGCCCATCCCGGTTCCAGCGACGTAGCGATGGTCGGGGCGGGCCAGGCGTGTGAAGGCGGAGAAGAGCCGCGCCTTGTCGTCCGGCGCGATCCCGGTTCCGTGGTCGGTCACGGTCACGTGGCCGTACCGCCCCTCCCGGCGCATGGCGACCGCGATGTCGCTGCCCTCGGGCGAATACTTGATGGCGTTCGACAGGAGGTTGGTCAGGATCGTGTGCAGGCGCTCGGGGTCGCCGACCACGTTCAGCTCCTCGGGGTAGCTCTCGAGGGCGATGTGATGGCTCCCGTCGTCGAGTGCCTGTGCCGTCTCGACGGAACGCTCCACCGAGCGGGCCATGTCGAAGCGCTCGGAGCGCAGGTCGATGGTGCCCTCCTCCAGGCGGGCGACCTCAACCATCTGATCCACCAGGCGACTCATCTCCACGGTCTTGGCTTCGAGCGCGGGAAGGGACTTCCGGGCGAGCTCGTGGAGCGTCTTTTCGTCAGCATCGCGATACAGGGAGAGGTAGCCGCGGATGACCGTCAGCGGGCTGCGCAGCTCGTGCGCCACCAGGTTGAGGAAGGCCGACTTCGAGCGCTCGAGCTCCTCCAGCCGCTGCCTCTCGAGCTGCTTTGCCGTCATGTCTCGTGTCACCTTGGCGAAGCCGGTGAGCCGCCCGGCCGGGTCGCGCAGCGCGGTGATGGCGACCGCTGCCCAGAACTCGGTGCCGTCTTTGCGGACCCGCCAGCCCTCGTACTCGAGCGCCCCGGTCTCGGTTGCGATGGCCAGGTTCAGCGCCGGAATTCCAGCGGCCTGGGCCTCCGGCCTGTAGAAGACGGCGAACTTGCGGCCGATGATCTCGTGCTCCTCGTAGCCCTTGATCCGCCGGGCGCCTTCGTTCCAGCTGGCCACGCGACCCTCGGGGTCGAGCAGGAAGATCGCGTACTCAGCGACGCTGGCGACCAGCAGCTCCAAGCGCTCGGCCTGCATGACGTGCTCGGTGACCTCCCGGTTCACCTCGATGATGGTGCCGTTCTCGTCGTCGATCACCCACTTTGCATCCACGTACAGCGGGGTACCGTCGCGCCGTGTCTGAACGAGCCTGCCTTCCCACCGACCGTCGCGTGTAACCTGCTCGTGTGCGACGTCGTGGCCGGTAGGGTAGCGAGTCCTCAGCAGGGCGCTCGACACCTGACCGACAGCTTCGTGGCGCGAATAGCCGTACATTCGCTGGGCTCCCGCGTTCCAGTAAGTGATCACATGGCTTGTCACGTCGATGGCGAAGATCGCGTCATACGCCAGGTCCAGAAGTCGGGACGGTTCGGCCCGCCGCCTTTCGACCCCCATTCGGCCAAGCGTACCGATGCCCGCTCCGGTTTTCCAGCGGACAGACCGGGGCCCAATGCGCAATCGAGGCGCATCCTCTTCATCGAGGACGATCGCTTCATCGCGGACATGTACCGCCTCAAGCTCGATGGCGAGGGCTGGAACGTCGAAATCGCATACGACGGGGAGGAGGGCCTGCGACGAGCGCTGGCAGACCCGCCGTCGCTGGTCCTGCTCGACCTCCTGCTTCCCCGCCTCGACGGCATCGAGGTTTTGCGCCGGATCCGCGCCGCGGACGAGACGCGCAGCGTCCCCGTGCTTATCCTCTCCAACGCTCTCGGGCTGTCGGGCCGCGAGCAGGAGGCCCGCTCCCTCGGCATCGTGGACTGGGTGGTCAAGGCCAACAC
>Ga0070717_10001039_pt1 | contig 18578 bp, 18 predicted proteins | sample LARL113metaG_FD_71366 | JGI IMG/M metagenome (GOLD analysis project Ga0070717, IMG submission 71366) | Corn, switchgrass and miscanthus rhizosphere microbial communities from Kellogg Biological Station, Michigan, USA - LAR L11-3 metaG | ecosystem: Host-associated > Plants > Roots > Rhizosphere ... | reverse complement strand
CGGAGTGGGTGCCGGCCACGCTGTGGATCCGCGTGACCTCGATCGCCTCGGCGCGAGTGAGGGGCGGCAGGATCGTCGGCATCCGGCGGGCCAGCATGGTCTTGCCTGTCCCCGGGGCGCCCTCCAGCAGGAGGTTGTGCCCGCCCGCAGCGGCGATCTCGAGGGCCAGCAGCGGCGCCTCGTGGCCGCGTACGTCGGACAGGTCCGGCTCGCGCGGGCCCGGCCCGTGGGCGGGCGACGCCCCAGGGAGGGATGGCGCGGCGCCGCCCGCCAGCACGTCGGCGGCGGCCCGCAGGCTGGCCACCGCGATGATCTGCAGGTCCTCCACGAGGGCGGCCTCGCGCCCTCGCGTGCGCGGCACGATGAGACGGGCGCAGCCCGAGCCGCGTGCGCCCTCGGCGACAGCGAGCGCGCCCGGCGAGTCGCGCAGCTCGCCGCCGAGGGACAGCTCGCCGAACACCGCGTACTCGGTCAGCGCGTCAGCCGGGACCTGCCCGCTGGCGGCCAGGACCGCCAAGGCCAGCGCAGCGTCGAAGCCGGGACCCGCCTTGCGCATGAACGCCGGGGCGAGGTTGGCGGTGATCCGTCCCTCGGGGAACTTGAAGCCGGAGTTGAGGATCGCCGCGCGGATGCGGTCACGCGACTCGCGCACCGCGGTATCCCCGAGCCCGACGACGGTGAACGCCGGCAGCCCGCTGCGGATGTCCACCTCCACCGACACCTGGAATGGCTGGACCCCGTCGATAGCGAACGTCGCGACTCTGGCGAGCATGCCCGAGACGCTAGGGGAAAAGATGTGACCTGTGGGTGACAAGTTGTGCCAAATGTGCGACTTTGCAGGGCATTTTGTGCCGTGACTGGCACATATCGGCACACACATGTCACGTTTTTCGAGGTAGCGTCCTTGGTGTGGGAAACGAGCTTGAGAACAGCCTGGGTCGTGCCGGTGAAGCGCTCGCCGCCGAGCACCTGGTGCGGCTCGGCTACGAGATCGTCGAGCGCAACTACCGCACCCGGTGGGGCGAGCTGGACATCGTGGCGCGGACCGGGGCGACGCTGGCGTTCTGCGAGGTGAAGACGCGGCGGGCGGGCGGGCGCGCGGGTGGGCCGTTGGAGGCGGTGGCTCCGGGCAAGCAGGCGCGCGTGCGCAAGATGGCCGGCAGCTGGCTGATGGAACGCCGTGACCGGCCGTACGCCGATGTGATCCGGTTTGACGCGATCGGGATCACGGTGGACGGCACCGGGCAGTTGGTCTCGCTCGAGCACCTGGAAGGCGCGTTCTGATGCGGCGTCTCCGCCTGTCCTGCCCCCGCCCCCCGGGGCCATGGAGCGCGCGCCATGCGCCGTGGCTCCATGGCCCTTGGGGGGTTGCTCAGGACGCCGTCGTCACTTGGCGATCGCGACGGTCCGGATCACCGTCTGCTTGGCGAAGGCGCTGGAGCCTGCCCATGAGACGGTGAGCTTGACCTTCTGAGCGTGGCGACACCCGCCAGGCAGAGCGAAGGCTGACGAGAAGCGGCTGCTGCGGGCCGTGACCATGTGCCTGGCCGTCGATGAGCCGCAGGCGGCGGACACGGCGAGCCTGCCGATGAACCCCTTCGCCGTGCTGCCAGACACCGTGGCCCCGTGCCGGTGTGAGGCCGCGGCCTTGGTCAGGGTGAGCTTGGCCGAGGGGGGAGGCGGGGTGCCGACGGTGACCGGCGTGCTGGCCGCGTCGTCGACCTCGCCGGCGTTGGGGCCCTCGACCCAGGTGCAGACCAGGTAGAGGCCGGTCTTCTGCTTGGTCGACACCGTGTGGGTGGCGGGACCGCCGAAGATCGACGTGCCTCCGAACGCGCTGAGGAGCGTCTCCACCTTGCCCTGCTGCTGGTTGAGACCGAAGCTGGCCGAGCAGGGCCCCTGGTCGGCCGTGTACATCACCGAGTAGAGCGAGAGCTGCTGGTCGGTCTGGGTCGTGTAGCTGACCGGGAAGGTGACGTTGGACTGCAGGTCCTTGGGCACGATCACGGCCAGCTGGCTCACATGGGGTCCCCGCGCGGCCACGGTGAGCGTGGCGGGCGAGCTGACCGCCTGATCGGCGCTGTTCTGGTTCTGGGCCAGCCACGCGCAGATCTGGTAGGAGCCGGGCGCGGGTGGCTTGAAGCTGCCGCTCACCTCGTAGGCGCCGGGCGACACCGACTGCGCCCCCGGGGCGAAGATGGCCACGTCCTCGCCGGGGAACGTCGAGGTGTCCTCCTGATAGCTGGCGAGACACGCGAGGCCGCCGGCCGGACGCACCACTGACTCGACCTCGGCACTGCCCGTCAGGGCGTTGGTTCCGCTGAACGTCAGGTCCACCGGGACCGCCTGCTCGGGCGTGGCGGTGCTCGTGGCGACCGCGATTGACGACGTGTCCGCCATCGCTGAGGCGGCGAAGCCGCCGGCGAGGACAACCGAGACGACAGCCGTGAGCACGGCGATGGCGATGATGACGGCAGATGAGATTCTCCGCGCACAACGCGGCATGAGATGCAGCGGCATATCCGGTCCCTTCGATTGAGATGAGACGGTCCGGGCGCGCCCGCGCCGTTGGACCGAGGTGTTCGACCGAGCGCAGACGGCGCCCGACCGGCCTATCGGTCAGACGCCGTCTGCGTCCAACCGTGGCTTAAAACGGACTAGCCGAGCGCGAGTTGCTGATATGCCATGGACTGAAACGAGAGACGGTGCAGCGGCGAGACGCCGAGGCGCTCGATCGCTTCCCGGTGCTCGGGCGTGGAGTAGCCGACATGGGTGGCGAACTCCCAGCCGGGGTGGGCGGCGTCGGCGCGACGCATGTAGCGATCCCGGGTCTCCTTGGCCAGCACCGAGGCCGCCGCGATCGCGGCACTCTTGGCGTCGCCCCCGATGACCGCCCGCTGCTCATGGTGCACGCCTGAGACGGGAAAGCCGTCGCTGAGGCAGATGCAGCCGTCGCAGGCCACTGCGTTGAGCGCGTCACGGAGGGCGGCGAGATTGGTCTTGTGCAGTCCGCGGGCGTCGATCCCGGGCGCGCAGCGCGTGACGATCGAGACCCGCGCGGCGATGCTGAGGATCACGGGATAGAGAGCCGAGCGACCCTCCGGGGTCTGCTGCTTGGAGTCGTTGAGCAGTCCGAGCGCCCGGGCCTGGGTTGGCCCGACGCGATCGAGATCGAGGAGCACGGCGGCAGCCACCAGAGGACCGGCGAGGCAGCCGCGACCGGCCTCGTCGGCTCCGGCGACGAAGCGCGCGCCCAGCCCGCGGTCAAAGCCAAGCAGGCGCCGGCCGGGGCGCGCCGGCTTGCGCCGCGCGCCGTTAGATCGTGCCGATGCGGTCCGGGGGCCAGTAGGTGAAGAAGGCGACCCCGATGATCCAGTTGTCGGGGACGGGACCCCAGAAACGGCTGTCGTCCGAGAGGCCACGGTTGTCTCCCATCATGAAGTACTCGCCGGGCGGAATCGTGATCGGCTTCGGGAAATCGCAGGAACTATCGGCTCCGCAGGGGGCGATATACCCGTCCTGCTCCTTGACTCCGTTGCGGTAGACGTGGCCGTCGCGGATGAAGAGCCTGTCCCCCGGTCCGGCAACGACCCGCTTGATGAATGTCTGCGTCGATTGCTGCGGGGTGTGCCGGCTGCAGGCCTGGGGGTGACCGGTGCCCTGGTTGGGGTTGCCGCAGACGGGGCTGTCGAAGTCCGCGCCGCGCGGGGGATGGAACACAACGACGTCGCCGATGCTGGGATGATTGACCAGCCGGTTGGTCAGCACCCGCTGACCGGGGACGAGCGTCGGCACCATCGACGAACTGGGGATCCGGTAGGGCTTGACGATGAACGCCTGGATGAGGATGGCCAGCCCGACGGCGATCGCGATGGTGATCACCAGCTCCACCAGGGAGCCGAGCGGGGATCTCTTTTTCTTGCGGGACGTGGACATGCTGGAGGGAGCTAGAGAAAACCGATGCGATCGGGAGGCCAATAGGTGAGGAACGCCTTGCCGATCAGCCACGCCTTGGGCACCGGGCCCCAGTAGCGGCTGTCGAGCGAGTCAGGGCGATTGTCGCCCATCATGTAGTAGTCACCCTTGGGTACGGTGATCGCGGCACGGAAGTTGCACTCGCCGGCGTCGCCGCAGGGCTCCGTGAACGAGCTGGGTTCGACGCGGCCGTTGCGGTACACGTGGCCGTTGACGATCGAGAGCCGGTCGCCCGGCAGGCCGACCACACGCTTGACGTAGGTCTGCGAGGACTCGTGCGTCTGGGCCACGTCGCACGCTGCCGACGCGTCCTGGCCGGCGCCGTTCTCCCCCTCGCGGGGATCGGCGCAGGTCTCGCTCGCCGGCGGATGGAAGACGAAGATGTCCCCGACGTGAGGGGTGGAGAAATGCATGCCCACGCGGTCCACGAGGATCCGCTGGTTGATCTGCAGCGTCGGCTCCATCGACGCGCTCGGGATCTCGTAGGGCTTGACGATGAACCCCTGGATGGCGATGGCCAGACCCAGGGCGATCGCGACGATCACGACCAGCTCCGCCACTGAGCGCGCCAGCGGCTTCTTGGTCTTCGTCACATCTACTCGTCGTTCGTCGCTGGCTCTTCCTCGCCCGCATCGGTCGCATCAGCGCTGGCCGCGGGCTCGGCTACATCGGTGCCTTCAGCGCTGGCTTCGGGCTCGGCCGCGGCGGACTCGGCGGCGACGTCATCGGCGGTCTCGGCCGCCGGCTCCTCCGCGGTCTCCCCGGCGGGGGGTTCTGCCGTCTCGATGGCGGGCGACTGCGCGGTCCCGGCCGCCGGGGCGTCCGTGGCCGCCGGGGTCACCGTGGCCGCCTGCGCGTCGATCGCCTCCTGCGCCTCGACCGCCTCGGCGACCGTCTCCTCCGCCGTGGCGCCCTCGGCGTCCACCGGCGTGGGCTCGCCGTCGGCGTCGGGCCCGTAGAGCAACTCGCGCTCGACGGCGATCTCGGGTCCGGCGGAGCGGCGCTCGCGCACGCGGGCGCGCTTGCCGATCCGGCCGCGCAGGTAGTACAGCTTGGCGCGGCGCACGTCGCCACGGGCCGCCACCTCGATCCGCTCGATCTTGGGCGAGTGCAGCGGGAACGTCCGCTCCACGCCGACGCCGAAGGACTGCTTGCGGACCGTGAACGTCTCTCGGGCCCCGTGGCCCTGACGCTTGATGACGACGCCCTCGAATACCTGGGTGCGGCGCCGCGTGCCCTCGATGACCTGGAAGTGCACGCGCAGCCGGTCACCGGCGTCGAACGCGGGAACCCGACGGAGCTGAGATCGCTCCAGGCTGTCGATGGCTGTGCTCACGGGGAACTGAAGTTTGGGGACCGGCTGGGATTGCATGGCGCCGGCCATACAGGCCACCGGGCTGCGCGCGCAAATCCGCTGCCCATGCGGCGGTTCATGGTAGCGGGTCGTTGAGCAGGCTGATGTTGGCGCTTCGCTAAGTCCCGGGCGACTCCGGGTCGTCGCCCGTCATCGTTCCGCCGGCCAGGACCGCGCGGGCGCGGCTCTGGGCCAGCCGCCACTCCGCGATCCGCGCGTGGTGGCCCGACAGCAGCACCTCCGGCACCTGCCACCCGCGATACTCGGCGGGGCGGGTGTAGTGCGGGTACTCGGGGCCGCCCTCGAGGGCCGCGCTGAAGGACTCTTCGAGAGCCGAGCGCTCGTGACCGAGTGCGCCCGGTTGCTTGCGCAGCACGGCATCGCACAGGACCATGGCGGCGAGCTCGCCGCCGGCGAGCACGTAGCGCCCGATTGATACCCGGTCCGAGCAGAAGTGCTCGACGATGCGCTCGTCAAACCCCTCGTAGCGCCCGGAGAGCAGGGTGAGCGCCGGCTGCGCCGCCAGCTCGTCAACCAGCGCGTCGTCCAGCAGCCGGCCACCCGGGTCCAGCACGATGACGCGCCGTTGCTGGGGCAGGACAATGGGATCAATCCCGTAGCGCGCCCGCAGCGCCGCCTCCACGACGTCGACGCGCAGCACCATCCCGGCCCCGCCCCCGAACGGGGTGTCGTCCACCTGGCGACCACTCAGCGGCGTGTGATCACGGTAGTTGACGCGGTGCAGCTCGTGGCCGAGGGTCAGGGCGTTAGCGACGTGACGCTGTCCCGCGAACCAGTCAAACGCCTCCGGGAACAGCGTGAACACGTCGATCTGCATTTAGTGTCCCGAGTCCCAAATCCGGCTCATGACGCTACGCCTCGCCCAGAAACTCGAGGTCGACGTCGATGACGCGCCGGTCGACATCCACGTGGCGGACCGCGTCGCGAATCAGCGGCACCAGCAAGTCCCCGCCGCCGCCCGCGCGCGCGACCTCCAGGACCTCGCAGGAGGGCAGGGCCAGCAGCCGGGCCACGACCCCAACCGTGCGCTTGCCGTCACGCACGGTGCAGCCCTCGAGGTCGGCCGCCCACCACTCGTCCTCGTCGAGCTGCGGCGCGGAAGGGCGCGCCACCAAGAGCTCCTGACCGCGGAGCGCCTCGGCGGCGCCGCGGTCCTCGCACCCCTCCAGACGCACGATCGGCCGTTCGCCATGCCCGGCGAGGCGCACGATCCGGCGCCGTGCTGCGCCCAGACGGACGTCGATACCCAGCTCCAGCAGGGCGGCGACGGGCTCGGCCACGTGAAAGCTGCCGTCTAGGCCATGCGGGCGCCCGACGACACCGGCGCGCAGCCAGTGTTCCGTCTCGGTCACGCCGGGCCTAGTCGTCGACGATGTCGACGAAAACGCGCCGCTGCTCCTTGGCGGCGGCCGCCTTAACCACCGCCCGCAGTGCCATCGCGGTCCGCCCGCCGCGGCCGATCACGCTGCCGTAGTCGTCCTCGTCCACCGACAGCTCGAGCACGACGGTGCCGTCGTTCTCCTCGATCTCGGTGACGCGGACGGCGTCGGGGTGCTCCACGAGTCCCCGCGCCAGGTACTCCAGGAGGTCCTTCACGCGCGCCTCAGCCTCGGCTAGCTGATGCCCTGCGTGCGCAGCAGCTTGCGAACGGTCTCCGACGGTTGAGCGCCGCGCGCGAGCCAGTCGCGGATGCGCTCTTCGTTGAGCACGATGGTGGAGGGGTCGGTCTGGGCGTTGTAGTGCCCGACGGTCTCGATCACGCGACCATCGCGCTTGGAGCGCTGGTCGGCGACCACGACGCGCCAGATCGGGTTCTTGCGCCCGCCGATGCGAGTGAGTCGAAGTCTGACTGCCATAAGCGGTCGATGAGGTTAGCGTGCTTTCGACGGTAACGGGAGCTGGGCGGTTCAGCGGGCCTGCCGCATGAGCGCGCCGAGATCGGGCATGCGCCCCTGGGAGACCTGGCGCATGACCTTGCGCATCTGCTCGAACTGCTTGATCAGCTGCTTGACCGCCTGGACGTTCGTGCCCGACCCCTTGGCGATGCGCAGGCGCTGCGAGCCCTTGATCAGCTCGGGGTGACGGCGCTCCTGCGGCGTCATCGACAGGATGATCGCCTGCAGGCGGTCGAACTCCTTCTCGTCGACCTTGACGCCGCGCAACTCCTTGCCCAGGCCCGGGATCATCCCGAGCAGCGACTGGAGCGGACCGAGCTTGCGGATCTGGCGCATCTGGTCGAGGAAGTCGTCGAGGCCGAACTCCTGTTTGCGCAGCTTGCGCTGCAGATCGGCGGCCTGCTCCTCGTCCAAGCTGGCCTCCGCCTTCTCGATGAGGGTCATCACATCACCCATGCCGAGGATCCGCTGCGACATGCGGTCGGGGTGGAAGCGCTCGAACTGGTCGAGCTTCTCCCCGGTGGAGGCGAACAAGATCGGCTTGCCGGTGATCGCCTTGACGCTCAGCGCCGCCCCGCCGCGGGCGTCGCCGTCGAGCTTGGACATGACCACACCGTCGAAGTCGACGACTGCGGCGAACTGCTCGGCGACGTTGACGGCGTCCTGTCCGGTCATGGCGTCGACCACGAGCAGGATGTCGTGCGGGTTCACCGCCTTCTTGATGTTGGCCAGCTCCGTCATGAGCTCGGTGTCGACGTGCAGGCGGCCGCTGGTGTCGATGATGAGCACGTCCTTGCCCTCGGTGCGGGCGCGCTCGGCGGCCCACTTGGCGATGTCGACGGGATTTCGGTCCGTGCCCTGCTCGTAGACGTCAACGCCGGCCTGCTCGCCGACCTTGACGAGCTGGTCCACCGCCGCGGGGCGGTAGACGTCGCACGCGGCCACTGCGACCGACGAGTGGTGCTCGGTGCGCAGGTAGCGCGCCAGCTTGGCGGTGGCAGTCGTCTTTCCCGAGCCCTGCAGGCCGGCCATGAGCACGATCGTCGGGGGCCGGGGCGAGAACGACAGGTCGCGGGCGGCGCCGCCCATGAGCTCGGTGAGCTCGTCAGAGACGATCTTGACTACCTGCTGGCCCGGGTTGAGCTTGCCGACGATGTCGGCGCCGAGGGCCCGCTCCTTGACCGCGGAGGTGAAGCTCTTGACGACCTTGAAGTTGACGTCGGCCTCGAGCAGCGCGAGGCGGATCTCGCGCATCGCGGCGTTGATGTCGTCCTCGGTCAGGGTGCCGCGACCGCGGACATCAGCCAGGGTCGCCTGGAGCTTCTCGGCAAGGGAATCGAACATGGTGGTGTCTGCCTGCTGAGGCTACTAGGCCGCGGGCGCTCTCAGGAGGGCAGCTCGCCCCGGGAATTGGCACCCGGCCTGCCGGTGGCCCCTCCGGCCGGCTCGCTTGCCTGCCCGCTCGCGAAGGCCTTGGTGATGCCCCCGAAGGCCTCGGCGAACTCCGACGGGATGACGAATACCTTGTTGGCGTCGCCGCGCGCGAGCTGGGGCAGCATCTGCAGATACTGGTAGCTGAGCAACGCGGGGTCGGGCTTGCCCTCATGGATGGCGCCGAACACCGTGGCGATCGCCTGAGCCTCGCCCTCGGCGCGCAGGATCGCCGCCTGCTTCTGGCCCTCGGCGGTGAGCACCGCCGCCTGCTTCTCGCCCTCGGCCTTGAGGATCTGGGACTGCTTGATCCCCTCGGCGGTGAGGATGGCGGCGCGGCGGTCGCGCTCGGCGCGCATCTGCTTCTCCATCGCCTCCTGGATCGTTCCGGGCGGGTCGATCGACTTGATCTCCACCCGGTTGACGCGGATGCCCCACTTGTCCGTTGCCTCGTCGAGGACCCCGCGCAGGTCGGCGTTGATGTGGTCGCGGCTGGTGAGGGCCTCCTCGAGCGTCAGATCGCCGATCACGTTGCGCAACGTGGTGACGGTGATCTGCTCGATCGCCTGCAGCGGGTTGGCGACCTCGTAGGTCGCGGACTTGGCGTCGTTGATCGTGAAGTACAGGACGGTGTCGATGCCGACGACGAGGTTGTCCTCGGTGATGACCGGCTGGGGCGGGAACGACACCACCTGCTCGCGTAGGTCGATGAGCGGCTTGAGCCGGTCGATGAACGGCATCAGCACCGAGAGTCCCGGGTTAAGCGTGCGGTGGTAGCGCCCGAAGCGCTCGACAATCCCCGCTCGGGCCTGCGGGACGATCCGGACCGTCCGCGCAAACGAGAACAGCAGGAAGATGATGACGACGGCGGCGACTATGGCTTCGACCATGACCCCACTCCTATTCGCTGACGAGCGCTGTCGCGCCCTTGATATCGACGACCTCAACCCGCGCACCCGGCTCGATCTCCTCATCCTCGTAAAGCGAGCGCGCCGTCCACACCTCACCGTCGATCTTGATGATTCCCACGCCCTCGCTGTTGGCGATCCGCTCGATCACGATCGCCTGCTTGCCGATGAGCGCGGCGGCGCCGGTACGGAGCGCGGGCGGCATCCGGATGTGCCGCCGAACGACCGGGCGGATGAGCATCAGCGAGAGCAGCGACGCCACGACGAATACCGCCAACGCGGCGGCGCCCCCGGCGATCGCCTGCGCGGGCGCCGCCAGCGCAGCGCCGAGAGCGAATGGCGCGAGAAAGAAACCGCCCGAGAGCATCTCGCCCACGCCGAACGCGCAGGCCAGAATCACCCAGAGGATCCAACCGGCCATTTGCCGCGAGAGTAGCGCGGCGGCGGGCCCGTCAGGCCGCTATCCGGAGAACGCTCACAGCCGGCGCCGCGGTCGCTCAGGAGCCGGCGCCGCAGTTGCTCAGGAGACGGCGCCGCTGTTGCTCAAGACACCAGCGCGCGGGCGAAATCGGCGGCGTCGAACGGGCGCAGATCCTCAAGCTGCTCCCCCACGCCGATGAGCTTGACGGGGATGCCCAGCTCGTGGGCGATGGCCAGCACGATGCCGCCCTTGGCCGTGCCGTCGAGCTTGGTCAGGACCAGCCCCGAGACGTCGATGGCATCCGAGAACGCCTTGGCCTGACGGAGCCCGTTCTGCCCAGTGGTGGCGTCGACGGTGAGCAGGGTCTCGTGCGGCGCCTCGGGAATCTGCTTGGCGATCACCCGGCGCACCTTGGCCAGCTCGGCCATGAGGTTGTCCTGGGTATGCAGGCGCCCTGCAGTGTCGATCAGCACCACATCGGCGCCCTCGCGCCTGGCCGTGGCGATGGCGTCGAAGGCCACCGCCGCCGAGTCGGCGCCGAGGTCGCCCTTGACGAAGTCCACGCCCGCCCGCTCGGCCCAGAGCTCAAGTTGCTCGACGGCCGCTGCACGGAAGGTGTCCCCGGCCGCCAGCACGACCGAGCGGTGAAGTTCTTTGCTGAGGTGCCAGGCGAGCTTGCCCAGTGTGGTGGTCTTCCCTGTCCCGTTGACCCCCGCCACCAGGATCACGGTCGGCTCGGCGCGCAGGTCGATCGTGTCGTCGCCTGTCCGGGCGATCTCGGTCAGCAGCTCCACCAGGCGGTTGGAGAGCTGCTCACCGCCGGCCCACTTGTTCTCGGTGGCCTCCTGCTCGAGTTGGGCCACGACCTTGGCGGTCGTCTGCGCGCCGACATCGGCGTAGATGAGCGCCTCCTCCAGCCGCTCCCAGGTCTCATCGTTGAGATCCTCAAACAGCGTCGCCTGGATTTCCGACTGCAGCGCCTGGCGAGTCTTGCGCAGGCTCTCGCGCAGGCGCCGGAAGCGGCCCGTGCGGCGCTCGGGCTCCTCGGGCGCAGCGGCCGCCTCGGCCTCGGCCCCGTCGATGATGAATAGCTCTCGCCAGTCGCGCGCCATGACGGCGGCGACGTTATCAGCGGCGCGGCCGTGGCCCGAGCGGCCCGCCCGAGCGCGCCGGGCTCAGGCGGCTTCCGCGTGCGCGTCTGACTCCGTCGGTCCGTCGGCGCCGGCGAGCTTGCGCGAGATGACCTTGGAGATGCCGTCAGAGCCCATCGAGACGCCGTACAGCGAGTCAGCCGCCTCCATCGTGCGCTTCTGGTGGGTGACGACGATGAACTGGGCGCGCGAGGAGTACTGGCGCAGCAGCCCCAGGAAGCGGTCGATGTTGAGGTCGTCGAGCGCCGCCTCGACCTCGTCAAGGATGTAGAAGGGGCACGGGCGGGCCAGAAACACCGCGAACAGGAACGCCAGCGCGGTCATCGACTTCTCGCCGCCGGAGAGCAGCGAGAGGCGCTTGCACTCCTTGCCCGCGGGGGTGATCTCGATCTCGACCCCGAGGAGGTCCTCCTCGGGCTCGAGGTCGTCGTCAGCGGAGGCGTCGTCGGCGTCCTCGCCGTCCCCGTCCGCGTCGCCCTCGGGGGCGTCCTGACCACCGATCACCCGGGCGGGGCCGCTGCGCTCGGAGACGAGGCGCAACCGTCCCTCGCCGCCCGGGAACAGCTGCGCGGCGAGATCCTCGAATGCGCGGGCCGTAGCGTTGAAGGTCCGCTCGAAGGTGGTGCGGATCTGCTTGTCAGTGTCAGCGATGAGCTTCTCGAGTTCGCGCAGGGCCGTCTCGAGGTCCGAGCGTTGGGCCTCAAGCTCCTCGACGTGCGCCACGGCCTCGGCGTACTCCTCCTGAGCCAGCGGGTTGACGGGTCCGAGCTGCTCGCGGCGTCGCGCGACGCGCTCCAGGCGGGCGTGAAGGGTCTCGCGGTCCTCGTCTGAGAGCGCCTCCTCGGCGGGCTCGGCGGCCAGCTCCAGTCGCTGGGCGATCCGTCCCAGCTCAGTCTCGGCGTCCGCCGCCTGGTCGCGGGCGCGCTGCAGGCGCACCTCGGCTTGGGTGAGCGCCTCGTTCTCGACGCTGATCTTGGCGTGCAGCTCGGCCTCCTGGTGCGCGCAGGTGCGCAGCTCCACCGCGACGTTCTCGCCGGCCTCGCGGTCGGCGGCCAGTGCCTCGTCAAAGCCCGCCAGCCGCTCGGCGATCGCGCCGGCGACCTCCCCGAGCGCCGCGATCACCTTCGCCACCGCGGGAACGAGCGCGCGGTCGCGGGCCAGGCCGCCACGGACGCGCTCGATCCGACGCGCGCGCTCGGCCCGTTCGCGCTCGACCCGCTCGAGCATCCGGCGCTCGGCAGCGAGTTCGGCCGCCAGCTGAGACCGGCGCCCCGCCGCCGGACCGTCGTCGGGCGCCGAGCGACGGCGCTCGATCACCGCACCGATGCGGCGCTGCTCCTCGCGCAGCTCGTCCAGCGTGCGGACCGCCGCGCGGTGGGCGTTGGTGAGGCGCTCCCGGGCGGACTCGGCCCCGGACATCGCGACGGTGGTGCGCTCCACACCGGCCCGCGCGTCAAGCTCTGCCTGCGCGGCGTGCTCTGACTCCGAGACGAGCTGATCGCGCCGGTTGCGCTCGGCCAGCACGCGATCCTCCCCCACCGCGGGCGCCTGACGTAGCTCGCGCGTGCGGCCAGACCACACACGTCCGCCGCGCGTGACGGCGACCCCCTGGAAACCCGCCGCGACGTGATCAAGGTCCTCCACGACCCACGTGTCGCGCAGCAGCGCGCGGGCCAGCGCCAGTGCGCGACCCTGCGCCCGGACGTGCTCGACCAGGCGGGCCGCGCCCGGAACCGGCGGCTGGCCCCCGGCGTCCCCGCCATCCCCCCCACCGTCGTCACCAACCACCAGCGTCCGCCCGCCGTCGGCCCCGGCACGGTCAAGGAGGGTCGCGGCCGCGGGACGGTCGTCGACCACGGCGGCACGCAGCCGGCCGTCAAGCGCGGCCGCCACCGCCAGCTCGAAGCCGGAGTCCACATCGAGCTCGTCGGCGAGCGCCGCCGCGCCATGCGGGGCACCCGCATGGTGGCGGAGAAACTGGTTGGCGGCGGCAAGCTCAGAGCCGACGCGTGCCGCCTCGCGCCGCGCCGCCTCCGCGGCCCGCTCAGCCTCGCGCACGTCGCCGCGCACGCGTTCGGCGGCCGCCTCGGCGTCCTCGCGCTCCCGCTGCGCCGCCGCCACCGCCTCGGCCTGCTCGGCAACGCGACCCGCGGCGGCCGCAAGCTGCTCTTGCAGCTCGGTGAGCTGCCGCGCGAGCTCGGCCTCGCGGTCGCGGTCCAGCGCGGCCAGCGATTCCTCGAGGCCGGCAATCCGTCCCGCCGCCTCGGGGTCGTCCTCGTCAGCGGCGGCTTCGGCTTTAAGCGCGGTCAGCAACTCCTGGTAGCGGGTCATGCGCGCCTCCACCGTCGCGGCGCCGGTACGCGCCGACTCGGCGCGGTAGCCGATGCGCTCGGCAGCGCCGCGGGCCGCGTAGGCACGCCGCGACAACTCCTCGCGCTGCGCGCTGCGCGCGGCCAAGGCCTCCTCGGCGGCCTCGCGGCGCTTGGCCACGGCGTCCAGTTCCGCTTGGAGCGCTCGGCGCCGCTCGCGGACCTCGCCGGCCTGGGTCTCGGCGGAGGCCATCGCGGCGCGATAGCCGCGGACATCGTCACGCGCAAGCTCCCAGCGGATCTCCAGCGATTGGCGCTCGAGCCGCGCGTGCAGCTCCGCCGCCTCGGCCTGTCGCTTGAGCGGACGCAGCCGAGACCGCGCCTCCCGCTCGACGTCAAGGGCCCGGTCTAAGTTGTCCTGGGTCCTGGCCAGCTTGAGCTGAGCCCGCCGGCGGCGCTTGCGGTGCTTGCCCAGTCCGGCCGCCTCCTCGATGAGGAGGCGGCGCTCCCGCGGCTTGGAGGTCACCAGCGACTCGACCCGTCCCTGCGAGATGACCGAGTGCATCTCCTTGCCCAGGCCGGTGTCCGAGAGCAGCTCCACCACGTCCACGAGCCGGCATCGGGCCCCGGCCAGGCGGTATTCGCCCTCGCCGTTGCGGTCCAGGCCTCGCAGAATGGAGATCTCGGGGACGCCAAGGCCCAGACTGCCCTCGCTGTCGTCGAGGACAAGCTCCACCTCGGCGTGGCTGCCGGCCTGACGGCCGGGGGCGCCGCCGAAGATCACGTCCTGCATGGATTGGCCCCGCACCGCCCCCGGCGACTGCTCGCCGAGCGCCCACAGCACCGCATCGGTCACGTTGGACTTCCCGGACCCGTTGGGACCGACGATGACGCTCACTCCCGGCCCGAACTCAAGCTTGGTCCGGTCAGGGAACGACTTGAAGCCCTTGACCGTGATCGACTTCAGATACATCTCGCCTCTTCGCCCGCGCGGGCGCCGCCGTCACGCAGTGTCATTTCGCCATGGCCTCCAGCGCGGACTGCGCGGCTTCCTGCTCGGCGTCCTTCTTGGAACGGCCGACTCCCGAGCCGATCTCCTTGCCGCGGATCGTGGCCTGGACGGTGAACGTCCGGTCGTGCGGTGGCCCCTGCTCGTCCACCACGGCGTAGCTCACCAGCTCGCCGCGCCGCGCCAAGCGCTCCTGCAGGGCGGACTTGTAGTCCACCGAGTGCTCCAGCGCGTCCTCGATCTCCGGGGCAAACGCGTCCACCACCGCCTCGGCGGTGGCGTCGTAGCCGAAGGTCAGATAGCACCCGCCGATGACTGCCTCGATCACCGAGGCCAGCACGCGCTCGGTGGAGATGAGCGCCTCCACTCCCGGCGCGGCCGAGGCTGGCGCGGTGGCGCGCAGCCGGTCGGGCACGCCGAGGCGCTCGGCCACCGCCCGGCAGGACCGGCCCGACACCGCCTGCGCGCGGATCTTGGTCAGGCGTCCGGGACCGAAGCGCTCGGCGTCCAGCCGCGGAAACAGGTGGGTCGTCACCGCCAGCCCGAGCACGCTGTCGCCCAGGAAGGCGAGCCGCTCGTAGGAGTCCGACCGCCGCGTCGTCCACGAGGCGTGCGTGAACACGGAGCTGAGCAGCTCCGGGGCGAGACGATCGAGCATCTCGGCCAGCATCCCACCGCGGACGGACGGGCGGGACCGGATCCCAAGCGGGGTGTCCGGCTCCTTCCGCTGGCCTTGTGGTGTCACTCAGGGTCAGGGGATTGACTCGCGGTCGCCGGCAGGGCCCCGCTGGCGAGCACGAAATCGACCGCTTGGCCGACCGTCAGAATCCGGCTGGCCTCCTCGTCAGAGATCCGCACGCCATAGGAGTCCTCGAGCTCCTGCACGAGCGTGTAGAGATCCAGCGAGTCGGCTTCCAGATCCTGACGAAACCGGGTCGACTCGGAGATCGAGCCGGGATCGACCTCCAGCTCGTCGACCAGGTGCGCGCGGATCAGCGAGAAGACTTGCTCTCGGTTCATCGGCGCCACACCGTAGACGTCAGGCCGGACGCGCAGTTCATGGGGGCCCTAACCCTACCCATCGCCGTCCTCCTCTCCCCCGGATCCGGGGGTTCGCAGTGCGCCCGCGGCCTTCAGAGCGGCGCGCGTGGCGCTGATCACATCTTCCTCTACCCCGCGGGCGGCCACCTCGATGGCGCGCGCGAAACCCTTGCGCGTGAACCGTCCGTGAGCGACGACGCCGAGCTGGCGCAGGCCCAGCATGTAGGCGCCGCCCGGGCCCTCGGGGTCGATCTCGTCGCGCAGGCCCTGGATCGCCGGGGTCAGCAGCCAGCCACCGAGCTTGGCGCGCGTGCTTCCCATCGCCACATCGCGGATCGCGCGCAGCGTCCGCCCCGACACGCCCTCGATCAGCTTGAGCGTGATGTTGCCGATGAAACCGTCCATGACCACCACGTCGGCAGCATCCTCGAACACCTGGGTGCCCTCGATGTTGCCGACGAAGTTCAGGCCGGTCCCGCCCGCGCCGGCGAGCTGCCTGTGGACCTCGACCAGCTCCGGGGTGCCCTTGACCGCCTCCTCGCCGTTTGAGAGCAGGGCCACCCGGGGCGAGGCGATGCCGAGCACCGCCTGGGAGAAGGCCGAGCCCATGTGGGCGAACTGGACCAGGTGCTCGGGACGGCAGGTCACGTTGGCGCCGACATCGAGCAGCATGACCGGCCGGCCGCCCGGAACGGGGACCGGCAGGGCGAGCGCCGGGCGGTAGATCCCGCGATCGCGGCGCATGTTGAACAGGCCGGCGGCCAGCGCCGACCCCGTGGATCCACCGGAGACGAGCGCCTGGGCGTGTCCGGCGGCGACCGACTTGGCGGCCTGCACAATCGATGCATCCGGGGTGGAGCGCACCGCGAACGCAGGGTCGGCGGCCTTGGCGATCGACACGGGAGCGTCGACGACCTCCACCCCGTCGGGCGCGGATCCGATCTCGGCGGCGGGGCCGAAGAGGAGCACCCGGGTGCCTGCCGCCGCGGCGATCGCGGCGCCGGCGGCGACCTCGGCGGGGCCCAGATCCGCCCCGCCCGCATCAACGGCGACGGTCACCATCGCGGTGAGGCTCTACGCCGACTGCTGGCCGGTCTCGGCGATGACCTCACGGCCCCGGTAGCTCCCGCACACCGGACACACCCGGTGAGGGATCCGAGGGCTGTGACACGTGGGGCAGGCGTTATAGGTGACCGCCTTGACCTTGTGCTGCGAGCGTCGTTGCGTCGTGCGCGCGTGAGATTGCTTCTGCTTCGGGACCGCCATGCGACGCCGGAGGCTAGCAGGCGGGCTGGGCCCGGGCGGTCCTCGCGACGGAGATGTTGAGACAGCCCTACACGCGGCCGGTGTAGGTGGGTCTCGCCCGACGCGGGGGCGCGTCTGGGACCAGGTGCCGACGCAGCAGCGGCGTCATCTCCGCCGCGGGCAGCGGCTCTCCCAATGCCAACCCCTGGGCGTGGGAGATCCCGTGGTTGAGCAGGAACGCCAGCTGCGCCTCGGTCTCAACGCCCCCGGCGACGATGTCGGTGCCACACGCCGACGCCACATCGAACACGGCGCGCACCAGCTTGACGGCGGTCGCATCGTCGGGGACCTCGCGCAGCATCCGGCCGTCGATCTTGATGACGTCGAAACCGAGGGTCGGCAGCCGCGACAGCGACGAGTAGCCGGCTCCGAAGTCGTCGAGGGCCATCGGGAAACCGGCTCGCCGCAGGGCCTCGATGACCTCGAGCGTCTCCGCGGAGTCCACCGTCCACCCCGACTCGCTCAGCTCGAGCGCGAACTGGCGGGGTGACAGCCCCGCCTCGGCGACCTGCCTCGCCAGGCGCATCGCGAAGTCGGGCACCAGCAGCTGATGGGGCGCGATGTTGATGCCAACACGGGGAGCGAGCTGCTCCGCCTTCCACCCCTGCCCCTGGCGGCAGCACTCCTGAAACACCCAGGCCATCAGGCCGTCACCCGCGGTGCTGCGCTCGGCCACGTTCATGAACGCGTCGGGCGTGAGCAGGCCGCGTTCAGGGTGACGCCACCGCAGGAGGGCCTCCAGACCGGAGATCGTGCGCGTCGGCGTCAGCGACCACACCGCCTGGTAGTGAAGCTCCATTTCGCCGGCGTCCAGGGCGCTGCGCAGCTGTGCCGTCAGGCTGGGGCGCCGCGGCCTGAGGGCGTCGGCACGCTGGTGGAAGACAAGCCGCCCGCCGCCGGCCGCCTTGGCGCGGTACATGGCGACATCGGCGTGACGCAGCAGCGCCTCGGTGTCGGCGGCATCGTCGGGGTACACGCTGATGCCGATACTGGCTCCGGTGCGCACCTCGGTGCCGGCCACGACAAAGGGCTCCTGCAGCGCGCTCAGCAGCTTGCCGGCGACGCTCTCGGCAGCGGCGGTGGGGTCGTCGGTGAGGTCGCCGAGGAGGACCAGGAACTCGTCCCCGCCCTGGCGGGCCAGCACGTCGGAGTCACGCAGAACCCCGCGCAGGCGCGCTGACACGCCGGCCAGCAGCCGGTCGCCGGCGGCGTGTCCCAGCCGGTCGTTGACCTCCTTGAAGTCGTCGAGGTCGACGAACATGAGCGCCACGGCGGTGCCGCCACGTCGGGCCCGGGCGAGCGCGAGGTCGACCTCCTGCTCAACGAGGATCCGGTTGGGCAGCCCGGTGAGCGCGTCGTGGTAGGCCAGGTAGGCCAACTGCTCCTCGCCGCGGCGGCGCTCAGCGATATCGCGCACGATCCCGTAGAAGGACGGCCCGGTGCCTCCCGCCCCCTCGACACGGGCAGCGGTCAGCTCCACCGGGAACTCGGTGCCGTCGCCGCGCATCGCGGTGGTCTCGATGCGCCGGTCCAGCAGGCTCGAGTCCGGATTGTCGCGGATCCGCTGGGCGAGGCTGCGGTAGTACTCGCGATTGTCCGGGGGCACGAGCACCTCGGCGACCTCGCGACCGAGGACATCCTTGGCCAGGTAGTCAAACGTGCGCTCGGCGGCGGGGTTGAACTCGATGAGGCGGTCCTGCTCGTCCACGGCGACCACGCAGTCCAGTGTCGTGGCGATCACCGCGCGGTAGCGGGCCA
>Ga0070717_10001038_pt1 | contig 18580 bp, 20 predicted proteins | sample LARL113metaG_FD_71366 | JGI IMG/M metagenome (GOLD analysis project Ga0070717, IMG submission 71366) | Corn, switchgrass and miscanthus rhizosphere microbial communities from Kellogg Biological Station, Michigan, USA - LAR L11-3 metaG | ecosystem: Host-associated > Plants > Roots > Rhizosphere ... | reverse complement strand
CACAAGCTCGTGCAGCGGATCGTCGAGGCGTACAAGCAGCACGCCGAGCAGACCGGGACTCAGCGAAGCCGGTGATCCCCACTTCGATGATCGCTGTCGAGGTCGTCAACCGTTCCGGCAGGGACGTGGACGAGGCGGCCGCCGTCGAGCTCGCGCAGTCGGTGCTCGCAGGAGAGGGCGTTGGAGCAGGCGAGGTCGGGCTCGCCTTCGTCGGGCCGGACGAGAGCCGCGCGCTGAAGCGGGAGCACCTCGGCATCGACGAGGCGACCGACGCGCTCGCCTTCCCGATCGACGGGCTCGGCGCGCTGCCCGACGGCATGCCGCGCCAGCTGGGCGACGTCGTCGTCTGTCCCGACGTCGTGGGAGACGAGTGGCGCGCCCCGCTCGTGCACGCCCTACTGCATCTCGTCGGCTACGACCACGGCCCGGAGATGGAGGCGCGCGAGGCGGTGTACTCGCGATGACCGTCACGCCGCTGCCGCGCGATCCAGAGGACGAGCAGCGCGAGCGCTCGCAACGGCGTTCCCCGCCGCCGGCCCCCGGTCGCGCGCCCTCGCTGCTCGACAGCTTCAACTACGCCTTCGAGGGGATCATCCACGTCCTCCGCACGCAGCGGAACCTCCGCCTCCACTTCCTTGCCGCGGTGCTCGTGTTCGGCGCCGCGATCGCGGTCGGCGTCACCCGGCTCCAGCTGATCGCGCTCGTGCTCGCCATCGCGTTCGTCCTCGTCGCGGAGATGCTGAACACGGCGATCGAGGGCGTGATCGACGTCTCGACGACATCCTTCGACCCCAACGCGAAGCTGGCGAAGGACATCGCCGCGGGCGCGGTGCTGATCGCGTCGATCACGGCCATCGCCATCGGCTTTCTCGTCTTCTCGAGCGCGGTCGGCCAGCGCGCGACGCATGTGCTCGACCGGGTGCGCGACGCGCCGGCGGACGTCACGCTCGTGGCGCTCGTCCTCGTCGTCCTCATCGTGCTCGCGACCAAGGCCTGGACCGGACGCGGGACTCCGCTGCGCGGCGGGCTGCCGTCCGGGCATGCCGCCCTCGCCTTTGCGGGTTGGGTGGCGGTGACGTATCTCGTCGGCGATCAGCACCGGTTCGTCGTCTCCGGCTTGACGCTGATCATGGCGGTGCTCGTCGCGCAGACGCGTGTCGAGTCGGGCATCCACTCGACCGTCGAGGTCGCGTACGGGGCGGCCCTCGGCGCGATCGTGACCCTCGTCGTCTTCCAGTTCGTCGGGTGAGCGGGATGCGGCTCCTGATCTGGGACTTCGACGGCACGCTCGCGCACCGTCGAGGCGAGACCGGCTGGAGCATCCTGCTCGCGGAGACGTTGGACGCGGAGGAGGCGGGGCACGGGCACTCCGCGGACACGTTCCGTCCGCATCTGCGCGAGGGCTTCCCCTGGCACACGCCGGAAATTGCGCACCCCGAGCTGTGCGAGCCGGAGGCATGGTGGGCGGCGGTGCGGCCCCAGCTCGCGCGAGCGTACGAGGCGGCGGGCTATTCGTCCGCACGGGCTGTCGAGCTTGCCGACGCGGCGCGGCGGCTCTACGTCGACCCGGCGGTGGGCTGGGAGTTGTTCGCCGACACGCTGCCCGCGCTCGAGCGGCTCTCGGAGGCGGGCTGGACGCACGCGATCCTCTCCAACCACGTGCCGGAGTTACGGACGATCGTCACGGCGCTCGGCCTCGACGAGATCGTCGCCTTCCTCTCGTGCTCGGCGGAGACGGGCTTCGAGAAGCCGCACGCGCAGGCGTTCGCCTCGGTGCTCGAAGTGCTGCGCCCTGCCGAGGCGTGGATGGTCGGCGACAACGTCGTCGCGGACGTGCTCGGCGCCGAGGCGCTCGGTCTCCCGGCCGTGCTCGTGCGCCGGCCCGACCCGCGCGCTGCGCGCTACGCCGACTCGCTCGCCGGCGTCGAGGCGTTCCTCAGCGAGGCGGTGGCCGCATGAGCGATGTCCTGAAGGAGCAGAAGCGCTACTACGCGGAGCGCGCGCCGGAGTACGACGACTGGTGGTACCGGCGCGGCCGCTACGAGCTCGAGCCGGACGCGCTTGCGCGCTGGCAGGCGGATGTGGCCGAGGCGGAGGCGGCGTTGGAGGGCTTCGCGCCGAGCGGCAGCGTGCTGGAGCTCGCCGCGGGCACCGGGATCTGGACGCGCAGGCTCGTCGAGCCGGCCGGCCGCGTCGTCGCCGTGGATGCGAATGCGGAGACCCTCGCGCTCAACACGTCGGAGGCCGAGCTCGTGCGCGCCGACGTGTTCGAGTGGGAGCCGGCCGAGCGCTTCGATCTCGTCTTCTTCTCGTTCTGGCTCTCACACGTGCCGGAAGAGCGGTTCGACGAGTTCTGGTCGCTCGTCCGGGCCGCGCTCGCGCCCGGCGGGCGGGTCTTCCTGGTGGACAGCGGCGCCGGCGACACGGCACACACGGGCACCGACCAGGCCGAGGGCGAGGAGACGCGCTCGCTCGCCGACGGGCGCACGTTCCGCATCGTCAAGCGACGCCGGCGGCCCGACGAGCTCGCAGAGCGCGTCTTGCCGCTCGGCTTCGAGCTCGACCTCCACGACTCCGTGAACGGGCACTTCCTCTACGGCGGAGGAGCGCTCAGATGACCCCCGAGGAGCTGCTCGCACGGGCGGACGAGGCGGCGGCGAACGCGTACGCGCCGTATTCCGACTACCACGTCGGAGCTGCTGTCCTGGCGCGCGACGGCCGCGTGTTCGCGGGCGCTAACGTCGAGAACGCCGCGTATCCCCTCGGCATCTGCGCGGAGCGTTCCGCGATCGCGATGGCGGCGAGCGAGGGCCTGCGGCCGGGTGACGTCGAGGCGATCGCGATCACCGCGTCGCCGTGCGGCGGCTGCCGCCAGTGGCTGCACGAGTGGCGGTTCGAGCGTGTCCATTTCCGGCGGGGCGACGGGACGGTCGCGACCTACGCCCCGGAGGGGCTGCTGCCGGAGACGTGGGACCTGCCGGAGGGATGAAGTCCGGGATCGTCTCCGTCGCCGGCCGGCCCAACGTCGGCAAGTCGACGCTCGTCAACGCGCTTTGCGGCGGCAAGGTCGCCATCGTCTCGGACAAACCGCAGACGACCCGGCGGCGCATCTTCGGGATCGCGAACGGCGACGACTACCAGCTCGTCCTCGCGGATCTGCCCGGGTTCCAGCGGCCGCTCGACGAGCTCACGGAGCGCATGCAGAAGACGGTCGACGCCGCGTTCGAGGAGGTGGAGGCCGTTCTGTTCGTCCTCTCGGCGCGAGAGCGGATCGGCGCCGGCGACCGCTTCATCGCCTCGCGCGTCTTCGGGCTCGGAGTCCCCATCGTGATCGCGCTCAACAAGGTCGACCGGCTGAAGGCCGGGCACATCGCCACCCAGATGAACGCGGCCGCGAAGCTCGGCCCGTTCCACGCGCTCCATCCGGTGAGCGCGAAGACCGGGGACGGCATCCCTGCGCTCCGCGACGAGCTCGTCGGGCTGCTCCCCGAGGGGCCGCTGTACTTCCCCGAGGAGCAGCGCACGGATCTCTCGGTCGAGCTGCAGCTCGCCGAGCTGGTGCGCGAGAAGGCGCTCTGGCTGACGCGCGACGAGGTGCCGCACGCGATCTCCGTCGAGGTGGAGGAGATCGAGGAGAAGGTCGTCCGCGCGTCGATCCTGGTCGAGACCGAGTCGCAGAAGCAGATCGTGGTCGGCAAGGGCGGCGCGATTGTCAAGGACATCGGCACGCGGGCCAGACCCGAGATCGAGGCGCTGCTCGGCCATCCCGTCTTCCTCGAGCTCAAGGTCAAGGTGCGGCCGAGGTGGCGCCGCGACGCCTCGATGCTCGAGCGGCTGGGGCTCTAACCCGTGCAGGCCGGGCCGCCGTTTTCGGCGAGCCAGGCCTTGAGCGCGCGGATGCGCGCCGCCGCGACCGTGAGCCGGTTCTGCAGGCGGGTGGAGCTGGCCTCGTCGCCGAGCAGCGTCGAGTAGCCGAGCTCGCTGGCGCTCTCGGCGCCGAAGATGAGCAGGTCGGACCCGGCGAGCATCGCCCGGGTCGCGGTGTGGGGGATCCGGTCTGCAGCCGGTGCAGTGAGCGAGTCGGTCACGGTGATGCCCTTGAAGCCGAGCTTCTTCCGCAGCAGCCCGTTGATGATCGTGCTCGAGAACGCGGCCGGCTTCTTCGAGCCGTCGAGCTTGGGATAGACCGCGGTCGAGACCATCACGAGCTTCACGCCGGCCTTCACCGCGGCCTGGAACGGCAGCAATCCCTGGTGGAGCTTCGGCGCGGACGCCCGGATCACGATGCGCCCGTGGTCGGTGTTGCCGCTCGCGAGGCCGAGGCCGGGGAAGTGCTTCACGGTCGCTGCGATGCCGTTCGTCTGCAGGCCGCCGACGAAGGCCCTGCCCATCTGGGCGTTCCACGTGCGGGAGCTCGAAAAGACCCGCGAGCCTTCGAAATTGCCCGCCGGCCCCGGCGTGTCGACGACGGGTGCGAAGTCGATGCCGATGCCGACTTGCTGGAGAGCGGCGGCGGCGTCGGCGGCCTGGGACTGTGCGATCTCCGGGCTCGTCATCTGGTCGGGCGCCTCGGTCGGCGGCGCCCAGGCGAGGCGCCTGACGATTCCGCCTTCCTGGTCGACGGCGATCAAGAGCGGCTCGCCGCGGGTGCAGGCGGCCTGCTGCAGCTCGGCCGTCACGGTCGCCGCGGTATGGCGCGTGAGCCAGCCGTTGCCGAGCAGCACGACTCCGCCCATCTTCCCATTGCGGATCCTGGTCAGAAATCGCTGGCTCGGCGGGGCCGTTAGCGTCCCCATGATCGTCTCCGCCGTGTCCGAGAATCCCGTTGCCACGCGGGCGGGTGTGGCCGGTCGCGAATGCGCCGCGCCCGGCTTGGTTGCGGCCGAAACCAGCGAAATCGCCGCCACCGCGACGAGACCGACGAGCGCCCTCAGCATCGGACCAGGGTAGCCCTCGTTTCGGCGTGTCGCGGGGCGCCGAAAGGTCGGGCCGCCGGCCCGGACTACACTCAGCGTATGGCTCAGGCGCCTGCATTGCCGGCCGGCTTCGAGCTCCCGCTCGAGGCTCGCCTGCCGCGGATCGGGGCCGTCGACGCGGTCGCACTCGAGGAGCGCGCGGCGTCGCTGTCCAAGCGCTCGATCAAGCGCGACGCGAAGGTCTGGGCGCTTCTCCTGGCGATTCGCACCACGGATCTGACGACGCTCGAAGGGGCGGACACCCCCGGGAAGGCGGCGGCGCTCGCCTCGAAAGCGCGGCGTCCGGATCCGAGCGATCCGTCCGTGCCGCCGGTGGCCGCGGTGTGCGTCTATCCGAACCTCGTGCCCGCGGTGCGCGAGCGCCTGGCGGGCAGCGACGTGAAGGTGGCGGCGGTCGCGACCGGGTTCCCGTCAGGCCAGTACCCGACGGCGATCAAGGTCGCCGACGTGCGCGCGACCGTCGAGCTGGGGGCGGACGAGATCGACATGGTGATCGACCGCGGCGCATTCCTTTCAGGGCGCTACGCGAAGGTCTACGACGAGATCGTCCAGGTGAAGGAGGCGTGCGGCGGCGCGCACCTGAAGGTGATCCTCGAGACCGGCGAGCTCGGTACCTACGACAACGTGCGCCGGGCGTCGCTGCTCGCGATCGCGGCCGGGGCGGACTTCGTCAAGACGTCGACCGGGAAGATCTCGCCGGCCGCGACGCTGCCTGTCGCGCTCTGCATGCTCGAGGCGATTCGCGACGTGTATGAGGAGACCGGCCGGCGCGTCGGCTTCAAGGCGGCGGGCGGGATTCGGCAGGCGAAGCAGGCGGTGCAGCACCTTGTCGTCGTGCACGAGACGCTCGGGCCGGACTGGCTGACGCCCGACCTGTACCGGCTCGGGGCTTCCTCGCTCCTGAACGACATCCTGATGCAGTTGCGCAAGGAGCGCACCGGCACCTACCAAAGCGGCGACTACTTCACTCTCGACTGAGATGCACGGTTTCGCGACACAGCCGGCACACGTGCGCGACGCTTTCGCCCCTAAGCTCGCCCCCTCCCATAAGGGTGGGGGGTGGGTTTGGGGTACGCGCCCCTCGTGTTTCGCACCGCGCCCACCACGACCCCGGCGGGAGGCGGCGTGACTGAGATCGACAAGCCGCAGCGCGAGGTCGACGTCCCCGCCGACTGGACGTACGCGAGCGCCCCGGAATCACGCGACATCGTCCACATCCGCGATCGTTACGGCTACTACGTCGGCGGCGAGTGGCTCGAGCCTGCCGAGACGTACGAGACGATCGCGCCTCGCGACGAGGAACCGCTCGCGGCCGTTGGCCAAGCGACAACTGAAGACGTCCGGCGCGCGGTCGCCGCCGCGCGCACCGCCTACGCCGACGGCTGGTCGTCGCTGCCGGGCTCCGAGCGCGCGAAGTACCTCTTCCGCATCGCGCGCATCCTGCAAGAGCGGGCACGCGAGTTCGCCGTGCTCGAGTCGCTCAACGGCGGCAAGCCGATCAAGGAGTCGCGCGACGTCGACCTCCCGCTCGCCGCGGCGCATTTCTTCTACTACGCGGGCTGGGCCGACAAGCTCGAGTACGCCTTCCCGAACCGGCGCCCGCGCCCGGTCGGCGTCGCGGGCCAGATCATCCCCTGGAACTTCCCCCTGCTCATGCTGGCGTGGAAGGTCGCGCCGGCGCTCGCCTGCGGCAACACGGTCGTGCTCAAGCCCGCCGAGACGACCCCGCTGACGGCGCTCCTCTTCTGCGACGTGCTGCGGCAGGCCGAGCTACCCGACGGGGTCGTCAACATCGTCACCGGCGACGGCCGCACCGGGGCCGCGCTCGTCGAGAGCGAGGACGTCGACAAGATCGCCTTCACCGGCTCGACCGAGGTCGGGAAGGAGATCCAGCGGCGCCTTGCGGGCACCGGCAAGCGCCTCACGCTCGAGCTCGGCGGCAAGGCCGCGAACATCGTCTTCGACGACGCGGCGCTCGACCAGGCCGTCGAGGGGATCGTCAACGGGATCTACTTCAACCAGGGACACGTCTGCTGTGCGGGCTCGCGGCTCTTCGTCCAGGAGTCGATCTACGAACCGCTGGTCGCCAAGCTCGAGCGCCGCCTCACGACGCTGCGCGTTGGCGACCCGCTCGACAAGAACAGCGACGTGGGCGCGATCAACTCAGCCGCCCAGCTCGAGAAGATCCGCGAGCTTGTCGCATCCGGCGTCGAGGAGGGCGCGGAGATCTACCAGCCGCCGTGTGTCCTCCCCGAGAAGGGCTACTGGTTCGCGCCGACCGTGTTCACCAACGTCGCGCAGAGCTACCGGATCGCGCAGGAGGAGATCTTCGGCCCCGTCCTGTCCGTCCTCACCTTCCGCACTCCGGAGGAAGCGCTCGAGAAGGCGAACAACACGCCGTACGGCCTGAGCGCCGGCGTCTGGACGGAGAAGGGCTCGCGCATCCTCTGGATGACGCAGCGCCTCCGTGCCGGCGTCGTGTGGGCGAACACCTTCAACCGCTTCGACCCGGCCTCGCCGTTCGGCGGCTACAAGGAGTCCGGCTTCGGCCGTGAGGGCGGGCGGCACGGGCTCGAGCCCTACCTGGAGTTCGAGGAATGACGACTGTCATCAGTCCCGGCGCCGAGGCCCGCGCGGCTGCGCTTGGTGCTCGCGCCGAACGCGCACGAGACTGGCTCACGGAGCAGCTCGACGCGCCGTTCTCGTTCGACCTCTACGTGCTCGACGAGGACGAATGGGCGGATCATGCGGAGATCCCCGACTACGGGATACCGCACGCTGATCCCGACACCGGCAGGGTCGTCCTCGGCGCACAGCCCGCGACGCTCTTCGGCTCGGTGTGCGCGCAGTTCTGGCCTGACTTGAACGAGGACTCGCGCAACGCGATGCACCGGGTCTACGGGAATCCGCCGCTGCTCGAAGAGTTCGCCGACCTGATCCTCGTCCACGAGTTCATGCATCTCGTGCCACGCGGGCGATCGCTGCCGAGCATGTGGCACGAGGAGCTGTTCGCCAACCTCGGCGCCGTCGGCTACCTGGCGAGCGAGGAGCCCGACGAGCTGCCGGTCTATCTGACGTTCTGTCGCGCCGGCTGCGACGTCCCTCCGTCGCGGTTCCCCTGCTCAGCGGCCGAGGACATGGCTCGCAGCTTCGAGCACGGAGGCTTCGTGAACTACGTCTGGTACCAGTCCCGGCTTATCGTCGCGGCCGAACGGCTCTGGGATGCCCACGGTGTCGAAGCCCTGCGGGCTCTCCAAGCGGGCGAAGTCGACGTCGCCGCCGAGGTAGAGAGGAACTGGCCCTGAGCGAGCGGCTGCCGGTCAAGAAGACGTACAAGCTGTTCATCGGCGGCGCCTTCCCGCGCAGCGAGTCGGGCCGCACGTACGACGCCGAGGGCCAGAACGTCGCTCGCGCCTCGCGCAAGGACGTGCGCGACGCCGTCCGCGCGGCTCGCGGCGCGCAGCCCGGCTGGGCCGCCGCGACCGCGTACAACCGTGGCCAGGTGCTCTACCGGATCGCAGAGATGGTCGAGGCGCGCGCGGGGGAGTTCGCCGAGCTCTGCTCCGGCCGCGACGAGGTCGAGCGCTCGATCGATCGCATCGTCTGGTACGCGGGCTGGGCCGACAAGCTCCCGCAGGTGCTCGGCGGATCGAACCCCGTCGCCGGGCCGTACTTCAACTTCACGGTGCCGGAGCCGACCGGAGTCGTGGCCGTGCTCGCGCCGGAGGAGCCGCCGCTGCTCGGGCTCGTGACGCGGCTTCTGCCGCCGCTCGTCGGCGGGAACGCAGTGGTCGCGGTCGCCTCCGAGGCGAAGCCGCTCGCCGCGATCGAGCTGGCGGAAGCGCTGGCCACGAGCGACGTGCCGGGAGGAGTCGTCAACCTCCTGACCGGCAATCACGCCGAGCTCGGGCCGGTGCTCGCCTCGCACATGGACGTGAACGCCATCGACCTTTGTGGGGCGGACGGCGACGCCCCGGAGCTCGAGCGGCTGGCCGCCGACAACGTGAAGCGCGTCGTGCGCGGCCGCGCCGACGTGCAGAGCCCGTGGGAGGTCGCTTCCTTCCTCGAGCTGAAGACCGTCTGGCACCCGATGGGCCAGTAGCTCAGCCGGTCGCGTAGTAGCGGCCGACGTCGGCGAGCACCGTCTCCTTCGATCCCCACAGGGGTACCCGGATCTTGCCGTCGGACTCGATCGGGCCGCCGAACGGCACGCCCGACAGGTACTCGCGCGTGGTCGGGCTCGGCGCTTCGGCCGGGTCGCGCAGATCGAGGAAGAGTCGCCGCGACGGATGGCTGCCTCTCCCGGCCCAGACCCAATGCCACGCGACCCTCGCGCTCGCGACGTTGCTCCACCGCACGCGGCCGAGCGCGCAGTCGATTCCTTCCTCGTCGAGGTGAGCGAACGGCAGGGGATGGCGCTGCTGCCCGATGGATCTCCAGGTCGCCCACGGGAAGATCGCCAGAGCGATCAGCAGCCACCAGTCGCTGCGCGTCGGCCCATTCGCGACCGCAACGGCGGCTGAGACTACGGCGATGAGCGCGAGGGCGCCGAACAGGAGGATCCCGAACCAGACGGTGCGGCTACTCGGATAGACGTCCACCGCGTTAGCCTACGAAGCGAGGGATGACGAGCCGCCGCTTCAGTCACGCGATCGCCGAGGGCGACGGCATCTCCGTCGTCGCCGCCGTCGAGGATCCCGACGCGGCTCGAGCCGCCGAGGCGCAGCGGGCCGAGGCGCTCGTCGTCAACGGCGACCCGGCCGGCCTCCGCGAGGCGACGCATCTGCCGATCCTCTGGCGCGCATCGGTCGCGATCGACAGCGCCGCCGAGAGCGCCGACGCCGTGACCCTCGCGCTTCCGGAGGACGAGGACGACGACCACGATCCCGCCCAGCACCGGCACGAGGCTGCCCTCGCAGCAGGCCTCGACTGCGCGGTCGAGGTGCGCAGCGAGGAGGAGCTCGAGCGGGCCCTGGAGCTCCTCGACCCAGAGATCTTCCTGCTCGTGCCGACGCAGGAGAACGAGCACGAGCGCCTCGAGGCCGTGCTCGAGCTGCTCGCGGCGGTGCCGGCGGGAAAGCTCGCGATCGCCGACCTCGCGGTGACCACCGAGGACGAGGTGCACGAGCTCGAGCGCGCCGGCGTGGACGCGGTGATCGTCCATGCCGCGGACGTCTCGCCGCTGGCCGGCGAGGCCCCGCCCGAAGTGTGACCGGAGGAGGGATCGCGATTCGGTCTAGCCGAAGAACGCGCGCGCGACGTCGTACCACTCGCGAGTCACGGTCTTCAGCTCGGCCGTCGCCTCGGCGAGGGGCACGGCGACGACGTCGTCCCCGCGCAGCGCGGCCATCTGCCCGAACTCGCCCTCGAGCGCGAGGTCGGCGGCCTTGAGCCCGAACCGCGTGGCCAGTACGCGATCGCGCGGCGTCGGGGTGCCGCCGCGCTGGACATGGCCGAGCACGGTGACGCGAGTCTCGAAGCCGGTGCGCTCCTCGATCTCCCGCCCGAGCGCGTCTCCGACGCCGCGCTTCGAGAGGATCACGTGGCCGAACTGATCCTGCTCGCCGGCGTCCGCCAGCCCAGGTAGCTCGCAGCCCTCGCTGACGACGACGATGGAGAAGTTCTTGCCGCGCGCGTGCCGCTTCCGGATCGTCTCCGCGACCTCGTCGAAGTCGACCGGGATCTCGGGCACGAGGATCACGTCGGCGCCGCCGGCGATGCCGCTCATCACCGCGATCCAGCCGGCGTGGCGGCCCATCACCTCGACGACCATGACGCGGTTGTGCGACTCCGCGGTCGTGTGCAGGCGGTCGATCGCCTCCGTCGCGATGAAGACGGCGGTGTCGAAGCCGAACGTGTAGTCCGTCCCCGAGAGGTCGTTGTCGATCGTCTTCGGGACGCCGACCACGGGGAACTGCTGCTCCTCGAACAGGCGCGCTGCCACGCCGAGCGTGTCCTCGCCGCCGATTGCGACGAGCGCGTCCAGGCCGCGGTCGCGGAAGTTCTGCAGCACCCGTTCGACGCCGCCCTCGACCTTGTACGGATTCGTGCGGCTCGTGCCGATGATCGTGCCGCCGCGCGGCAGGATTCCCGACACCTGCTGTGGGCCGAGGTCCTCGAAGATCGGCTCGACGAGGCCGCGCCAGCCTTCTCGCACCGCGACGACGTCCCAGCCCGCGGCGTCCGCGCGGCGGACCACGGCGCGAATCACCGCGTTGAGCCCGGGGCAGTCGCCGCCGCCGGTGAGGATGCCGACGCTCTTCGCCATCGGGTTCGAGCCTAGATGCTTCGCTACCGCGGCGTACCATGTTCCCGTGACCGTGCAGCCGCACGCGAGCCGGCCGGTATCTCACCCCCTGGGTTGTGTCGGGTTCTGGCTGTGGGCGCTCGTTGGCGCGGGAATGGTCTTCGGGATGATCAGCTTCATCGTCTTCTTCCTGATCCCGCCGGCGCTGCTGACCGTCTTCCTGATGCGTCGGTCGAGGTGGAACGACGGCCCTGTCCTGCTCGGCATCGTCGCCGGCGCCGGTGTGCCCCTCCTCGTCGTCGCCGGGCTGCAGTGGAACGCCTGGCACGACCGCGTCGCGGGTGACAACACGCCGAACCCGTTCTACTGGGGCGCCGTGGGGCTTTGCCTGTTCGTAGCCGGGACCATCGCGTACGCCCTCCGCGCCCGGCGAAGCTAGGAGTCATGAGGTGGTGGCTCATCGCCGCCGGGCTGGTGCTCGTGGCGGCTGCGGCCGTCGCCTTCGGCGTGCTCACGGCGGGCGGCCGCCGGGGGTGGGACGGCTCGACGCTGCGGGGAAACTGGATCGATCCGCACGGGACGGGCACGCTCGAGCGGGGGCCGGGAGAACCGCTGCTCGACCGGACGGCTCTCGCACCGCGGTCGCGGCCGGTACGGACACTCGCGACGTTCGTCCAGATCAGCGATCCGGAGATCACCGACGCGCAGTCGCCGGCGCGACTCGAGATGGTCGACCGCTACGGAACGCCGTTCACGTCGGCGTTCCGGCCGCAGGAGACACTGACCGGGCAGGTCTTCGCCGCTTCCTTGGCGACGGTGAACGGCCTGCACCCGCAGGCGGCCGTGTTCACGGGCGACATGATCGCCAACGACCAGGAGAACGAGCTGGACGAGTTTCTCGCGACCCTGCGTGGCGGCCGCGTCGATCCCGACAGCGGAGGGCCGGGGTACCAGGGCGTGCAGGCCGCGAGCGATCCAGATCCGTACTACTACCGGCCCGCGGTCGACCCGCCGCGGCATCCCGGCCTGCTCGGCGCGGCGGTACGGCCGTTCGTCTCGCCCGGGCTGCGAGTGCCCTGGTACCCGGTCGTCGGTGACCACGACCTGCTCGTCCAGGGCAACCTCCCGGCGACGCCGGAGACCAACGCAATTGCGATCGGCAGCCGCAAGCTCGTCTCGCTCGACCCGGCCGCGCTCCGGCTCGTCGAGACCGGGAAGCTGAAGCCACAGGTCGTGTCGGCTCTCCTCGCTCGAGGCCTCCCGGGAACCTGGATGCGTGTGACGCCTGATCCGAGGCGACGGGAGCTCCCTCCTGCGGAGGTGCTCGCGCGGCTGCGCCGGGCGAGCGGCGCCGGCGGGCAGGGACGGCTGCTCGACTACGCCTTTCCGCTCGGACCTGAGCTCGTCGGCATCGCGCTCGACACCGTCAGCCGCGCCGGGAACGCGGAGGGGGTCATCCGGTCTTCTCAGGTGCGCTGGCTGCGCGCGCAGCTGAGGACGGCCGGCCGGCGGAGCGTGATGGTCTTCTCGCACAGCGCGCTGACGAGCTGCAGCGGCGGGGAGGCCGCGCTGGCGCTGCTCGACCACGACTCCCGCGTCATCGCGGCCGTGAGCGGCGGCTCGCACCGCAGCGCGGTCACGCCGCGGCAGACGCCGGGCGGCGGCTACTGGATGATCTCGACCTCCTCGCTCATCGACTACCCCCAGCAGGTGCGCGCGTTCCGGCTGCTGCGGACGGCGAACGGCGGCCGCGTCCTGCAGACCTGGATGCTCGATCCCGATCCTCGGAACCGGCTCGGCTCGATCTCGATGCAGTTGGCCTATCTCGACTTCCAGGGCGGCCGCCCGCAGGACTTCGCCGGAGGCCGCGCCGACCGCAATGCGAGCCTCTACCTGCGCTAGTCCTGCCGCAGGCCGACCACCACTGGTTGCCGCGCGATGGAGCGCACCAGAACAACCGAGACGAGCGCCGCGCCGAGCAGAAGCCCGGCGAGCGTGAGGGCGAGCAGCTGCCCGCCCGCCGAGAGCGCGAGCACGACGTAGGAGGCAGCCAGGTGAGCCACGCCGGGTGCGACCGCCCAGCGCTCGAGCAGCGCGGCCAGCCCCCAGGCGAGCGCGACGAGGAACGCGGAGGCGACTCCGAAGACCGCGAACAGGTGGAGCCGACCGGCGCCCTGCGCGCGCACCACGGCCAGCGTGCGCCGCCGCTCCTGGCTGGTCAGCGCGAGTGCCTGTCCGACCGCGTACAGGCAGACGCACACGTCGAGGACGGCGACGGTTCGCAGCAGAGCAACGAGGATGCCGATGAAGCCGCTGCTGCGAGAGGCCCATCCCTGAACGCTCTGGCCGGCGATGCCGCCGGAGCTCGTCGTCACCGCTCCGGTGCGCGCCAGGGCCTGCGTGACCGCGGCCGCGGACGCGCCGGGACGCAGCTTCACGGCGATCTGCCCGCCCAGCTCGGGCTCGGCAGCCAGCAGGTGCGGCGTCTCGACGTACGCGATCCGCCCCTGGTCCTCGAGCGCCTGCACGATCCCGGCGACGCGGTAGCGCACCTCGCGTCCGTTCGGGAGCTGTGCGGCGAGCACCGCGCCCGGATGCAGCCCGAGCGCCTCGGCCAGTCCCACTCCGACCTCCGCCTCGTCCGGGCTGTGCGCGAGGTGGCCGGAGACGAGCGGCGGCGTCTCATACGCCGGCGGAGGCGCGCCGAACGCGTCGAGCGTGAACGGCTCGTCGAGGGCGAACGAGTCCGCCACGTCGAGGCTGTAGAACGGCGTCGCCGCGGCGACCTGTGGCAGCTCCGTGACTTTTCGCAGCTGTGAGGGAGGCGCGTCGACGAGGAGCTGGTAGCGCTTGCCGACGCTGAGCGGCTGCTTGTTCAGGTTCTCGAGCACCGTCGCGATCGCCAGGATCGCGAGCACGACCGAGACGGCGAAGCCGACCACCGCGATTGTCGCGGCGGCCCGGGCGGGCCGCGCGAGCACGAGCCGGATCCCGAGCAACGGAAACGCCGGGGGCAGCGGCAGGCGCCGCGCGGTGTGACCGACGTCGCCGCCGCGCAACACCTCGACCGGCGGCCGCCGCGTGGCGCGCCAGGACGGCCAGCACGTTGCGGCCACGACGAGCAGAGTCAACCCGAGGATGCTCGCCACCAGGAGCAGCGCAAGCGATGAGCCGGGCGGCAGCTCGTTGAGCGAGGCGAGCAACCGGTCGGCCGATCCCTGCACGGCCAGCCAGCCGACGAGAACGCCGAGGGTCGCAGCCGGAAGCGCCAACGCCGTGGCCTCGACCGCGGCTGCCGCGACCACCGTTCGCGCGGAGACCCCGATCGCGCGCAGCAGGCCGATCGACGTCAGGCGTCGCTGTACCTCGGCCGCCGCGGCTGCACTCAACATCACGCAGGCGACGAGGAGCGCGATCAGCGAGAAGGCCACGACTACCGCGATCACGATCCCGGCGGCCTGGCCGATCAGCAGCTTCAACCCGGTGCGCGTGACCAGTTGCAGCCCGGCGACGCCGAACGACGCGGACCGTGCCTGCGCGAGCGTCACATCGATGAGTCGCGGATCCGCCAGCCACAGGTCGACGCCGTTCACGACGCCGGGAGCCGCGCCGTCGATTCGTCGGGCGTCCTCGTAGTCCGCGTAGACGCGCGGGCCGTTCGTCAGCGGGAACGCGACCGTGTCCGGCGGCACCGCGATCCCGACGATGCGCAGCTCCTCGCCTCGGTCGAACTGAACTCCGATCTGCTCTCCGACGTGCAGCCGCCACGCCCGCGCGAACCCGGCTTCGACGACTGCCTGGCCGGGCCCGTCGATGTCGTGGCCGGCGACGACGGCGTAGCCGTGCCGCCCCGGACCGACGCCGAAGAGCTTCGCGTGGCCTTCGTAGTCGTTGCCGGAATTCACGTGCACGCCCGGTTCCTGGAGGACGTAGGAGGCGCTGCGAACGTTTGCGAGTTGCGAGACGACATGGGCGACGCGTCCTCGCTGGAGTGGGGCGAAGGTCGCCAGGACGTCGGGCAGCCCGGCACGCTGTGCCGTCCGGTCGAAGCCGCCGCTCAGCGTCGCCGCGATCGTGACGGACGCGCCGACCATGGCCGCCGCGGCGATGACCCCGAGCAGCGCGAGCAACTGCCGGCCCCGGTGCGCGCGGGCCCGCGCCCACGCATACGCGAGCACGGCGGCCACTAGCTCAGCTTTCCCCGCTCGAGTCGCAGGATCCGGTCGGCCCGCTCGACCACGTTCGCCTCGTGCGTGACCACGAGCACCGCCTTGCCGCTTTCCGCCACCCGCTGCAGCAGCTCGACGACGTTCGCCCCCGACTCGGGATCGAGATTGCCGGTCGGTTCGTCCGCCAGCACGAGCAGCGGATCGTTGACCAGCGCTCGTGCGATTGCCAGGCGCTGCTGCTCACCGCCCGACAACACCACCGGCAGCCGCGCCCCCGCACCGTCCAGCCCGAGCTGCTCGACCAGCTCGCGCCCACGCCTCAGTGCCGCCCGGTCGCGCGTTATCCGGGCCGGCAGCAGCACATTCTCGACGCCGCTCAGCTCCGGCAGCAGATGAAACGCCTGAAAGACGAACCCGATCTTCTCGCGCCGCAGCCGCGCGAGCTCCCCTTCCCCGGCTCGCTCCAGGCGGACCCCGTCGAGCTCGATCGTCCCTTCATCGGGACGGTCGAGGCCACCCAGGAGGTGGAGGAGCGTCGACTTGCCGGAGCCGGAACGACCGACGACTGCGACCAGCTCGCCCGCCCTGAGCTCCAGATCGACGCCGTCCAGAACGGTGAGGGCCGCACGACCGCTCCCGAACGTTCGTACCAAGCCCCGGCCGCGAGCTATGACCCGCATCAGCGCAGAATGCCTGCCCGATGCCGAAGGTGGGAATCGAACCCACACGGCCCGAAGGCCACCGGATTTTGAGTCCGGCGCGTCTGCCAATTCCGCCACTTCGGCTTGCGCCGGCATGGTACGCGGTCCATTCGCGCAACAATTCTCGTTGCGCAACAAGATCTGTTGCGTTAACCTGAGCGCATGGCCGTCGCGATCGCAACGAAAGTGGACGCGCTGCGCGTCGACTTCGGCTCGGCTGCGCGGCTCGCCGACATGCTCGGCGTCAGCCGCGCGCAGGTCACGCGCTGGCTGCGCGGGTCCGGGATCGATCCACTCAACGCCGAGAAGGTCGACCTGCTCGAGCTCGTCTGGTCGAACCTGCTGCGCCTCTACGAGCGCGACGCGGCGCTCGCCTGGCTCTTCGGGCTCAACCCCGTGCTCGGCGACCGCCGCCCGATCGACCTGATCCGCGAGGGGCGGACCGAAGAGCTGATGCGGGCGATCCGCGCCGAGCGCTCCGACTCGTTCGCGTGATCCTCCACCGGTGCCTGGCGTGGAACGCGCGCGCCGCGCCGGACGCCGCGGACGGCGCGCTCTGGTTTCCGCGGCCGTATCAGGGCGAGGGACGGCACGACAACCCGACGGCGTACGGCTGCCTCTACCTCTCCGAGCAGCCGCTCTCGTGCGTCGTCGAGCAGCTCGCGCGCTTTCGCGGCCAGCGGCTGACACCGGCCCTCCTCGTCCGGCGCGGCCTGCCGCTCGCGCTCGCCGAGCTCGAGCTCCCCGACGGCGCCGAACTCGTCGACCTCGACGAGCCGGCGGTCTTGCGCCGCGAGCGGCTGCGTCCGTCCGGGGTCGCGACCCGGGAGCGGACGATCACGCAGCCGCAGGCGCTCGCCCTGCACGAGAAGCACGGTGAGGCCGCCGGGCTGCGCTGGTGGTCGACGTTCGAGGCGCAGTGGCTGAACGTGACGCTCTTCGATCGCGCGGCGTCCGCCTTGCGGCTCGTGTCGGTGAAGGCGCTCGACGTCGAGGGCGACGAGACCGCGGCAGCTGCGGACTTCCTCGGCTTACGCCTCGCCTGAGCCGACGCGAAGCGGAAAGAACGGTGGCGCGAGGAGGAAGCCGATCTCCGCGTCGGGACCGCGGTGGCCGCGGGCCATCTGGAGCGCCCCGCCGATCGACCCGATCGGGACGAAGCCGAGCTGCCGCACCGCCGCCGCGTCCCGGGCGCCTGCGACGTAGACGGCGCCGAGCCGGTCGAGCGCGGGGCGGCACGCCTCCCAATCGCGAAACGGCAGCAGCGGGTGGACGGTGTGCCCGGCGCGGTACTCGTCGATCGCGCGCGCGTCCGCGGCGACGGCGTCCTCCGCCGCGCTCAGGAGCTCGGGGTCGCGTGCGATCGGGTCGGAGCGGAAGAAGACGTGGTACGGCTGCTGCGTCGGCCGCGGGAAGGTGCGCCGAAAACGGTGGACGAGGATGACGATGCCGTCGTCGCGGACCGGGAAGGCGTCCCGCCACAGGCCGAGCGCGTGCGCGAGGCCGAGGTGAGCCGCCAGCAACGGGTTCGGCTGCTCGCGCGGCAGGAAAGGCGTCGCAGCCGGAATCCCGATCACGAGCGCGTCGAGGGGCTCGTCGAGCGTCGCCCGGCGCAGCTCGATCGCGCGGAGCAGTGCCTCGGCATGTGCGACGGACGGCGGTCCCGCCAGCACGGCCGCGGCGCTCCGTGTCCCGCGCAGGGAGTGGAGAACGCGGCGGCGAACCGGTCCCGGCGCGACTCGGAAGGCGTGCCGCAGAGGCGAGCGCGCGATCCGCTCCGAGGCCTCGGGCTCGTAGGGATAACCTCGCAGCACGCCCGCGAGCAGCGGGTGGTTGAGGACGAGGGACACGCCGAAGAGCGGGACGCGGCCGGCGAGCGTCTGCTCGACGAGCGTCGCGAGTCGCCAGCCCTCGGAGCCTCCCGTCTCGAGCAGCGACTCCGCCGTCGCGCGTCTCTGCGTCTCGGCGTCGGCCGCGGCGAGCAGGGTCGCGGGGCCGCCGTGGAGGACAGTCTCCGCCGCGCTCACCACGACGACGAGGTCTGTCTCGACGAGCTCCCGGGCGACGCGGACCCGCGGCGCGCCGGGAGGAATCCCGACGAGTGCCGGATCCGCCGCGTCGTGCACGACCACCCGGCCGTGGAAGCGGCGCCGCAGCTCCGGCGTCACGAGCGCGGTGATCTCCGCCCGGCTCACACGGCGCGCGAGCCCACAGGCGACGAGGAGCGTCTGCCGCGCGGTCGGCACGCCGAGGTCTTCGAGCGTCTCGCTCACCGCCGCGACGGCGAGCCGCCGCGGATCGCCCACCACGCTCCCGAGCGGCAGCGCGGGCGGCTCGACCACGATCGTTGCGGTGCCGGCTCGCGCGGCGAGGGCTTCGAGCGGCTGCCCGGTGAGTGGAAAGCGCAGTGCCTCCTTCGTCGCGGCCTCGACGTCCGTCGCGCGGCCAGGCGCCGGCGGGCGCAGCACGCGCGCGTCGGCCGGCGCC
>Ga0070717_10001037_pt1 | contig 18595 bp, 16 predicted proteins | sample LARL113metaG_FD_71366 | JGI IMG/M metagenome (GOLD analysis project Ga0070717, IMG submission 71366) | Corn, switchgrass and miscanthus rhizosphere microbial communities from Kellogg Biological Station, Michigan, USA - LAR L11-3 metaG | ecosystem: Host-associated > Plants > Roots > Rhizosphere ... | reverse complement strand
TTTTGACGCTCGCGTCGCGGAACGAATGGTATCTTCGCGGACGAGGGTAGGGCGCTCAGGGGCTAAAGCCCTTTTGTTCCCGGGGCCTGACGGCACGGCTGAAGCCGTGCCCTTCCCAGCAGCGCCCTCCAGTCCGACATCGTTTTCAGAAATGGAATTAGCGAGGTAATCGAGAACGCGGAATTCGGTGGCTTGCTCCTCGGGAGTGCGGCGCGAACGGGCGGACGATCCGGACATGCCCGCCAAGTGGAGCGCCATCTGGCCTTCTGCCGTGAGGCGATACCCGATTGCGCGCTTGAACTCGGCGCTGAGCGGGAGCATGGTGCGGAAGACTTCACCGAGCGGGGCGAGGTAGTAGTCGGCAATCCAGCGGCCCAGTTGCAGCAGTCGCTCATCGAGCACCGGCGTCGTGTCGAGCACGGTGAGAATATTCTTCGTGGCGACCGTAGGTTTGCGATCGTGCAGTTCGACGACGACGCCCGTCATGCGTTGCTGGCGGAACGGCACAAGCACGCGGCCGCCGAGCACCGGCGTCGCCTCCACGGGGACGCGGTAGGTGAAGGCCATGTCCAGCGGAACGGGCACGGCGACGTCACAGAATTCGGGCATTGGATTCAGAGGATAGCAGTGACGGTTGAGGAAAGGTGAATCGAATCCGGTCTCAGTTGGGTGCCATGACCGGACAGCCGAGGGCGTACCCACATAGACAATTTCGCCGAAACACTCCTTTATTCCGCGGGCTTCTTTGGCGGCTCGAGTCCCAGATATTTCATGACCATCTGCAGATCTTTCCAGGCTTCGCCTTTCTGGCGCGGATCACGCAGAAGAAACGCGGGGTGGTAAGTCACCGCCAGCTTTGCCCCTTGCCACGAGGGGTCGGTGGGCGCGCCGGAGGGTATGAAGTCGTAGAAGCGGCCGCGAAGTTCTGACATAGGCGCATTAATTGCGAGCAGGTTTTTCGCGGCGACCGCGCCGAGGGCCACCACCACCTTAGGCTTGATGACGGCGATCTGTCGCATGAGAAACGGCGAGCAGGTTTCGCATTCGTCGCGCTCCGGCGTGCGATTGCCCGGAGGGCGGCATTTCACGATGTTTGCGATGTAGACATCCTCGCGGCGAATGCCCATGGCTTTGATCATGTTGTTAAGGAGTTGTCCGGCGCGGCCCACGAAGGGCTCGCCCTGCGCGTCTTCGTCGGCGCCGGGGCCTTCGCCCACGAACATTAATTCGGCATGCGGATTGCCTACACCGAAGACGATCTGCTTCCGGCCTTGCTTGTGCAATTTGCAGCGCGTGCAATCTCCGAGGTCTTCGCGAATGCGTTTGAGCGCCGCAGCCGGATCGGTAACGCCGTGCTCGAGATTCTGGATAAGTACGCCAAGCGTGTTGTCGTCGGCGACCTTTGTAAGTATGGCGGACTTTTTAGCGGGCATTTCCTCTCGCAGTTCCTGAGATGGGGAAGATAGATCATTTGTTGCTACAGCGACAGTGACGGATTCGGAGACTTGCGATTCGCGGCGGTAAAAATCGTAGATGCCCATCTCGTGGCAGTAGCGAACGCGCTCGGCGAGTGCGCGCCGAAGATCCGGGTCAAGAGTGTGGGGCATCGGTTTCTCGATTGTAACGGAAGGAGGATGTGCTCGCGGCGAAGGACAGAAAATTCCTCGTCGCTGCGCTCCTTGGAATGACAGGAGGTAAGTCCGGGCGGACGAATGCGTCAGCCGCTACGTGGTGAGGGATTTGCGGTGCTGGCGCAGGCGTACTACCTGGTCGAGGACGCGCTGGGCGACTTCCCACTTGGTGGTCTCGGGGACTTCGACAACTTCGTCGCGGGTGATGATAGTTACGGCGTTGCGGTCGGAATCAAAACCTACGCCTTCGCGCGAAACATCGTTTACGACGATGGCGTCGAGATTCTTCAAGACTAACTTCTGGCGAGCATTTTCCAGAACATTTTCTGTCTCGGCCGCGAAACCTACAACAATTTGCGCGCCCTTCTTGAGTGAAAGTTCTTTCAGAATATCAGGCGTAGCTTCGAGTTCCAAAGTCATTGGGCCCTTGCGCTTGATTTTTTGCCCCGCGGTGGCTCTCGGGCGGTAGTCGGAAACGGCGGCAGTTTTGATTACGACGCTGGCTTGAGGAAGCAGTTTGAGCACCGCGTCGCGCATTTCTTCCGTCGACTCAACTTGAGTCACTTCGGCGGCGCCGGGCGGGGTGAGCGAAGTTGGGCCTGTAACCATAAGGACACTAGCGCCGCGACGCAAAGCGGATTCGGCGAGAGCGTAGCCCATCCGCCCGCTGGAGCGGTTGGTCAGATAACGCACCGGATCGATCTTTTCACGCGTGGGACCGGCAGTGATCAGCACGGTTTCGCCATTCAAATCCTGCGACGCACCAAGCGACTCCATCACTGCGGCGACGATGGCCTCGTTTTCCGCGAGGCGTCCTGCCCCGGTCATCCCGCAAGCGAGGTAGCCGGCGCCTGGTTCAACCACTTTCACGCCGCGCTGCCGCAGGACCTGCAGATTCGACTGCGTAGCCAGATGGTTCCACATGTTGACGTTCATGGCTGGCACAACCACGACCGGCGCAGTGGTTGCGAGGTAAAGAGTAGTAAGGAAGTCGCTGGCAATTCCCTGTGCGAAGTGAGCCAGAACGTCCGCCGTCGCGGGCGCAACCACCAGGGCGTCGATGGACTGTGCGACCGCGATGTGCTCGATGGCGGAATCGATGTTCGCCGAATGCTCCTCGCCCGGCTCGAACATGCCCGTAATAACTTTCTCTCCGGAGAGAGCGGCGAAGGTAAGGGGACGCACGAACTCCTGGGCGGCTCGCGTCATCACAACTTGTACGCGGATGCCGCGATCCTGCAGCAGGCGGACAATTTCGGCCGCCTTGTAGGCCGCGATTCCTCCGGTGACGCCAAGAGCGATTTTCATTAAATGTTTGATTGCTGATGTTTTGATCGTCGATTCAAGCCTGCCGATACCAAGGTTCCGTACTCCAGCAGTCGACAATCACGAAGCAGCAATGCCTTTCATTCCTGGCCGAGCGCCTTGTCGAGGGCCTGTTCGGCTTGCTCGGCGGCGGTGCGGGTTTCAGGAATCTCCCACTTCACTTTGCCGGCGCGGATTTCATCTTGTGCGATGCGGCAGGGCTTGCGGGAATTCGTGTCGACAACCGGCGGCGCACCGGACTGCAGTTGTCGCGCTCGCCGCGCTGCCACCAAGATGTATCGATAGTTGCTGTCAAAGCCTTCGATCAACTTCATTGGGACTCTCCCTTGAACCAGGTTCGAAGTTTTTTACCGCCGACGTCGAACAATGCGTTGTACAGAACACCGTCAACTTTCAGGCTGTCCCGGATCTTTTTTACTCGCGGCTTCCAACGCCCCTTTTTGGCGTCCCTGAAATGATACCGCGAAATCTAAGGACGTGCAGAGGGCACGGGGGCGCCAAAGGACGCCAGGATCGGCCCCACCCGTTCCCGAACGTTTGCCAGGCGGTGAAGCTCCGCCTGGTCGACGATTTTCCGCTGCGCCGGGGAAAGAGGCTGACCCGAGCGCAGCATGCGTTCCGACAAAACGATCGACTGCAGGCTCACAATCGATTCCTCGAGGTCATCGTTGATCAAAATATAGTCGTACTTGTCGTAGTTTCCGATCTCACGAGTGGCCGTGACCAACCGGCGAGCGATTACCTCCTCGGCGTCCTCGCTGCGCTTACGCAGGCGCCATTCCAGGGTTTTGCGATCTGGAGGCATGACAAAAATGCTGACCCCATCGGTCAACTTTTGCTTGATTTGCTCGGCGCCTTGCACGTCAATATCGAGCAAGAGGTCGTTTCCTTTTTTTCCCGCCTCCCGCAGAAACCGCCGCGCCGTGCCGTAACAATTTCCGTCGAAGGTGGCGTACTCCAGAAATTCGCCGGCGTGAATCATCTCTTCGAACTCTTCGCGCGTCACGAAGTGGTACTGCTTGCCGTTTTGCTCACTGCCGCGGGGAGCGCGCGTGGTGTAGGAGATGGAGAATTCAAGATTGGGGACCAGTTTCAGCAGTCCGTTGACGAGAGTCGACTTTCCCGAGCCAGATGGCGCCGAGATGATGTAGATGACCGGCCTAGGATTTTCGCTCATTCCAGGTTTTGTACCTGCTCGCGCGATTTTTCGATTTCTGCTTTCATGGCCAGTCCGGCTTCCGTAATCTTCAGGGCTTCGCCGGCCAGTCCAGACGTTTTCGAGAGCAGCGTGTTGGCCTCGCGGTTCATTTCCTGCAGCAGGAAGTCGAGTTTCTTGCCGATCTCCCCGCCCTTTTCGAGCAATCCCAGAAAATGCTGCACGTGATTTTCAAGGCGCACGATTTCTTCCTGGATGTCGCTGCGATCGACGAGCAGCGCGGCTTCCTGCAGAACGCGTTCCTTGTCCACGGTCGAACCCAGCAACTCCTGAAGCCGGGATTGCAGGCGCTCGCTGTAGTTCTGCAGCACGGCGCGACGATGGTGCTGCACGCTCTTTCCGGCCTCGACCAAATGAGCCATGCGGTCACGCAATTCGCGGGCGATGCCGCGGCCTTCTTCCTCCCGCATCTGATTCAGCCGATCCAGAGCCTCGCCCACCTTCGCCATGACCGCGGCTTCAATCTCACCGTCTGCACTATCGTTGGCAGAGTCGAGCGCGCCGGGAATGCGGAGAACGGCGTTGAGGTCGGGCTCGGCGGCCAGAGAAAACTCGGCTGCAGCGGCGCGAAAGGCAGCGATATATCCACCGACGATCTCGCGGTTGAGAGAAAATGTTTCGTTGCTAGCGCGCTCCAGGCTCAACGAGACTTCGACATGGCCGCGCGCCATCTTCTCCTTCAGCAGGCGGCGCAGTTGCATCTCGAGGGAATCAGTGCCGGAGGGAAGGCGGAAATGCAGATCGAGAAAACGATGGTTGACCGACTTCAACGACAATACGAAAGCCAGCCGTCCGTTGGATGGACCGGGAACGGCGGGGACGGCGCCGCCTTCCGGGCGCTGAATTTCACCTCTTACCTGCGCAAAACCTGTCATCGAGCGAATGGACATAGCGGCCGTAATCTCAAGTTCCTGCTGCTACCCCGGGCGAATCTGCGTTAGCGAATTGCAGTTCGTAGAGACGCCGGTAGGTACCTAACTTGTTCATCAGTTCTTCGTGGCGGCCGACGTCGGCAATCGTGCCATTCTCGATGACCACGATGCGATCCGCACGGCGCACGGTCGAAAGCCGGTGAGCGATCACAAACACCGTGCGACCGCTCATCAAATTATGCAAGGCGGATTGCACCAGAGCTTCGGACTCGCTGTCGAGCGCCGAAGTGGCCTCATCCAGAATCAGGACGGGAGCATTTTTCAGCAGCGCCCGCGCAATGGCCAGGCGCTGGCGCTCACCTCCGGAAAGCCGCACGCCGCGCTCTCCAATGACAGTATCGTATCCCGCGGGAAGGCCGACAATGAAGTCGTGCGCGAGCGCGGCACGGGCGGCGGCCTCGACTTCCTTCTGTGGAACTTGCGGCTGGCCGTAAGCGATGTTGTTGCGCACAGTGTCGTTGAACAGCACAGTCTCCTGGGTGACGATGCCGACCTGTGACCGCAATGAGGTGAGGGTCACGTCGCGCACGTCGTTGCCGTCGATCAGGAGGCGGCCGCCAGTCACATCAAAGAAACGGGGAATGAGGTGGACGAGAGTGCTTTTGCCGGCGCCGCTGGAGCCGACTACTGCCAGCACTTCGCCTTGGCGGACTTCGAGATTGATGTCGCGCAGGACCTCGTGTGCCTCTTCCCCTTCGTGGGCGTAAGCGAAACTGACCTGTTCGAAGCGAACGCTGTTTGAGAATTTGGGCAGAACTTTGGCGCGCGGCTTCTCGCGGACGTCGTCTTCAATGTCCATAAACCTGAAAATCTCGGAAGACGCGCCCAAGGCTTGCTGAAAATTGTTGTAGAAAAGCGCAAACTTGCGGACCGGATTGTAGAGGCTGAAGACGGCCGTAATGAAAGCGACGAAGACTCCGGGTGTCATCTGATTGTGTGCGATTCGGCCGCGGCCAATCAGGATTAGAAGAGCAATCCCGACGACACCCAGCATATCCATTAACGGAGAACTGATCGCGGTGGCTGCCACGGAACGGAGATTGGCGCGGAAAAGACGGCGAGCCGCGTTGCGGAACCGGGAAATCTCCCAGTCTTCCGTGTTAAAGGCCTTCACAATCCGGTTCCCGGTGATGGTTTCGTGGAGAATGTTCTGAATTTCCGCGAGTTTGTCCTGGCCGTGCCGGGTGGTGTGGCGCACGCGGTGACCGATTTTGCGCGATGAAAATACAATCACCGGGACGAACAAGAGCAGCACCCAGGCAAGGTTCCCGCCGAGGATCACGACAACGATCGCCACTGAAACAAAAGTGAAGAACTGTTGCAGGAGTTCCGAAAGCACGGTCGACATGGCGTACTGAACGCGCTCAATGTCGTTGATGATGGTGGAGAGCAATGTTCCCGTGGTGTGTTTCGAAAAGAATGCGGCGGAGCGGCGCAACAGGGCGGTGTAAAGATCGTCGCGCAGGTCGGTGATCATGCCGAACCCTGCATGGTTGACCAGATAAGTTCCGGAGTAGTCGCAGATGCTTTTGAGAATGGTCGACCCCACCAGCGCAAAAGCGACGATGGTCCAGGCATTCGTGAAATGCGAGGGGACGAACTGCTGCAGGTACACGGGATGGTGCGTGCCGGGAATGACGAACAGCTGAATATTCTGCGATCCGGTCGCAGGATTCAGTACACGATCAAACACGGGTCGGACCAGCAGGTATTTGAAAGCGTCCAGCGCCCCCACCGCGGCCATGAGCAAAACCGAAGCAAGGATCTGCCACCAGTACGGAAGCACGTAGCCGATGAGGCGCGTCAGTTGCCGCATGGGCCTCCCGCGCGGGGCACGCCGCAGGTGCTTGCTGCCGGTGGAATGGGCATGGAATGCAAGGCCTTATTCTACTTGAGTCCTGCGTCGGAGGAATGCCGTTTCGCTCTCCCCTAGGCCTGCTGAGCAGGCTACAGAACCTCGCTCATGCGCTATTTTGGGATGTCGCGGTGCACGATTTTGACGCGATATCCGGCGCGTAGAAGATGTTGGCCGACTTCCTCCGCGATCATGACGGAACGGTGCTGTCCGCCGGTGCAACCGAAGGCGATGGTCAAATAGCTCTTGCCCTCGTGGATGTAGTGGGGCAGCAGGTAAATGAGTAGATCGGAGATGCGCGAGATGAATTCCCGGGTCTGCGGGAACGAACGAATGTACTTCGCGAGGCGGGGATTTGTTCCCGTAAGCGCCCGGAACTCGGGCACGAAATGCGGGTTAGGTAGGAAGCGCACATCAAAGACCAGGTCGGAGTCCTCGGGGACACCTTGACGGAATCCGAAACTCACGCAGGACACCAGAATGTCTTTTCCTGAAGATTGTTGCTTAAAACGTTCGGTGATGTGAGCACTCAGCTCGTGAACGTTGAACTTCGAAGTGTCGATAACGAGATCGGCGACGGCGCGAATCGCGCTCAGGTGGCGGCGTTCGGCTTTGAGTGCTGATTTTACGGGAGAGTCGGTGCCGAGCGGATGCGGTCGACGGGTCTCGCTGAAACGGCGCATCAGAACCTCGTCCGACGCCTCCAGAAAAACCACCTTGGTCGGAATCATGCGAGCAATGGACTTCAAGATGCGCGGAAGGTCTTCGAGCTTTGAGCCTTCGCGTACGTCGACGACCAGGGCGGTGCGGCGAATTTCGCTCGACTGGACCGCGAGATCGGCAAATTGCGGGATGAGTTGGACCGGAAGGTTATCCACGGAGTAGTAGCCCAGATCTTCGAAGGCCTTCAGCACCGAGGCCTTTCCCGAACCGCTCATACCAGTGATGATCACGAGTTCGGGCGAATGCTGGGCGCTTCGCGAAGCCTTTTTCCCTTTGTCTTTCGACTTTTTCGATGCCGGGCCAGGGGATCTGCGGAGCTTCATGAACTGGATAGTAGCATTTAGGTAAGGTCCACGCTTCCTTCAGGATTATCACCCGTTACTGTCCGCGTTGGACGCGCAATTTTTGATGATAGTTAGTCAAGAAATTGGAAATCCAGATTGTGTCCTTGGTCCGCCGACAGGTAAGCTATGGCGACCATGAAAAAGTTCGAAGATCTCACGGAACGCGAAATTCTTGCTCTAGCCATTGGTCTGGAAGAAGAAGATGAGCGCGTGTATTCCGACTTTGCTGAAGGGTTGCGGCAGGACTATCCCGCGACCGCGGCGATGTTTGAGGGCATGCGCGAAGAGGAGTCCGGACATCGACGGCGGCTCATCGAGCTCTTTCGGCAGAAGTTTGGCGAACACATTCCGCTGATTCGCCGTCAGGATGTACGGGGGTTCGTGGAGCGGCCTGCACTTTGGCTGGTGCGGCCGTTACGAATCGAAGCGGTGCGCAAAGAAGCTTCGACGATGGAGGTCGAAACACGGCGCTTCTATGAAAAAGCGGCGGCGCGCACGCAGGACGCGAGCATCCGGCAACTGCTGGACGATCTGGCCAGCGAGGAGCGCGAGCACGAGAACCGCGCCCAGGAACTCGACAAACAGAAACTACCTGCCAATGTAAAGGCGGACGAGGAGGTCGCGCAGAGGCGTTTGTTCGTGCTGCAGATTGTGCAGCCGGGATTAGCGGGACTGATGGATGGCTCGGTCTCGACGCTTGCCCCTGTATTCGCGGCAGCGTTGGCCACGAAGAACAGTTGGGATGCATTCCTCGTCGGGGTCGCTGCTTCGGCGGGCGCGGGCATCAGCATGGGATTTGCCGAAGCGCTGTCCGATGACGGAAGCCTGACGGGGCGCGGACATCCGTGGGTACGAGGAGTGATTTGCGGCGCGATGACTGCGTTGGGCGGCATCGGGCATACCCTGCCGTTTTTGATTCGCGACTTTCGCGCGGCCTTGTGGGCTGCGGGCGTGGTGGTGCTTGGAGAGTTAGGCGTGATTACCTGGATACGACGCCGCTACATGGATACGCCTTGGGTTACGGCGGCGCTGCAGGTCGGGCTGGGGGGCGTGTTGGTGTTTATCACCGGCGTTCTGATTGGAAGCTCGTAAAACGTTCCGCATGAAACCTTGGCAGCTATGGTCCGCAAGCGCAAAATCATCGTCCACATCGCCACTAGCGCCGACGGCTTTATTGCCCGGCCGGACGACAGTGTCGATTGGCTCGACCGACCGCGTCCGAGGGGCAACTACGGCATGGGCGCATTCTATAAATCGATCGATACCATTCTATGGGGAAGGAAAACGTACGATGCAGCGCTTGAATTCCAGAAGAAGGGCGGTTCGGCATTCGACACAAAGCTCAAGAACTATGTCTTCACACACAATCTCGCGAAGTCGCAAGCGCCGGCGGGAGTGGAGTTAGTGAACGCGCCAATTAAAGCTTTTGCAACCCACCTGCAGGTACAAAAAGGTAAGGACATCTGGATGATGGGTGGCGCTGGCATCATTGCGTCGTTTCTGGACGAAGGCAAAATCGACGAGTTCATGATTCACGTGATTCCTAAATTTATTGGCGAAGCGATTCCATTGATCGCGCCGCGCCATCGCAGCGTGCCTCTGAAACTAATCTCGTGCGCGAAATTCAGCGACGGCGTGGTCAAGCTGCACTATGGCGTTCGCCAGAGCTGAAAGAGTCCGACATTGGGGCACCTGATCGGGAGTTCACAAACGCTACGGTTGGGTGTCGAGCGGGTGCGTGCTCTTCTCGTAAAATTCTTTCTGCAGTTTTAGGCTGACGTCGTCGCCTTTCACGGCTCGTATCGCCTTCACGACGGAATCAATCCACCACTTCATCAGGAATTCGCCTAGCTCTTTGGTCGCGGCTGAGCCTTCGCCGGAATAGTGATTGGGGAAGCGCGTGTACCACCAGATTCCGGTGTAGACATCTTCAGGAAGCTTCTGGCGAGCCTGGTCTGCGCCGGATTCGCTGGCTGCGCGGTCCTGGTGAACGAGATCGGGACGGGAGATCATCATCTTGGAGGTCTCGCTTTCGCCGGCGTGCATGTCGATCTTCGTCTTTTTTGCTGGACCGCCTTGTTGTGGCGTGCGTTCGTCGAAAACGTAGACTACGTAATCGTGAGGCTTGTCGAGTTGGGTTTGCGCGAAGTATGGAAGCAAGCTCTCGTTGCCGCCGTGGCCGTTGACGATCAGGACTTTCTTACAGCCGTTGCGCGCCATTTCGTCGGTGGTCTCCTGCAGCAGGGCGAGTTGCAGGTTGCGGCTGTAGGCCATGGTTCCGGGTTCGTGGCGTGCTTCCGCGATTTGGCCGAAATAATATTCGGGGAAGACGACGGCATACTCCTGCTCGGCTGCGTGCAGCGCGGCGTAACGGACGTCAAGCAGGTCAGTGCCGAGCGGCAAATGCGGACCGTGCTTTTCCAGGATCCCGAACGGCAGCAGGCAGGTTCCTTGCGAGCGGCGGATGCCTTCGCGAAAGTCGGACGCGGTGAGTTCTTCCCAATGCACGGAAAGCTTAGGTGCAGACGGCACAGTCTGGGCGCGCAGGGATCGAGGAACGACAAGAGCGACTGACAAGAAAAGGAATGCGGTTAGAGTTTTGCGGCAGGTGCACAACATGACGAGTAAATCTCCCTCGGCCGCGAATTCTAGCACGTGAATGCGCTCTATTAAAACGTATCAATAGGTTTAAGAAAAGGCGGCGCCCGCCCCACACGATAACTACTTCAGGAAAATTTCTTGCAGTAGTTCGGAACTGAGGATTTCGCGAATCTCGGCGCGTTTTTCTCCCAGCTGCTGCGCAGCCTGTTTGCCTCCCAGGATCTTGTCGCGTGCGGCCTCGCCTTTTGCGGCCAGGCCATCCATTGCGGCGTGGTTCTTGTACTCAATGGCTACGCAAATGTCCCAATCTTCGGGATTATGCTTGGTTTCTTTCAGAAAGATTTTGTAATCCACGATCACTCCCTGATGCTTCTGTTCCTCGATCAAGGGCTTGGTGGACTGCTGGAGGCTGGTGAGGTAGGCATCAAATTGCGTGGGCTTCACGCCAATGAGTTGAACGCGCCAGACGGGACCTTCGGTGTAGTGTTCCTGAGCGAACAGGGAGGGCGCGAGCAACAAGAGAAATGCAGCGAGCCCGATGAGCTTCTTCACAGTGATCTCCCGAATTTTATTTGGATGGAAACGGCGGGAGGATCATACTCGCAGAGAAGGAAACAGGCTAGTCCGCCGGAATACTCGCCAGACCTCTGCAATCAGGCGCCTTGATGCACGGGATCGGGTCTCGCGTGCCCGCGACTTTCTGCTCACATGCACGACTGCGGCCCGGTACTTCCGGGCCGCCTGACAGCCGAGGCGGCTGTCGCTACGTGGTTTGTGTTTGCTCTATGGGGCTTCAATTAGCTCCATTTTGCCGTCGCGGGTGCGGTGGAGGATCATGACTTTGCCTTTGGGGTCGCGGAAGACGAAGACGTCGCGGTCGCGGAAGTGGGCTTCTTTGATGGCTTCTTCGAGCGTCATGGGGCGCATGGCCACGGCGTCTTCGGAACGGACCAAGTGAACCTCGGTGGTTTTGGCGACGGCCGGATACTTGTGGACCATAACCGGGACAGCCGTTTTTTCCGAAAGGCCGATGACGGGCTGCACCTCAGTTTCTTCGATGGTCGTAGAGTGGCCATTCCACTTTTTGACTTCTTCGCTCTTGCGAGCGGAGCGCTTCTTCGATTGCCAGCGGGTTTTGTATTTAACCGCCTGCTTCTCGAGGTGGTCGAGCGCTTCGTTGACGGCGATGGACATGTCTTTGGCTTGCGCTAAACCGACCAGAGGGCCATTGCGGGGGCTGATGGTGATTTCGGCTTTGTGGCGGTGCTTTTCGACCGCGAGGATCACCTTGGTTTCGAAGCGGTCACCGAGAATTTTGCGGATTTTTGTGAGGCCGGTTTCTACTTCTTTGCGGATGATGGATGTGATCACGTAGTGTCTGCCAGTGTATTCCACGTTCATGAGCGCCCCTCCTAGGAATTCGTTCTGTCGAGTCAAATTGGGCACCACATTGGAACGAAGTCAGAAGTGAGAAGGCAGAATGCAGAAGTAAAATCATTCCGCATCCCGAGTAGTTCTTACTTCTGCATTCTGACTTCTTACTTCTGCATTATTTTTTTACCCGGCGCTGGTGCGTGCTGGGAATGCGCATGTCTTCGCGATATTTGGCCACCGTGCGGCGGGTCACCTGGATGCCCTGGGATTGCAGGATGCGAGTGATCTGCTCGTCGGTCAAAGGACGGCTGGGATCTTCTTCTTCGATCAGTTTTTTGACGCGGCGTTTCAGTATGAGCAGCGACGTGCCACCGCCCTCCGGGCCCTGAACGCTCTCGCTGAAGAAGTATCGCAGCTCGAATACGCCCTGTGGCGTGTGCGCGTATTTGTTGGCCACAGCACGGCTTACCGTCGAAGGATGCACGCCGATTTCTTCGGCCACCTCCTTGATCATCATGGGTTTTAGTTGATCGATTCCTCGTTCAAGGAATTCCTGCTGGCGGGCCACGATGCAATAGCAGACTTTGGTGATGGTCTGCTTGCGCTGCTCGATGTTCTTGATGAGCTGGATGGCGCTCTTGTAGCGCTCTTTGACGTAGTCGCGCGTGCTCTTTTCGTTGGTGCCGTCGCGGGTGACCAGTTTTTTGTAAGCGGGGTTGAGGCGAAGCTGCGGCAGGTCTTCGTCGTTCATGATGACCAGCCACTCGTCGCCGTGTTTGACGAAAGCGACATCGGGCTCGATGAGGCGCGCCTGGACTTTGTTGTAGCGCAGGCCGGGACGGGGATCGAGGGTGCGGATGTAGTCGAGTGCCGCCTGGACGGCTTCGACAGGCCGACCGATGGCCTTGGCGATTTCCTTGTGCTGTTTGTTCTGTAGGCCGCGCAGATGCTGGTCGACGACGGCCATGGCATCTTTGAGAATTTGCTCTGTTCCGTTGCCGTTCCTGTGCAGGGCGAGCTGCGTCTGGTGGTAGCGCAGCTGGTTGAGCAGACACCCGCGCAGATCGCGGCAGGCGACGCCCGGAGGATCTAGTTGACGCACCACCTCCAACGCTTCCTGCAAATCGGCGGGCGTGAATGTTGGCTTAAATACAGGAACGGGCGGGGGTACCGGGGCTGGCGCGGGGGCAACTGCCGCGGCGGAATCGCCGGAGCGCGAAGAAAAAGAGGCTTCTGCGCGGGGCTCCGCTGATGGTGAGGCTGCGGTGGCGTCCGTGGCATGCTCCGCGGCGGTTAGATCATCGTCGTCGTTCTCCATCTGGGGATCAATCTCTGCCCGATGCGAATCGCTTTCCGCCTCTGTACCAGAGTTTGCTGTGACTTCAGCCAAACCCAAAGCCTGCGCCTCGTTCACGATATTCTCTGCAGTTTGCGCGTCGGCTTCCGGCGGCGCCGGCGGCGCAGTGCCGAGCAACTCCTCGTCGCTGGCGATGAGGTAGCCGTCCTCGTTCAAATTGCCGATAATGAGATCGGCGGCTTCGCGCACTTCGCGGCGCAGGCTCAGCGCCCCCAACTGCCAGGCCAAGTGGTCGGTGAGATTGGTAGGTTTAGACAGGAAGTTCTCGAACGACGGGCGCTCGATGTCCTCCATCTCGCTGTGGGTACGGTAACCGGGATCGAGATAGTCCTGAAAAAAGGAACCGAAATCGATTTCTTCGAAGGGATCTTTCTTTTCGACGGCGGCGATGGGATTTTCTTCGTTGGTGGCGGCAGCGGCGCGTTCGCGGTCTTCTTCTTTTTTGCCGACTTCGTCGAGCAGGGGAACGGAATCTTCCAGCTCTTCGAGAACGGGATTCTCGACCATCTCAGCGTTGATCATGTCCTTGAGCTCAAGCTTGTTGAGCGCAAGGACGGAGACCATCTGCACCAGGCCCGGGGTAAGGATCTGGCGCTGCGAAAGCTTTACGCTGAGTTTATGCTGCAGTAGGACCATGGATTCCAGAACACCGCAAAACCTTTAACCACGAAGGGCACTAAGGTTCACGAAGGAAATCCTTAGTGATACTTAGCGTCCTTCGTGGTTACGTCTTTCGCTCACACCAGCGAGAAACTCTCGCCCAGGTACACACGGCGCACTTCGGGATCGCTGGCCAGCTGGCCGGGCTGGCCGTGACGGAAAATTCTGCCGTCATCGATGATGTAGGCCCGGTCGGTCACCGAAAGCGTTTCGCGCACGTTGTGATCGGTGATCAATACTCCGATGCCGCTGGCGCGCAGGCTGCTGATAATTTTCTGCAAGTCGAGCACGGCAATCGGGTCGATCCCGGAAAACGGTTCGTCCAGCAAAATGAATGTGGGGTTGATGCACAGGCAGCGGGCAATTTCCACGCGCCGGCGTTCTCCACCGGACAGGGCATATCCGCGATTCTGGCGGATGTGCTCGAGTCCCAACTCATCAATGAACTTTTCCATCTTCTCGCGGCGTTCATGCCAGGACATCGGCTGCGCCTCCAAGACCGCGAGGATGTTTTCTTCCACCGTTAGTTTGCGAAAGACCGAAGCTTCTTGAGGGAGATAACTGATGCCATACTGACGCGCCCGCAGATACATGGGAACGTCGGTAATGTCTTGACCGTCGTACAACACGCGGCCGGTGTCGGGAGGGGTCAGGCCGACGATGGCATAGAAGGTGGTGGTCTTGCCGGCGCCGTTAGGGCCTAATAATCCAACGACTTCGCCCTGATCGACCCGTAGGCTGACCCCATTAACAACGCGGCGGCCACGATACGATTTGCCAATTTCTTCTGTGGCCAGAGTACGCATTTATCTTCCGCAATTATTGGGCCACTCGCGTCTGAGTTACCACAGGAGCGCTTGATCCGCCTTCTACGAGCACCCTATCATCGCGTCTAAAGAAAGTCAACGAAACCCCGGTAATCTTGCCCTGTTCGGCATCAAAAATGCTAGGCGGTCCGCCGGTAAGGACGAACTTGTCGTCGGCGGCGGTGTAGACCAGTTTTTGCCCCTCGGCGCTGCGCTTCGGCTGCTGGATAACGACGTCGTCCTGCGCGACCATGCGGTCGAGTTGGCCGGAACCGGCGAAGGATTGGCGGTTCGACTGGCTGCGGGGTAAGAGATAAGCGTCGAGGGTCTTGGCGGATGCTGTAAAGTTGGAACCTTTGGCAGTGACTCCGCCTTCATAATGGACCCTGCGCTCGCAATCGACGTAAATGAGCTTTGCTGCGCTGATGGAGATCGGCGTCGAGCCGGAGAACGAAGGCGCTTTGCCCGCTTTTCCTTCTACCTTGTCGGTTGGGGCAGACTTTTCTTTTCCGGCCTTGTCAGCCAGGGCTTTCTCCGCTTGGACAAGAATCGTTTGGACGGGTCGCGCGGGCGTGCCCTGTGCGGTCACGGAGCGATGGTCGCGGTCGAACTGAATCGCCGGTGCCTCGATGATGTTGGCATCTTGCCACAGACGCACGCTCCCACTGTAGAGAGCCACGCCATTGTTGTGGGCCGTCATACTGCGCGATGTGACATGAATGGGCGAAGATGAGGCTAGCAGCGCGCCGTTTGGTTCCTCTTTGAGTTCGCTGTACGTGCTCTTGACGTCATCTTGGGCAAGCGCGTCGCCAGTGGCTCGGTTGATGCGGAAGGTGTTCGCGGTGGCCGCCATTCCGCCGTTGACTACGCGCGGATTGCCGGAGAGCACGAGCATTTGATCGGAGGGCGTGTAGCGCGCCGAGTCTGCCCAGGCTTGCACCCGCTTTTCGGGATTCTGACCATCGGTGTAGGCGACGTTTCCCTGCTGCGTCATCGCATCGATGCCGCCCTGCGGGAGAAAGGAGGCATCAACGGCGTCGCTAGTGCTGGTGCGATCAGGCTCGCCGGGAGTCGAGTTGACGATTCGGGCGGCAGGCGCACCATGGACGCTGGCGAGATGGTTTCGGCCTTCGGATGGTGCAAATTCCGCTTCAAACCTGCCGGCGGTCACAACTGTGTGTTGCACGGGAGCGGCCTGCACCGTTGCCGAGCCTGCCTCCTGCGCTTGTGCGATCGTGATGTGCGCGGCGCCAGAAGTTACGGCGTGCTTGAGAATGTGTCCTTGCGCGACCGTGAAGTCGATGACGGGGGCGGTGAGGTCGAAATCCTGCGGTCCGGTTGCGACGCCTTTCGCTGCTGGCTTGCTTCCCGGCGCTCCTTTCTGCGTCAGACGCACTCCATCGAGGGCGTGCACTTTCTGAAGCTCGTTTTGACCGGCGAAGTCGAGGACCATGCGGCCGGCATCGCCTTGCATAGGCTGAGGTCCGGTTTGCTCGATGTGCACGCTGCCGGTCATGGTTGCGGTGCGGAGCACGTCCCGTTTTCCTTCGAGAAGGAACTCAGCCTGATCGGCGCGACTGCGCATTTCTGCTAGTTGCGGCTTAGGCGGGGACGAGTTTCGATTTTCCCCTGAACTCGATCGTTGAGCTCCCGGCGTGAGAGCTTCCACGGTGACGTTTCCCGTGGCCAGAACTCTCTCTACCTGATTTTCCGGGCCCAGATAAAACGCGGCCTGGTCCGCCTGCAGCTTTCCATCTTCGCGGGTCAGATGAGGATGATCGAGAACAATTTCGCGGGGATCGTTGGTGATGAAGCCATGATCGGCCTCGATGACCGCTCGATACGGGCCCTTGAGAACGAGATGAATTTGTGACGACAACGTCAAGGTGTTGCTCTTGCCGGCGTATTTCACACCCATGGCCCACCCTGTAGCTTGCGGCGTTTGAAACTCGACACGGGCAGCGGTCATGGCGTTTCCGCTGTCTTTGTTGAAAACCAGATCGCGGGTTTTCAGGTGGATGGGATTTTTGAGTTCTTTGGGCGTGGCCTGATCGGCACTGGCAAGGCCGGCGGGGTTGGCGACGAGATCGATCTGCACGTCGCCCTTGGCGGTGACGTCGCCGGTTTTCTGGTTGAAAGCAAAATCGTCGCCGTAGATCTGGTCGAAGCGCGAGGAATCGCGGCCATAGAGAACGATGCTGACGTTGTGCAGTTCGGCGTTGCCATCGAGCTTGAATTCCTTGATGTTGCTGGCCTGGACGGTGAAGAGCGTGCGCTTGCCGTCCGACTTGGAAAACTGGAAGCCGGTCGCCGTCTGCTTGATGTCGTATCCGATCTTGCCGGGGAATTGTTTCAGCACGTTCGTCGCCTTCGAACGCGCGTAGAAATACATTCCCGCCACGACCAGCGTCAGCAGCACAGCGATCGCAGCCAGCAGGCGGCGCAGACGGTAAACTTTAAGCGGCATCTGGGTTCAGTGTAATGCTTTGCGAACTTCCCGGTCCAAAGATTTTAACCGCCGAGTACGCTGAGGAGTCGCGGAGCACGCCGAGAAACCCTTGGCGGCGAATTAGACGGCTCGCACGCGCGGGCTCATAATCGAGAGCCGTTTACACTTGGAATAGCCTTCGATGATGACGAAATCTCGAAAACCTCCGTTGGTCGATTTTCATAACTTACGCGTGATGCGCGGGCAGAAGATCGCGCTCGACGACTTCAGCCTGCGCATTGAAGCGGACAAGCACGTTGCGATCCTCGGGCCCAACGGGTGCGGCAAATCGACGCTCATCAAGACGATTACGCGTGAGTGCTATCCGGTGGCGCGGCCGAAATCGTCAATGTCAATTCTGGGAGAAGAGACTTGGGATGTGTTCGCGTTGCGGGCGCGTCTGGGAATCGTATCGAATGACCTGATGCTCTCAGTCACCGGCGATGCTTGCGGGCGAGACGTAGTGCTGTCGGGCTTCTTCAGCAGCATCAGCATTTTTTCCAATCATCACGTGGACGCAAGGCAGCGCGAGCTGGCCGACGCTGCGCTGGCTGCATTGAAGATCGAGCATCTGGCGGAGCGTCCGGTTTGCGAGATGTCGTCGGGAGAGGCGCGCCGTGTGCTGATCGCTCGTGCTCTGGTGCACAAACCGGGCGCGCTGCTGTTCGACGAGCCTTGCAACTCGCTCGACCTTTCGGCCCAGCAGAGCTTGCGGCAAACGATGCGGGCGCTGGCGAATTCGGGAACGGCCATTATTCTCGTCACGCACGAACTGGCAGACATCGTTCCTGAGATTGGGCGCGTGGTGCTCATGGACCGCGGACGCGTCGTCGCTGACGGGCCTAAAGAGGAAATCCTGCGGGTCGAGCGATTGGCAGCCTTGTTCGGCGTTAACGTGGTGATGGCGCGGCGTGACGGGCACTATCATTTGTGGTGAACTGGTGTTTGACATGCAGGATTTTTCATCGAGTTCTTAGGCCAACAAAACAGGGGCCTCGCGAAGGAGAGCCCCCTGTCGTTTTGCCCGGTTCTTGTTGATGATTTACTTGAATTGGACCGCCGGGAGCACGCTTGTCCCTTCAACACGAACCGCCTTGAGGGCCGAAGGATCGAGACCTAAGGCTTCGAGGATGGTAGGCGCCACCTGCGCCGTACCCACTTCCGCGCGAACCGTTGCGGAATGGAAGGACGGATTGGACAGCAGCAGAATGACGTTTGTGTCGTCATGGGCGAACCCGCCGTGCTCAGCCTGTTTGGCGTGGCTGCCGGAGTAAGTAACGCC
>Ga0070717_10001036_pt1 | contig 18636 bp, 14 predicted proteins | sample LARL113metaG_FD_71366 | JGI IMG/M metagenome (GOLD analysis project Ga0070717, IMG submission 71366) | Corn, switchgrass and miscanthus rhizosphere microbial communities from Kellogg Biological Station, Michigan, USA - LAR L11-3 metaG | ecosystem: Host-associated > Plants > Roots > Rhizosphere ... | reverse complement strand
TTCCGAGCCGCGCAGACGGTGAGGAATCCCCCGCCTTTCTGCGAGAGATGCGCACGTGGGCAGGGGATCCTTCGCCGTCTACGCGGCTTCAGGATGACACTTGCGCAGAGCTTCCCTAGTCGCTCGAGCGCCGCTGCGGGCCGCCGAAGGAGCGCTTGTAGATGTCGATGATCGACATCAAGAGCGAGAAGACGAGGGGCCCGATGACGAGGCCGATGACGCCGAACGCCTCCATGCCGCCGATGACGGAGAAAAGCAGCGGGACCGCGGGAAGCTCCGACTTCCCCTTCATCGCCCACGTGCGCACGACATTGTCGATGAGGGAGACGATGACGGCGCCCCAGATCGTGAGGAAGATGGCGTGCCCGGTCTCGCCGGAAACGAAAAGATAGACGACCGCCGGCACCCACACCGCCGCCGAGCCGATCATCGGCACGAGCGACATGACGGTGGAGACGGCGCCCCAGAAGAGCGCCGCCGGCACGCCGGCGATGACGAGGCCGATGGTGGTGGCGACGCCCTGGGCGAGGCTGGTCAGCATGTGCCCACGAAAGGTGGCGTCGATGACGCTCTTGAATTGCGACGCGAACTCGCGGTCGTAGCGCTCCGGCAGCGGCGACAGCGCCGACAGCTCGGCCACGATGTTCTCCCCGTCGGTGTAGAAGAAGTACATGGCCAGGAGGACGAGGCCGAAGCCGATGACGAGCCCCGCCAGGCCGCCGACGACGGCGCCGCCGTTCCGCGCCACCCATCCCGGCAACTGGCTGACGATCGGAAGGATGAGGCGCTGCGGGCTGACGCTCGCCGGGTCGAAGCCCGGAAGATAGCGGCGCATGAAGTCGAGATGCTGCGAGAGATCGAGACGCGCCAGGATGACCTTCGCCTCGCCGGTCTGCAGCCGCTGAATGAGGCCGTTGGCCTGCTGCACGAGGAGCACGGTCAGGAGGAAGAGCGGCAGGATGATGACGAGAGTGATGCCGATGAGCATGACCACGGCGGCAAGGGCGGAACGTCCCTTCACGCGCTGGCGGACCCGGACGTAGGTCGGAAAGGTGAGGACGACGAGGATGGCGCCGATCAGAATCGCGCTGAGGAACGGCCAGACGATGCGCGCGGCGGTCCAGAGGACGAGGAGGGCGATGATGCTGAAGAAGATGACGCCGGCCAGCCTCCACTCGCGCCGCCGCTCGCCCGCATTGTCAGTCATGAGCAGGCATTCTATGATCCGCCGCCGTGCGATTTGACGAGACTTCTCTTCCCGGGGTCGTCCTGATCGAGCCGGACGTCCTTGGCGACGACCGCGGCTTCTTCATGGAGACGTGGAACGCCGCGCGCTTCCGCGAGGCCGGGCTCGACCTCCGGTTCGTGCAGGACAACCAGTCGCGCTCCGCGCGCGGCGTGCTGCGCGGCCTGCACTACCAGGAGCCGAACGCGCAGGGGAAGCTGGTGCGCTGTGCGCGCGGCGCGCTGTTCGACGTGGCCGTGGACATCCGCCGCGGCTCGCCGACGTTCGGCCGCTGGTACGGTGTCGAGCTTTCGGAGCAGAACCGGCTGATGCTGTGGATCCCGCCCGGCTTCGCGCACGGCTTCTGCGCGCTGACCGACATGGCCGACCTGGTCTACAAGTGCACGGCGTTCTACGACGCCGCGTCCGACCGCGCCATTCGCTGGGACGATCCGGAGATCGGGATCGCGTGGCCGGTCACGGCCCCCACCCTGTCCGCCAAAGATGCCGGCGCGCCGCGGCTGCAGGATGCGCCGGTCTTGCCGAGCTTCTGACGGCGTTACCGGCGCTGCAAACGATCGTTCGTAGATGCCGTAGCAGACGACACGCGCCACCATCGCGTCCTTCTACATTTCACGCATCTGTTTCTTGACATTATTCCGCCGCCTGCTACGCTGCTCTTCTCACGAGATCGCCCGTACCGACACGGCCACTTCGCCGCGAGGCAACTCGTCATGTCAGAGCCCGACCGCAACCGCCAGACGTCGATCGGCTTCACCGCTGTCGAGGTCCTCGCCCGCGAGTCGACAGCGTTCCCTGAGACGTGGCACACCGACTGGGACGATGAGCCGTACCGCTTCAAGCTCATCCAGGATGTCGACGCGGTCGCGCTCGATCCGTTCATGCCGCTGTGCTACGACGGCCCTGCCAGGCGGCCGCGGCCGCGGTGGGAGGGCGGCGCGCCGGCCGCGGCGACGCGGATCGCCCATCTCCTCCTGGCGACCGCCGGACTCCTGCAGACGCGGCGCGACCTCGATCCCCGCCTCGACCTCGGCGCGCCGCGCGAGCCGGTCCGCAACGTCGCCCTCGACGACGGCGAGATCCTGCACCTTCGCCCCAGCGCATCCAACTACTTCCGCGCCGTGAGCTCCGGCGGCGCGCTCTATCCGTGGGAGATCTACCTGGCCTTGACGGCGCGCTCCGGCTTCGCCCCCGGCCTCTACCATTACGACGTCGCGCACCACCGGCTCGACGTCCTGCGCGACGGGGACGCCACGCCGCTCCTCGAGGCCGCGGCCGGCGGCGCATTCGACGCCGCGGCGGCGAGCGCGGTCGTCATCATCACCGCGGTCTTCTGGAAGAACGCCTTCAAGTACAGTCACGGCTCCGCGCGCCTGCACGGGCTCGACAGCGGCATTCTCGCCGCGCAGTTCGACTACTTGGCGCCCGGCTTCGGCTTTTCGACGCGGGCGCTGACGCAGTTCGTCGACGGCGCGGTGTCGAAGCTCCTCGGCGTCGATCCCGGCGAGGAAGCGCCTCAGCTTCTCCTCGCGCTCGAAGAAGAAAACGCGCCGCGCGCCGCGCGCATCGAACCGCCTCCGCTCGAGCAGCTCGTGGCCGCGCTGCCGGAGATCTCCGTCCGCACACTGCAGCGCAGCCGCAACGTCAAGCCGGTCGGGCTGGCGCGCGAGCTCTCGCGCTTCTCGGTGCTGACCGCGCCGGCCGGCTTCGCGCCGCCCGAGGCCCTCGCGCCGCTGTCCCGTCCGAGCGCGATCGCGCGCATCCCGCTGCCGCCGCCTACGGACGCCGCCGCGGTCGACCTCGGCGTCGCGCTGCGCATGCGCCGCTCGGGCATCGACCACATCGTCAAGCGCGCCCTCACCCTCGGCGAGCTCTCGATCCTCTGCTCGTTCGCCGCCGGGCCGTACGCGCATCTCTATTGCTTCGTCAACCGCGCCGACGACGTCGAGCCGGGGGTGTACCTCTACGATGCCTCCGGCCACGCGCTCGACTGCATCCGCCGCGCGGACGCCGAGGAGCAGTTCGATGCGCTGCAGCGCTGCTATCGCCTCGGCAACATCAACGTGGCCGGCGCGTCGGCCGCGTTCTTCGCCGCCGGCGACTACGGCGCCGCGTTCGCAGCGTACGGGAATCGCGGTCACCGCATTCTCAACCTCGAAGCGGGCGGCATTTGCGGCCGCCTTTATCTCGCCACCGGCTGGCTCGGCCTCGGCGGCCACGCCATTCTCGGCTTCGATGCCGCGGGCGTCGCGTCGCTGCTCGGACTGAGCGGCGACGTGCGGCCGCTCATCGGGTTCTTCGCCGGCGCGCCGAAACAGTCGCGAGTCTCGCTGCGGATGCCGCTATGGATCTGAACGCCGTCGGGAAACTGCGCCTGCGCGTCGCCGGCGACGCGCTCTTCTTCCGCACCGCGGGCGGCACCGAGCTTCGCAATGCGCGGGAGGTCGTGCAGATCCGCGGGCGCGCGGTCTACGAGCTGCTGGAGCGGCTCGCGCCGCACCTCGACGGATCGCGCACCCTCGACGAGCTCACCGCAACGCTGCCCGAGCCCAAGCGCGCGGCCGTCCTGCAGATCTGCGAGGGGCTCGTCCGCCGCGGCATGCTGCGCGAGGCGAATGATGCGCGCGGCGCCGTGCCCGAGGCGTGGCGCTCCGCGGTCGATTTCATCGATCACTTCGCCGACACGGCGCCGGCGCGATTCGCCGCCTTCCGCGAGCGCCGCGTGGCCGCGGCGGGCTCGGGGCTGCCGCGCCTGGCCATCGTGCATGCGCTCATCTCCCTCGGCGTCGCGCGCATCGACGTCACGGGCGACGAGCACCGGCAGCGCATCGAGGCGTACGGCGGCGCGTCCGACGTCCGCGTCACCGAGGCGATCGATTGGAGCTCCGTCGACAACGTCGTGGCCGCCAGCGACGACAGCGCGGAGATCGCGGAGCTCGCCGCCGCGTGCGCGGCCAAGCGCGTGGCGCTCTTCGCCGGCGTGATCGGCGGCGGCCGCGCCATCGCCGGGGCGGAAGCCGAGGGCGAAGGATGCCTGCAGTGCGCGTGGTCGAGCGTGCGGCGCGACCTCGCTCCGGCGGCCGGGCATCGCGGCGCGATCGGCCCCGCGGCGGCGGCGATTCTCGCGAACGAGCTCGTCTTCGAGCTCTTCCGCCGCGCCACGCGCGTCTCGCCGCCGCTCTTCGCGCACAACGTTCTCCTGGTCGAGATCGCGACCCTGTCGCAGTCTCTCTTCCGCTACCGCACCTCTCCCGATTGCTCCGTCTGCGCCGGCGGCGCCGCGCGAGCCGCGTTGGCCACATGATCGAGACCACGGTCAGCTCCGCTCTCGAGCCGCATGTGCTCGTGCGCATGGCCGGGATACCGGCGGCGCGGCTGCGCGCGCTGCGCCTGACGCACACGGTGGCGCTCGTCGACGCGCTGCTCGACGCCGGGGCAGCGCTGGAGCGGTGCCGCGACGAGGCCTGCGCGCGCCTTCACGAGGCGGCGCGGCTCTGCGTCGATGAGAAGCAGCGCGCGCGCATCATCGAGACGAAGCGCAGCGTCTTCAACGGACGCGCGGTGGGGGATGGTGACGCGGCGCTCGACGACTGGCGCGCCGCGCTGCGCGACGTGCAGGCCCTGCGCAAGGCGGTCGCGGAGACGCTCGGCGACGAGGAGCGCGAAAAGCGCGCGCTCCTGCGGGAGCTGACGCGCGACGCCGACCTGCGCGACGGCATCGCCGGCTCGAATCCGCCGTTCGTGCGCGAGCTCGATCACTACGGCGCGCTCGATGCCGAGGCGCCGCTGCGCAAGCGGGAGCGCCAGGCGGAGACGACGATCGCGCTCTACCTCGCGCGCGCCGCCGCGCGGCCGACGCCGTTCGGCACGCTGGCCGCCGCGGGACACGCCTATCTGACCGAGGACGGCGCCGCGCCGCGCCTGGCCACGTCGCGGGCGAGCCGGCGCCGCGTGTCCCGGCTCAGCCACGCCCTCCTCACCGCCGCCGCGCGCGCCATGAGCGTGGACGCCGAGGTGCGCGGCGAGCTGCCCGTCGTCGTGAACCCGACGTTGACGCTGCACGACGGGCGCGCGGAGTGGATGAAGAGCGTTCCGCGGCCGCTGCGCGAAGACGACGTGGCCGTGGCCACGAACGATTCGTTCGCCGAGGCGGCGCTGACGGAGGACCTGGCCGCGCTGATCGAGCGGCTGCGGGCGCGGCGCGACGGCGTCACGCTGCGCGCGCTCGCGCACGAGTTGATGCCCGGCGACGAAGCCGGCGCGCTGGCCATGCTGGCGCGCCTCGTCGACGCCGGCCTGCTCGAGACGCGCGTGCCGGTCGCCGACAACGACGACCACTACGCCCGCCGCCTCGCCGGGGCGCTCGAAGCGACGAGGCGGCCGCGCGCCGTCGCCGTCGCCGAGGCCTTGCGCGCGGATGATCCCGACGCCCTCCGCGCCGCCGCCGCCCTCCCGCCCGCGGCCGCGGCGAAGCGGCTTCGCTACGCGGACGAGGCGCTGCGCTTCGACGACGTCGTGCTGCCGCGCGCCGCCTTCGCCGTGGACGACCTCGCGCTCTGGACGCGCGTGGTCCGGCTCTTCGACCTCTCCTCGGTGCAGAAGCTCCTCGCCGCGTCGTTCTTCGACGAGCACTACGGCGACCGCGAGCGCGTCCCGCTGGTCACGTTCTATCGCCACTACTTCCGCACCTTCCGCGCGGCCGCGCCGGGCCTGCTCGCCCAGCGCGACGAGCGCGGCGACGGCTGGCACCGCGCGATCCTCCCCTTCCGCAGCTCGGCCGGTCTGGAGCGCCTCTCCGCCGCGCACGAGCGCGTGATGCGCTTCTTCGCGCGGCAGATCGCCGGCGCCCGCGGCGGCGAAGCGATCATCGACGGCGATGCGCTGGCGCGCCTGCTCGACGACGTCGATCCGCGGCTCTTCTCGCGGGCGCCCGTGGCGTTCCTCGTGCAGCTCGCCGGGACGACGCTCGCGGTCAACCAGGAGCTGCCGGGCGGCGGGAAAGCGTTCGGGCGCTGGCTCGGCCTGGCCGGCGACGCGCGCCTGGTCGATTCTGTCCGCCGCTCCGTCGCCGCGCTCGGCGGCGGCGCGCGCGTCGCGGAGATGGGCGGCGTCTTCGGCTACTCCGGCAATTTGCGGCCGTCCGTGTCCGACGTCGCCATCGACTATCCCGGCTCGGTGGCGGCCGTGCACGACACGATTCCGATCGGCGATCTGGCGTTGCGCCGCGCCGGCGACGAGCGTCTCGCGTTCGTCTCCATGCGCGACGGCCGCGAGGTCGTTCCGGTGGACACGAGCTTCATCCTCTTCTCGATGCAGCCGCCGCTCTATCAGTTCACGGCGCAGCTCTCGCCGGCGTCGGCGCTTCCGACGAATCCGCTGCGCGTGGCCGCCGCCGGCGCCGGGCCGCGCGTCCGCCTCGGCAATCTCGTCGTGCAGCGGCGGCGCTTCACCGCTGCCGATATCCCGTGCGACGGCGCCGTCGCCGTGCGGCGCTGGCAGCGCGCGCACGAGATCCCCGACGACGTGTGGGTCTTGCCGTCCGAGGAGAGCGGGAAGGCCACGCCGTTCTACGTCGATTTCGCGAATCCTTTTCTCCTCGCGGCGTTGCGCCGCTCGCTGCGGCGCGGCGAGCGCATCGTCCTCGAGGAAGTCTTCCCGGCGCTCGAAGAGACTCCGGTCCGCTGCAGCGGCGAGCCGCACGTCTCCGAGCTCCTCATCGAACTGCAGTCGCAACCGGCAGCAGGAGGCGACGTGTGACCGCACCATCCGTTCTGTTTCTCTCCATGCCGTGGTCGGGCGTGCGCGGCGGCGCGCTCGGCATCAGTACGCTCAAGGCCATCCTGGCCCGCGACGGCATCCACGCCGACGCGCGCTACTTCAACGTCAAGTTCGCGCGGCAGATCGGCCTCGACCTCTACACGTTCATCAGCGAGCGCGGCGGCGGCCAGTACCGCGGCGAGATCCTGTTCACGCCGCACTGCTTCGCCGTGCCGATGGACGAGTTCGTGGCCACCAGCCTGCCGAGCTACTACGACGGCGTCTTCCACACCCTCGGCAACACCCTCGGCGTGGCGGCCGACGGCGGCGGCATCGACGAGTTCCTCCGCATCTGCGAGGACATCTGCCGCCGCCAGGCGCCGAGCTTCCTCGACGAGTGCATGAGCGAGATCGACTGGGACCGCTATGACATCGTCGGCTTCTCGCTGATGTTCGACCAGACCCTCGCCTCGGTCGCGCTGGCGCGGCGGATCAAGCAGCGCTTCCCCGAAAAGCACATCCTCTTCGGCGGCCCGAGCTGCGAAGCGGACATGGGCGCGGAGATGGTGCGGGCCTTCGACTGCATCGACGTCGTCTCCGGCGGCGAGTCGGACGAGACCATCACCGCGCTGGTCAGAGCGCTCCGCGGCGGCGCCCCGCTGGAGGGCATTCCGGGCCTCACCTTTCGCCGCGACGGCGCGCTCGTGCGCACCCCGCCCGCGCCGCCGCTCGCGAACCTCGACTCGCTTCCCTATCCCGATTACTCCGACTACCTCGCCGAGCTCGGCGACGTCGGCGACTTCCCGCCCGGCATCTACTTCGAGACCTCGCGCGGCTGCTGGTGGGGACAGAAGCACCTCTGCTCGTTCTGCGGCCTGAACGCGAACGGCCTCGCCTTCCGCCGCAAGTCGCCGCAGCGCGCGGTGCAGGAGATCATCGACCAGCGGGAGCGCTTCCACGTCGACAAGCTCAACGCCGCCGACAACATTCTCGACTTCAACTACTTCAACTCCGTCCTGCCGCAGCTCGCCCAGTACAACGCCGCGCGCGAGCGTCCCGAGGAGCGCCTGAACCTCTTCTACGAGGTCAAGTCGAACCTCAAGAAGGAGCAGCTGCATTTGATGAAAGCGGCCGGCATCGAGGAGGTGCAGCCGGGGATCGAGAGCTTCAGCGATCACGTGCTCGAGCTGATGGACAAGGGCTCGACCGGAATCCAGCAGGTGCAGTTCGTCAAATGGACGACGGAGCTCGGCATCACCGCGACGTACGGCATCCTCCACGCCAACCCCGGCGAGACCGCCGCCGACTACGACGAGATGGCGGAGATGGTCGACTTCCTGCGCCACCTGGCGCCGCCGCGCTACGTGACGCCGGTGATTCTCGACCGCTTCAGTCCGTACTACCAGCAGCCGGAGAAGTACGGCATCCGCAACGTGCGGCCGCAGGAAAGCTACAAGAACATTTATCCGTTCGGCGTCGACATCCGCCAGATCGCCTACCGCTTCACGTACGACCATGACGATCACCACGACGCGGCGCTGAAGGCGTCGGTGGAGCGATGCCTGGCCAAGATGCGCCACTGGCGCGATCACTACGTTCCCGACACGCTGACCTACGACGTCGGCGACGGCGTGGTCTACGTGCGCGACCGCCGCGGCGCGAAGACGACGATCACGCCGCTGCGCGGCATGCAGGCGGAGGTCTTTCTCGAATGCGATCATCATCGTTCCTTTCCCGAGCTGCAGCGCCGCTACCCCGACATTCCGGCCGACGCCCTGCGCGGTTTCCTCGATCTTCTCGTTGCGCGAAAATGGATGTGGCGCGACCAGCGCGACCGCTTCATCGCCTTGCCGATCCGCCGCACTCTGAGCGAGACGGCGGCGCGGGCGACGGCGACGCGCTGGCCGGCGGCCGTGCCGGCCGAGGTGGCATGACCCCGAAGAAAAAAGCGATGCAGCCGGGCGTTCCGGCGCGGCGGACGAAACGCATGGCGGCGGCGGACGCGCTGCGCCTGCTGGCCGCGTGGCGCGACAGCGACGAGCTCCTGGCCGTGATCTCCACGGCCATGGCCCCGGCCACGTCGAGCGTGATGCTCTCCCGCGTCGTGCGCATCACCAGCGCGAATGTCCACTTCGCCCTCGGCAGCACCAACTTCTCCTTCGCGCCGGCGCAGGCGCGCTTCGCCTGGCTGCCGGTGCAGTTCTTCCCGCCCATGGTGCCGGCCACGCGCTACGTCACCGGCTTGAACGTCTGGCTCGAGGGCGAGGCCTGGCTCTTCATCGTTCCGGCCGCCGACGTCGGCGGCGCCGGCGCGAAGCAGTTGCAGGAGGCACAATGACCGCGCCGCGCATCCTCTTTCTGGACATGCCGCTGCGCGGCGTGCGCGGCGGCGCCCTCGGCCTCTCCACGCTCAAGGCCATCCTGGCGCGCGAAGGGATCGACTCCGATATCCGCTACGCGAACGTGGAGTTCGCCGACCGCATCGGCGTTTCCTTCTACGAGACGATGAGCCGCCTCGGCGGCGGCCAGTACCGCGGCGAGATCTTCTTCTCGCCGCATTTCTACGGCGTCGAGAGCAGCGACTTCACCGATTACCTGCGCCCCTACTTCGCCGGCCTGACGCTCCCGCGCTCGGCCGAGATCGAGAGCGACCGCGGCGAGTGGCACGCCAACGAGTTCCTCCGCCGCTGCGAGGAAGTCTGCCGCGAGGTCGTGCCGCAGTTCCTGGCCGCCCTCGTCGATTCGATCGACTGGGAGCGCTACGACATCGTCGGCTTCTCGCTCATGTTCGATCAGACCCTGGCCTCGCTCTGCGTGGCGAAGTGGATCAGGGAGCATCATCCCGACAAACTCGTGCTCTTCGGCGGCTCGAGCTGCCATGGGGAGATGGGCGTGGAGATGGCGCGCGCGTTCGACTGCGTCGACGTCGTCGCCACCGGCGAGGCCGACACCGCCATCGTCGATCTCGTCCGCGCCTTGCGCGCGGGCGAGCCGCTCGACCGCATCCCGGAGATCGCCTTCCGGCGCGGCGGCACCGTCGTCCGCACCGAGCCGGCGCCGCTGCTGCGCGATCTCGACTGGCTGCCCCTGCCCGACTACGACGACTACTTCGCGGCCGTGCGCAAGGCCGGCATCACGCCGGCGATCTATTTCGAGACCTCGCGCGGCTGCTGGTGGGGACAGAAGCACCTCTGCTCGTTCTGCGGCCTGAACACGAGCGGGCTCGCCTTCCGCCGCAAGTCCGCCGCGCGCGCGCTCGAGGAGATCGTCACGCTCTCCGAAAAGTACGAATGCCCGTGGCTCGCCGCGACGGACAACATCATCGATCTGTCGTACTTCAAGGACGTGCTGCCGCAACTCGCCGCGATCAACCGCGGCCGCGCGCGCGGCGAGCGCCTGCAGCTCTTCTACGAGATGAAGTCGAACGTGCACAAGGAGCAGCTCGCGCTCATGCACGACGCCGGCATCATCGCCGTGCAGCCGGGCATCGAGAGCTTCAACGATCACGTGCTGCGGCTGATGGACAAAGGCTCGACCGGCATCCAGCAGATCCAGTTCGTGAAGTGGGCGACCGAGATCGGGATCTCCATGCGCTACGGCGTGATCTACGGCTGCCCGGGCGAGCGGCCCGAGGACTACGACGAGATGCGCGAGGCCGTGCCGTTCCTCAGCCATCTCGCGCCGCCGAAGTACGTCGGCGAGATCAGTCTCGACCGCTTCAGCCCCTACTTCATGAATCCGCAGCACTACGGGATCCGCGACGTCCGCCCGCACGAGAATTACCGGCGCATCTTCCGCGAGAACCGGGTGAAGATCGAGGAGATCGCCTACAGCTTCGTCTACGACCACGACGATCATCACGACGAGCCGCTGCGCGAGGCCATCCGCCGATGCAGCGACGCGCTCATGGCCTGGCGCGACAATTTCCGCGCCGATGCCCTCGTCTACGACGTCACGGCCGAGGGGGTGACGATTCTCGACCGCCGCGGCGACACGCCGCGCCTGACGGTGCTGCGCGGGATGCAGGCGGAGATCTTTCTCTATCTCGACGAGCACCACGCCCTTCCGCAGATTCAGCGCCAGTTCGCCCCCGCCTCGCCCGACGAGGTCGCGGCATTCGTCGAGCTGCTCCGCCAGCGCAAGTGGCTCTACAAGGACGGCCAGGGCCGCTGCATCGCCCTTCCGATCCGCCGCGACCTGCGCGCGTACGTGCGCGAAGGCCAGCGCGTCGTGCCGCTGCCGCCGCGGCAGAGCGTCGCCGAGCGGGCCATCTTTTGAGATCGTGCCTCAGGCGAACGGGTGCGGCCACGGATTTCGCGGCCTCCGCGGCGTGCGGCGCATGGCGTGGCAATACGTCATCGGCAGCATGCCCGGGACGAGCACCTTGACCGTGGCCAGGCCGAAGCCGCGTTGCTCGGGCGTGGTTTGGTCCACGGCGATGACGTCGTAGCCGCGGCGGAGGACGAGCGCGATCAGCTCGCGCGCGGCGACGGCGAGGTCGCGCCCCCAGCCGGCGTGGCCGTCCGGATACGCGGCGGCGAACGGCACCGCCTCGGCCTCGCGCTCGAAGAGGAACGACAGCCGCTCGAACGCCTCCGGCAAACCGGCCAGGAGCGAGTGATCGAGACGGTCGAGCACGCGGTCGCTGTCGCCCAGCATCGCCAGCAGCTCGCCGCGGCGCGTGACGCACTGCTGCCGCTGATAGACGAGCGTTCCCATCAGCTCGCCGAGCGCGCCGGCGAGGGCCGTCTCCGCGTCGGGATGCGCGCGCGACGTCGACAGCGAGCGATGCTCCGCGTCGCCGTCCTTCACCGCCATGGCCCAGATGACCGGGATGCCGGTTTCCTGCGTCGCGTCGATGACCGCGAGCCGGTAGCCGGAGACGGTGGTGAGGCGGTCGATCATCAGCTGCAGGTCGCGGCCGCGGACGGTCGCGGGATCGAGGTGCCGCGGCGGCGCCATCGAGTACCAGGTGCGCAGCACGCCGTCGCGCTCGATCGCTTCGAGCAAACCGTGGAAAACCGCTTCCTCGATGCAACCGCCGGTCGCGCAGCCGCTCGACGACTCGATCAGAAAGAGCTCTTCGCGCGCAACGTTCGTGGCGTCGTAGAACGCGGCCTGCTCCGGCACGAGGATGGCGCGCTCGCGCGCGAACGACCACGCCCAGCGCCAGTTCATGACCAGGTCGTCGCGGCAGCGGACGCACGGGTACTTCGGCCGCGCGTACTCCTCGTCCGCGTAAAGGATCAGCGAGCGCGGATCGAGCGCGTCGCCGCCGAGCTCCGCGTAGGACGCGCGCACGGTCGTCGTTTTCCCGCGCGGCCGCAGCCCGGCGTAGCGCTCCAGGACCTCGAGCAGCGCAACGGCGCGGCTGCGCGCCGCCGACATCGTCAGCCCGGCGCCCCACTCCTCGCGCTGCACGCTGACGCAGCCGAAGCGCGCGCTGCCGACGGCGCAGAAGCTGGTGGTGATGTCGACGCCGAGGGACGTGGCGATGCCGCTGCGCGCGTCGACGAGCGCCTCGGCCAGTTCGCCGTGGCGGCCGCCGTAGTCGGCCACCCGCCACCCGCCCGGCAGCGCCGGCCGCGACGCGGCGAGGGCGATCGCCGCGCGCTCGGCGGTGTCGTCCGGAATCGCGCCGCAGACGGCGCAGGTCGGATCCGGCGTGAAGCGATGCGTGCTGCTCTCGAGCGTGTCGAGGTCGACGAGGAACGTCCGCCCGGCGAGGACCGGACGGCCATCGCCGAAGCGGGTCACCTCGGCGGCGGCGATCGCCGCGACGACGGCGAGCGACGCGGCGCCGGCGGATGACGCCGTGCTCTTCTCCATCGCCGCGGCGTAATAGTTCTTCACCGGATGCGCGGTCATGCGCCGCGTTTCCGCGCAGCGGAGGCATCCCGGCGTCCCCGCGACGAGCGGTCCGAGGCGCGCCTCGCCGAACTCGATCCAGGCCGGCAGATGCGCGACGCCGCGCGCGTAGAGCCGCGCGTCGAGGTCTTTGAAGCGCGCGACCGACGGGAGGTCGCTCGCGCTGACGACGAGCGGCGCGCGCAGCATCGCGTCGACGTCGTCGCTGCGCACGACCGGCCCGACCGCGGCAAGCGCGCGGCCGAGGGCATCGGCGAGAGCGCCGGCGCCGGCGAGGACGATCGGCTCAGCGGACATCGGCGATCTCCGCGTCGCGCACCGCGGCCGTCGCGTGCGGCTCCGGATCGAAGTGAAAGCTGCCGGCGATCCACTGCGCGCCGCTCAACGGCAGGACGAGGTGCGGCACGAGCACGCCGTGCCGGCCGCTGCGCGCCATCCGCTCCAGCACCGTCGCCGCCATGGCGCGATTCGCGGCCACACAGCCTCCGTCGCTGTCGGGCGGCTCGCCGTGGTCGCCGGCTTGGATGCGCGCGATCAGCCGGCGCAAGGCATCGGCGATCGCCTCGTCGAGCGTCGGTGCCGCGGCGACGACGTCGATGCCGTCCGCCGTCGCCACGACCGCGGGCACGAGCCGCGCGTCTGCCGGGACGGCGAGCCGCGGCACGATGCCGTAACGCCGCAGGATCGCCCGATGCCGCGCCGCGGCGTCGTGTTCGAGCTCGACCAGCGCCGCCGTCTTCTCCGCGACCGCACACTCGAGCAGCCGCCGCTCCTCGGCCACGACCGCGGCGAGGAAGAGCTCTTCGTAGCTGGCGCCGCTCGCCGTCGAGACGGCGCCGGGCGCGGTCGCGACGATCTCGAGGGACGGCATGGCCACGCCCCACATCCGCTCCTCGACGCCGCGCCGCGCGTAGCGCTCCAGCGCGGCCGCGAGCGCGCGGCGCCGCGACTCGAAGTAATCGAACCCCGATGCGATCGTGGTCCCGTCGACGCTCACGACCTCGGAGCGCGTCAGCGGAAGCTGCGTGAAGTCGCTCTCGTGAATCTTGAAAATCGGGCCGAACCGCGCGTCCTTCAGCGGCTCGACGGCGTCGAGCAGATCGACCGTGGAGCATTCCGCCGGCGGCGCCGTGCCGAGGCCGGTCAGCGCGGCCATCGCTTCGAAGCCGCGATTGCGCCGCGCGCTTCCGAGGCCGCCGCAGCGCGGGCAGAGCGGATGCGGCGCCGCCGTGTGCACCGAGGTGCCGTTCGCGCCGACGATCACGAGCTCGTCGCGCGCGGGGCGCTTCGCCTCGGCCAGCGCCGCGGCGTAGCGGCGCAGCAGATCGTCGTCGTCGAGCGCTCCGCTCGGCGCGGGCGGCGTCAGATCCGCGGCGCGCAGGCGAAGGCAATCGGCGCAGAATCCGGCGGGATGAACGACGGCTTCGTGCCGGCCGGGCAGCAGCGTCCAGGCGAGATCGCAGCGCTCCGGCGCGGGCGGCGGCGCCTCGGCATCGACGACGTAGCCGCGGTCGCGGAGGATGCCGACGATGCGCAGCGCCTCGCCGCGCTTGGCCGGCGAGACCGGAGCCAGCGCCGCGTCGAGGTCGGCCCGGCCGTCGAGCAGCGGCTCGAGGCGCCGGTAAAACTCGCAGGCCACGGCGCCGCCCTGCAGCAGATACGCGCCGCCGTTGTTGCGCAGGTAGACCCCTTCCGGCGTGAAGACCGAGACCGTGTCGGGCGTGAGCGCGAGTCTCATGGACGCTCCGCGACGCGCTCGAGCGGCTCGATGCCGTAGGCCTCTTCGACGCCGTACGCGACGAGCGCGAAGAGGACGAACTTCTCGCCGCCGGTGATGCCGGCGGCGGCGAGCAGCCGGTAGAGATAATTGACGAGCACCATGTGCGTCTGGTGGAAGGCGCCGCCGTTCATCCGCGCGCGCAGGGCGTCGTTCGCGTACATCCGCTCGAGGTACTCGGTCTTGTGCTGCCAGAACTTCGTCGTCCAGATCGAGGTGTCGAGCTCGCGCGCGGAGTCCGGTCCCCACGCCAGCGGCACGCCGGCGTCGATGAGCGTGCGCGCGCGTGCGGCGTAGTCGCCGTGCAGCGCACGCCACTGAGCGAGGATCGGATCGGAGGGCGCGCCGGAGGCGAGATCGGCGGCAGTGCCGGCGATGATCGCCTGCACCGCCTCGCGCCGCGCCTCGTACGCCGCGCGGAACTTCGCGCGCGCCGCCTCGGGGTCCGGTGTGCCGGTGCCGAGATACTTCTCGAGGTACGAGCGGCAGAAGAGATAGCCGCGCTCGATGCCCGCCAAGCCGTCCGCGTATGCCAGGAGAAGGCGCATGGCGATGGCCATGCGCGCGGATTGGTCGTCGCGCGACGCGGCCACGATGTCGAAGAGCAGCGGCACCGAGGCGACGCTGAAGTCCTCCATCAGCGCGACGGCGGCGGCGGCGCGGTAGAGCTGCAGGCTCGGCGCGTACGGCACGAGTTCGAGCGAGTTGTCGGCGCGCAGCGGCGTGTACGGCTCGGCATCGAGCTCGAACGCGGCGAGCAGCTCGTGCTGCGCCCGCGCGGTCGCCTCGTCGAGCACACGCCGCGAAGGATGCACGGCCAGGAACGCGTGCACGTGCGCATCGATCATCGGAAAGAGCTCGCCGCGGAACGCGTCGTCCTCGGCGCGAAAACGGATGCGCACGTGCGGGCCGCCGCGCCAGTGGCGCTCGAAGAACAGCGCCTCGGCGCCGCGCCGCGCCAGCTCGTCGCGCAGTGGCCGCAGGCAGTCGAGAAAAAGGGCGTCCTTCTTTTTATCGAAGTAGTAGAGGTGCAGCGACTGCCACGGCGCGGCGCTCATGCGCGGGCCACCTCGCGCGCGGCCAGGAGGAACCGCGCCAGTTGGGCCTCGACGACGGGGGCGACGGCCAGGCGGTTGTTCATCATGTGCACGAAGCTCGGCAGGAGCACGAGCAGGCGCAGCACCGCCGGCGGCGCGGCGGCGCTCCAGCGGGCGTCGAACGTGGGACCGATGTCGAGGTCCCCCGCCGCGTCGGCCGCCTCGAGCCGCGCGCGCAGCCGCCGCAGCGCGGCGCACCAGCGCGCGAGCGTCGCGCCGTCGAGCTCGTGCCGCGCGTCGATCGCTTCGGCGATGCGCACCGCCACCGGCGCGACCGCATCGGCGTTGCGCGCGGCCTCGGCGTCGAGCCGCGCCTCGCTCTCCCGCAGGACGGCCTCATCGCCGCCGTGGGCGCGGATGGCGCCGCGGGCATAGCGCAACAGGAACTCGTCGCGAAGCTCGTCGCCGGCCGCGAAGATGGCGGCCGCGGCCAACATGAGCTGCAGCGCCGCGCCGCGGACTTTGTTCGCATCGCCGCGTTCCTCGAGCACGGCCAGCGCGACCTCGGACGAGTCCTGGAAATGCTCCTCGGCGATCTCGATGCCCAGCGCGCCGCCGTAGCGGGCGACCTCGGGCTCGTACGCGCGGAGGTCGATCGCCTCGCACCACGGCCGCAGCGCCTCGATGGCCCGGCGAGCCACGGCCGCGCCGTCGTGCGCGCGCAGCCGCAAGCGCACGTGCGGCCCCTCGTCGAGATGGCGGATGAAAAACCAGCGCTCGAGCGCGCCGCCGCCGCGGAGCTCCGTCACCAGCGGAGCGACGCCCTCGAGGAGGAGCGCGTTCTGCCGCTCGGCGCAAAACAGGTGCGCGCTCACCCAGGCGCTCACTCGAGCTCCGACGAGACGGCGCGCGGCGCGGCCATGCTGATGCGCGCCAGCCCGAACGCGGCCAGCGCCAGCAGCAGCGCGGCGCAGATGAAAAAGACCTTGCGCGCCCCGACGGCCTCCGCCGCGGTGCCGCAAACCAGCAATCCGAGAACCTGCGAGATCGAAAGCAGTGACATCGTGCTGCTGCTGACTCGTCCCATCATCGCGAACGGCGTCTCCTGCTGCAGCAGCGTCTGCGCCGGCGCCACCACGAGCGACATGCCGAAGCCCATGGCGAACGAGCCGATGGCTACCAGCGGCGCGAAATGCACTAGCGCCACGAACGCGATTCCCGCGCCGATGCCGGCCAGTCCTGCGAAGACGAGCTGCTGCGAGGTCGCTCGCTTCGAAAGGCGCACGACCGCCACCGTGGCCGCGATCATGCCGACGGTGCTGACGGTCGAAAGGAGGCCGTACGCGATCACGCCCGCGTGCACCTGGTCGCGGAGATAGATCGCCAGCAGCGGCGCGAAGCAGCTCACGACGAACGTGCCGAGGGCCATGGAGACGACGACGAACGACAGCGTGGCGTGCGTGAAGAGGAAGCGGATCCCTTCGCGGAGATCGTCGAGGACGCCGCGGGTGCTGCGCGGGGGCATGCCGGGGATGCCCTGCGGCAACGGCGCCGCGGCCGGGAGGCGGATCGCGGAGATGAGCAGCGCCGAGACGACGAAGCTCGCCGCGTCGAGGTAGAAGCAGATCGACGGCCCGATCCAGGCGACGAGCGCGGCGGCCAGGGCCGGGCTGGCCAGACGGGCCAGCTGCATGGCCTGCTGCATCAGCGCGTTCGCGGAGAGCAGCCCCTCGCGCGGAACGAGCGCGCGGATCGCCACCGACTGCGCCGGGATGAACAGGCAGCTCACCGCGCTGATCAGGAAGATGGCCGCGTACATCAGCGGGAGCGTCGGCGCGAAGACGAGGCCGAGGGCGAAGACGGCGCGGATGCAGTCGCTGGCGATCATCGTGCGGCGCGCGTCCCAGCGGTCGACGAGCACGCCGGCGAAGGGGGCGATGACGGCCAGCGGCGCGAGGTAGAAGAGGGAGACGAGCGAAACCTGCATCGCCGTTCCGTGCATGCGGAACGAGATGGCGGAGAGCAGGCCGTAGAGCGCCAGCAAGTCGCCGAGGATGCTGACGATCTGGGCAGTCCACAACCGGCGCACCGGTGCGAGTGCGAGCACCTGGCGCAGCGGCCACATGGCCGGCGCCGCAGATCTTTGCGGGTCGGTCATCGATTTCCGGGGCTCTCTCCGGCGAGACGGCAGGCCGCTCGCCGGAGAGCGGCGTGATGGAGTCTCAGCTCAGAACGACGATGGCCGAGACGTCCGTGCAGTTGAAGTACGAGGAGGCGAGGTTCTCCGGGTGCGCCTTCGTTTCTTCGTGCAATTCCACGGGGACGATTTCTTCGATTTCCAGATCCTCGAGATGCAGACTGAGCTCACGCGTTGCCATGGTCGATGACCTCCTTTATCAGTATGGAAGTAAGGTAATCGGCGACAGAGATATTTGTCAATATAGGGAGGGCAGGAATTCGGTTACAGTTTGACCTCCTTCCAGAAACGTGTGGTCGCCGTCCGGTGACGCGCGGTTCCGCGGGCGCGCCGACTGCCGACCGCTCGATCTTCTGGAACGGCCCGGAGATCGGGATCGAGTGGCCGATCGCGGCCCTGCTGTCCCCGAAGGACGCCGCCGCCCCTCCCCCGCTACGCGCCTTGACACGACTTTCCCCCGCCCGTACGATGCGGCGCTCCTCGGGAATGCCCCCTGTAGGGCGGGCGTTCCGGAGATTCCTCACGCGGGGTCGTAGTTCAGTTGGTTAGAACGCCGGCCTGTCACGCCGGAGGTCGCGGGTTCGAGCCCCGTCGGCCCCGCCAGACAAGTCTTTGATGTGCCGCCACTTGGCGGCATTTTTTGTGTCCGCCGCTACTTTGCCGAAACCGCCACTCTCATTAGCACTCTCATTACCATCCCTATTTCGGAGACAGTCTTCGACCGTGGATGGAGAGGTGCGGAGGAGGCGTGCAT
>Ga0070717_10001035_pt1 | contig 18640 bp, 14 predicted proteins | sample LARL113metaG_FD_71366 | JGI IMG/M metagenome (GOLD analysis project Ga0070717, IMG submission 71366) | Corn, switchgrass and miscanthus rhizosphere microbial communities from Kellogg Biological Station, Michigan, USA - LAR L11-3 metaG | ecosystem: Host-associated > Plants > Roots > Rhizosphere ... | reverse complement strand
CCGCCGCCGTCGAGCGCGCCTTTCCGGCGGGTCAGGTCGCGGGCCTTGCGGGCCGCTTCACGGGCGCGGGCCGCGTCAATCGCCTTGTTGATGATCCGCTTGGCAACCGGCGGATTCTGCTCCAGGAACATGCCCAGGCGCTCGTTCACAAAGGCCTGCACCGTTCCGGCGATATCGGAGTTGAGCTTGCCCTTGGTCTGGCCTTCGAACTGCGGCTGCGGCAGCTTCACGCTCACCACGGCCACCAGCCCTTCGCGCACGTCGTCCCCGCTCAGGTTTTCCTTCATGTCCTTGAAGAGCCCGAGCGACTGGCCGATGGCGTTGATGGTGCGGGTGAGGGAAGTGCGGAAGCCCGAAAGATGCGAGCCGCCGTCGACGGTGTTAATGTTGTTCGCGAAGCTGAACACCGACTCCGAGTAGCTGTCGTTGTACTGGATGGCGATCTCCATGTCCACGCCGTCGCGCTTGGCTTCCATCAGGATCGGCTTGTCATGCAGCACCTGCTTGCCGCGATTCAGGTGCTTCACAAACTCCCCGATGCCGCCCGCGTAGCGGAACTCGGCCCGCTTCGATTCGCCCGTCTTGGCATCGCTGGTGCGCTCGTCCGTCAGCGTAATCTCCAGGCCCTTGTTCAGGAAGGCCAGTTCGCGCAGGCGCTGCGCCAGGGTGTCGTAGTTGTACTCCGTCACCGCAAAAATCGACCTGTCGGGCAGGAAGTGGACCTTGGTGCCGCGTTTCTTGCTGGTTCCGGATTTGCGCAGTTCTGTGGTCGGCAGCCCGCAGCTGAAGTCCATTTCCCAGGTGGAGCCGTCGCGCCAGATCTCCACGTTGAATTCCTGGCTGAGCGCGTTCACGCAGCTCACGCCCACGCCGTGGAGACCGCCGGAAACCTTGTAGGTGGACGAATCGAATTTGCCGCCCGCATGCAGCTTGGTCAGAACCACCTGCACGGCCGGCATGCGCTGCCCGTTGCCCGCGTCCATCATGTCCACTGGAATGCCGCGGCCGTCGTCGACCACGGTGATGGAATTGTCCACGTGAATCACAACATCGATCTTTTTGGCGTACCCGGCAAGGGCTTCGTCCACCGAATTGTCGACCACCTCGTACACCAGGTGGTGCAGACCCATCTCACCCGTGGAGCCGATGTACATGGCGGGACGGAGGCGAACCGCCTCAAGTCCTTCCAAAATTTTGATATTTTCGCCGGTGTAGCTGTCGTTGTCTCCCGAAATGGGAAGGATGCTCGCTGCTTCAGTCGCCATAGGGTTCCGTTCGGCCTTGCTTCCAACTCTCGGCGGTCGGCGGTGTGACGAACAGGACAGGGGGTCGATCTGGGGATTAACCGCTTGAAAACACGAGGGCTTTGAACAAAGTGGCCTGTATGTATTTTAGCACGCCGAAGGGCCTGATTTCGCACCCAAACCGGCCGTAATTTTGCACACCGGGATGGCCTGTTTTGGTACCTCGCGAGACCGACAAAAACGCTGGACCGAACAGTTGTAGACCCATCCCCCGAGGGTAACCGGCTTGCATATTACCTAAAAACAATTCATAATGCTCAGAAGTTTGCAAAAAATTGCGGGAACGCTGAAAAAGGTGCATTTAGGCCAGTGGACATGGAATACCATTAGTAACGCCGGAGATTCCGACCCCGGCCATTGTAATCAAAAAAGGGGTACTCAAAAATGAAGCTCGTCGTTCGCATTTTCGCTCTCTCAGTAGTCATCGCCGGTGCCGCTGCTGCTTCCGTTTCTTCTTCCACCACCCATATGGTGCGTAGCCACCAATCGGCGACAGAGACGATGCCCGTGCCGGCATGCGGACCTTACCTCCCGACTTGCCCCCCGCCCAACCAGAATGGGCAGAACAATCAGTAATCTCCGCCGGTAATCGCACAAAAGTGCTAACCGGCCTACTGCTTTTTTATTTGAGCCGTAGGGAAATAGGCGCTATCCTTAGACTTCTGATGGGATGGTGAACGACCCCCTATGCCTCTAAACCTCGCAATGTCTATCATGAGCGTCGTGGAGTTTCTCCTCTGGGCGGTTCTGGGCTTCGTATTCTGGAGACGGAAACTGCATCGCCGCTTCCCCGCAATGGCTAGTTATCTGGCCTTGCATGTGGCGGCCTCGCCCGTTTTGTGCATCCTGCTGAACGTCCAGTCTCAACCCTGGGGCAGGGTCTTCTTCCCCACCTACTTCTATGTTTTCTATGCCGTCTACATCGCCAGTGCCGTGCTCCTGTTCTTCGTGGCGATGGAAGTCTTCCGCTCCGCGCTCTCGGCCTTTTCCGGCCTGATGAAGTTTGGGGTGGTGATCTTCCGCTGGGCTGTACTGGCCTCGGTCCTCGTTACTTTCTCCACCATTTCGTACTCCCACCGCGGAGTTCTCATCATTCCCGATATCGCCTCCGGGCTGATGCGGTCGGTGAGCATCCTCGAACTCTGCGTACTGGCCTTCCTCTGCTTCAGCATGAACGCCCTGCGGCTCCCGATTCGCGACATGGCCTTCGGCATTGCCTTCGGCTTCGGCCTGCTGGCATGCAACGACCTGGTTCTGGCCGCGCTCATCAAATTGAACTCGTCCTTAACCGAACCATTCCAGTTCGTCTATCAGGGCGTGGTACTGCTTACCATCGGAATGTGGGTCGCCTATAGCTCTCTGCCCGAACCGGTCCGCAAACCCATGGTGGTTCCCGCCAACTCCACCATCTACCGCTGGAACGAGATCGCCTCTGCATTGGGCCACACCGGTACCCAGGTCGCGGTTGTGCCCGCAACCAGCAGCAGTTTCTTCCTCACCGATGTGGAAAAGGTCGTGGATAAAGTCCTCACCCGCAACCTCCGCGAAAGCGAAACCAAATCGTAATCTCTTCGGCTCACTAATTTCGGGGGGTGGAGCGAAATGGGCTGGAACCTGGCGGTTCCGGCCCATGTGCTTTTGAATTGGATTACGTGAGCAGCGCCGCAATAGTGCACAACCGGATATCAGGACCCCCTGTATTCGAGAACCCCTTCCGGCCCCAACGCCTGAATGCATCGTTTGAGGCCATTATCGTATGTCAGTATGGCCCATTTCTTTTCCATGGCTACGGCGCACAACAATATGGCGATGGGTCCACATTCCACACCTCGGCTCCGGCACAAGTTATAGAGTCGGGCAGCTTCTTCGTATTGGGGTGTCGTCAAATCCGCGTCTTTAATACTGGCCAACCTCGACTTGAGCTTCTGGAACTGGTCGATTTGCCGGATTCCGGAAAGGACCTCCTGGCGGATAGGACCAATCATCGCCACATTGCCCTGCGCAATTAAATCCAGTAATAGGTTCCGTAAGCGCTGCTCGCCCGGATCCAGGGCTGCCTCTTTACGGCGGCGAAATGACAGCGACCAAACACAACTATCGACCAGAACCATTATTCGTCGATCTCAATTCGGTCGAGCATCCGGGCCTTTTTGTAGTCGTAGTTCTCGTCATAATCAATGGTTCCGAACATCTCGAGGATCTCCAGTTGTTTCCGCCGGCGGATATATTCATCGAGCGCCGCCGTGACCGCCGCCTTCTTGGTAGGGTGATTCCCGATACGGCGTGCCTCTTCGATCAGTTTGTCGTCGATTGCCAGATTCGTAGCCACAGGGAGGCACCTCCGATGTGTAGATTCTCACACATTCGACTGTGTCGTCAAACCGATTCATAAGGGCTGGCTCCTGAGCGCGGCGAGGGACCTGCTTTTTGCGCCGAGGCCAACTTCAACCGCCCGCAGAACGCAAAAGAGGCCACGGCATCGCCGTGGCCTCTTCGCCAATCTCGTCCGGTGTTACTCCGCCGCAACCGGCTCGATGGACGCGAACCGCCCGCGATTGCCGCGATCGGTAAACTTCACCCGCCCGCTTACCTTGGCGAACAAGGTGTCGTCGGAGCCGATGCCCACGTTGGTCCCGGGCTTGATTTTAGTGCCGCGCTGGCGAATGATGATCGACCCGCCGGTCACCAGTTGGCCGCCAAACGCCTTCACGCCCAGCCGCTGCGCGTTGGAATCGCGCCCGTTTGTGGAACTGCCGCCACCCTTTTTATGTGCCATTGCCGAATCCCCTTATTAGCTTTTAGCCGTCAGCTTTCAGCTTTCAGCTAGTTTGTCGCAGTAGCAAACCGCCCGGCTCTGAAAGCTGACGGCTGAGAGCTGAAAGCTAGCTCGTATACGTGACCCCGTCCGCCTCGATGGCCTTGATGCGCACCTCGGTAAAATTCTGCCGGTGTCCCTGCAGCTTCTTGTACTGCTTTTTGCGTTTGAGGTGGAAGACAAGGATCTTGTCGCCGCGCCCTTCACCCACGATCTCGGCGGTGACCTTCGCCGCCCCGGGCTTGATCAGCTTTCCAGCCTCGCCCGAAAACGCCAGCACGTCGCTGAACTCGATGGTCTGCTCTCCGGATGCAGGAACCACGCTCTCAATCTTCAACACGTCGCCGGGCGCGACACGATATTGCTTGCCACCGGTGCGTAAAACCGCGTACATACATCCTCCAAAGCGACACGCGCCCCGCGCGATGCGCTCGTCCACAAAATCCAAAAAAGGCGGAAACTTCCGCGCCGCGGTACGCTCAAGCCCTAAAAACACAAAGCGAGCGCCTATCTCCACGGCGACTGGCAGGAATCGCCAAACTAGAGTAGTTTACCGGGTTTAAGGGAGATGGTCAATCGGCCCCAGCCTGCGGCACAGTCGAAATCCACCCCGCCCTGACAAGCATTTCGGCCGCGACGTCGGTTATATGCCGGTTTTCGTTCACGACCGCAAAATCCTCCAGTCCCGCACGGTCCAGGATCTCACTCAGTTCCGTAACGCGGGCAATATATTCCTGCCTGGAAATGCCTTTCTCGCGGCTTTGTACGCGCTCCTGCATTAGCAGCAGGCTGGCGTTAACGCGGCACACCACTGTATCGCGGGCCGAAAAGATCTCCCGGCAGATATCCAGTTGGGAGCGGTTTTCCAGCGAACGCGCTACCAGGAATCGCCGTACCCCTGCAGCCGCATAGTTTCTCGCCACCGAGCGAAGATTCTCGTACATCACCTCGTGGACCTCGTGGGTAGCCGCTCCCGATGGAAGGCAGCCCAGTCCAAGCATGTCCACATCGATTGCCGCGTGAGAAAGATGGTCCCGCCAGAGAATGTCCGAGGCTTCGGCCAGAACCCTGGATTTCCCGGCACCCATGCCACCGGTGATGATCAGAAGCGATTCGGTACCTTCCAGACCGGGGCTCACCATTCCACCCTGCCATCCTCTCGCTATAGGTATTTCCGAGAGCTATTCTTCCACGATGGCCAGATCCCACGGCGCGAGCGTCAGCACCGCTCCCTTCCCCACCGCCTTGCCGTCCAGCAGGTTGGTGCCGGCGCCATACGCGTAACTGGCCTTTACCTCGCTCCCTGAATAGTTGAAGTAGTAATGGATTCGCTTGCCCGAGCGATTCACGCCATGCTGGACATGAACGGACGCAGGCAGTTGCTGGTCGGGTCCAGTAAGACCCGCCTTCTGGGCGGCTTCTCCCAGGACGGCCTTCTGCAATGCATCCGACAGGTAGGTTCCCTCGTACGTCAGCGTGCCCGAACCGAAGTTGTTCTCCGTGATGGCCGGCCACTTTCCGAAGAAGGGATGATCGTAGAAGGCGATCGCCTTGGCGTGTTCCGGCATCAGGAACTCGGCCCAGTAGGAGACCTTGTTGTCCGCCCCCGCCTGGAAGGGATCACCTTTCAGCGCCAGCGGCTTCTCCAGGTTCGAAAACTCCTGGTAACTGAACCCGGCGGCCTCGCGCAGCGGGCCGGGTGCCCGCACCCAGCGGACCGCCGAATTTTCATTTGCGAATCCGCTCTTGAACGTCATCACCACGTGCCCGCCGTTTTTCACGTAATTCGAGATGCGCTCCAGCAGCGCGTCATCAGAGATGTAAAGCGCAGGCACAATCAGCACCTTGTAGGCCGAAAAATCCTCCGTCTCCGGAAATACAAAGTCCGTGCCAACGTTCAGGTCGTAAAGCGCGCGGTGGACTTGGTGCACCAGCGAGTCGTACCCCGCCGTCGCCCGGCCCGGTTCCCAGGGCATGGCCGCATTCGACGTGAAGGGCATGAACCCGATCGCATTGGCCGAGTCGCGGCTCCACAGGATAGCGACCTGGTTCTTGATCTTCAGCCCTACCAGGTGCGGCCCGATTTTCTCCAGTTCATGGGCCGTGCGGCTCATCTCCGCATAGGCGCGATTGGGCTCCAGGTCATGCGAGAGAATGCCCTTCCAGTACGTCTCTTGCCCAGCGGCAATCGACGCCCAATGCCAGTACTCCACCATGTCGGCGCCATTGGAAAGGTGTGTGTAGACATCCTCGCGCAACTGCCCGTCGTAAGGCGGATACTGAAATGCTGACGACCAGTCGGTCGACTGCGCGTTGGTTTCCGTCACCAGGAAATTCCCGTGCTTCAGCGACCGCGAGAAATCGCCCTGCATGGCCTGCGTCGCGCCGTCATAGTGGTCCTGCGTGCCGTGGTAGATGTTATCGGCGACGATGTCCAGCGCCTTGGCCACTTCCTCTTCATTTACATCGTGCCGCGTCATGCCGCCGTAGTCGGTGGTCACAAACTGTCGCGGACCTCCACACTCGCGCACCAGCGCCGCCTGCCAGTGCAGAAAATCCGTCACCCGCATCTGGTTCCAGCGCGTCCACTCCAGCTTGTAGCTGGTGGAAATGGTTCCATCGCGCGGGGGCAGGTCCTCCCAGGTGTGGATGTTCTCGCCCCAGTAATTCAGGAACCACGCCTTGCTCAATTCCTCCGGCGTATGGAACTTCTTTTCGAGATAATGCTGGAACCCGACGAATACATCGTGGTTGGCCGCATCGTAGCTCGATGTCTCGTTGTCGATCTGCCAGCCGATCACGTCGGGATTGTCCTTGTAATGGGCCACGATATGCCGGATCAGCCGCTCGGCATAGAAGCGGTACGCGGGCGAATCGGTATCCATGTTCTGCCGAATCCCATACACGCTGGGCACGGGCTTGCCTCCGAACGGGCCCGGCGGAATGCGGTCCGCCAGAATCTCCGGGTGCTGATGATACATCCAGCCCGGGATCGAATACGTGGGCGTGCCCAGGATCACCTTGATGCCCGCCTTGCTCATGGCGTCAACAATATGGTCCATCCAGGCATACTCGAAGCGCCCGTCTTCCGGCTCCCACAGGCTCCACGTGGACTCGCCCATGCGCACCACGTTCAGGCCCGCAGCCTTCATCAGTTCGACGTCTTTTTCCAGGCGGGCATTCTGGGCCTCAGGAGTGTCCTGCGGCATGTACTCGTTGTAGTAAGCCGCGCCGTAAAGCACCGTCGGGAAATCGATCTGCGCCCGCAGAGTCCCCGCAGCGACCCCGGCAAGGAGCACCGTCAATACCGAAAGAAATCGTTTACTTCCAACCGCCGCAACCCACCCGCACAATTCCATTTCCTATCCATCCCTCATGCTTGATTGAAGTCGGGAGGATTCTAATTGCGGCGGGCGGCGAAGGTCCAGCGCCGCCGGCTGAAAGAGCCGTAGCTTGAGGGTTGGCACGCTTTACGGCACGGCTCTAGCCGTGCCGTAAAGCCTGAACGATCACGTCGGCTGGGTGCCCCAGGTCTCGATTTTGAGACCTGGGATACCACCGAAGCCGATCAGCCGATCTTTGTTTCATCCACCGCGGGTCGAAACAGTTGGTGGTCGACTACCCGGAATGCCGCACCGTTTGCGGCCGATCGTCGCCGCGCACCACCTTGGTGTTCTTGGCGGTGCTTGGCCCGTGTCCCGCTTCAGCAGGTTCCGCCCCATCTTCTCCGTCCGCGTTCTTGGGCGACTGCTGCGTCAGCCGCTCGGCGGTCGTCACTTCGTCTCGATTCTGCTTGGTCATGCTCATCTCCTCTTGCCTCTTTGATGCTGCGACGTTAATTGGGTTTTTGCGCCGCACAGCCGACTCGAGCCTCGGAGTTTTATACTTCCGGCCATGCGTTTCTGTTTGCTTGTCCCCGTCCTGATTCTGGCCGCACCCGCAATTGCAATCGCCCAAAACTCCGCCGACCAGCAGCCGCCCACCGCTGCTGACGCCCAGGCCTTCATCGATCGCGCCAATGAGGAACTGCTCAAGCTCTCGACCGACACCAGCCACGCAGCGTGGACCGCCGAGACCGACATTACCGACGACACCGAGGCAACTTCCGCGCTGATCAACCAGCAATCCACGGCCCGCTCGCTGGAGATCACTGAAGAAAGCCACCGCTGGGACAAGGTGACTCTGCCGCCCGAACTGCGCCGCCAGTTCACGTTATTGCAATTGAATACGCCCGCCGCGCCCAAAGAACCGAAACTGCTCGCCGAGCAGACAAGACTCGCCGCCCAGCTCACCGGCATGTACGGCAAAGGCAAATATTGCCCGGATACGCCGGCAGGACAGCAGCCCGCGCCCGGCGCAAAGTGCCTGGGCATCGACGCAATCTCAAACATCATGGCGAAGTCGCACGACCCCGAGGAACTGATGAAGCTGTGGGTCGGCTGGCACGCGATCGGGGCGCCTATGCGCGAAAAGTACGCGCGCTTTATGGAACTGCAAAACATCGGCGCGAAGGAACTGGGCTACCACGACACCGGCGAGTTCTGGCGCGCGGGCTACGACATGACGCCCGCCGAGTTCTCCGCCGAGCTCGACCGCGCCTGGGCGCAGCTCGAGCCGCTCTACCGCGAACTGCACGATTACGTGCGCAGCCGCCTCATCGCGAAATACGGCAAGGCGGCCGAGCGCCCCGATGGCATGATCCCTGCGCAATTGCTGGGCAATATGTGGGCGCAGGAGTGGGGCAACATTTACGACCTTGTGGCGCCCACCGATCCCAAGCTCTCGCAATTCAAGCCCGTCGACCTGGAAGCCGCGCTCAAAAAGCAGATCGCGGAGAAGGATCCCGCAACCGCCCCCGCAATTGCCACGGGCACCGACCTTTCCTCGGATGCTGGCCACGCGGCCTCGCTCGCGGCGGGGCGCGCCATGGTCCACTATGGCGAAGACTTTTTCAAGTCGCTGGGATTTGCTCCCTTGCCGAAAACCTTCTGGGAGCGGTCGCAATTCGTGCACCCGCGCGACCGCGAAGTGGTGTGCCATGCTTCAGCATGGGACCTCGATTCGCTGGACGATCTGCGCGTGAAGATGTGCATCGAGGTCAACGCCGACTACTTCACCACCGTGCACCATGAGCTTGGCCACAATTTCTACCAGCGCGCGTACAACAAGCAGCCGTTCCTGTTCCGCAACGGCGCCAACGACGGCTTTCATGAGGCGATTGGCGATTCCATCGCGCTCTCGATCACGCCGGCGTATTTAAAAACGCTGGGGCTCACTGCGACCGAGCCGCCAGTCGACGCCGATATCCCGCTGCAATTGCGCACCGCTCTCGACAAGGTGGCGTTCCTTCCGTTTGCGCTGGCGCTCGACAAATGGCGCTGGCAGGTATTCTCCGGCGAGATCAAGCCTGCCGATTACAACCAGGCATGGTGGAAGCTGCGCGCAAAATACCAGGGCATCGCCCCGCCTGTAGAACGCAGCGAAGCCGATTTCGATGCCGGCGCCAAAAACCACGTCCCCACGAATGTTCCGTACGCGCGCTACTTCCTCGCTCGCATCTACCAGTTCCAGTTCTACAAAGCCATGTGCGATGCCAGCGGCTACAAAGGCCCGCTGAACCGCTGCAGCTTCTACGGATCAAAGTCCGCCGGCGACAAGCTGAACAAGATGCTGGAGGCCGGCCAGTCGCAACCCTGGCAGCAGACACTCAAGGAAATGACGGGAACCGACCACCTCGACGCACAGCCCATGCTCGACTACTTCGCCCCGCTCTATCAGTGGTTGAAGCAGCAGAATCACCACAGTGCTCAGTGATCAGCGCCTGAACCTTCAGTTCACGTCAAAATTGGGTTGTTACGGCACGCTGGAAAGTATCAGCCTTCGAAAACAACCGCCGCCAATCCAGGCGCTAATTCCAACTTACCCGGCCAGGGCTTTTCATCGGGCCGTTCGGGACTGACTAACTTCAAACCCGAGGACATCGGTTGGTCGAGAGAAACTTCGCACGCAATGCGATCCGTATTGCTCATATTGGCGAACGCCACAGCCCGTCGTCCATCCTGCCGCCGGTATACGGAGTACGTGCGCAGGGGAGCCCCGTTCGCCGTCACTTTGGCGCCCCGCGTGTCCTGGAACTCAGCGTCCCACACCCATTCACGGTATCTGCGCCGAAGATCGTCCACCGCGCGGCCATAACGGAGCGACACGGGCATCTCGTCGAGTTCGCCGTGGAAGTCGCGCGGCTCATAACTCATCACGAAGCGATATAACAGGCAGGCGTTGATCATCTGCCGGTCGTTCCACCCGGTGACGGCCACCGACATGGGTGCGTACGGATCGATATATCTCCCCATCGGCACGAAGCCATGCTCGATGCGGAAGTAACACATGTTATAGGTCTGCAGTTGGATGTCATACGGCGATTCGCCGGCAAACACAAATTGCTCCGCATCGACGATGCTGCGAAATCCCTCGATGAGTGGCACATCGCCTGAGAATACGGCCCCGGGAACGTCATGCTCGTGGTTCTTCGCAAAACAATACGGGCATATATGCCAGAAACATTCGTCATACAAAATGCCGCTCGCGCCTAAGTCGACACTTTTGCGGAACTCCTCAAGCGCGCGTTTTCTCCATGCGGGACTCGCCTGGCACATGCCCGCTCCGTGCCGCGTGTTGATTCCGGCGATCTGCGTGGGCGTGTCGTAGTCGTAGGCGTGGAACTGGTAGGGATCGCCGTAGGGATCCTCCATCACAAACTGCCGGAACTCGCTGCGATACGCCGGAGCCGTGACATCGGCCCACGCATACTTGTTGAAGAGGACGATCTCAACGCCCATCTTCTTGCTGGCGGCGATCGCGTCTTTGAATTCCTGCGGCGTGCCGAGCCGGGGATCGGTGTCGTGCAGCGGATAATCGCGATCCTGGCCGCCAATCTGCCATCCCGTCAACTGAATTGCCTTCACGCCCCATCGCCGGCAGGCTTCCGCATACTTGGTCAGGTCTTTGTATGGGAACGACAGCCGGTCTTCGGATGAATTGATTTGAATCTGCTGCCAGGAATGAACATCCTGCACCCATTGCGGCGATTTTGGCGCTTTGAACCAGCTTCGGCGCCATGCTTTGTAAATCTCCGCCCCGTCATGCCAGTCGCCGCTGAATGGCTGCAGTACCAATGCTTCAGAACTCTGGCTGGCGCCCGGCTGCACGAAGCACAGGTGATTGGGATCGATCCCGATGGTCGCATCGGCCACCTTGGCTGATGAATCGACCGCATTCGAGTTGAATGAATCGGCAAACGCAGGCGCCAGAGAGTAGCAGATCTGAACGGCATGTTTCTGGCCTCTGTCGTGATAGCCAAGGTAAAGTCCGCGCGTGTCGCCGAGGATGAGGCAGAACTGGGTGTCGGTGCCGAGGTTGCGCAACTGCGCCGGCGTGTCATAGCCGTAGTAGCCCACCTGGTTTCCAAAGGTGGGCCACAGGCTCGCTGATTGCATCCCGCCGTAGCCCCACGAGGCCTGCGTCAGGTGCTTGTCTCCGCTGGGCGGCTTGAGATTCCGGAGGCGCGGGTACGTGTAACTTTCGATGACTGCAGGACTGCCGTTGCGGAGCGCATAACTGAAATGGACTGCCGCGCCTTCAACACGTACCGTCTCCTTGACCTCGATATCGAGTTTTCCCATGCGCTGGCTTTCAAACCCGTTCCATGTGAAGATTGCCTGTTTGCCGTCTGACTCGATGTGCGGCTTAGCCGCATGGCGTTCGGTCAGATAGTGAAAGCGATGCTCCGGAGCGGGCACGTGCAGCCGCATCCCGGCGCCGTCCAGTTGCCAGGCATGATCCTTTGACTCCAGCTTTGCGATGCAGCCTGTCTCTCGACTGATCGTGAGCTGTATCTGATCGCTTTCCAGCACGAGCAAATCAGGAGAGTTGGCGGCGCTGGAAGCGGCGCCATCGATGATGAATCCCGAGGCGCCGGCGGTGAGTGCGGCGCCCAGGAATCTACGGCGCGACAAAGCCATGCTATCTCCTTATTTCGCGAGTGTACGCGATTGATCGTCGAGCCTCGCGAACGAAAGCCATGCGGCCAGCGTGGCCAACTTTTCGTCCTGCGTCCACGGAGAACCAAGCCCGGTTCCGAGTTGGATGAGGCGACGCATGAGTTCCTCACTCCCCAATTGAAGCGCCGGAGATGCCCGGTCGAACAGTTCGCTCTCCTTGACGGTGAACATCTCCAGGCCGCAGCGCTCGCTTGAATGCAGCAGCGATTCGCGAAAAAGTTCGCCGTCTGCGGCGTGAATCAGCGCATGAGAAGCCAGAATCTGCGGCAAGTCGGGAAGGGGCTTTGCGGACGATAGAAGGAGGCCACAGCACTTGACTTGGTACCTCTGCCGTTGAAGAGTAGCCTGGACCGACCGGATAGCTTGATGCGCGAGAGCTCGTGCTTCGGCGCGCATGCCCGCGATAAACTCGCCGGCGTCGGCGGCCGGCTTTTTCTTTGCGGTGTGATACGGCTGGCGAAATTCATACGTGAAGGCTTTCACCAGGTGGGGGCGCTCACGCACGAGAACATGCGGGGAGCCCTCTTCAAGAGACATCGCGACGAGCGTAGTCCATCCCGAATGGGCGCGAAAGCCAAGGGCGGCATGCTGCATACGACCTCGCGACAGGACGAAGCGAACATAACCAATCCACGCGACCTAGTCAATGACCGGCGCGACGGCGTCGATCGCTGACTGGGATCGATGCGAGCTCTGCTACACTTGGTTTCCATTTGGAGGTCCCCACCTGATGCGAATGACGCTCGCCATCCTCTTAGGCATGTCGGTTCAACTGGTGGCGCAGTCCAATGCGCCCGCAACCGTGGCCTCCAACCCCAAGGTCCGGGCCATCACCGCGTTTGTGCGGCTCGACAAAGCGACCTATGAGAAGCAGATTGCTGACGCCCTGGTGGTCTTGCGCAAGGCGAAGAGCGAATTCGAAGCCGCCGGTTACCAGGTGGAAACTATTCGGTTGACCACGCAGCCGCTGGCCGAACTGGTGTCCGGCATGACCGAGGATCAGGCGCTCGCCTTTCTCGGCCGCCTCGACGCGCTCTCGACGAAACAGGACTTCCTGCCCAATGTCGGCCCGGCCATGTTGCGTGACAACGATGATCCCGCCACCATGCGCCTATTGGAGCGCGCACTCTCCACGTTGCCGAACATCGAAGCCAGCACCATCATTGCCGACGAGAAAGGAATTCACTGGAAGACCATTCATCGCACCTCGCAATTGGTGAAGTACGTCAGCGAGCACAGCCCGCGCAGCCAGGGAACATTCAACTTCACGGCCACCGCCATGCTCAAGCCGCTGTCGCCGTTTTTTCCGGGCTCCTACCACACCGGCGTGGGACGACAGTTTGCCATCGGATTTGAAGGCGCCAACGTAGTGGCCGAGGTCTTCACGCGCGACAAGGGGAACGCCGAAGCGGCGACTGCCGACTTGACCGCGGCACTCACGGAGCATGCCACGGTGGCCGACAAAATCGGCAACAACGTGGCGCAGGAAACCGGGTGGACCTATGCCGGAGTGGACCCAACGCCCGCGCCGCTCGGTGATGTCTCCATCGCGGCCGCTATTGAAGACTTCACCGGCGCCCGCTTTGGTTCCAGCGGAACCCTGACTGCGGCGCGCATCATCACCGCCGCTGTCAAGGCGGTGCCAGTAAAGCAAATCGGTTATTCGGGCCTGATGGTGCCGGTGATGGAGGACAAACTCCTCGCGCAGCGATGGGCGGAGTCAACCTACAACATCGACTCGCTGCTGGCCTACTCGGCTGTCTGCGGTACTGGGCTCGACACGGTTCCGCTGCCCGGCGATGTGAGCCTGGAGCAAATGGACTTGATCTACGCCGACGTCGCGTCCCTCGCAACCAAGTGGAACAAGCCTCTCTCGGCGCGCCTGCAACCCGTTCCCAACAAGAAGGCCGGAGATCGAACCGACTATCAGGACCCATACCTGTTCAACACGACCTTGCACCCGCTGCCGTGATCGCCGGCGAGCCTACTCGTGCCGCAGAGCCCGCATCGGATCCACGCCCGCCGCGCGCCGCGCGGGAATCCAGCTTGCCCCAAGCGCCACCACGATGAGCAGCGATGCCGCCACCAGGAACGTAGCCGGATCGTTCGCCTTGAGTCCGTAAAGCAGGCTTGCCACAACGCGCCCCAGCACCAGCGCGCCGCCCACTCCGGCGACCACACCAACGGCGCTCATCCACGAAGCCTCGCGCATCACCATCCGCAGCACGTGTGCGGGAGGCGCGCCCAGGGCCATGCGGATGCCGATCTCGTTGGTGCGCTGCGAAACGGAGTAGGCCATGATGCCGTAGATCCCGATGCAGGCCAGAGCCAACGCCAGTGCGCCAAAACCCGCCGTGAGACTCGCGAAGATTCGCTCCTGCCGCAGGCGCGCCTCGATCTGTTGATCCTGCGTCCGCACGTCCAGAACCGGAATGGTCCGGTTGACCGATCGCACCGCGTCCACCAGCGACGGCAAAATCCCCATGCCTTCGCCGCGCGCCGCCACGAACGTGCCGTCCCCCCTCATCCCATCTGTGTTTTGTGTGTACAGGTCGTAATACGTCGGCGACGGATCCTCGCGCAGCGTGTGATACTTCGCATCCCCGCACACGCCCACGATCTCTACCGTGTAGGGATGGTTGAACCCCGCCTGGAACGTTCGTCCGACCGGACTCATGTTGGGAAAGAACTTTTTCGCCAGGCTCTCGTTCACCACCGCGACTTTGCGCGACGTCGGAGTATCAGTTGCATCGAATGTCCGCCCCGCGCGAATCGGAATCCCGAACACTTTGAAGAATTCCAGTCCCACATCGTTCACCAGCACGCTGGGCTTGTTCTCCGGCCGAGTCCCCGCCTTATCACTCCACCCTTCCGGCACAAACGTCCCGTTCCGCACGTTGCCCGAGATCAGCGGCACCCCGATCAGCGAAGCGCCCTCTACTCCCGGAACCGCGTTCAGCTTTTCCTCGAGCCTCCGCATGGCTCGAACACTGCTCGCGCCGGGATAGCGCGTCTCCGGCAGTTGCACGCTGAACAGAAGCAGATTGTGCGACCGGAATCCCAGCGGCACTCGCCCCAGCCGGATCAATGTCTGCACAAACAATCCCGCTACCACCACCAGCAACATCGATAGCGCCACCTGCGTCACCACGATCGCCTTGCCCGCCAGCCCGCGCCGCCGGTGCGTTACCGTTTGCCCTGCATCTTTCAGCCCGCTGCTCGCCTCGACCCGCGTTGCCTGCCACGCCGGCGCCAGCCCGAAGATCACGCCCGTCAGCAACGAAATCCCCAGCGCAAACAGAAAAATCGGCCAACTGAACCGCGCCGAAAAAGCCGGCGGATTCCAACCGTTCGAGAGCATCCGCGGAATCGCATTGCGCATGCCCCACGCCAGCATCAATCCTGTCAGCCCGCCCATCACCGCCAGCAGCAGGCTTTCGGTCATCATCTGCCGCACGATGCGTCCGCGGCCCGCGCCCAGCGCCTGCCGCACGCTCATCTCCCGCTGCCGCGCTCCAGCGCGCGCCAGCAGCAGGTTGGCCAGGTTGGCGCAGGCCAGCAGCAGCACGAAGCCCGCCAGCGCCATCAGCACCGTCACCGGCTTCGTCAGCTCGTCCGAATTCGGGTTCTGTCCGCGGCTTCCGTCCCTCAACAGGAATCGCGGCATCTGCCCGTCGTTCTTCACCGCCATTGTGCCCCGCACGGCGGCATCGAACTCAACCGCCAGCGAAGCCGCCGCCGTCGCGTCGCTCACCCCGGGCTTCATCCGCCCCATCACCAGCACCCACCAGAACTTCTGGTTTACCAGCAGCGAGTGCGGCCAGTCCGGGTCGAAGCTCTCCGGCGCAACCACCGCCTGCATGCTGAAGGGCAAAAAGATGTCCGGCGACCCTTGCGCCGAATAAGCCCCCGTGAAGCTCCGCGGATTTACCCCCACGATCGTCATCGGCGTGGCGTTCACCAGGATCGTCTTCCCGATCACCGCCGGGGAACGCCCGAACCGCCTCGTCCAGAACTTGTCGCTGATCACCACCACCGGGCCGCTGCCCTCCGCGCCGTCATCCTGCTGCTGGATGCCGCGCCCCAGTTGCGGCTGCACCCCGAGCGTCGAGTAGTAGTTCCCCGACACCATCTCCGGGTCCACCGCTTCGGCCTGCCCCTCTATCGTCACCGTCATGCGGTCGAAGTCCTTGAACGCAAATATGTCGGCGAACGCCTTGTTCCGGCTGCGCAGTTGCTCGTAGACCGGGTACGAGAACGAGGTCGACTCCTCTCCTCCACCGGGCGGGCTGTTCCACCAGCCCCACATCTCTTGCACCACGCCGTCGCTGGCTTCGGACCACGACAGCAAGCGCAGCTCCTCCGGATGCGGAACCGCCAGCCGGTCCAGCAGCAAGTGTTGCGCGGCCGTGAAGATGACGGTATTCACGCCCACGCCCAGCGCCAGCGATCCTATTGCGATGGCCGCAAATCCGGGGCTCCGCGCCAGCATTCTTATCGCATAGCGCAGATCGCCGCGCAACTCATCCCACCGCCGCGTGCCCCACGCTTCACGGCAGTTCTCGCGGCAAGCGGCCAAGCTCCCCAACTCAGCTCGCGCCCTTCGCATTGCCTCATCCCGATTCATCCCACGGCTCACCAGTTCCTCCGCGTAGCTCTCCACGTGGAACTGCAACTCTTCATCCACCTGCGAGTCCACTTCCGCGCTGCGCGTAACCGCCCGCCACCAGGTCTTCATGCGGCTGCCCAGGTTCATAATGCCTCCGGTGCGGTGTCCATAATTGCCCCGATCACTTCGGCAAACTCGCTCCACTTCTTCGTCTCGGCTTGCAGCCGCCGCCGCCCGGCCGCGGTCAAGTGATAGAACCGGGCACGCCGCTTATTCTCGCTTTGGCCCCATTTGCCTGCAATCCAGCCCTCGTGTTCCAGCCGGTACAGCGCCGGATAAAGCGAGCCCTGCTGGATTTCCAGGCGGTTGTCGGAAATCTGCTGGATGCGCAGCAACACCCCGTAGCCGTGCAGCGGCCCCAGGGAAACCGCCTTCAGCACCAGCATGTCCAGCGTGCCCTGCAGCAGATCGATCGGCGTTTCGTTCCCCATGTTCGGCCACTCTCCAAGAATGGCTAGGAGAATAGACGGCTTCTCCCAGAATGTCAAGGAGAGCGCGTTCAAAAGTGCGGAGTTCTCATCCCGAACGGGGCGAAGCCAAGTGCAGGGATATGCAGCGAAAGCTTAGGCTTTCCATCGACCTGAACTCACCCAGAAACTTGTCATCCTGAGCGGAGGTCGCAAAATGACCGAAGTCGAAGGATCTGCGGTTGCCTCTTGTTCCCTCGTTCCCTTGTCGCCTGTTTCAGAACACGACGCTCGCCGCGGCCACTCCATACATCACCTGCGAAAACACCTGCGTCAGCGCCAGGAACCCTCGCAAAGCGGAAGGCTTCACTGACTTGTCGGGCACCACAATCGTGTCTCCCGGGAACATCTTCAGATTAGCGAACTCATTTCCCCACGCACTCTTGACCGCTTCGCGGCTCACCACTGCGCCGTTGGCCCGGATCAGGAACATGTGCTTGTTGTCGGCTTGCGGAGTGGGGCCCCCAGCCAACTGCAAGTAGGATTGCAGCCGCCCATCGGGCCGGTAGAGAAACGAGTTCTGATTGAATACCGCTCCTACGGTGTTCACGGTGGAGGGAACCGACGGAACCAGGAAAGAGTCGCCATTCTCGAGCGACACATCGGGAATGACATCCGTGCCCTTGGAGTCAGGCTTGAACGAAAAAACAATCCTGCCGGACGCGCGAACCAGTTGCAACTGCGCGATCAAGGCTTGTTCGCTGGCTTGGGCAGCCGCTACTTCCCCCGCCTGACCCGGCGCCAGCGTATTGGCCGCCAGTGCCAGGTTGCCGCGCTGCATCTGCAGAACCATGGCGTGGATTGCCTCGTCCATCCGTCGCTGCTGAAGGGCCCGCGCCGATTCGCGCGTGAACACCGAGCCATAGAGATACGCGTTGGGCGTCAATCCGCCCGCCCGTTCCACCAGCGACCGCAGGGTTTCGCCGGGCCGCACGCTGTAGGTTCCCGCATGAACAAATTCGCCTTCCAGGCGTATCAGCCCGGTTTGCTCGGCCAGAGGAACGTGGATGTCGGCCTGGGAAAACACGCTCACCAGGTCGCCCGGCTGCAATGGGAGATCCTGCGAGGCGTCATGCTGCAGCACCAGCTTCCCCAGGTCAAACGAAATCAGCGTGGTTTTCAGGGTCTCGGGGTCCATGCGCTCGATCACCGCGTAGCTCCAGTCGATCTCAGGCACGCTGAGCCGGACCACGGTGCGGCGCGCCGCCGGCGGACGGATCGGCTCCGGGTTTTCATTGTCCGGTTCAGCCAGTGCGGATTCGCCGCCCCGCGGGCCCATTGGCCTTTGCCCATTGGCCTGCTGCGCCGTCTGCTGCGTCGTCTGG
>Ga0070717_10001034_pt1 | contig 18651 bp, 15 predicted proteins | sample LARL113metaG_FD_71366 | JGI IMG/M metagenome (GOLD analysis project Ga0070717, IMG submission 71366) | Corn, switchgrass and miscanthus rhizosphere microbial communities from Kellogg Biological Station, Michigan, USA - LAR L11-3 metaG | ecosystem: Host-associated > Plants > Roots > Rhizosphere ... | reverse complement strand
CGCACCTTTCTCGTCTGCGGAAATCCGGGCGGGGTTGCCATCTACTCGGTGCTCGACGGCATCGGTCACCCCGAAGCGGGATGGATGCGCCACATCAATGTGAGTTTCGAGGGAATCGGGCCAGCTGCGTTGCGGGATAAATTGATAGCTAATCTGATTACGCAATCGGGCCACATCTTTCAGTACTTTGGGCTGAGTATCGTGGCGGTAATGTTTTTTGCGGCGCTGCTTTACCGGTTTAAACGGCCGGAAACCGCGATCATTCGCTGGATGCTGCTGGCGATGTGGAGCGGCGCCGTTCTTGGGATGGCGGTGTATGGAATCAGCGAGGAGCAAGGCGTCGCCGCGAATCAATTGCATCTGATTTTTGTGCCGCTCATGACCTGCTACGGTCTCGCTTACTTGCTAGTGCAATGGCGACGCCTCGGCATCGAGGTGCGCCTCGCCCGCATCGCTTTTGTCGCGCTGCTCTATCTTCTGTGCGCTGGGCCGATGATTTCTGCCATGTTCCTTTCGCAAAATAAACCGCTGGTGCGCTGGCCGCCCTACATGCCGCCGCTCATCGCCGTGATGAACGACTGGATGAAACCGCAGGAGATTACCGCTTCAGACATGCCTTGGGCAGTCGCCTGGTACGCCGATCGGCGCAGCATTTGGTTGCCGGACACGACCAAGAATTTTACCGAGCTCAGCGATTACGGTGTGTTAGGCGCGCCAATCAACGGTCTCTATCTCACTCCGGTCAGCGGCACCGAAAATACGTATCGCGACATCGTGAAAGGTGAGTATCGCGACTGGGCGCCAGTGATTCAACGAACCCCCGACCCGGAAAAGTTTCCGCTGAAATGGGCGACTCTTGGTCTCGGTTTGGATGCCGAATGCGTATTTTTTAGCGATCACGATCGGCAAAAGGACGCGCAAGCGCCCTGAACCCAAAACAATTGTCGGTCTTCCGACGAACAATCGACAACCGAGAAATGATCCGGGCTCACGAAGCCATTCGGAGTCGATTTTCCCGTTTACGAATCGCGTTTCGAGCGTTTCAATATCCCATGGTGCAGGAGAAAAAGATTTTCGGAACGGATGGCGTCCGCGGCATCGCTAATGTCGAACCGGTCACGGCGGAGACGGCGCTGAAACTTGGGCGCGCTGCCGCGCGCGTGTTCATGCAACTGAACCCGCGCACCCTACCCGAAGGTGCTCGCCCGAAAATCGTGCTGGGCAAGGACACGCGCCTTTCGGGTTACATGCTCGAGAACGCGCTCGTCGCGGGCATCACCTCGCTCGGCGTCGATGTTCTCATCATCGGGCCGTTGCCGACACCAGGTGTTGCCTACATCACCCGATCGTTGCGCGCCGATGCCGGCATCGTTCTCTCCGCTTCGCACAATCCTTACGAAGACAACGGCATCAAATTCTTCCGCCACGACGGCTACAAACTCGACGATCAGGTCGAACAAAAGATCGAGCAGCTTGTTTTCACGGGTGAGATCGATTCCATCCGGCCAACGGCGGGCAAAATTGGCCGCGCCGCGCGCATCGACGATGCGCTCGGCCGCTACGTTGAATTCGCCAAGGCGAGTTTTCCCAGAAAAATGTCGCTCGAAGAGATGCGCGTGGCTGTCGATGTGGCCAACGGCGCGGCCTACAAATCTACGCCGTGCGTTTTGCGCGAGCTTGGCGCGGAAGTCATCGTCAGGTACAACGAACCGAACGGCACCAACATCAACGCCAACTGCGGCAGCACGCACCCGGAAGAAATTCAGCGCATCGTGAAGGAGACGGACGCGAATATCGGAATTACTCACGATGGCGACGCTGACCGCGTCCTGCTATGTGATGAGAACGGCGAAATTGTCGATGGCGATGAAATTATGGCCATCGCCGCGGTCGATCTTTTGCGCAGCGGCCGCCTCGAGCAAAACACGCTCGTCGCCACCGTCATGAGCAATTTCGGTCTGGACGAAACGCTCGCTGCCGCTGGCGGAAAGGTCCTGCGTACAAGAGTCGGTGATCGTTATGTCATCGAAGAAATGATGAAACAAAATCTGAACCTCGGCGGCGAACAAAGCGGTCACATCATTTTTCGCGATTTCACCACCACCGGCGACGGCATCATCAGCGCACTGCAAATCTTGCGCATCATGCACACCACCGGTCAGCCGCTGAGCAAATTGAAAACCTGCCTCAAAAAATATCCGCAGGCCCAGCGGAATCTGAAGGTGAGAGCCAAGCCGCCGATCGAAGAATTGCGCGAAGTGGTGCAATTGCGCGACGAAGTCGAACGCGAGCTCGCCGGCAAAGGCCGCGTCCTCTTGCGTTACTCCGGCACCGAACCAAAAATCCGCTTGCTAATCGAAGGCCGCGAGCTGGAAAAGATCGACAAGCACGCCAACCGCATCGCCGACGCGATCCAGTCTGCAATCGGTGTGAATTGAATCCGATGTCTAAACGCGCAGTCATCGCGAACGAAGTGACGGACCTCCTAGTCGGGGTTTTCATCTTCAACGGCCGGGCACGTGCCACAGGAGTTTGTGTGAGGTGCTTCAGCCGTCGCGGCGGCCTCAAGATAACAGGCGTTTTGTTCCTATGACGCTGCCGAAACTCATCGAAGCGCTTTTGTTCAGTGCGCAAAAACCGCTCTCCGCAAAAGAGATTGTCGACGTAATCAAGCGTTCCCGGGAAGCGGGTGATTTTTTGCCTACCGAATTTGCAAATGTCAAAGAAGCCGAAGTCGCGGCCGCGCTCGAACAGTTGAAAGCGGAATACATTGGGCAGCAGCACGCGTTTCAATTAGTCGAAAAAGCTCAGGGCTGGCAATTGGTGAGTGATCCGGCTTATGCGCAATGGGTGCGCCGGCTTTTTCCCGGACCGAAACCGGCGCGACTGACTCCGCCCGCGCTGGAAACGCTTGCCATCATCGCCTATCGGCAGCCGATCACCCGCGCCGACGTCGAGGCTGTACGCGGCGTCAATATCGATGGCGTGTTGCAAACGTTGATGGAACGCGGCCTCGTCAAAATTGCCGGCCGTGCCGAAATTCCCGGCCGTCCACTTTTGTACGAGACAACGCAGTTCTTTCTCGACCACTTCGGCCTGCGCAGTCTCGATGAATTGCCAAACGTCGAAGAACTACGCGCGCGCCATCTGCCGGTTGCATCGCCGGCTCCTGCAGCCGTAGCCGGGCCGGGTTCATCGACCCCAGCTACAACCGGCGGCGTTGAGGCCGAGCCGGGGTCACCGACCCCGGATTGACCTCAATCGACCGTCGTTGCTTATTGCCGCAATCATCATGGCCGACATTGTCGATCTTCGTACCCAAATCGATACAATCGACGACCAGCTTGTCGATTTGCTCGATCGACGCGCCGATCTCGCGCTCGAGATCCGGCGTTTGAAAAAAGAATCTGGTCTCGAAATTTATTCGCCAGATCGCGAAGAACAATTGTTGCAAAACCTGATTGCGCGCAGTCAGGGCCGCCTCGGGCCCGAGTCGATCCGCGCGATTTATCGCGAGATCATGTCCGCCTCGCTCGCGCTGGAAAAAGAAGTTACGATTGCGTTTCTCGGTCCGCCGGCGACATGGACGCATCAAGCAGCGCATGTGAAATTCGGCGCCAGCGTTCGTTATCTTCCGCAAACAAACATCGCTGATATTTTCAGTGAGGTCGCGCGCGGCAATGCGGATAACGGAGTTGTCCCGATCGAAAATTCCACCGACGGCGCGGTTAACCACACGCTCGACATGTTCGTGGAATCGGATCTGAGGATTTGCGCGCAGATTCTCCTCAAGATCGAAAACAATTTGCTGGCGCGGGTTCCAAGGGAACAAATCAGAAAGCTTTTTTCGCACCCGCAAGTCTTCGGCCAGTGCCGCGATTGGTTGCGCAACAACATGCCCGGCGTCAAATTGATCGAGACCTCCAGCACCACTCGAGCGGCTGAATTAGCCGCGAACGATCCGCAAGGCAGCGCGCTCGCGGGTAAAATGGTGGCCGAAGTTTACCAATTGTCGATCCTGGCCGCGAGCGTAGATGACCGGCACGACAACGCAACGCGCTTTCTCGTCATCGGCCGGCAATCCTGTCCGCCGACCGGAAACGATCGCACCTCCATCATGTTTTGTTTGCAGGACAAGCCGGGCGCGCTTTTCGCTGCACTGCGTCCCTTCGATCATTGGAAAATCAGTTTGCGTAAGATCGAAAGTCGCCCGTCACGGCGGAAAGCCTGGGAGTATTTCATGTTCGTAGACATCGAAGGCCATGCCGAGGACAAGAAAGTTTCCGCGGCGCTCAAGATACTGCGAGAGCACTGTTCGGTTTTGAAAATTCTCGGCAGTTACCCATGTGTTGACGAAGCTGTGAAGTGAAACTCGCCGCTTTCGCCTGCGCGCTGCTGATATCGAAAATGGCAGTCGCGGAATTGCAGCCGAGCAATTGTGCACGGGCCGCGAAATATTCCGAAAGCAGGCACGGCATCTCGATGCTGGTGATACAGAACGGGCGCACTGTTTTCGAGCATTATGCGAACGGCGGAATGCGCGATGGCCGGTGGCCGATCTTTAGCGGCACGAAAAGCTTCTGGGGCATCGCCGCGCTGGTCGCAGCGCAACAAGGTTTGTTTCGGCTCGACGACCGAGTTTCAGAGACAATTGGCGAGTGGAAAAACGATCCGCCCAAATTGGAGATCACCATTCGGCAGTTGCTCAGTCAAACCGATGGAATCGAAGGCGCGTCACGCCTTCATCGGGCGTCAATTCGGGACCGCAATGCCGTCGCCATCCGATTGTCGATTCTGGCTGCGCCGGGGACCCAATTCATTTACGGTCCGAGTCATCTCCAGATTTTTTCCGAGCTCTTGCGGCGAAAGCTAAATGGACGGTCAACCAGTTCCTATCTTCAGGAGAACGTTCTCTCCCCCCTCGGCCTAAGGAATCTGGAATTCAAGAAAGATCCGCGGGGAAATCCGTTGCCGGCGAGCGGATTTGAGCTGACGGCGCGGGAATGGGCGCATCTGGGCGAGCTTATTTTAGGGCGCGGAAATTATCATGGCCGCCAGGTTGTCTCTGCCGGCTTGCTGCAACAGGCGCTCGTCGGCACGAGTGCAAACCCATCCTACGGTTTGACTTTTTGGTTGAATCAACCAGCGCCAAACGCCCGCGAGATCGACATTGAAAAAGAACTCGACCTGCCGTGGGAGCGCGCGCGCTGGGGCGACATCTGCATTTGCAAGGCTGCACCGGCGGACACGGTCGTCGCCCTCGGCTCGGGTTATCAGCGCCTTTTTGTGATCCCATCGCTGAACGCGATCATCGTGCGTCAGGGACGTGGCGCAAAATTCTCCGATTCGCATTTTCTCCAAATGCTCCTCGGCCGATAGCGAATTTGACTTACGCGCACGTTTCCTGAACGCTTGTCGATCTTATGAATAAGTTTGCCATCGGTTGCGGCGGTGTGCTGGTCGTCCTGCTTTTCATCGCCGTCGTTATCGGACTATTTTTCTGGGGCAGTTACAATCGCCTTGTCACGCTGGATCAGGAGGTCAACAAACGGTGGGGCGACGTGCAGACGGTTTACCAACGCCGGGCGGATTTGATTCCGAACCTCGTCAATACCGTCGCCGGCGCGGCCAACTTCGAGAAATCAACCCTGACCGAAGTGACGAACGCGCGCGCGAGCGTCGGGCGGGTACAGTTGGACCCGACCAAGGCGCCAACGGACGCGGCGCAATTGCAGCAGTTTCAGGAAGCACAAGGGCAATTGAGCAATGCCCTTTCGCGTTTACTGGTGGTGAGCGAGCGCTATCCGGAACTTCGCGCGACGCGGAATTTTCAGGAATTGCAGGCGCAACTCGAAGGAACGGAGAACCGCATCGCGGTCGAGCGAAATAACTTCAATACGGCGGTGCAGAACTTCAACACGGCGGTGCGCCGATTTCCGACAAACATGATCGCGGGGATGTTTGGGTTTTCGCAGAAACCGTTCTTCACGTCGCAACAAGGAGCAGAGAGAGCGCCGACCGTGAATTTTCCCAGTTTCGGGTCGCCTGCGCCGTCGCCGGCGCCGACCGGATCGCCGTAACCTAAATGTCGATGAAAGGTGGATCGTGCTGTCCTCAGCACGATGTTAGAAAATGGCGGCGGAGCCGCGTGGACTTAGCATCGCGTTCGGAGAACGCGATCCACCTTGTCTTCACATTGATCGCGCTCTTCGCGGTTCAAACCCACGCCTCCGAAGTCATTCCGCCAAAACCGGCCGCGTACTTTAACGATTACGCTGGCGTGGTTTCAAAGGATGCCGCGCTCCGTTTCAACGAACAACTCGCGCAATTCGAACGCGAAACTTCGAACCAAGTTGTCGTCGCGGTGTTTCCGAAGATGCAAAGCGACTCCTCAATCGAGGATTACACACAGCGCATCGCGCAGGCTTGGGGCGTCGGACAAAAGGAGCGACGAAACGGGGCTGTCCTGTTCGTTTTCGTTCAGGATCGAAAGGTGTTCATTCAGGTCGGCTATGGGTTGGAAGGGACTTTACCCGATGCAACGGCGTTCGAGATCACCGAATACCAGATCAAACCGCATTTTCGTAACAACGATTATGAAGGCGGCCTAGCGGCGGGTATCGATTCAATCTGCAAAGCGATCCGAGGCGAATACAAAGGCACCGGAAAAACGGTGACAGAACAACACGGTAATGCCGTCGCGCCGAGCTTCTTGTTCTTCATCATCTTTATCATCGCGTTGATCCTGATTTCAAGACTGACGCGGCGGCTTGGTGGTTACGGCTATTCATCACGCGGGGGCGGTCCGATATTCCTTCCGCTCGGTGGCGGAGGAGGAGGTTGGTCCTCCGGAGGCGGGGGGGGATTCAGTGGATTTAGCGGCGGAGGAGGAAGTTTTGGCGGAGGAGGAGCGGGCTCTAGCTGGTAGGCACATGCGAACAAGAGAGTTTCTGAGCAAGCTCGAGCACGATCGAATTGTGCAGGCGATTCGCGAGGCTGAATCGAAAACATCCGCGCAAGTCCGCGTCTATATCCAGCGTGGAAAGTTGAATCGAGATCCGTTGATTGCGGCCCAGAAGAAATTTCAGCGGCTTGGAATGCACAAGACAAGCGAACGCAACGGCGTCCTCATTTTTGTCGCGCCCCGCGCGCGCAAATTCGCAGTCATGGGCGATCAAGCGATCCACGAAAGATGCGGCGACATTTATTGGCGGCAGATTGTCGACGGTATGCGCGAACATTTTCGTAACGAAAGATTCTCGGACGCGCTCGTGGACGCGATTCGCGACATCGGGAAGGTGCTTGCGACGCATTTCCCAAAAGGATCGGGATCTGCCAGCGCACAGTCGGGCGAAATTGTTGAGCAATGAGAGGTAGGGGCGGATCGCCGAGCCAAAACGTCGCGCCCTACCAAATCCGCTTGCAAAATCGGTAGGATTGCCTTTATTTCCTGTTCCGCCGCGAGTTTTGCAATTACGCCGTTGGTCCCTGGGTCTCCGTCGCTGGACGTGAAGCCGCACTCGCCAGGGGAAACCCGGTGAAAACGCATGGATCAATGGAGTATTGGAGTGATGGAGTAATGGTCTCAGTATCTTGCTTGTTACTCGAATACTCCAGCAGTCCATCACTCAATAAAAAAATATGCCAATCCGTTACGGTCGTTTTGAAATGCCGAAAACTCTCGTTAAAGACGAGGACACTGCCACCGATACCTACGCCAAGTTTATCGCCGAACCGTTTGAGGCCGGCTACGGACACACCGTTGGAAATTCCCTCCGGCGCGTACTCCTTTCATCGCTCGAAGGCGCCGCAATTACGGCGGTGAAAATCACTGGCGCACAACACGAGTTTGCCACTCTACCCGGAGTGGTCGAAGACGTCACCGACATCGTTTTAAACCTCAAGAAAATAAAATTCAAAGCTGAGGATCACGATCCGAAAACGCTCTCGCTCAGCGTAAACAAGGAAGGCGAAGTGACTGCCGGCGACATTCAGGCGGTGCAAGGTTATGAAGTGCTCAACCCGAAGCTGGTCATCTGCACGCTCGACAAGAGGCACAAATTTGACGCCGAGCTGGAAGTTCGCGTCGGTCGCGGATTCGCCACCGGCGAGGAGAACAAACGCCCAGACCAGCCGATCGGCCTGATTCCGATCGATTCGATCTTTTCACCGGTGACGCGCGTCAAATACGCGGTCGAGAACACCCGTGTCGGTCAACGCACCGATTACGACAAGCTCATCTTGGAAATTTGGACCGATGGTCGATTGATGCCAGACGACGCTCTGCTGCAAGGCTCCGCCATACTGCGTCATCATCTCGACGTCTTCGTCAACTACAACGAAGACGTAATCGAATTCGACGAAACGCCCGCTGGTGTGAGTGAGGAGAATTTGAAGCTGAAGAAACTACTCAACATGAGCGTGAACGAGATCGAGCTGAGTGTGCGCGCAGCCAATTGCTTGAACAACGCCAACATCACGACCGTTGGTCAGCTGGCGCAAAAGACCGAGGCCGAGATGCTGAAGTATCGTAATTTCGGCAAGAAATCGCTCAATGAGATCAAAGAGAAATTGCAACATCTTGGGCTCAGTCTGGGAATGAAATTCGAGCCTGGTTTGGTGGAAACGCCACCCAGTCCGGACGGCGCCACGGCCAACGGAGCATCAAGCACCGACAGAACCTAGTCGTTCGTTAGGCGAACCCATCAGCCGCGCAGTTCATGAGACATCAAAAAAGGACGCTAAAACTCGGCCGCACGGCGGAGCATCGCAAGGCGTTGCTCGCGAATCAGGTTTGCAGTTTGATAGTGCATCGGCGCATCAAAACCACGCTCGCTAAAGCGAAAGCCGTCCGCCCGCTCGCGGAAAAAATGGTCACCCTAGGCAAGAACGGTTCACTCCACGCGCGGCGAAACGCATTGTCGATCTTGCGGCAGAAGGATGCCGTCAAAAAATTGTTCGACGACATTGCGCAAAAATCGACAAATCGCAACGGCGGCTATACGCGGATCGTGAAGCTGGGTCCGCGCAAAAGCGATTCCGCGCCCATGGCATTTCTGGAATGGGTTGACGCCGCCCAAGTGACGGAAGAAAAATCAGCCGAGGAAAAGAAAGCCAGACGCAAAGAGGCCGAGCCGAAGCCGAAGGAAAAAGAAGCAAAACGGGAAGAACCGAAACGCGAAGAAGAACCAGCCGCGAAAGAAGAGAAGCCGAGTGCGCCAACGCTGGAAGAGCCGAAACCGAAAAAACGCCGGTGGTTCGGCAAAAAAACGGGCGAAGACGAGAAATGATCGGCTTTGCTGTAGCCGGCTCGCTCTGCTCGCCGCGCCGAAGCTCGGCGAACGCGGGTCGAGGTGTCCCGGCCGGACTGGAATTTCACGGCGGCAGAACGCCGTGGTTACAAACTGATCAATCGCCAGTTTACTTTTCCATGGGCAATTTCGAGCCACGCCACGCTGGCGGGTGATCCCCGGTTTGGTCGCGTGACGCAACCCGGATTCAAGAACAAAACGCCGTCGCGTCGTTCATTTCGAGGTACGTGCGTGTGCCCATGCAGCACGATATCGACATCTTCCGGCGGTCGCTCCGGCGGAATATGTTGCAAACGAAATCTCAGACCGCTCCGGACAAGATCGACGACCAACGGCCATTCGAAATTGCTGTCGCAATTTCCCCTAACTACCGTCACCGGTGGCCCAATCGCGCGCAATTCATCAAGAATTCTTTCTCCACAAACGTCGCCAAGGTGCCAGATCTCATCAGCGCCTTCCGCAATATCGGCAATGCGCTTCGGCAATTTGTTATGCGTGTCGGCGAGAACAAAAACTTTCATGTGAGGTGGATCGGCCGCTCCGCGGGCGATGCTGAAAATTGTGGCTTCGCCGCCTGGATTAATATCAAGCAAGGGACTGCTCGATCCACCTGATTGTGCGATCTTGCAACGCAAGTAGCTTCAACCTGGTGTCATTTAATAACTTTGGACTTTTGCCGGACGTCGTGCGCGGAACCCAGGCGATGGGTTTCACTGAACCAACTCCGATCCAGCTTCGCGCCTTTCCCATTATTCTCGAGGGTAAAGACTTGATCGGCACGGCACAAACCGGCACCGGCAAAACCGCCGCTTTCGCTCTGCCGATCCTGACCTCGCTCGGGCATCACGGAAAATTTCGTTGTCTCGTGCTGGAGCCAACCCGCGAGCTGGCCGCGCAAGTCGAGACCGCCTTTCGGGATTATGGGCGTTTCACCGATCTGCGCGTGGCCGTTGTGCACGGCGGTGTCGGGTACGGGAAACAGCGCGAAGACCTCAAGCGCGGAGTCGATGTGCTTGTCGCGACGCCTGGACGATTGCTCGATCATCTCCAACAGGGAACGCTCCATTTTCGCGATGTGAACATCCTCGTGCTCGATGAGGTCGATCGCATGCTCGACATGGGATTTCTGCCAGATGTGCGCCGCATAGTGGAAAAGATTTCCCGGGATCGACAAACGCTTTTGTTTTCGGCCACGTTGCCACCGGAGATCGAGCGCCTCGCTGCGTGGGTGTTGCGTGATCCGGAAGTGGTGGAGATCGGCGCGCGCCGTTCGCCGGCGGAAACAGTCACGCACGCGGTTTATCCGGTCGCGGCCGAGCAAAAATTCGATTTGCTCATCGCTCTGCTGGAGCGCACCAACTTCGACAGTGTCCTGATTTTTTGCCGGACAAAACAGAATGCGGATCGGGTCGCGCATTTTTTGAAACACGCCCGACACGCCGTCGCCGTACTGCACTCCAATCGCACCCAGCGCGAGCGCATCGAAGCGCTCGAAGGATTCAAGAGTGGCAAATACGAAGTGATGGTCGCCACCGACATCGCGTCGCGCGGCCTTGACATCGCCGGTGTAAGTCACGTCATCAATTACGACGTGCCGGAGCATCCGGAAGATTACGTGCATCGCATCGGACGCACCGGTCGCGCCCAAAATGTCGGCGACGCCTTCACGCTTATGAACGGGCAAGAAGTCTCCGCGCTGCAAGCGATCGAACATTTCATCGGACAAAAAATTCCGCGACTAAAGCTCGACAACTTTCCGTATCTCTACACGGTGCTCTTCGAACCGGAATCCGCGGCACCCGGGCGACGCTCGATCGGTGGCGGACGCTCGCATCGCGGATATTCATTCGGAAAACGCAGGCGCTAAGATCGACACTTATTGTCTGGGTGGCGCGAATGGGCTGGGAGCAGTCCCCGCGGCAACCTAGCCGGGGTTGCCGGCAGCCTGTTTAGGCGCTCACGCACATGGGGGGCAGGTGATCTCGTCAAACTGCCGAGATCGACACGCTGGCAGCCTGTGCTCCCCGGAGCTCGCGAACGCTGCGTTCGAATTCTTCACCGCGCATGGGCACGGCTGGTGCGAACTCATTCTGTGAACTCGCACACAGAACTTTACCTCAATCGTCGCACCTTCATTTCGCGCGCGGCTCGGGGCGCACTCGCCGCCACAATCGGCCCGCAGTTGATACGCTTGGCTCCCGCGCAAGAACCGAGCGGCTCCGAAGCTCCCGCGCCGCGATCGGCCGACACATCAGAACCATGGCCGATCGAAAAACGCGTCGGCGTCGCGCTTGTCGGTCTCGGTCGGTTGTCGATCCAGGAATTAATTCCCGCATTTCGCGTAAGCAAAAAAGCAAAGCTCACTGCGCTCGTTAGCGGCGATCCAGCCAAGGCGCAAAGGCTCGCGCAAGAAAACGGCGTCAACGCGGAATCGATCTACGATTATCACAATTTCGGGCGCATTAAGGCCAACTCCGACGTGCAGGTCGTTTACATCGTCCTGCCTAACTCAATGCACGCCGAGTATACCATTCGCGCCGCGCGCGCGGGCAAACATGTGCTTTGTGAGAAGCCAATGGAGGTCAGCGTCACGAAATGCCAGCAGATGATTTCGGAATGTCGGCACGCAAAAGTGAAGTTGATGGTGGCGTACCGCATTCAATACGAGCCCATGAATCGGGTGATGCAGCGACTAGTGCGCCAGAAAACATTCGGTGACGTGAAATACATCGAGTCGGCCAATCTGCTAAAGGTCGAGCAAATGGAATGGCGCTTGAGCAAAGAGCTTTCCGGCAGCGGCCCAGTCGGCGATCTCGGCATTTATTGCCTCAATACCATCCGTTTTCTGCTCGGCGAAGAACCGACGGAGGTCTTCGCGCAGACATTTCGGCCCGCGGGGGATCCGCGATTCAAGGAAGTGGATGCAACTGCAGTGTGGCAGATGCGTTTTCCCAGTGGACTGGTGGCGAATTGCACGTGCAGTTTCGATGCGCACCATACGCAATCGTATCGCGCCGTCGCCGATCGCGGCACGTTTGGAATGGATCCGGCATTTCCATATCGCGGTTTGAAGATGTTCGTGCAGCCTAACGAGCCGCCGTTACCGCAGATTGGCCAGACCGATCAGTTCGCCTACGAGCTCGATCACATGGCAGATTGCGTAGTGAACGATCGCGAGCCGTATACGCCGGGCGAGGAAGGCTTGCAGGACCAGCGCGTCATCGAAGCGATTTTCGAGAGCGCTAAGCACGGTAAGATCGTGAAGCTGCCGAAGATCGACAAGCTGGACGCGTTCCGCGGCCTGGCGGCGGGCTAATTCGTGCCGCGATTATCCTTTTTGTCATTCCGAGCGAGCTAGAAGAACCTTTCCTATCGATTTCCTAGCCGCAGCGAGCGGCCTTGTTTTTAAGTCCGGCGCCTGCTAAAAGCGGCATTACCACCACCCCGGCTCGCGAATGCGTTTTTTGATCGCGGGAACCACCAGCTGATGAACAAATCGGATCATTCCGGCGCTGACGATACGCCGTTAAGTTACCGCGGTGCGCGGCGCATTCTCAGACTTGTTGTTCTGCTCGTTGTTGGCGCTTTCATCGTGCATGCTCTCGAGTCGGTCTTGCTGCTTTTCGCTGTCGTTTTCCTTTTGGCGATGGTGCTGAATCCTATTGTCGTGTCGTTACACCGGCACGGTATCCCGCGGATCCTCGCTGTCGTTCTCGTTATCCTCGCGCTGATTGTGGTGGCGGGAACGATCGTTCTCTTTGCGATTCCACCGTTGGCCAACCAGATCAACGGCATGGTTCAGAGCGCGCCGCACGTATGGCAGGGGATTCGGGTGCGAATAACTGCGCTGGCGCAAAGTTACCCGGCGGTGCGCAATGCTTTGCCGCAGGCGGATGAGATCGCGCAGAAGATCGGCGCGGCTGCCGGAACAGTCGCCAACATCTTGCTCAGATCGACAATCGGTTTAGTCGGCGGCGTATTGAGCACCGCGCTCGCGATTTTGTTGCTTATCTTCGTCTTGTCAAACCCGAAGCCGCTTGTCTCCGCCTATCTTGCGCTTGCGCCTGATCGCTACCGGGAACGAGCGCACCGGACACTGGCGCGACTGACGAAACAGATGACAATGTGGGCGCGGGGTGTCGCGATCAATGGTGCGGTCACCGGTATTTCCATCGGCACGCTGCTTTGGATCATCGGTGTGCAACCGGCGCTGATGTTTGGCGCCTTTGCGTTCGTCGGCGAATTCCTTCCCAACATTGGTGCGTTCTTTGTCGCGATCCCGATTTTGTTTGTCGCATTAAGCATGGGAGCAACGAAGTTTTGGCTCGCACTCGGCGCGATTTTGCTGGTTTACCAGGTGGAACTGAACTTTCTCGTACCGTTTGTCCTCGGCAAAGAAATGCGATTGCACCCAGTCAACATTCTTTTCTTCACACTGGCCATGGCAACCTTGTTCGGCATTCTCGGCGCGATCCTCGCCGTTCCTGCCGCCGCACTGGTTCAGATTGTCGTCGATGAATTCTATTTGAAACCGCGGCAGCTCAATAACGCCGAGCTCGATCGCGAAGCCGCTGCGCTCGTGGAAGGAAGAACCAAGTCCGATTGATTTCCAGTTGGCACAGTCGAGGAACTCCCATTCATGACATCCGACGCACTAGCGATCCAGGTCGAGCGTCAGATCTATTTGATCCGCCCAGTTCAAAGTCGTCTTCGATGCCATCCGTGAATTAATGACGCCACCGGAGAAACCAAAACACCAGATCGGATTCCATGCTCATGAATAACAAAACGAAATTTTTCGCTGGTCTTGCATTGTCGATCTTATCGTTATCCGCGCATGCCGAAAAAATCGCGCTCATTGACGGGACACTCATCGACCCAAGCCACAATGAAGTCCGCCAGCCCTCTACAAACACGTCGATCATCATTGACGGGGACCGCATCGAACGCATTGGCCCGAAAATCCTGGAGACGGGAACTCGCGTAATCGATTGCAAAGGTAAATTCATTTTGCCGGGCTACATTGACACGCACATCCATTTCTTCCAATCGGCCGACCTCTTCACGCGCCCGGACATTGTCGATCTCAACAGTGTCCGTCCGTACAGAGATGAAGTCGCGTGGATCAAGTCGCACTTGGACGACACATTTGCCCGCTATCTGCGCAGTGGAATCACGAGCGTGGTCGATGTGGGCGGGCCGTTTTGGAATTTTGACGTGCGCAAGCGCGCGAACTCGACCGTGAAAGCGCCGCGCGTCGCTGTGGCAGGACCCTTGATCTCAAGCGTGTCGCGGCCGCAGCTCGATCTGGGCGATCCGCCAATTGTTCAGATCAACAATCCGGATCAAGCGCGCGAGTTCGTGCGCAAGCTCGCGCAGCAAAATCCGGATTTGGTAAAGATCTGGTACATCGTTGATAAGGATCATCCGGTCGATTTGTTTCGGCCGATTGTGCGCGCAACCGTTGAAGAAAGTCACGCGCGCAAAATCCGCGTCGCTGTTCACGCGACCGAACTGGAAACGGCGCGAGCTGCAGTTGAAGAAGGCGTGGACGTGCTCGTGCACAGCGTCATCGACAAGCAGGTCGATGACGCATTTGTGAAATTGCTGCAAAATCGACATGTAATTTTGTGTCCGACGCTAGTGGTGTTTGAGCGTTATGGACGCACGTTTGCAAACAGGCTGAATCTCACGCCGGAAGAAAAGGCGTGGGGCAATCCGGAAGTGATCGCGACGCTCGACGTGACGAAAATTCCGCAGGACAAATTGCCTGATCGGATCAAGACGGCGCTGGCGAAGCCAGACGAAGCGCTCGATCGGATCAAGAAAACGTACGATGTCGCGCTGCAGAATTTGAAAACGCTCGAAGATGCCGGCGTCACCATTGCCGCGGGCACCGATGCGGGAAACATCGGAACGATTCATGGACCGGCGTTGTTTCGCGAATTTCAGCTGATGAAAGAAGCCGGACTCACCCCGATGCAAATTCTGCAATGCGCCACCGCCAACGCCGCCAAACTCTTCGGCGGTGAAACCGGCACCCACATCGGCAAGATCAGCAATGCTTATTTTGCCGATCTCGTCATTCTCAATTCAAATCCGCTCGATGACATTGCCCACGCGTCCGACATCAACACGGTGATCAAAAATGGCGTCGTCTATGCCGCCAACTCGCTACTTCCCAATTCCGCTGCCCCGCCACAAGCGAAAATGATGAAGGCAGTCGTCGCCCACGAGTACGGCGGGCCGGAGATGTTGAAGTATGAAGATGCGCCCATGCCGGAGCCGAAGGAAAACGAGGTGCTCGTTCGCGTGATCGCGAGCGGCGTTAACCCGGCCGATCCGCTCATCCTTGGTGGCAAATATGCCAGGGAATTCGGCACGCATCTGCCTCTGATCCTCGGTTACGACATAGCCGGAGTCGTGGCCAGGACCGGCGCGAAGGTCACGAAATTGAAAAGCGGTGATCCCGTCTACGCCTATCTGCTCTGGGGCGGCGGCTGGGCGGAGTACTGCCTAACGAATGAAGGCGAGGCAGCGATAAAACCGAAGTCGCTCAGTTATACCGATGCGGCTGCGGTGCCGCTGGCGGCGTTGACTGGGTGGCAGGCGTTAATCGACACCGGAAAGTTGAGCGCGGGCCAGACCGTTCTCATCCACGGCGGATCGGGCGGCGTCGGAAGTTTCGCTATTCAAATTGCCAAAGCGCGAGCCGGGCGGGTGATCGCGACGGCATCAACCCCGAACCAGGATTTGCTCAAGCAACTCGGCACCGATGTGGCGATCGATTACACGAAGACAGAATTCGAAGGTGTGGCGAAGAATGTCGATCTTGTGCTCGATCCCGTCGGCAAAGACACGCTCGCACGTTCCTACGGAGTGGTGAAGAAGGGCGGCATGATTGTGAGCCTCGTTTCCCGTTGCGATCAAGCCGAGCTTGATAAACACCAAATCCGCGGCGCATCGCTCGCATCGCACCCCGACGCGAGCGAATTGGCCGAGATCACCAAATTAATCGAGCAAAAGAAAATCAAGCCGATTGTGTCGCAAGTGCTGCCTCTCACCGACGCCGCCAAAGCGGACGAACAAGCTGAGACCCATCACACGCGCGGTAAGATAGTATTGAAGATCGCCGAGGAACCGAAGAGCTGAGTATATGCCAGATTGCGCTGGGAGTACGGTTTGCATCGCAATAAACTGAACCCAGGATGTGGAAAATCATTCTGGTCATCTGGCTGGTTTATGCGCTCGCTTACAATTACGCGCTCATTCGCAAAGCGCCGCGTTCGAAGGGAACGCCGCCGCCTTCGCGCGGCTGGGGAAATCGACCGAAGTTGTTAGTCATCGGTGCTACGGGCGGGACCGGCCGCGAACTTGTGCGGCAGGCGTTGGAGCAAGGCCATCAGGTCACGGCGTTTGTGCGCAAACCGAAAAAGCTCAGGGTCGAGCATCCGAATTTGCGGATTGTTCAGGGCAACGTGCTCGACTACACATCGGTGGAAGCGGCAATGCAGGGACAAAGCGTGGTGGTGTCGGTGCTTGGGCACAAACGGTTATTCTGGCCGACCAAAATTCTGTCCCACGGCACGGGCAACATCATGCGCGCGATGAAAACCTGCCGGGTGCCGCGGTTCATTTGCGAGAGCTCGTTAGGCGTGGGCAACGCGGTGGGGCGACTTGGTTTGGCGGCGACGTTTGGCTTCGTGCCGCTGGTGCTGCCGTTTTATTTCTGGGACCGTGTGCGGCAGGAGAAATCAATCGAGGAGAAAACCGACATCGATTGGGTGATTGTGCGCCCGGCAATGCTGACGAATGGCCTTGCGCGCGGCAATTACCGGCACGGCTTCAACGTCGGCAATTACATCTGGCCCCGTCGCATCTCGCGGGCCGACGTCGCCGATTTCATGCTCCAGCAATTAAATGATGACACCTACATTGGCACCGCGCCCGGTGTTTGTTATTGAGCGCCCAGAATTGCAGAGAAATCCAGCGAAAAGAATTGAACGTGGCGCGAGCTCACGCGTTCGTATGTCCCTATGACAATCAATCGTTTGCCATTTTCGTTTGTCGCGGTTTTCGCGCTTTGTTTCATCACTCTCGCTGGCGCTGAGCCCACTCCCCAAACGCCGAAGAAGCCGGTGACGGATGAATATCAGGGAGTCAAAGTGGATGATCCTTATCAGTGGTTGGAGGACGATCAGAATCCAGACGTTAAAGCGTGGTCGGACGCGCAGAATCAACGCACCCGCGCTTATCTCGACAAATTGCCCGACCGCGCCGGGATCGAGAAGCAGTTGACGGAGTGGTATGCGAAAACTTCCCCGAGCTATTCCGGTTTGGTGTCGCGTCCGGGCATTTTGTTTGCGCTGAAATTTCAGCCGCCGAAACAGCAACCGATGCTGATAACGCTCGCGTCGGCCGACGATTTGAAGTCGGAAAAGATGGTGCTCGACCCGAACGCGCCCGATCCGAAGGGAACGACGGCGATCGATTGGTTTGTCCCGTCCCGGGACGGGAAATATGTCGCGGTCTCGATTTCGACGGGCGGAAGCGAGGATGGAACGCTGCATGTTTATGAAACCGCCACCGGGAAAGCGCTCCCCGACTCGATCGCGCACGTTCAATACCCGACCGCCGGCGGCAGCGCCGCTTGGAATGCAGACGGCTTTTATTACACGCGCTTTCCACGCAAAGGCGATCGGCCGGACGCAGACCTGAATTTTTACCAGCAAATTTATTTTCACAGGCTTGGCACGCCGGACAGCGAAGATACCTATTCGATCGGCAAAGAGTTTCCTCGCATCGCCGAGATCAAGCTCGAGGCGTCGCGCGATGGAAAATATATTCTGGCAACAGTCGCGAACGGCGACGGTGGCGATTTCGCACATTACTTACTCGGGCCGGCAGGAGACTGGAAGCAGCTGACTCAATTCAGTGACCAGGTAAAAGCCGCGCGTCTGGGACGTGACGATGCGCTTTATCTCGTTTCGCGTGCCGATGCTCCGCGCGGAAAGATTTTGCGGATGCCGCTCGACAAACCCGAATTGGCGAGTGCGACAATGATTGTTCCGCCGAGCGACGCGGTCATTCAAATCATCGAGCCAACGGCGAATGCACTCTATGTAGGCGATCTCCTAGGCGGCCCGTCTCAAATCCGGCGTTTTGGATTGGATGGCAAAGATGGAACGGTCGTTCCGATTCAAAAAATATCGGACGTCTCAGAAATGGAATCACTGGAAGATAGCTCACTCCTCTTCCGCGATGTCAGTTACACCGAACCGGCTGCATGGTTTCACCTCAAGGCAAATGCGGCGCCGGTCCGAACGGCGCTGGTCAATAC
>Ga0070717_10001030_pt1 | contig 18663 bp, 17 predicted proteins | sample LARL113metaG_FD_71366 | JGI IMG/M metagenome (GOLD analysis project Ga0070717, IMG submission 71366) | Corn, switchgrass and miscanthus rhizosphere microbial communities from Kellogg Biological Station, Michigan, USA - LAR L11-3 metaG | ecosystem: Host-associated > Plants > Roots > Rhizosphere ... | reverse complement strand
CTCCTCTAAGCCGTTCGGCCGGCGCAGGCACAAATCAACGAGGTGCTCGTAAACTTCCAATTTGTTATTGAAGAACGCAATCTTCAGTTCTTCACCACGCAAGCTTCCTCTGACCGTTTCCAGCGCGGCTCGGGCTCGCGAATACGCCTGATACGCCTGCTCCTGACCACCGTCACTGCGTTCGATCTCCCCCAGCAGAAATTCTGCATCGTAGAGCAGCGTGGGCGATTCCAGTTCTGTGAGCTGTTGTAGCGCGGCTTCACAGCGCTGGCGCGCCGAGGCCTGATCATTCATGCGGTACGAGATTCGGGCCATCAGCAGTTCCGCAAGCACGGCTTTGCGCGGCAACGCTGATACGCTAAAAAATTCATACGCGCTCGCGCACAGTTGCCGTGCTTCAAAGAACCGGCCCTCGTTGAACAGCACTAATGCTTTGTATAGATCGATAAGCGAAGGCCAGATCTGGTTCTTATCACGAACGAGCATATCCTTTGCTTGCGTGAACAGCTTCAAGCCCTCGAAGGCTTGCCCCTGACGGCTTGCGGCAATCGCGGCAAACGCCAGCGCCTTCGCGCCTTCATATCCGAAGCCGAGCTGCTGAAATGCCTGGTGGGCCTTGTGGGCCAACTCGCTCGCCTCGGCGCTCAGGTTCACTTCAATGTAGATTTCTGATAAGTCGAGATCGCAGAGAGCGAGCTGATAAGCGTCGTTTGCCTTTTTCGCGCTGACCGCTGCCGTGCGCAGCATCTGGATTGCACGCCCGTATTCCCCGCGCAAAAAGTATAAGTACGCGATGTTGTAATCGGCATAAGCGACCAGAATTGGCATTCCTTTCTGTTCGCAATGACGCCGCGCCTTTTGGTGAAACTCGAGTGCCTTGGGAAAATCGTTTAAGAAAATACAGCAAAGAGAAAGATTGCTAAGGACCGCGGCCAGTCCCTCGGCATCGTCCCGGTTCACCAGATCGTCGTACGCACGCTGGTAGTGTTGAAGCGCGTCCGAAAATCTGTCCTGCCGCTGATAGATATTTCCAATATTGATTTCCAGCCGCGCCAGGCGCCATTCGTTCCCCAGTTGGGCAAAAATCGCACGCGCGCGTTCGCCTGCATACAACGCTTCATCGTAGCGTCCCAAAAGCAGGTAGGGCTGAATCGAACCGCTTAAGGTGCGTGCCAGTTCCTGCTTCTCCCCGGCGGCATCAAACAAGCCGGCAGCGCTGCGATGCATCTCGATTGCGGCCGTGTGCTGGTCCATTGCATACAGGGTGTTTGCTTTGGCGCGCTGGCTTCTGCCGAGGGCAACTTTGCTGCCGAACGCTTCGGCCACGACCATGGCGATGTCGGCGACCCGTTGCGCGACAGCGATGTTGATATTGATTTCCTGGCGGACCCGATCAGTGAGGACGGAAACAACCTGCTCCCAGTCCATCAACGAGTGTTGCGCAACCAAGGCGCGCCGCGCACAATCGTTTTCAGCAGCCAGCAGCCGCTCGATCATTGCCGCAGACTCGGTCTGTGGGGCCGCTTTGGCGCTCATTTCAGAACCCCATTTTCTCCAGCTGCTTTTTCAATCTGTGAAGACAGCGGCCGCGGATGAAACCGATCGAACCGGTTGCTACACCGAGCTCCCGAGCGACATCTTCATAAGGACGCGGTGGATTCTCGAAAAACAACATGCGCACCATCTGCTCGCACCGGGGATTGAGTTGGGAGATGGCATCACGCACTGTCTGCTCTTTCTCGAGCTCGGTTAGCATGTCCTCGGGAAGGGGCTGGTCGGAAACAATCTGAAGCTCCTCACCTGCTTCGTTTGTCAACGGCTGCTTCTCAGCTTTTCTACGGTACTGCAGGCATTTGTGGTAGCAAGTCTGCATAAGCCACTTAGGCAAAGCGCGTGGCTCGCGCAATTGGTCAAGGCTGGACAGCAGATCGAGGCACACCGCCTGGAAGATGTCCGGTGCATCGTCGTACATCCGCAACTTGACCGGAATGGAGTAGATCAGGTTCTTGTATTTATCAATCAGCGCCGACCAGGCCTCCTGATCTCCTTTCAGGCACCCAGAAACCAGGCGCTCGTCAGGCCATTGGGCCTGGCCTTCCCGCTGCAATTTGGGGGCAACGCTCACCGCAAGCCGGCCCGCTCTGCGCCAGCGTTCCGGTTACGCAGATAAAGCTCGTCGGCATTCCACAGTGTGTAGTGGTCCAATACCGCGGGATGAAAGTTTCCAACCTGCGCCTTTGCGCCCACGAGAACATCAGGCGTCGCCAGAAAAACAAACGGTAAATTGTCGGAGATTAGTTGCTGCACTCGATCGTAAAGCCGCTTGCGCGCTTCGTAATTCAAGGTGACCATCTGCTGTTGCATCAGCTGGTCAATTTCTCGTTCCCAATCGGTCGCAGGTTGGGTTTCGTTCAGATGCCACAAATGCGTCGCGCCCTTCGAAAGCCACACATTCATCTCTGGATTTGGATCAGGATCGCCGCCGCCCAAGCCCATAACCGCCGCGTCGTAGTCGAAGCTCTGGAAAACGCGGTCGAGCATAGCGCGAAAGTCCAATGGAACCACGTGCACCTGCATTCCCAGGTGCGCAAGGTCATCTTGCAGCAGGGTTGCCATCTTCATCCGCTGCGTATTGGACGAACTGGTGACAATCGAGAACTCGACCGGTTTGCCGGATGCATCAAGAAGTTGGCCCGCGCTGTTCCACGAGTACCCGGCGGATTTCAGCAACTGACGCGCGTTCTCAAGTGATCTCTGGGGATGAGGAATTGCCTGGTTGACCCAGAGCTTGTTCCCCGGGCCGACATTGCCCCATAGCGGAGTACCTCTAGCGCCATAGACCAGCTTCACAATTGAATCGCGGTCAACCGCGAGAGAAACAGCCTGGCGGAATTTCAGATCGGCGAACCATCTTTGCTTTCCCGCCACCTCGCTCAGCTTCTTTGGATCGACATCATTGAGATTGAAGACGAGAAAGTTGTACTCGAGACTCGGTCCGAGGTCTGCCAGCTGCCAACTGCCATGTGACTGATCTTTCGACAGTAGGGTGTAATTCTCCGCGCTGAGGCGGCTGATCATGTCGGTCTCGCCGGCCTCGAAGCGCATTACCTGCTGGTCTTCACTTCCAACAAACAGGAATGCGAGTTCATCGAGATAAGGCAAACGGTGATTAGCCCGATCAGCCTTCCAGTAGTAGGGATTCCGCTCCAATACAATTCTTTGTCCTGCGAGGTACTGCTTCACGCGGAACGGACCGAGTCCAGACATCTCGGCAGGCGGCGTGTTTAACGACCACGTCTGGGCAAATTTTCCTTCTTTGTATGATTTCTCGAGAAGATGTTTCGGCAGCATCGCCAGGCCGTCGAAGAGTCTCTCAGCGGCCGCGTAGGGTCGTGACAGCGTGAATCGCACCGTGTATTGGTCCAACTTTGTCACCGTCAGCGGCTTGCCATCGATGACGAGCAGGTCACGCTGCGGCGAGTCTACGGCTTCATCCAGATAGAGGGTAAAAGAAAACACTACGTCGTCGGCGTCGAATGGATGGCCATCAGAAAACCGAATTCCTTTGCGAAGATGAAGGGTAAAACTGCGGCCATCCGGCGAGATCTGCCACGATTCCGCGAGCGCCGGCTCAGTTTTTTGCGTAAGGCGGTTGATGCTGATTAGGTCCGCGTTACAACGCCCGATCACCTCGCGCGACACCGCATCGGTCGCTGTAACTGGATTCAATGTCTTCGGCTCGGCACGCTGGCCAATTACCAACCGGCCACCGTAGTTGCCGATTTCGTCCGCGACCTGCTGAATGTGTTCAGCGGTAGTTATAGGTTCAGGGGCCGGACCGGCGGCCATCGAAATGGCCGCAAGCAGGCACACAATTAGGGTAAGGCGAACTATGGTTTTCATAACGCCCTTCCCCACAGAACTTGGTCAGATTGAATTTGATTGTAACCAGTGATGGATGGCGTCGGCCAGAAGCCAATATGTAACCGAAGTAACGACCAGCGCGCATGCGGGCGCCAGCAGCCAGTAGTAGGAGATAAGCACGTTGTACTGTTGCAGCGTGCTCAGCATGTTCCCCCAACTTGGCACCGGCTCGGCAATACCCAGTCCGAAAAACGACAGCACCGCTTCTGCTGCCACATACTGCGGCACTAACAACGCAGCCTGGGTCAGAAGAACTCCAAAAGTTTCGGGAACCACGTGACGCCGGAGCAAATAGAAATCTGATCCACCGAAGCCTCTGGCAGCCAGAACATAGTTTCGATTTCGCGCGCTGAGCACTACACCTCGCACTAGTCTAGCGGGCCGCGCCCAGCCAATTGTGCCTATCACGCAAATGATGAGCAGAAAAGTGCTTGTAGAACTAAGGTGAAGGGGAAGAAACGCACGCACTCCGACGAGAAAATAAAACCAGGGCAGCGACAAAAATAATTCCGCCGAACCCATCAGCGATTCATCTACCAATTTTCCAAAGTACCCGGAAATCGTACCGATAATCGTCGCAACCGCCAACGCAATGAAAGTAGCCAGCAGTCCCGCCGCCAAAGAAATTTGCCCACCGTACAACAGTCGCGAAAACTCATCGCGGCCATACGAATCCGTCCCCAGCAGGAACATTCGCCCAGGCGAATCTACACCGAAGAGGTGAAAATTAGTCGTGAAAATCCCCAACACTCCGTAACTGTCGCCTCTTACAAACAGCCGTACCGGGTACTCGCGGGTGAGATCCTCACGATGCCCATCGGGGTCATTTATGCGTCCGTAAACGAACGGCTGCCAGTGCAGTCCTGAAGCGCCACGAAAATGAAGGCGCGTGGGCGGAACGTATGCCAGATCACGATTCTGCGCAGCCGGACCATAGGGCACGACGACGCCTGCCAGCAGAATCGCAATATGCAACGCGATCAACGCAATCACAAAAAAACGTAGTCTGACTTTAAGCCACATCAGCCTCTCCTGCACGAATGCGCGGATCACAACCAAGCAACAGCACGTCCGAAATGAAGTTTCCTGCCAACATAAAAAATGCCGACAACATGACTGCTCCGATGACGACATAGAGATCGCGAGACAACGTCGCGTCCAGAATCAGAGGCCCCAGCCCTGGCCATCCGGCAACAACTTCCACCAACAAGGAACCGCCGAGCAATCCTGCGAGTGAAAACCCGAATAGAGAAATTGCTGGATTAGCCGCCAACGGCAGCGCGTGGCGAAAAAGCAGCCTGGTTCTGCCAATACCCAGCCCGCGTGCGGCTTGAACACACGGCATTTCTAATGCTTCAAGAAGGCTGGCACGCACGTGGCGTTCAACAATTGCGACGCCGCCCAGAATCAGAATCGAGACGGGCAGAACCATGTGCAGGCACACATCACGGACCTTCCCCCAGGCGGATAAGTCTTCGAATCCCAGCGACATCATTCCGCCGACTGGGACTGTTCGCGAGCGAACTGCCAGAGCAAGTAAAGCAATCGCAATCACGATCTCGGGAATTGCAATGAGAAAAGAACTTCCGGTTCCCACCAATCGATCGAAGAATTTTCCTCGCAAGCTCGCCGTCCATACACCCAGTGGCAAACCAATAATCCACGTAAATAACGTAGCTCCGCAGGTGAGCAGAAGAGTATTTTTCGCGCGTTCAAAGAGCAGCGGCGCCACCGGAGCGTTGTAAGCAAGCGAATACCCGAGATCTCCGTGCGTAAGCGAAGTCACCCAGTGCAGGTAGCGGATCGCGAGCGGTTGGTCTAGTCCATAGTGCATCCGCAACGCGGAAATCGTCTCCGGAGAAATCTGGGGATTCATTCGCATCTCATCAAAAAAACTGCCCGGAGCCATCTCCATAAACACGAAGCACATGATCGAAACACCCAGCAGGAGCAGCATCGAACGCAGCAGCCGTTGACCCAGGTACTTCATGCCGAGGCTCCCTTAGCTTGTGCGAGCGCTGTCCGAAACCGCTCTGCGGCGGCAACCAAGACCCTTGTCTCCGGCTGCGTGGGGTTCGAGATGATTTCGCCGGTCGGGCCTTTTTCTACAATCCGCCCCGCCGACATAATCGCGATCAAGCCAGCCAGTCGCGCAACCAGCCCTAAATCATGGGAGATCAGCAGATAGGTGAGTGAATGCGCCGCCTGAAGGTTGCGGAGGAGGTCGGTAATGTCAGATTGCGTGGAAAGGTCAAGCCCCGACAGCGCTTCGTCGAGCACTAGAAATTTCGGTCCCAGCGCCAGAGCCCGCGCGATCGCAATCCTCTGTAGCTGTCCGCCGCTGAATTCAGTGACGCGCCTGGGAAGCCAATCGGCGGAGAGCCCGACTTCTTTCATCAGTTCTGCGGCGTGGCTGAGGCGCTCGTCACGGGTGCCCCGATTTTGGATGAGGAGTGGCTCCTCAATAATTTCCGCTGCCGACATTCGCGGATTCATAGATGTGCTGGGATCCTGGAAAATCATTTGGACTTCGGCTCGCACGGGACGCAACTCACGCGAACCAAGCCGCGCAATATCTATGTTCCCCATCCAGATTTCGCCTGCATCCGGTTTTTCCACCCGTGTTATGCAACGCGCTACCGTGGACTTTCCTGATCCTGAACTGCCCACCAGGCCCAGAGTTTTGCCACCAGGGATTTCAAAACTTACGCCGTTTGCCGCGCACACCACAGAACTTTTTCTCCAAATCTGAGCACGGTTTCGGTATCTCTTGCTCAACCCGCATACGCGCAGCGGCACGGCGGCGTCACTTCGAATTTGTGAATCAATTGGCATGTACGACGCCATCCACAGCGTGTGATGAGTCGAGCGCGAATTCATGCGATAAGCCGACGAGCTTCCGGGTGTAAGAATGCACAGGTCTGCGCAAGACCATTGTTGTACTGCCGTCTTCGACAATCCGGCCTTGGTGCATTACTGCAATTCGATCAGCAAAGCCCGCGAGGGTTGCAGGGTCGTGCGTAATCCACAATAGAGTTGTGCCATGTCTGCGCGAAATCTCAGACATAAGGGTGAGAATCTGCGCTTGCAGCGGAGGGTCCAGCTTGCTGGTTGGTTCATCTGCGATCACCAGCGCGGGACGGCACGCAATCGCCTGCGCAATGACTATCCGCTGGCGTTGACCTCCGCTGAGCTGGTGGGGATAACACGAGGCGATCCGCTCCGGATCATCGAAGCCCACTTCCTGAAGCAACTGCAGAACGCGTTTCTTTCGCTCGCCACGATCCAGCCTCAGGTGAGCGCGCAGCACCTCGGAAATTTGCGTGTCAACCCGGACGACTGGATTCAGAGAACTTGCGGGGTCCTGTGGAATCAAAGAAATCGATCTGCCGCGGACCCGGCGTAGACCGGGCTCATACATTGCCAATAGATCCTGCTCTTCAAAGAAGACTGAGCCGTGGCATTCGGCACTCGTCGGCAGCAAGCGCATAACTGCCGCCGCCAAGCTGCTCTTGCCCGAGCCCGATTCGCCCAGAATGCCGACGACCTCACCGCAGTTAATCGACAAGCTGAGATCATCCAGCGCCACTACGGGCTTGCCCTTCTCGGGCAGATAGCGGCAGGTTAAGTCGCGAATCTGGAGCAATGCTTGAGGCATTGCTTTCATAGTGACCTGTCGGACGGCGGATGTGGAGGTTACTTCAGTTACGTCTTTTGAGGAGGCCTTCACCGCAAATCGTTGCGATGCCGGCGACAAGACTGCACGCCAATATTGCTTATGCAACGACAAAGTTGCGTATTCGCCGAGCACGGCACAGATGGCGCACCTCTGGCGTGCGACTCGTCTTAGTACAAGCCAGAAATGTAAGAAAACGACTGTCCGTCAGTCAGCCGTCTATCGCGATAGGACTCAACACGTGAATATTTCAAAAACGTCGAACGCCGAGAGGCGATGAGCCTTGAAACGGGCCGCCTCGAAAGCAGATACGGTGGGATTTTCTTTTCCCACTCGATATCTTTTGAACAACGCCATCTCACGTGAATTGTTGGCAATCAATTTACAAATCGCCGTGCCGATTCGTGAACCAGCCACTTACAATCTCGGCATGAAATCTCGGATTGGTTATGAGTGAGTCGGGAGCCGGATAGTTTAACCAAAGTCTTACGTCTCTACTGTCGGCTCATCCGGGAGAACCTGGTTGTTGTCGTGACGGAATGCTGACAGCGCCTGATAAACCTGCCGGCGGGCGCGACTGACTCCGCCCAGAGGGCGATGCTCGGGCAAGCAGCGCCAAGGATTAAACGAAAGGTTGTCTCCGAACTCACGGCGTTCTGGCGTATCGAATACCTGTGAAGGAATAGTGAGTCGGGCAACCTTGCGAAAAGGCGAAAGCGCCTCATCCCAGGTTATGCCAGGATCTTCGATCGGCATTTTGTATGGATCGATCTGGATCTGCACCGAGAAATCGAACGCCGCGTTATCCGATCCGAGTTGATCTACCATCGCTTCCCGAAGGTAATCGTTCGAGGGATTCTTGGGCGCTGGTGTCTGGCTCACATTGCTGGGGGTGAGCGAATATTTCACTGCTTTGTCGCCCAGCAGCGAAGGAACTGCGCTGAAATATCGAATCGATAGTGGGTTGCTGTGGTGGCGAAGCGAGCAAGCGAGGTTCCGGGCCACGCGAAGATGCGTCAGAAAATACCAAGCGATCGGAAGTTTACCGCTGATAAGCGCCCGCACCAGACCATCGAATTCCGCGACGTTCGATGTCACAAACCGGCTATCGCTAATCAGAATGAAGTCCTGTGTGGTTCCAAGAGGCCTGTCAGGAAGAATTCTTGCGCCCTCCACGCCCATTAGCTTGATCGCGACTCCACGAATATCGGGCTTGGAATCAGGGGATACGGTGCCGTTTTGATTTGAAAAACGCACCCATGCGGGGAAAGTGCGGCTTTGTTTGAACACACCCGTGCTCAACTCTCCGGGGAGATTCGGCTCGATGGAAAAACTCCCACGAACGCAGCCGTGCATTTTTGGGTGAGCATCGCGGAGAGTTCTGGATTTTGCGTAATCGCGCTTCATTTTTGCGCGCAGCTGGGCAATGAGGCTCTCGATGTGCTTTTGTTCATCAGGCGGCGGATACTCAGTTGCAAGCTGCAACTTCGGTTCGGCGCGGAAAAAACTCATATGGACCTGCTCTTAGGTCGGGTCTATAATGCCCAGCGCGATCATACGAAGGCAGGTCAGGCTCGGGACAAAGAAGTAGTCACCGCCGCGAGTCTCCACCAGGGTCGGTATGCGGTCACAGAAATAGGGAGGCTTATTCGTACCGGCGTCGCCTTCGATGGTCATTCGCCCGCCGTCGCACCTGCCTTCCTTGTTCTCGTGATTGCCCAGTAACGGGTCAGGATCGTTGGCCAGCCCGAAATCATTGCCGTAATTCATCCACTGCTGTTGCACAAACTCAAACTGACGGCTCAGATCGGCATTTACGATCAACATGATGACGCCGTGTTCGCCGTTGTCGCTTGTGGGGTCGTCCACTTGCCCGTAAGGCAGACCTCGCCGAAGAATGCGGCGCCGGTTGCTGAGTGCGCCGGGGACATCGAACGCTTTCGTTTTTCCAAACTCGAGCGCACTGCGGGGATTCGTGCGGCGAATATGTGAACCGAACGGACACCTGCTTCCGTTGGTATCGTTGCTGTAGTCAAAGGCCAGTAACTGCAGGCTTAACTCCGCGAACCGCTCTTTTTCCTGACTTGACGCAGAATCGGCCCACATTTTTTGTTGCAGCGCTGCGAACTCCGCAATGAACTTGTTCGCGCCCTCCTCATTAGGAAATGAGACCAACGGAGCACCGTTTCGCCATCGCCCCGCAAACTTTGCGGCCAATGCCTCTTTGCCGTCCGGAAACTTCGCGCCTTGCGCATCCAGGTACGCATTGAATGAACCCACGTTCTGGTGCAGCTTGCGATACGCGATGAAAGTCCCGTTTAGCGAAAACAAGGATGGCCCCGGCGCTTCCGGGTATTCGCACGCCTCGTCCGGATGTCCGAGAAGGAACTCACCGGCAGCAAGAGGCGCCCAGCCCGCAGCTGTGCGCGGGTCCTTACCCGTGGGCTTGCCTCCACCGATGACAAGATTCTCTTCCTCGCCGCAACCTTCGAAAAACGTAGTGGTAATCCCGTCGCTGTAGCCGAAGTGTTCCTTTCCGCCGGGGAACCCGAGTTTATCTTTCGTGGGGAGAATCGCCGCTGCCGGTTGATACATGCCGCCACTGGGACCACGATGCCCCGTCAGTTGCTTCACTTCCGGATTGTCCGCCAAGATGCGCTGGATCTCCTGATAGCGGTCCTCTAGGTCCTTCTCCTCTTTACCGTCGATAGTAACCATGATGTGAACGTGTTGCTTGTTGTCATTCGGGGTATTCCATATCGGATCCCAGTAGTCGTAAAGGCTCGGACCGGTATCACCAATGATTTCACGCCGCGCCTTCATACCCATCGAGAACGCTTCAGGAAATCCGTGCAGGGTCACTTCTGGAATGTCGAGGTGGCGGAGTCCTTCGTAGGTAAAGCCGATGTTAGTAGCTACCCGGGGAATAATCTTGGAATCGCTCCAAGGCATACCTCGGGTCACGAGTGGCAGAATATTTCCTACGAATTTGCGCCCCCCGACCGGGCCATTTATCTGGAAAAACACATACCGGGCTACGATCAGTCCGTAGCGGCCGTATGCTTTGACCACATTGCCCTGGATATCGTCAAGGTCTACTCCGGTAGTTACTTCGAAAGTCATTTGACCACCTTGTCCAGGTGATAGGCACCCGCGGCCCAGGTTGGGCCATCTAGATTGTCCGGTTGCGTCCGGAGGACAAAGGCCCGGAAGGCCGCTTGCAAGTCGCTCGCGCTCTTTCCCTGGTTTTCGAATGCGAACTTTGAGAATTCCTGCTTCAGGTAAAGATTCTTGAGTTGCTGAGCCAAAGGCTCATCGGTGGAGCCGTTGAAGAAAAATGTGGTGGCGACCTTGCATCTCTTGATGTATTCGATAAAGCTTTCCGCGTCACTTACGCTGTCGCCGTCGACACAGTGGCTCAAGATAACCCGGATACCTGTTTCGAGCGCTTTCCACATTCCTTCCAGATAGGGATCGAGTTCCCCGTAGAAGTTGGACGAGAACACCAGATAGTCCGACTTTAGATGATCGAGAAAGCCCGGTTTTCCCTGATAAGGAACGTCGCTCAGCACCCAGAAACGGCAAAGGTAAGTGTTAGGAACCTTGGCCATGGGGCTTTGTTCGTTCACCTGCAGAGTCTGCAACTGCTGTTGGAGGGGGGCCGTGTGGCTTTGAACGCCACCCCGAATGGGACAAAGGACCGTTAGCGCGTAAGCATTTCCGCTTTTGTTTGCCATTGGACTGGCTCTCCACGTTGCGACAGGAAGAACATCGCGGTCATCGAAACGAATCGCTTAATTCTTTTCGCGCCACTCTCTCTCTTTTCCCAGATTTCGTTCTACAGCCGACGCGGACAAACTGACAACCGGATTCGGGCCCATCTGGCTGATGTCATGCTGCAGATTGATCAGCAAGCGATTGTACTTTTGCAAGAATTCTTCAGGACTCTCCCTTTGCGAATCGGCGATGAAAGGCAGCAAGGCGTCCTTGATCCTCTTCGCCGATTTCACGTCATTCGAGGTCGCCATCGGATAAGCGTTGTAATAATAATCAGTCCAGATCTGATTGGAGGTGATGTACCTGTGAAATGGAAGCACGGGAACGGACTTGGGGTACTTAATACTTCCAAACCAAAACAAATCCAGACCACGGGGTATCGCCGAAGAAAACGAGTCAACGTACTGGTTCCAACTGCCGTTAAAGTTACTGAAAAAAATCATGTAGGCATATTTCACGTTTTCCCGGGGCTGCCCTTTGCCAAGGTTGGGGAATTGGCCCGGCATTATGATGACCCAGCGAGCATAGTGAATGAGAGATAGTGTTGCTAGGCCGGCCGTGGTGGAAGGACGTAGGTTGGCGATCCCAAAAAATAGTCGATTCCACCACGCGGTGTACCATCGCATGGGAGTTACTGCGTTCATCGCATAAGCTTTTCCGGCGATGTTGGACATGATCGATAAGTGTATCCCAACCTGAATATCGATTAAAGGTTGTACTTCAAGAGAATTCGCTGGCCTTGAGTAGTCCCGCTTTACTCCCATTCGTCAGTGGGCTGGCAGTCCGGCATCTGGAGTTGTTAGTTTCTGCAATATCCGCCACCGGCGGACCCAGATCGTCCCAAGTAATATGCCGGGGTCTTACGAACCGCGGTCCCTTGGCGGGTGGCCGGCTACAGCTATAGCGGTTCACTCTCTCATCCATTCGAATCGGCTGGCCCAGAGCCTCTCGTATCATTTCTTTCGTGCATCCCGCCCAGCACTTGTACTTGCGTGGATCCGCGACCGAGATTGCCAGGTTGTCTTCGCTCTGATCGCGGCCTTGCTCTGAACTAGACGGACATCTTGTCCAGTAATTCCCGGAACGCTTGCGGACCACCCGGACATGTCCCAGAATCCGGAATTCCCGTCGCCGCGGATCATAAGGCGGCAGTTCAACCTTTGGCTTACAAGCTCTGAAGATGAACGGCCGCCCTGACGCAATAGAGGTCTTTTTCCGGTGAACCATTTCGCCTCCCCGGGGAGAGGCATCACTTCATTCGTGAGCGCATCTGGAGGACACGGGCCTGAAGAATTTCAGTCTGCTGACGCTGACGAATACTGGTCTCTGCAATGGCTTGTGCGAGATCGCGGACACTGGTAAGCAGGCGGCGGGAATCTTCCAGCGGTTCGCGGCTGCGAGTCGCCTGGTGAAACGGAGCTTGCAAGCGATGGTCGCGCACGAATTCGACCGTCGAAATCCAGAACTTTAACTCGCCGATGGTGGAGTACACCGGACTGCGCTTGCCTTTGCCGATGCGGTGCACGGGCAGCCGAAGCTCACGTTCCCAGCGCTGTACAGTGCGCACTCCACGGCCCAGGTAGGCCGCAATCTCTTTCCACGAGTTAAGAAAAACTTGTGCCGTACTGGCACTTTGGCGCATGTTGGCGCACATCAATTCTGCCCCGATGCGGTAGAGTTCCGCTTGCAGACTATCCGAGTATAAGGCCGAGAGCGTCTCAAGGGAAATGTTTCGGTTGGGGTGGAGGCTTTAAGAGTGATGTTCGATACCGTACTTCCTGTATGTACAATTTAAACAATTGAAACTTATTATCGCGGCTTGAAAATTCAAAGCGGCTGACTGGCGACGGGACAGGACGGTTGGCTCGAACTCTACTGTTTCCATATTTTAGGGAGTAGGCGGAAGCCTTACCTTGAAGACATTCCTTTTCGCATGTGTGCACAACGCCGGGCGCTCGCAAATGGCGGCCGCTTTCTTCAACCGCTACGCTGAGGAGGGCTGCCGGGCCATTTCTGCGGGTACGGAGCCGGCTGCAAACGTTCACCCTGAAGTAGTTGAGGCGATGCGCGAGATCGGAATCGAGCTCAGCGATTCGCGGCCACAAAAGCTCACCGAAGGGCTCGCCCGGAATGCGGAGTATCTGGTGACCATGGGATGCGGAGAGAAATGCCCATTTGTTCCCGGACTGCGTGTGATTGACTGGTCGATTCCGGACCCAAAGGGTCAAGCGCCTGAGAAAGTTCGAGAAATTCGAGACCAGATCGACCGTGCCGTGAAGAATCTGTTGAGCGCCGACTGCCCTGATTGTTTCGTACCTGAGTCGCAGGCGAAAACAGTCTCAGGTCGGATATAATAGTCTTGCTCGTAAGTTGATCTTTTAACAACGTGCCTTTGTGGTTATACTGCGCGTCGGCTCCAACCCGGTTCACTGCTGCGCCTATTCTTAAGCGTTGTACGAAATGAGGGCTTTATGACGATGAGCGAGCGACAGGCTAAGATGTGCGAAAAGCTGAAACGGCTCGGATACGGGCAAAACAGTCAAATCAAACTCTACGGCGACAAATTCGACATCACCAGCGACCCGCTCGTGATCAATGACAATTTGGTCGTCATAGATGCAGTTGAAACCAAGTCAGGCCGCACCCGGCGCGTCCGGATCCCCCTGAACGTCCTGAATATTGCTTTTCAGGAAAAACAGTCAGCGTAATTCGACAAACTCAATTACTCGTGACCAAGACTCCCACCGTCATTACGGGAGTTTTTTCTTTGAACGATTCCATTTCAGAGCCTTCCCTGCATGACAAACTTTTGACAAAGTTCCCCTGACGTTTACCACCCTTTCATTTCCTCCTAATTAAGCAGCAACACGCGCTCACTACACTGGCCAGTCCTTCGTGGGGCAAATCAAAAAAGCAGGAGGCCGTAATGTTTAAAAAGCCAGGGCTGGCTGAGTTGCGTCAACATGCGTCAGCGGGCGTATGCCTGTTCGCGCTGCTCTCAAATAGCTTTTCCGCGTTTGGCGCAAACCTTAAGAACAACAAAGCCGAACACGTTAAAACCGCAACCCCTATTAAGCACGTCATCGTTCTGATAGGAGAGAACCGCACCTTCGATCATCTGTTCGCAACCTACGTTCCTCGTAAAGGCGAACACGTAAAGAATCTTCTCTCGGAAGGAATTATCAACGCGGACGGTTCTCTTGGGCCGAATGCCTCAATTGCGCAGCAAAACCAAGCGGTCACACCGTTTCAAACTGAGTACTTCATCAGCTTAAGCCCAGACCAGAAGGCACCGTACGCAGCGCTGCCTGCGCCAACCCTGAATTTTGCCCCAACCGCACCTCTGATCCCTCCCAGCATACCCGCCAGCGTACTGCCTGCGGTCGAACCCTCGTTGGAGCCTCAGGATTTGCACCTTCTGTTTACCGGAACAGCGTCGCAGTTTCCGCAAACCTTTATTCAGCCCGATCCGGACACCCGCGTTGCCAATTTCAATAACCTGCCGAACGGGCCGTTCCCGCTACGTGGAGCACAGCTCCCGTACGATTCCTACACCGGCGATACTACTCACCGCTTGTTCGAAATGTGGCAGCAATCCGACTGCGACGTCTCCAATGCCACTGCGGAGAATCCCTCGGGATGTTTGAATGATCTGTATCCGTTCGTCATCACCAATTACACCAATCAGTTCGATCCCTTCTTCGGAGGAATTGACGACAACGGTGGCGGGAACTCCATGGCGTTCTACAACATGCAGCAGGGCGATGTTCCCTTCCTGAAGAAACTCGCCGATCAATATTCCATGAGCGACAACTTTCACCAGTCGTTCATGGGAGGCACCGGCGCCAACCACTTCATGCTGGGCACCGGCGATGCGATTTTCTGGAACGATGGCTTCGGCAGCCCGACCATGCCTCCCTCACACATTGCCAATCCGAATCCGCTCCCAGGCACGGATGACGTTTACACTGTCGACCTGAACTTCGACGGCAACTTCACCGAATGTGGTGATACCGCACAGCCGGGTATCGCGCCTATCGTCAACTACCTGCAGTCGCTGCCGTATAACCCCAACCCGAATTGCGAAGCCGGTCACTTTTACATGATCAACAACGACAGTCCAGGCTTCCTGCCGGACGGAACTGTTGACAGCGCAGGCATTGCCTCAGGCGGTTCGGTCCCTCCCACCGACATCAAGACGATCGGCGAGTCGCTGAACGAAAAGGGCGTCTCCTGGGCTTATTACGGTGGCGCCTACAATGCCGCGGTTGCTCTGCAGCACAATCCCGGTAGCACCAATCCGGCAGTCCGGGTAGGAGCAGCGTATTGCAACATCTGCAACTTCGAGTCGTACTCCACTGCGATCATGGGAAACCCGTCACAACGCGCAGCTCATATTAAGGATGCGACTGATTTCTTCAACGCCATTGCGACCGACACACTTCCCGCAGTGTCTTTCGTGAAACCTGACGGCCTGCTCGACGGCCATCCGGCTTCTTCGAAGTTCGACTTGTTCGAAGGCATGGCAAAGAAGATTTTCGACAGCCTGCAAGCTAAACCGGAATTGATGGCACAAACCGCGTTCATCATCACCATGGACGAAGGCGGCGGCTACTATGACTCCGGCTACATTCAGCCGCTCGATTTCTTCGGCGACGGCCCGCGCATTCCGCTAATCATCGTTTCCAACTTCACCAAAGGCGGACACGTGAACCACACTTATTCCGATCACGTTTCCATCACCAAATTCATCGAACGCAACTGGGGATTGGGCACGTTGAGCAGCCGCAGCCGCGACAGGTTTCCCAACCCGGTGTCGGCAAGGAGCAATCCTTATGTTCCGATGAACAGCCCGGCGATTGGCGATTTGTTCGACATGTTCAGATTTGATCAACACGGGCACGACAAGAAGTAACTGCCTCGGATTGAGCAAACGACGACTCCCACCTTCAACTCACGAGTTACCGAATTGCGAGTTCGAAGGTGGGACTTTAGTTTCACGACGACGACTCAGGGTGATGGCGAACGTTGGTGAGAAACCATGGCCCGAGACCCACTATTCGTGAGCTGGCAGCACAACCGCTGCCCAGTATCTGGCCTCCTACATATAGGATGCCAGGGATTTTGGCGAGACATTAGCTCGCTGCTTCTGCCCATTGCCTGCCCTGTGCTTCCTGTTGATTTTCCCAGCTCTAAGGCCCCTCTAGACAAGCACGATGCGCGGATGGAACAACGTCCCAGCAACACGGGTTGAGATTGCAATCAGGTCTCGCTGGCCGTGGAAGACTTTTACGTCGCGGGCGCGGGAAAGTTCGGGTAGGTTCACAGGACGCCCATGGCGAATGCGCGAGACGATCTCGTCGGTCGCAGTGACTGATGGCAACGAAGGCAGGAGTTGCCGGGGATGGACGAGCACATTATCGATTTCGTCGGCGCGGACGGCATGCTGAAGAGCTTCCAGGGTGTGCGCGCAATCGATTGTGAACTCCGCCACGGAAGTTCTGCGCAGGGATTCCAAATGAGCTCCGCAGCCGGCCAGCTGACCCATATCGTGGGCCACCGAACGCATGTAGGTGCCCGAAGCAACGCGGGCGCGAAAGTGCGCGCGGTCAGCCTCGAAGTTTAAGATCTCAAATTCTTTGATCTCAATCTGGATGGGTTTAAGGGGAACTTCCTTTTTCTTCCGCGCCAGCTTATATGCGGGAACACCCTGGATTTTCTTGGCAGAAAATGGGGGTGGCATCTGCTCTATGCTTCCAAGAAATCTATGCGCCAGTGCCCTGGCCTGCTCGAGGGTCAGTTCCACAGGCTGCGGGCCGCCGATCGGCTCGCCGTCAGAGTCGTAGGTGTCGGTGGCGAAGCCGAAGCGGACAACTCCCTCATAAGTTTTCTCTGACGCAACATAGAACTGCGCCAAACGAGTCATATTTCCCAGCACCAGCGGCAGGACGCCTGTGGCCAGCGGGTCGAGTGTGCCCAAGTGTCCTACGGAGCGTTGCTGCAGAACGCGTCGCACCCGGCTGACCACGTCATGCGAGGTCAGGCCCGGAGGCTTATCGATGATGAGGACCCCGTTCATGAATATTTGGCCATTCTAGTGATTGAAGGACTGAATCATTGTAGAATCTGCGGAACGCTGGAGATGCGTGGCCTCGAATTCCCCCGAGTAAATCACGCACTGTTTAACTAGGTATGCTTCCTCTTCGCGACGATCAGCCGCGCACGCTCATCCCATACGTAAACTGGACGATCATTGCCATCAATATAGCGGCTTATGTTTTCGAAGTGCACTCCGGCGCGGGTCTCCCGCCCAAGAGCATGGATGAATATCAGGCACAGATGGCGTTCTTTAACCATTATGGCGTAGTGCCTCACAATTTTCAGCTGGCGTTCAACGGCGCACCCGGCTACAGCATTGCAGGCGCGTTCGGGACTATCTTGAGTTCAACTTTTCTTCACAGCGGCCCGCTCCATCTGATCGGGAATATGTGGTTTCTGTGGATTTTTGGCAACAAGATTGAGGACCACTTCGGGCACTCATTGTATCCATTTTTCTATCTTCTCTGCGGGGTGGTCGCGGACATGACGCATATTTATGCAAATCCGGATTCAACCCTTCCCGCAATCGGTGCAAGCGGCGCGATAGCCGGAGTGATGGGCGGCTATTTGTTGCGGTATACACACGCCAAGGTGCAAATGTTCTGGTGGTTCTTTTACCGGCCGTACGTGTTCTGGATGCCTGCAGTGGCAATGCTCGCGTACTGGTTCGCCTTGCAGCTGATTTCGCAAGTCTGGTCGCAGTGGCTTTCGCTTTCCGCAGGGACGAACCACCAATCGGGAGGGGTGGCGTATTGGGCGCATCTGGGCGGATTTCTGTCGGGCATGATTCTGATCAAGCTTATTCCCGGAAGGACCAAGTACGCCCATGGCGGCTGGATCGATAAAACCGGCAAGGAACTGCTGCCGAAAGATTCAACTAAAGTCTAGCGGAGCTGGGTGGGCTATCCACGATTCCCGGTTCCCTTTCCCAGGCGAGTTCACCGATCATTTGGTAATTTTGTAATCGGGTAATTGTGTAATTGAAAACTGCGTTCCGCATCAAATTACCCGATTACCAAGTTACGAAATCGCCCCATGATTCCCATCCGCGACGACCAGCCAAGCTATAGCACGCCGTTCATCAACTATTTCATCATCGGCCTGAACGTGCTGGTGTTCCTGTTCGAACTTTCCATTGGAGCTGAGGGTCGTCGCGCTCTCAACGCTTTCGTCTTTGAGTTCGGGGT
>Ga0070717_10001028_pt1 | contig 18679 bp, 14 predicted proteins | sample LARL113metaG_FD_71366 | JGI IMG/M metagenome (GOLD analysis project Ga0070717, IMG submission 71366) | Corn, switchgrass and miscanthus rhizosphere microbial communities from Kellogg Biological Station, Michigan, USA - LAR L11-3 metaG | ecosystem: Host-associated > Plants > Roots > Rhizosphere ... | reverse complement strand
GCGCCATCGTAATGCACGACCGGCGCCAGCGCGCGGCCCGCGGCTTTGAGGCGAGCCGCCATGTACCGGTAAGCGGCGGGATAGGACGAAAAATCGGCCGCCGCGAACAGCTTCTCGACATTCGCCGACGGCTCGACCGGGTCGAGCCGGTCGCGCTCATAGACGGCCGCGCGCTCCACGATCGCCCAACGTCCGTCCCTTCGCTCCAAGCGATCGACAAACCGCGCGTAGGACGTCAGGTCAGCAAGCACGTCCGCGATCTTCTGGCGCACCAGAATCACGATGTTGGTCTCGGCGCACGCGCGCTCGCCCACGACGCGCACGAGGGAGGGAAAGATCAGATGTTTGGAGCGCTGTCCCGCCTCGAAGCTCTGCCGGCAGCGGTCGACGAATTCGCGAAAGCTTCCGCTGAACCAGGAGACCGCAATCTCGCCCTCCGGCACGAAGGTCGCGAGCAGCTGCGGCCACTTGCCTTGATCGCGATAGAGTCCCCAGGATTGGATCAGTTCGGCGCATGCGCATTTGCCGTTCGCATCCATGGATCCTGCCCGGTTTCGTTCCTCGTTCCCAGCGGCACGCGGCACTTTAGGATGGCGCAAGAAGATACCGCAATTGGTCTTTGGCTGCGATGCTTGCTAGTTCTGTTTCGCCATGGCCGGGGCTCGTTCCCGGCCATATAGGGCTTGCTCTGCCCAACACGAACACGTGGATACACACCGTTCGACTCGGTGTGATGACTCAAGGCTCCGCATGAAAGCGATCGTGATGCACCGCTATGGCCCGCCGGACGTGCTCGAATACGAGACCGTCCTGGACCCCGAGCCGCGCGCGGGCGAGATTCGCATCCGCGTCCACGCCGCCACCGTCAATCGCGTGCTCGACGTGAGCTTGCGGGCGGGTAACGAGCGCGCTCGCGGAGCCATCCTTCCGCTCATCCCGGGCGTCGATTGCGCCGGCGTCGTCGATGCGGTCGGATCCGCCGTCACGCGCTGGCGAAAGGGAATGCGGGTCGCCGCCGCCGGCATCATGCCGCTCGACATTTGCTCCGAGTATGGCGCCGGCTACGAGGGGCCAACCGGAATGATGGGCATCAAACGCCCCGGCGGCTTTGCCGAGATGGTTGCGGTGCCGGCCTGCGCGGCGATCGAACTTCCCGACGGGCTCGACTTTCACCACGCCGCCGTGATCATGCGCCACGTGCCGACCGCCTGGAATCTGCTCGTCAACATCGCTGAGCTCAAAGCCGGGGAGAGTGTGCTGATCATGGGCGCGGGCGGCAATCTCGGCTCGATCGGCATTCAGATCGCCAAGAACGTTATCGGCGCCAACGTGATTGCGGCCGCCGGTTCTGATGCGCGTGTCGCGATCGGCCTCGCGCTCGGCGCCGATCACGGTGTAAACTACAATCTCGCCGACTTGCAAGCCGAGGTCATGCGCCTGACCGGCGGCAAGGGCGTCGACGTGCTCTACGACAACATTGCCAATCCCAAGGTGCTGCCGAGCGCCTTCCACGCGCTCGGTTTCGACGGCCGGCTCGTCACCGCCGGCGCGCACGGGGGGCCCAATGTCGCCATCGATTTTTCCCATCTCTACCACAAGCGCATCACCATCAAGGGACGGCCGGGCTATCGGCGATCCGACGTGCCGAAATGCTTCGCCGCCGCCGCCGAAGGCAAGGTGAAGGCGCAGATCGAGCGCATTCTCCCGCTGTCGCGCGCCGCCGAGGCGCATCGTTTGGTCGAATCGGGCGAGGCGACGGGCAAGATCGTGCTCGACCCGACGCGGGGGTAGAGTGCGTTCGTTTATGCTATCACTGAGCCCCATTGCGCCGCGGGTGGGCGAATGCCTATATTCCGTTCACTTCCGTCATCGCCGATGACACCAAGCTTCGCCCGAAAGGGTGGGCGGAGCACAGAGGAGATTTAGCCATGGGAGCCGTACCGCTGATGCCGAAAGCGACCGCCGTGTGGCTGGTCGAGAACACCGCGCTCTCCTTCGATCAGGTCGCCGACTTCTGCAAGCTGCACCCGCTCGAGGTGAAGGCGATCGCCGACGGCGATGCGGCGCAGGGCATCAAGGGCCTCGATCCCGTGCTCACCGGGCAGCTCAGCCGCGAGGAGATCGAGAAGGGCGTCGCCGACCCGAATTACCGGCTCAAGCTACTCGATCCCAAGGTCCGCCTGCCCGAGGCCAAGCGAAAGAAAGGCCCGCGCTACACGCCCGTCTCGCGCCGTCAGGATCGTCCGAACGCCATCCTCTGGCTGGTGCGCAATCATCCCGAGGTCAAGGACAGTCAGATCATGCGGCTCGTCGGCACCACCAAGTCGACCATTCAGGCGATCCGCGAGCGCACCCACTGGAACGCCTCGAATCTGCAGCCGATGGATCCGGTTACGCTCGGCCTGTGCTCGCAGATCGATCTCGATCTCGAGGTTCAGCGCGCCGCCAAGGAGAAGCCGGTGGACGCCGAGGCGCAAGGCGCCACGCTGCTGCCGGCCGCAGAGACCACCGTGCGCCGCGAGCCCGAACCGGAGCAGAACAAGAAGCCGGGCGACGAGCTCGACGTCGATGCCGTGTTCGCCAAGCTCAAGCAACTCGGCGGCAAAAGCGAGTAGCGCGCCTACTCGACACGACGCCACCAGCGATCGAGGCTTACGCGGCCCGCGCCGGTGGCGAAAACGAAGAGAAAACCACCGATAATCGCCGCATTCTTGGCGAATTGGACCGATTGCGTGCGGCGCTCGGTGCCCTGCAGCACCCAGAACCGGTGCGAGATCAGCGTCGCGACGATCACGAACAGAATCATCAGCACTGCGGCGTAGCGCGTCATCAGTCCAAAGACGATGGCGAGGCCGCCGACGAACTCAACAGCCGCGCCGATCGGCGCCAGCACCTGCGCGACAGCGCCGGGTATACCGTTCCTCGCCAAGCCGGCGGCGAATGCGTCGAGTCCCATCAGTTTCCCAAACCCGCTCTGAACGAAAATGCCGCCGATCAGAATGCGTCCCAGCAGGCAGACGAGGTCGCTGCAGGCCGCGGCGGAGCGGTCGATCCACGGCTGATCGGGAACCATCGCGCCGCGGGTGCTTTGATTGGGACGGGTTACACTGCTCATGGTCTGCCTCCGATGCGGAGCACAGCCTAGCGGCAAACCTGATCGATTCCATGCACCGCCGTTCACGAGTACGAGAGGAACTTCCGGCCCGCGCTTGGCGGGAGCACGCCGGAACCGGTCCTAATTTTTCCGCATTGGGGTGCGCATCTAAGTGCGGGGTCTCATCCTCATGCGCATCGTTGCAATTTTGGTTTTCACGGCGCTGCTTGCCGGTTGTTCCGCCAGCAGCCGCCTTGAAGACGTTGTTCCCGCGTGGGCAAATACGCCACCGCCGCACCCCGCGGCGCAGCACGCCGCGCGCCGCAACCAGCCAGAAGGCCGCAGCGCTGTTGCAGCGGAACCAAAACCGGCGGCGGAAGCACAATCAGAAGCGCGCAAGCCTGCGGCAGCGCCAGAACAACCACCGAAGAAGCCTGACAGTCAGAACGCTTCCGAAGAGTAGGCTGCCTAGCGGCGCGGCATAAACGCTGGAGCGACGGCTTCCCTGTATTAAGTGCGCTCCTGCGGCGTTGAGCTCGACCTTTCGGCAGCTCCACGCAAAAGTTTCACTCCTGCGCCTCAGCCCAGCTCGAACGTGGTAACGCCGAACACGCGTTCGAGCAGCAGCGGCCGGATCGCACCGGTATACATCCGCGCGGTCTCGAACACCGGCGCAAGACCGTAATCCTGGGCGAGCGCGAGCGCATTGCGATTGACGCTCGGCACATCGAGAAAGACTTCGCCCGCACCTGCCGCCGCGATCAACGCCGCGAGCACGGACTCGGCCGCGGCGCGGTCGTCCGCCACCAGCGGGCCGATCTTGTGCCCGCGCCGGCACGGACGGATCACCCCCCACGCGGCGAGATTGCCGTCGCGCACGAGCGCGCGGCCGATGTGCCCGCGCGTGCCGATCCACGCTCGCAGGAAGGCCGCCCGCGGCGCCGGAAAGACCCGCGCATCGTCCGCCTCGAGTGCTGCAAACGGGACTTCCGCCAGCGGCACGGTTGCGGCCGGCGGCACGGACAGTGGGCCGATGCCGCCACCGTAGCGGATGTTCGCGTAAGCGAGCCGGAATCCCGATTTGCGGTAGTTGTCCTGTTGCGCCACCACGCCGTCGAGGCCGATCGTGCGGGCTCCGGCATGCGCGACCGCCGCATTCCAAATGCGCAAGCCGTAGCCGCGGCCGCGCAGATCACCGCGCACGATGTAGAAGCCGAGGAACGCGAATCCCTCGTCGTAATTGAGGCAGGAGATGGTCGCGGCCGCCGATCCATCGAGCTCGCCGATGAGAAAGCCGTCACGGTCGACGGTGGCGAAGCAAGGGGCATCGGCGAGGCCCGGATTCCAGCCTTCGGCCGCCGCCCAATCCAGCGCGATGGTGATCTCGTCCGGCCGCATGGCGCGAATGCGCAGCTCGCTTGCGTCCGTCATTTCGGTCTGCCGGCCTTTATGCCCGAAGGCCTTTGCCCTGCAACGCGGCGCCGATCTCCTCGAGGATCGCGGGATCGTCGATCGTCGCCGGCATGGTCCAGGTCTCGCCGTCGGCGATTTTCTTCATGGTGCCGCGAAGAATCTTTCCCGACCGCGTCTTCGGCAATCGCGCAACTACGATCGCAAGCTTGAACGCCGCGACCGGGCCGATCTTGTCGCGCACAAGAGCGACGCACTCCTGTTCGATCTCGGCCGCGGGCCGCTCGACGCCGGTCTTGAGCACGATGAAGCCGCAGGGGACCTCGCCCTTGAGCGGATCCGCGACGCCGATCACGGCGCATTCGGCGACATCCTTGTGCGCGGAGAGCACTTCTTCCATCCCGCCAGTGGACAGCCGATGGCCGGCGACGTTGATGATATCGTCGGTGCGGCTCATGACGTGGATGTAGCCGTCCTCGTCCTTGAAGCCGGCATCAGCGGTCTTGTAGTAGCCGGGAAACTCGGCGAGATAGCTCTCCTTGAAACGTTCGTCCTGCTGCCAGAGCGTCGGCAGGCACGCCGGCGGCAGCGGCAGCTTGATGACGATCGAGCCGATCGTCTTAGCGGCAACCGGCTTGCAGGCATCGTCCACGACGTCGACTTGATAGCCGGGCATCGGCACCGCCGCGGAGCCGTACTTCACCGGCAACTGGCCCAAGCCCACGGGATTGCCCGCGATCGCCCAGCCGGTCTCGGTCTGCCACCAGTGGTCGATCACCGGCACCTTGAGCAGCTTCTCCGCCCACTGCACCGTGTCGGGATCGGCGCGCTCTCCGGCAAGGAACAGGGTGCGGAACTTGCCGAGATCGTATTGCGCGAGCAGCCTGCCCTGCGGGTCCTCCTTCTTGATGGCGCGAAACGCGGTCGGCGCGGTGAACAAGGCGACGCAGCCGTGCTCGGCGATCACGCGCCAGAATGCGCCGGCATCGGGCGTGCCCACCGGTTTGCCTTCGTAGAGGATCGAGGTGCAGCCGTGCAGGAGCGGTGCGTAGACGATGTAACTGTGGCCAACCACCCAGCCGACATCGGAGGCGGCCCAATAGACCTCGCCGGGCTCGATGCCGTAGAAGTTCTGCATCGACCATTTGAGCGCAACCATGTGGCCGCCGTTGTCGCGCACGACGCCTTTTGGCCGGCCGGTCGTGCCCGAGGTGTAGAGGATGTAGAGCGGATCGGTCGCCTCGACGGGCACACAATCGTACACTGAACGCGCGAACACGATCGCTTCATCGCGCAGCTTGGCCCAGTCGTGGTCGCGGCCGGCGACGAGAGGTGCTTCCTCCTGCGGGCGCTGCAGGATGAGACAAGCCTCGGGCTTGTGCCGAACGAGCCGGATCGCTTCGTCGAGAAGCGGCTTGTATTTGACGAGGCGGCCCACCTCGAGGCCGCAACTCGCGGATAGGATCACTCTCGGCCTCGCGTCGTCGATGCGGGTTGCGAGCTCGTTGGCGGCGAAGCCGCCGAACACCACTGAGTGCACCGCGCCGATGCGCGCGCACGCCAACATGCCGATCACCGCTTCCGGCACCATCGGCATGTAGAGGACGACGCGGTCGCCCTTCTCCACGCCGAGATTGCGCAGGATGGCGGCGAGCACCTGCGTCTCCACCTGCAGGCGATGGTAGGTGATGGTGCGCTTTTGCCCGGCGAGCGGAGAATCGTAGATGATCGCCGCCTGTTCGCCCCGCCCTTTCAGGACATGACGGTCGACGGCGTTCCAACAGGTGTTGCAGACGCCGCCGGTGAACCAGCGTCCGTAGATGCCGGCTTTAGGATCGAACACCTGCTTGGGCGCCTCGATCCAGTCGATGTCCCGCGCCGCTTCGCGCCAGAAACCCTGCGGGTCGCGTTGCCAGCGCGCATAGACCTCGTAATAGCGGCTCGAGCGGGCATCCATGGCGCTACTCCCTCACACCGCCTCACCACCGTCCGCGGCGGCGTGAGGCGACCCAGCCCGTCCCATGTCACCGCCATTGTGCGGCGAGCCGTGGCGTTTGCAAGTCGCGTCGGGGGTGCCGGCGCCGGCATGCGGCAAAAGCCCGCGCGCCGCACCTATTAGGTTGAATTCGCGACGGACGGAAACGCCAGCGCCGCCATGCGCCCCAGCACCGATTTGACACCCCACACGCCCGTTGAAATGATACGAGCGACCCACCGCATGATTGTGCCGTGACGCACACGCCGTACGACATCGATCTCGACCGCAACGCGGCGAATTTTCAGCCGCTCACGCCGCTCTCGTTCCTGGAGCGATCGGCCGCGGTGTTTCCCGACCACACCGCCATCATCCATGGTGCATTGCGTCGCAGCTATGCCGAGTTCTACGCGCGCGCGCGGTGCCTTGCGTCCGCGCTGACGAAACGCGGGATCAAGCGCGGCGATACCGTGTCGGCCCTGCTCGCCAACACTCCGGCGATGCTCGAATGCCACTACGGCGTGCCGATGGCTGCCGGCGTGCTCAACACCATCAACACGCGGCTCGACGCCGCCATCGTGGCGTTCCAGCTCGACCATGCCGACGCCAAGGTGCTCTTCGTCGACCGCGAATTTTCAAGACTAGCCAAGGAGGCGCTCGCGCTCGCCAAGGTCAAGCCGCTGGTGATCGACTACGCCGACCCCGAATTCACCGGTGCGGGCGAGCGGATCGGCGCGTGCGAGTATGAGGACTTCCTCGCCGCGGGAGAGGCCGACTTCGCCTGGAAAATGCCGCGGGACGAGTGGGACGCCATTTCGCTCAATTACACCTCCGGCACCACTGGCGATCCCAAAGGCGTGGTTTATCACCACCGCGGCGCTTATCTGCTGGCGATCGGCAACGTGCTCACCGGCAGCATGGGCAAGCACTGCGTCTATCTCTGGACGCTGCCGATGTTCCACTGCAACGGCTGGTGCTTCCCGTGGACGCTGTCGGTGGTGGCCGGCACGCATGTCTGCCTGCGCCAGGTGCGGGCGCCGGCAATGTACGACGCTATTTCCCGCCACAAGGTCACGCATCTCTGCGGCGCGCCGATCGTGATGACGACGTTGCTCAACGCCCAGGACGAGGAGAAGAAGCCGCTGCCGCAAGTGGTCGAGTTCTTCACCGCAGCGGCGCCGCCGCCCGAAGTGGTGCTGGCCGCCATGAAGGCAGCGGGGTTCAACGTCACCCACCTCTACGGCTTGACCGAGACCTACGGCCCTGCCGCGGTCAACGAATGGCGCGCCGGCTGGGACGCGCTACCGCCCGCCGAGCAGGCGGCGAAAAAGGCGCGCCAAGGCGTGCGCTACGTGCCGCTCGAGGGGCTCGACGTGCGTGACCCCGACACGCTCAAGCCGGTGCCGTGGGACGGCGAGACCATGGGCGAGGTGATGTTCCGCGGCAATGTGGTGATGAAGGGCTACCTCAAGAACAAGACCGCGACCGAAAAGGCGTTCGCCGGCGGCTGGTTTCATTCGGGCGACCTCGGCATCATGCACCGCGACGGCTACATCCAGCTCAAGGATCGTTCAAAAGACATCATCATCTCCGGTGGCGAGAACATTTCCTCGATCGAGGTGGAGGACGCGCTCTACAAACACCCCGCAGTCGGGGCCGCCGCGGTGGTAGCGAAGCCCGACGAGAAATGGGGCGAGACGCCCTGCGCCTTCATTGAGCTCAAGCCGGGCGAGGCGGCGACCCGGGAGGATCTCATCGCCTGGTGCCGCAAGAATCTCGCCGGCTACAAATGCCCGCGCTATGTCGTGTTCACCGAGTTGCCGCGCACCTCGACAGGCAAGATCCAGAAATTCAAGCTGCGCGAAATGGCGAAGGCGGTGTGAGCCTGATAGTCGCATTCGGACCGAACTAATGCCTGCGCCGGTCAGTCGCGCGGCACCGTGTGCGCGAGCAGGCTCGCGACATCCGGGCTTTCCTCAAGCGCCCAGATCGCCTCGATCAGTGGATCGGCGACGTAGCCGGCGCACCAGCCGGCGGCGAGCGTGCGCAGTTTGTCCTCGATGTCTTTGTCGGTCATTGGATTTGACGGGCTTCCGCGCGGCGCCGACGTCGACAAGCTGTGCTTGGTTCCATCGCTCGTCCACAATTCCACTGCCGCCGCCACGGTTGCAATTTTGGGGTCGCGGATGACCTCGACCTTCCGGCGCATCGCGAGGACCGCCGGGTCGCCGACGCAACCATCGCTGAACTGATCGAGTCCGGCGTTGCCGGTGACGAGCGCGGCCGCCACTGCGTGCTGCACGCTGACCTGGGACTCGCTGCCGGTCGCGACATGCGGTCGGTCGGTGCGGCCGCTGAGCAGGGGATGACCGTGCACGATCACCCGCTCGATCCTCTCGCGAGGGTGATCGCGCCGCCAATCGAGCACGCAGTCGAGAACCGGATGAATCACGAAGCCGCAGGGATAAGGCTTGATTGAATTTTCTTCGATTTCCCACGTTTCGCCCAACCCTTCGATCAAGGCCGGCCAGTTGGGCGGCTCCGCCATGGCGCTGAGAAACCCTTGCACGCCGGCGATCGGTTCGGGCGGGCCTTCGAGGCCACAATGGGCGAGCTGCGCGGACCACAGACCGTTGCGCGCGCTGTTGCCGACGCCGATGCTCTTGGCCGGCCAGCCCAGGCATTCGCACAGGCCGCACGCCTGCGTGGCGGCGCTCGCCAGCGCCCAGCTCGTGCGCCGCTCATCGAGGCCCATGAGTTTGCCGGCGGCAGTTGCCGCACCAAACACGCCGCAGGTCGAGGTGATGTGCCAACCCTTGGCGTAATGGCCGGGAGAGATGGCGCGGCCTATGCGGCATTCGATCTCGACGCCGAGAACGAACGCCAGCAGCAGCTCGACGCCGCTCACGCGGTGCAGCTCGGAGAGCGCGAACAACGCCGCCGCCACCGAAGCGGTCGGATGGATGACGGTCGCAACGTGTGTGTCGCAAAAATCGAGCACATTGGCGGCTGCCGCGTTGAGGAACGCGGCACTCAACGCGTCAGTGCGCTCGCGGCGGCCTATCACTGTCGCCTGGTCGCGCCCGGAAAATTCCTGGAGCGATTTCCGCGCGATTTCCACCGGCTTGCTGCGACAGCCGGCAAGCGCGACGGCAAAGAAATTCAACAAGGCACGCTTTGCCTGCTGGCGCGCGGCTGCGGGCACCTCTTCCCAGCGGGTTTCGACCGCGAAGCGGGCGAGGATCGGCGTGACGGCGGGGGCATGCAGCATAGGACATCATATGTTCCGGTCCGAGCCCTTCGGGGCGGCGCGATGAAGTTTCCTTCACAGCGCCGCGGCGGCGAGGCAAGCTACTCCGCCGCTTGCCGCAGGCCCAGCTGCCGCAACGAGCGGTCGATCCACAGGCGCGTGAGCTTTTCCTGCACGCCGTTCTGGTTGAGCCGAGCGCGCAGATTGTCGAAATCGACGCGATCGAGATCCTGGTCTTGATTGAAGCAGGAGAACACCACGCTCTCGACGCCGCTGGCGGGATCGCGGTGGACCTGCAGGCATTGCGCGCAGATTTCCTTCATCATGCACTGCATCGGCGAATTGATCGAGGCAATCGCCTTGTGTCCGGGCTTGAGATGCTGCGCTAGCATGCCCTGCCGCGCGCGCGAGACCGCCGCCATCATTCCGTCGGATCCGATCGCGACCACCCGATCAACCTCGCCGAGCGCGATCGGCGCCTTCCCGAGCGCGCCCGATCCATACGCATCGAGCGCGGCGACGATGTTGCCGACGAAGGCCTTGTCCTGCGCCCGCTCGGCGCGAAAGCCCGGCGGCTCGTCGCAGCACCACACGATGGCGTCGGCCGCGCGCTCGATCTCATCGACCTTGTAGCGGTCGATCGCGCGCTTGTAGCCGGCGAAATAGAGCACGCGGCTGCCGTTCCCGCGCAGCGCTTGCCCGATCGAGAACAGAACGGCATTGCCGAGGCCGCCGCCGATCAGCAGCACGGTTTCGCCGCTGGGCGTTTCCGTTGGATGCCCGGTCGGGCCCATGAGAACGACCGGCTCTCCCGGCGCAAGCTGCGCGCACAGGTCGGAGGAGCCGCCCATTTCCAGCACAATGGTCGACAATAGGCCGCCCTCGCGATCGACCGCAGCGCCGGTCAGCGCCAGCCCTTCCTTCGCCAGCCGGGTGCCGTCGGCATCACGCGACAGCGTCTCATAGTTCTGCAGCCGATAGAATTGCCCGGGCGCGAAGGCGCGCGCGGCCATGGGGGCGTGCACCACCACCTCGACGATCGCGGGCGTGAGCCGGTTGACCTCCCGCACCGTGGGCCGCAGCTCGTCGTTCAGGCGCGCGATCAACGCCGTCGGCGAGACCTGCGATGGTCGCTGCCGCGCCAACATCCGGCTGACCACGGGGTAGCCTTGCTTGGCGCTTGCCATCGCCTTGACCACGTTGCCGGCAAAGGAGGGGTGCAGATCCCCGAAAAAGCTGATGGCGCGGCCATCCGCATCGACGCTCATCAACACATGGGCGGCGGACGGCTTGGTGACGCGTTCCGGCGTGACGTTGCGGCCGTTCTCGTCGACTGCCTGGAAATACTTGCCATCGATGCGCACGTGCTGCGGCTCCTCGCGCGCGAGCACAGTGTTGGGCTGCGTGCCTGCCGCGACCAGGATCGTGCGCGCCGGCAGGACGACGTCGCGCGGGGGAGCGGAAGGATCGGCTTGCGCCTCGCAGAGGCGCAGCGCGCGGGCGCAGCCGGAGGCATCGAGCAGGACTTCTTGCGGGGTCAACCGCTCGGCAAAAGCGATCCCTTCCTCCAGCGCTTTGCCCACCTCCTCGTGGTTGAGCGTGTAGCTCGGAGAATCGATCAGACGCCGCCGATAGACGATGGTGGCGCCCCCCCATCGGCGCATGAGCTCGGCGAGTTGCGGCTTGCGGCCTTCGCGCGCGGCCAAGGCGCGCTCGGCGCGAATCTCGCGCGCGTGCTGCATGAATTCGGATGCGGTTTCCGCCTCCTGTGCGTTCCAACCAGCGCGCACTGCCGCTTCCCCGCGCTCGGCGATCAGCATCTCGTAGCGGTTCAGGAACTTCTCCACTTGCAGCGGGTAATAAGCGAGCGCCTCGGTTGCGGTGTCGATCGCGGTCAGTCCGCCGCCGATGACCACGACCGGCAGCCTTACTTGGAGATTGGCCAGGCTGTCGGTCTTGGCGGCGCCGGTGAGCTGCAGCGCCATCAAAAAATCGGAGGCTTGGCGCACGCCGGCGGCAAGCCCGTTCTTCATCGCCACGATGGTCGGCCGCCCTGCCCCGGCGCAGAACGCGATGTGATCGAAGCCGAGCGCGAAGGCGCCGTCGATGGTGAGCGTCCCGCCGAAGCGCACGCCGCCGAACATCGCGAATTCGCCGCGCCGTTCCAGCAGCAGGCGGATGAGCTTGAGGAAGTTCTTGTCCCAACGCACTGTGATGCCGTACTCGGCGACCCCGCCGAACCCGGCCATGACGCGCGCGTCGAGCGGTTCGCGTAGCTCGGCTACCTCGTGGATCGCGCGGAAGGCAGAACGCGCGCCGCTCACCGCGACGCCGGAGATGCCGGGGTCGAGCGGCTCGATCTTGAGCCCGTCCACCGCGACCACGGTGTGGCCGTCGTTGATGAGGTGATGCGCGAGCGTGAAGCCCGCGGGCCCGAGCCCCACGACCAGCACCTTGCGGCCGGTCGGAGGCTTCGGCACCGGCCGGCGCAGATCGAGCGGATTCCACCGCGTCAGCAAACCATAGATTTCGAACCCCCAGGGCAGCGCCAGAACCTCCTTGAGGATGCGCGTCTCCACTTGCGGAATGTCGACCGGCTCCTGCTTCTGATAGATGCACGCCTTCATGCAATCGTTGCAGATGCGGTGTCCGGTGGCGGCGCACATCGGGTTGTCGAGGACGACAATGGCGAGCGCGCCGACCGTGTGGCCGCCTGCCTCGACCAAATTCATCTCGGAGATTTTTTCCTCGAGCGGGCAGCCCGCGAGCACGACCCCGAACGCGCTCTTCTTGAATTCGCCGCTCTTCTCCCTGAGCCCCTTGGCGCACGAATCCTTGCCTTGGTTGTGGCACCAGATGCAGTAGTTGGCGTGATCGAGCGCGCCGGCGAGATCGGTTCCCGGGTCGGTCAGCGCGAAACCGTCGCGCGCGCGACGATGGGAGGCCGGCACCTTGAGCATCGCGATGCCGTCGACGACCTCGGTCTCGACCGCAACGAGGTGGTGCGGATCGACCTTGCGCGGCAGCTTGAACAGCACCCCATCATTGTGCCGGCGCTGGCCTTGCGGGGTGTGGGTCGCCCAGGCGGCGTACCGCGCGGCAAGGTCGAGCGCGGCGGCATGCTCGGCCTCGGCCTTCATCCAGGCTTCGACCCGCTCGGCGAAGCGCAACTCGGTGAGCTCGCCGCCGATGAGCGTTTCGAGTTGCGCGCCGAGGGCCTGCCCGTCGAATGTCGCGGCTTGTTCCGGGCTGTACTTTTTCGCGGCGCGACGCTGCACGAACAGCCGCTTCACCGCGTAGAGCGGCGCCAGCGCGTCATGGCGGCTGCGCAGCGCATCGACATCGCGGGCGATGCCGAACAGCGCGGCGATGAAGTCTTCGAGCTCGACCGCAAGCTCGACGATGAGATCGGAATAGTCCTTATCGGCGACGCCTTCCGGCGCCGCGCGGCCCGCCATCAGCCGATTGTGCAGGTCCGTGTTGCGGCCTTTGAGGAACTCGACAAAGCAGCCGTCGAGCCGCGCCAGCCCGTCGCGGCGATAGAGGTCCTCAAACTGCAGATCAAAAGCGAGAGAAAGGCTTTCGCTCATCGATGGAAGAAATCCTCATCGCTCCGAGATGCGCCCAATGGCACGCGTTCGCCAGACCCGCAATCGGGAATTTGCTGCACGAGAGCCCCTAAGCCGCGGCACGAAATCGCGCGATGACCGCGGCCGGAATCGGCACGCCTTTCATCTTGACAGGATCATCCGGATCGCGCCCGGCCCACACCCGCGTCTCGCTGCCTTCGACCGCAAGCGTGCCGCCGATCGAGATGTGATGCATCACCTCGAAGCTCGAGCGCCTGAACTCGCTGACCTCGGAGGCGATGTCCGCCACGTCGTTGAACTTGGCGGGCCGGTGAAAGCGAGCCTTGGCGCCGACCAGCGGAATTCCGACAATCCCGAAGGCCGTTGCCAGCTCGTTCGGCTTCACGTTGAGCGCCGCCTCGAACAGCTGCCACGCGCTCCAATCGAAATACTCGAAGAAGCGGCGGTTGAACACGATGCCCGCCGGGTCGCAATGACCCCATTCCACCGTGAATTGCCGCCGGTAGACAAGATTGGCCATGCGCTGGTCCGGTTTCCTTACTGGGGCCTTACGGTTGGCGGCACAAAACCCGCCTGCGCCGGGGATGTCAAATCGCGCAGCCCGCTCGGAATGGGCCCGATCCGGACCGGTTTAAGCCGCAATTTCAGGGACTAATGCCCTTCCGGGCACGTCATAATCAAGTGGCGACAGGGGCCGGAAACTGCAATGGTTTCCGCGGGGGCATTCAAGCTCATTGTCGAAGTTCGGATCGTGTCGATGCGCGTAGCGGGCAGCGTATTGAGTGCGAACGGCCGACCGTGCGCCCTCGCCGCGCTCGCCGCGGTGCGCTTTGCACTTCGCTGCGGCGGGCGGGCGGCCATTGTCGCCGCGGCTGTGAGCGCTGCGCCGGCCGAGCCGCTACGCGTGGAGACGCTACCGGACGCGCTGGTGCGCACCTATCAGGGCAACCCTCAACTCAACGCCGAGCGCGCGCGGCTGCGCGGGGTGGATGAAGGCGTTCCCCAGGCGCTTTCGGGATACCGGCCCCAACTGTTGCTCACGCTGACCGGCGGGCTGCAGCAGGTGCGGGTCCTGTTTTTCGACAATACGATTCAGACCGCGACGCTGCACACCTGGACCATCGGGCTGACCGTGTCGCAAACCCTGTTCAACGGCTTCAAGACCGCCAACACCGTTCGGCAGTCGGAGGCGCAGGTGCAGTCGGGACGCGAGGCGCTGCGCAATACCGGCCAAGGCGTCCTGCTCGACGCGGTGACCGCCTATACCAACGTGCTCGCCAACCAGAGCCTGGTCGAGGCCCAACGCATCAACGTGACGTTCCTGCGCGAGACGCTCGCCACCACGAAGACGCGTCTCGAGGGCGGCGACGTGACGCCGACCGACGTGGCGCAGGCGGAGGCACGGCTGAGCCGCGGGCTCGCCGATCTCAATGCCGCGGAGGTGGGTTTCGCGATCAGCCAGGCACTTTACGCCCAAGTCATCGGCGCGCCGCCGGGCCGGCTGGTGCCGCCGGCCTCGATCGAGCGGCTGCTGCCGCGCACGCGCGAGGAGGCCATCGCGATCAGTCGCAAAGAGCATCCCGCCATTATGGCCTCGATGTACGACATCGATGTCGCCCAGCTCGGCACCAAGATCGCCGAGAGCAGCCTGTATCCGACCCTCTCGGTGCAGGGAAGTGTCCAGCGCCAATGGGAGAATGATCCTACGCTGAGCGCCAAGGCCAACGATATCGCCTCGCTGCTGGGAACGGCGAACGTGCCGATCTACGACGGCGGGCTGGCGGCCTCGCAGATCCGCCAGGCCAAGGAGATTGCGATGCAGGCCCGCATCGTGCTGGAGCTCGTCCGCACTCAGACACACACCGCGGTGGTGAGCGCCTGGGTCGCCTACGAAGGGGCCAAAATTGCGCTCTCCGCAGCGGAGGCGGAGGTCCGTGCCGGCACCATCGCACTCTCCGGCGTGCAGAAGGAAGCGCAGGCGGGACAGCGCACGACGCTCGACGTTCTCAATTCGCAACAGGATCTCACGCTTGCCCGCGCGCGGCTGATCGGCGCGCAACGCGACCTCGTGATCGCCGCCTACGCGCTGCTTGGCGCCGTCGGCCGCCTCGACGTCAAGACGCTCGCCCTCAACACGCCGGACTACACGCCCGAGACGCACTATCACCAGGTCCGCGATGCGTGGCACGGTTTGCGCACGCCGGCGGGCCAGTAGCCGTCGCGGCCTTATGAGCAGAAGCTCGCGTCGCGCCGGCGATGCGCGGGATCCGCGCCGTCGATCAACATACCCAGACTCTCACGTAACCCCAGCGGCTTGGAATCCAACGCCAGCAACTATAATCGCCGTAATAGGCATACACGCCCGAGCCCCGAAAGCCGCGGCGGAAATGCGCGACGTGATGGAAGCGGCCGACGTGACCGAAGTGAGCAACGCTGCGGAAACCGCCATGGACGGGGCCGGCGCCGTGGAAGCCGCCATGGAAGGCGTGGCCGCCGGCATGACCGCCGCCGTGTCCTCCCCCGTGCCCTCCACCACCGTGTCCGCCGCCGTGACCGCCGCCGTGACCGCCGCGAGCGATCGCGATCGTCGGTGTGAGAGCTGCTGCGACAAGCGCGCTCGTGACGGCGGCTGCGATGACCATTGTTCGAAGCATGGTGCTGTCTCCTCTTCGCCCATCCACCCGCAGCAATGCTAATGCCGGCGGCTGAACCGGGGCTGAATGCCCGATCACGGCGGCGTGAGCCGCGCCGCCTTTCGGCACCTCGCCGTCAGGTCTGTGTAAGCAAAATAGTGAAGAATACGGTTGCGCGGCGAAACGCGCTCCGCGCCGCGTGCCAGGCAGCATCGGCCACAGCTCGGCGGCGGTTCACATTGTCCGATCGAAGGGATTCATCGTGCTTCTCATCGCCTATTACGTCGTCTTCATGATCCTCGGCGATCTCGCCGCCTACGCCATCGGGCTCGTAACCGAACTCGAGTTTGGCGGCTATGTGAGCCTCATCGTCTTCCTTACACTCTATTTTCTGTTCTTGTGGGTCGCTTGGGTAGTCGCGGTATGGCTGACGAAACCCAAGCTCGACGAGCCGCAGAGCGCCCGATCCGTCTGAGATGCAATGCCACAGTGCGGAAGAAGCGCGCCTCGAGCACGCAATTTTGCGCTAGGCGATACGAGCAAAGCGGAGCGAGAACGTTGCACCGCCGGTCGGCCGGTTCTCGACGCTGATGGTTGCGGCGTGGGTATCGGCGATGCGCCGGACGATTGAAAGACCCAAGCCTGCGCCCTCTGTCCGCCGTCGATCGCGCCGCCAGAACCGTTGAAAGATCAATTCGCGCTCGTCCTCCTTGATTCCAGGCCCCTCATCGAGGACGCGCACCATGCCGCTGTCCTCGACGACGATCTCCACTGTCGTCCCAGGCGGCGAATAGTTGATCGCATTCTCGACCAGATTCCGGATCGCCCGCGAGAGCATCTCCGGATTGCCGTTGACCCACACGGCTGCGTCGCTCTCGCTCAAAGCGATGTTCTTGCCTTGTGCCAGCGCCAGCGGCGCGGCGAACTCCGCCACCTCGGCGCAGATCGCGTGCAGATCGGCCTTCTCTAGGGGATCGATCGACAACGTCTCCAGCTCCGCGATGTCGAGCAGCTGATTGACGACGCGCGCCATGCCCTCGATATCTTTATGCAGGGCCTTGGATGTCCCTCGATCGGCCAAGGTGTCGACGCGGCTGCGCAAGATGGTCAGCGGCGTGCGCAATTCATGCGCCGCATCGGCGGTAAACTCCCGCTGCACGCGGAATCCGGCCTCGAGTCGATCGAGCGCCTGATTCACGGCCTGTACCAGGGGCAGGATTTCCTTCGGCATCTGCTCGATCGGTAGACGGATATCCGTTCTGCGCGGATTGATTTTTTTCGCCAGTTCCGAGGCATTGAGCAGCGGCCGCAATGCCCGGCGGAAAATCACGATGTCAATCGCCAGCAGAGACAGCAGCACCGGCAGGGTGATCCATCCCACGCGTTTGAAAAAATCAGCGACGATGTCGTCGACGATGACATCGCGGTGTGCGAGATCCTCACCGACCTGCACCCATACCTTACGTCCATCCACATCCTTCAGCAGGCTGACACCCGAGATGGCGGCTTTGCCGCGGCGCGTTTCGAGGTACGCGATGTCGGAAGAGCGCGGATCGGCGGCGAATATCGGTGATCGATCATCGGACGAGGATAACAGAACCCGGCCGGCGTCATCGACCACCGCATAGGCGTATCGTCCCACCGCCTGCGAGTAGATGTCTTCGAGCGCAGGCGGCAGATCGAGGGTCCAGGTGCCGTCCGCCTGTAACACGAGATAATGCGCAACCAGCTGCGCCTGGTCGCGCATGGCTTGATCGTGCAGGTCGTTCGCCGCCCATTTGAAGAACCAATAGAGCACCACCGGCATCACGATAGCGGTGATCACCAGCGCGATGACGTGCAAGAAAATGATCCGGGAGAAGATCGACTTGAACGAAATCATGACGGTGCTTTCAATCCGTCAGTGCGGCCCAGGCGCGATGGCGACGAGAGCCGGGATCCGTAAAGCACCGCCGGCGCCAATGGACTCCGTCCTCGCGCGCTTCGCACGTGCCGCAATGACGAACCGGGACGCAAGGCGGCTCTTCTCACGCCGCCTTTTCCTCGGAAATGAGGTAGCCGACGCCGCGAATGGTGTGGATTTGCACCTTGGCCCCGCGGTCGGACAGTTGCTTGCGCAGGCGGTGGATGTAGACCTCGACCGCATTGGACGCAACGTCACCCGACAGCCCGAAAATGTGATCTTCGACCAGCTTCTTCGAGACGACGCGGTCCTTGCGGCGCATCAGCAGTTCAAGCACGGCCGTTTCGCGGGCGGAGAGAAGCTGCGGCTTGTCATCGATGAATGCCTGCCGGCTTTCGGTATCGAATGCGAGGTTGGCAATCTGCAATGCGCGCCCGAGCAGCTGGCCGGGGCGTCGCAGGAGCGCCTCCAGCCGCGCCAACAGCTCCTCGAACGCGAACGGCTTGACGAGATAATCATCGGCACCGCTACGCAGGCCGCTAACGCGATCTTGCAATCCGCTGCGGGCGGTGAGCACCAGAACCGGAAGTGGATCCTCGCGCTGACGTATTTCGCGCAGGATCGACAGCCCGTCGCCGTCCGGCAAACCGAGATCGAGAACCATGGCGGCATAACGCGTCGTCGCGACAGCGGCCTGTGCCTCAGACGCCGTGGTGAGAAGATCGGTTTCGTACCCTGCGACGCTCAGACGCTGAATCAGAAGCTGCGCAAGCTCTTCGTTGTCCTCGACCAGCAGCAATCTCATTCGCAAGCGCTCCGATCGA
>Ga0070717_10001027_pt1 | contig 18683 bp, 17 predicted proteins | sample LARL113metaG_FD_71366 | JGI IMG/M metagenome (GOLD analysis project Ga0070717, IMG submission 71366) | Corn, switchgrass and miscanthus rhizosphere microbial communities from Kellogg Biological Station, Michigan, USA - LAR L11-3 metaG | ecosystem: Host-associated > Plants > Roots > Rhizosphere ... | reverse complement strand
GGAGCCGCCTCGGTGGGCGACCGCACCGGCGCCCTGGCCATCAGTTCGCGCCTGCGAGCGCGGCACCGCGACACCGCCGCTGCCCTCGTCAAGAATCCCAAAGACTCCGCCGCCCTCATCTCCTGGATCGATCAGAAAATGGATCAGCTCGACGAGGTTCTGCGCGGGCTGGCGGCCATTCTCGAACTCACGCCGCGCATCTCCGACCTCATCGTCAGTTACGGCGAGCGGCTGTCGAGCCGCATGATCGCCGCGGCGTTTTGCGAGCGCGGCATCAACGCCGCCCACGTGGACGCGCGCGAAGTCATCCTCACCGACTCGCAATTCCAGAAGGCCATCCCCATTGATTCCGCCATCGAAAAGCGCGCCTGCGAAAAGGTGCGGCCGCTGATCGACGACGACAAGGTTCCCGTGATGGGCGGCTTCATCGCGTCGAACGATGCCGGCATCACCACCACGCTGGGCCGCGGCGGCTCCGACTTTACCGGGGCCCTCATCGGCGGTGCCCTCGGCGCCGAAGCCATCGAGATCTGGACCGACGTCGACGGCATCATGACCTCCGATCCACGCGTGTGCCCCGATGCCCTGCGCGTCAAGGTCATCAGCTTTGAAGAAGCGGCCGAGCTGGCCTACTTCGGGGCCAAGGTCCTGCATCCAGCCACCATCCTTCCGGCGGTCAAAAAGAACATCCCCGTGCAGGTGCTCAATAGCAGGAACCCCTCCAACGAAGGCACCCGTATCGTCTCCCTCGCGCCGCATTGCAAGAGCCCCTTCAAATCCATCGCGGTGAAGAAGAAGCTGAGCATCATCGACGTGGTGGCCAGCCGCATGCTCATGACCCACGGCTATCTCAAGGCCATCTTCGACATCTTCGACAAGCACCAGACCGCTGTCGACATGGTCTCCACCAGCGAAGTATCCGTGTCGCTGACCGTGGACTCGAACGATAAGCTGCCCCTCATCGCCGCCGACCTCAGCAAGCTCGCCGACGTCAAGTACGAAGGCAAAAAGGCATTGGTATGCATGGTGGGCGAGGACATCCGCGGCCAGAACGGAATGGCGGCCCGGGTGTTCGGCGCCATCCGCCACATCAACGTGCGCATGATCTCGCAGGGCGCCAGCGAAATCAATATGAGCTTCATGATTGACGAAGAAGACGCCGACGAAGCCGTGCGCTCGCTGCACGCCACGTTCTTCCAGGACCCCGACCCCGATATCTTCGACGTGGAAGCGAGAAAGCCGCTCCAGGCGGCAAGCTCGTAACTCGTCATTCAGGTCAAAGCCCGCAGCCTCATTCCAAATCCGTTGTGCAAGAGGACGTCGATGCGCAGGACAATTTCGGCGATCGGTTTGTGCCTGTTCAGTTTCGCTCTGGTTACTTTGCCTGCGGGCGCGCAGGTCAAAGCCGAGCCAACTCCCGCCGCGCCTGTCCTCGACTTCGCCTTTGAGGAGTTGGTCACGCTGGATGCGGACGTGCCCGTGGGAGAGACGCCGCAAGGCAGGAGGAATATCATCCCCATCACCGGCGGAACGTTTTCCGGTCCGAACATCAAGGGCCGTGTCATGCCCGGTGGTTGGGACTGGCAGCTCGCGAGCCCCGGAGGCTGCTTCAACATCAAAGCGGACTATATGATTCAGACCGACGACGGGGTGGTCATCAACGTCGTCAACCAGGGCCGCTGGTGCAAGGACTCGAACGGGAAGATGTCTGCTCCACTGACCACGCCCATGTTCGAGGCCCCGAAGGGCCGCTACGACTGGCTGAACGGCGGCGTGTGGGTGGGCACACTGCAAGGCACCAAGGTCGACGGCAAGTCTGCTGTCCGTATTCGTTTCTATCGCGCACATTGAAATCGTGTGCCCAAACCGCAGCAAGAGCCTGAAAATTAGGAGCGAACAAGAATGCTGTTTCTCGTCCTCGGAATGGGAAAAACCGGTTCGCTGGTCGCCGAAGTAGCGCGCGAGCGCGGCCACGGCGTACGCGCCATGGACATCAACGAAAATGCCGGAGCCGCCGCGCTCACCGCGCCCACGCTGGCCGGCGTCGACGCGGTCATCGACTTCACCAACCCCGAAGCCGCCCTCGAAAACATGCGCGCCGTGCTGGCACTGGGCTGCCGCATCGTGGTCGGCACCACCGGTTGGTATGCCCGCCTCGACGAGATGAAGGCCATTGCCCAACGCCGCAACGGATCACTGCTCTATGGCACCAATTTCTCCATCGGGGTGCAGAAGCTGTTCCGCCTGACCGCCGATCTGGCCAAACTCGACGGCTATCGGTTCTCCGTCACTGAGACCCACCACACCACCAAGCTCGACGCGCCCTCCGGCACGGCCATCACATTAAAAGAAATCATCGCGGCCGCGCGCCCCGGCGAAGAGATCGCGGTCACATCTCACCGCGTTGGCGACGCCAAGGGCGAGCACGTAGTCACCGCCACCGGCGATTACGACGTCCTCGAGTTGCGCCACGACGCCCACAGCCGCCGCGGCTTCGCGCAAGGCGCCGTCCGCGCCGCCGAGTGGCTCGCCCATCAGACACCAGGCGCTTGGGACTTCCGCGAAATCTTCGACCAGCTTTGACCAGAAACGCGTCTCACCACGAGTTGTCATCCTGAGTGAGCGCAGCGAGCGAAGGACCTGCCTTTCGCCTCTATCAGGATCGTCATCACCGTAGGCACGTACCATGCTCCTCCGTCCCGCCTCACCCGCCGACCTGTCGCAAATCGTGGCACTCGAGCGCCTGCCCGAATCGCAGCGCTACGTGGGCCAATGGACTGAAGATCACCACGCCCGCGCGATGGCCGGTCCCAACGCACGTTACTACGTTCACGAAGGCGACACCGGCCATATCACGGCCTTCGTGATTTTCCTCGGCTTCGAAGAGGGCCCCTCTTCCATCGAGTTCAAGCGGTTTGTCGTCGCTCAACCCGGGCGCGGCCTCGGCCGCCGCCTCCTCGCCGAGATCCTCCGTCTGGCCTTCGATGAATTCCGCGCCCACCGCTTTTTTCTCGACGTGGTGGAAGACAATGTTCGCGCCCGCAATCTGTATCGGAGCTTCGGCTTTTCCGAAGAGGGCATCCTGCGCGAAGCTACTCAGCGAGACGGCGTTTGGCTCTCGCTGGTGCTCATGTCCATCCTCGATCGAGAGTACCGGGAACGCCGGGCGGCAAACCCCGATGCTCCCGATGTCAAAGATTGACAAAGTTCGTTATAAAGTCCCACAATCGATCCAGGAGACCCCCGATGAACGTATCCCTTACGCCCGAACTGGAAAAGTTCGTTTCCGACAAAGTTGCGTCCGGACGCTACACATCGGCCAGTGAGGTCGTTCGCGAGGCCCTGCGCGTCCTCGAACGCGAAGAGAAATCGCGCAAGGAGCAGATCGAGGACTTCAATCGCGAACTAGACGCGCGTATTGCCGCGCTCGATCGTGGCGAACGTGTCACATCGGAACAGGTCCGCGAGCATTTCCGCCGCAAATCAGAAGAGCGGAGAAAACGCATCGCATGAGTCGCTATGTCCTGAGCAGCGAAGCGCTGGCTGAACTGGACGACATTTGGGGATACATCGCTCGAGACGATATCGAAGCTGCAGATCGTTGGATTGCGAAGCTCCTCGATGCTTGCGAAGTACTCGCATGTAATCCACTAGCCGGACATACCCGCAAGGACCTCACCGAAAGTTCATTCCTGTTTTGGCCTGTAGGCAAGTACCTCATCATCTACCGGATCCTGGAAGACGCGATCGAAATTGTCGCTGTCACCCAGGGCGCACGCGACATCCCACCCTACTTGCGCCGCCGTCCCTGATCCCTGTTCCCTGTCCCCTGCCGTTATACTTTCCTGTTATGGACACAGTTGGTTGCGGCACCGCCATCGTAACGCCTTTCCGGGCGGATGGATCGATCGACGACCACGCCTTACAGGCGTTAGTCGATTGGCAGATCGAATCGGGTATTAACTTCCTCGTCGCCTGCGGGTCCACCGGCGAAGCCGCCACGCTGGACGAAGACGAATGGCTGCATGCCGTCCGCGCGGTGATCGAAGCGGCCGCGGGCCGCGTCCCCGTGTGGGCCGGATGCACCCACAACTCCACGCGCGTGCTGGTGCGCCAGGCTGGATTGCTGCGGCAAATCAAGGGCCTCGCCGCGGTGCTCTCCGCCAACCCCTACTACAACAAGCCCACCCAGGAAGGCCAGTTCCAGCATTTCCTGGCGCTCGCCAAGGCTGTCGACCCGCTGCCCGTGGTGCTCTATAACGTGCCTGGCCGCACCGCCGCCAACCTCGAGCCCGAAACCGTCATCCGCCTCGCCGAAGCCGCGCCCAACATCCAGGCCATCAAGGAGGCCAGTGGCAAACTGCCGCAGATCGCGCAGGTCGTGCATGGCGGCCCGCAAGGCTTCAAGGTTTTCTCCGGCGACGACAACCTGGCGCTGGCCGCCATTGGCATCGGCGCCCACGGGCTCATCAGCGTGGCGTCCAACGAGATTCCCGCAGAAGTGACTCGCATGATCGGCGCCGCACTCGAAAACGACTGGACCACCGCCCGCGAGCTCGAGAGCCATTGGGGACCACTGTTCGAAGCCAATTTCTGGGAGTCCAATCCCAGCCCCGTGAAGACCGTTCTGAACCTGATGGGTAAATGCAGCGACACGGTGCGCCTGCCTTTGGTGCCCCCCATGATCACGACCCGCACCAGGCTCGAGCGTCTCGCCGGAGAACTCGGCCTCCTGAAACCCGTGCCCGTGGGCGAAGGAAATAGTGGGCAGTAAGCAACGCGCATGTGAACTCGCTCCGATGACTCCAGAAAAAAAGTAATAGAACAATGTCGAAAGGGCGCCCCTCCCCGGCGTCATGGTAGTGACGGCAACCTGATGCCGCCGACAATCCAAAAACGGAGGTTCGACATGCAATATCTTTTGACGCTTTACGCCGACGAGTCCGGCTTTACCAGAATGACCCCCGAACAACAGCAGCAGGGTCTGGCAGCCTACATGGCTTACACCCAGGCACTGCAAACCGCAGGAGTCCTCGTGGGCCGCAACCGCCTGCGTCCCAGTTCCACGGCCACTACCGTCCGCTCCACGAACGGCAAAACGCAGGTTCTCGATGGTCCCTTCATCGAATCGAAGGAGCAACTCGGCGGCTACTATCTCATCGATGTTCCGAATCTCGATGCGGCTCTGTCGTGGGCCAGCAAATGCCCCGGCGTCAACCATGGCGTCGTCGAAATCCGCGCCATCTGGGAAATGTCCCCGACAACGCATCAGTATGAGACCCACGAAGCCGCGGCTTCGGCGCGATAACTCTGAACATGGCAACTCCGTGCAGTGGCGCGCTGGTGCAGGAGACCGCCGAGGCGGTGGCGCGCCACAGTTACGGCAAGCTGGTAGCCTTCCTCGCCGCTCGCTCCGGCAACCTGGCCGCAGCAGAAGACGCGCTCTCCGAAGCCTTCGCAGCCGCTCTCGAAGACTGGCCCCGCAATGGCTGCCCGGACAATCCCGAAGCCTGGCTCCTCACCGTCGCGCGCCGCAAGCTCATCGACGCCGCTCGCCGACGCAAAAACGAAGCCCCCGCCGAAGAGTATGAACTCGCCGTTGACACCCTGCCCGACACCACGGTCCAACGGGAGATCCCCGACCGCCGCCTCGGCCTGATGTTCGCCTGCGCCCACCCCGCCATCGACGCCGGCATTCGCGCGCCGCTCATGTTGCAGGCCGTCCTTGGCCTCGACGCGGCGCGCATTGCGTCGGCGTTCCTGATGTCGCCGACAGCCATGGGCCAGCGTCTCGTGCGCGCCAAGACAAAGATCCGCCAGGCCGGCATTCCCCTCAAAGTCCCAGACCGCGAAGAACTCCCCGCGCGCCTCGAAACCGTCCTCGATGCCATCTACGCCGCATTTTCCGATGGCTGGCTCGACGCAGCCGGCACCGACGCCTCCCGCCGCGACCTGGCCGAAGAAGCCATTTATCTCTGCCGTCTCGTCACCGCAATGCTGCCCACAGAAGCGGAAGCCCTCGGCCTCCTCGCCCTGATGCTCTACGCCGAAGCCCGTCGCAAAGCTCGCCGCAGCCCCGAGGGCGCCTACATCGCGCTCGCCGAGCAGGACATCTCCCTATGGGATCGCGGTCGCATCGCCGAAGCGGAAGCCGCGCTGCTGCGCGCCAGCACCATGGGCCTCATCGGCCGCTATCAGCTGGAAGCCGCCATTCAATCGGCTCACATCGCACGCCGCCGCGAAGCCGTAAACAACTGGCCCGCAGTCGTCAAGCTCTACGACGCGCTTTTGCAACTCACCGGCTCTCCAGTCGCAGCCATCAACCGTGCCGTAGCCCTTGCCGAAACAGAAGGCCCAGCCGCCGCCCTTGTCGCCCTGAATGCGGTCAGCCCTGACCCGCGCATCATCGACTACCAATCTTACTGGGCCGCCCGCGCCGACCTGTTAGCCCGCACCGGTGCTCACCGCGAGTCCCGCGACGCCTACGAAATCGCCATCGGCCTGGAACGCGACGAATCCGTGCGCCAGGTGCTCGAGCAGCGCCGCGCGCAGTTGCAACGCTGACTCAGCTATCATCCCGCCCCTCGACAGCCCCGCTTATTTACTCCCGCCCGCCCGCAACGTATCGCGCCCCAATCCATCATTCTTGTGGTAATTGGGATACGGCGGCACCTTGAAGTCCGGCACAGGATTCGCCTTCAACTCATCCAGCACCACCTGCACGCCCATCTCCAGTTGCTTGTCGCGCCCCACCGCAAAGTCCTTGGGCATCAGGTCCACTTCCACATCCGGCGGGATCCCCTTGTTCTCCACTTCCCATTCACCATTAAGTCCATAAATCGCCCACCGCGGCGCCATCACGCCGCCGCCGTCCAGCAGCGAAGGATACCCGCCAATCCCCACCAGGCCGCCCCACGTCCGCGTGCCCACCAGCTTGCCCAGCCCGGCCTTCCGGAAATACCACGGCATCGCATCGCCGCCCGAACCGGCATTCTGATTAATCAGCATCACCTTGGGTCCGAAGATCGCCCCCGCCGGATCGTGCACCGGTTTGCCGTCCCGCTCGATCGCCCCCGACAGCGGGAAGCGCTTCAGCACATCGACAATGTAATCCGCGATGAACCCGCCCCCGTTCCACCGCTCATCCAGCACCAGTCCCTGCTTGTCGAGCTGCGAATAAAAGTAGCGGTTGAAGTTCGTATACCCCGACCCGCCAGTGTTCGGCATGTACACATACGCCACCTTGCCGCCTGACAACTCCCATACCCGCCGCCGATTGTTCTCCACCCAGTCCAGGTTCCGCAGCCCGTCTTCCCCGCCGATCGGCACCACCGTCACATCGCGCGCGCCCGACCCATCCGCATTCGCGCCCACGCGCAACACCGTTTGTTTCCCTGCCGTGCCATCGAACCACTGGTACAGATTGTCCGTCGCGCGCAACTCCCGCCCGTTCACCGCCAGCAAATACTCGCCTTGTTTCACGTACACACCGGGCTCAGTCAGCGGAGAAACCATCCCCGGCCTCCAGTTCTGTCCACCCAGAATCCGCGCAATCCGATAACGCCCGTTTTCGATTTTGTAGTCCGCCCCCAGCAACCCCGCCTTGGGGCTGTCCTCGTGATGACCCGGCCCGAACACGAACATATGCCCAATCGTGATCTCGCCCAGCATCTCCTGCGAAAGGTACGTGAACTCCGAACGCGTCGAAAGCCCATCCAGATACGGCTGGTAACGCGCCTCGATCTTCGGTATCGACAACCCGTGCGTATTGGGGTCGTACAGGTAATCGCGCTCGATCCGCCACGTCTCGTGGAACATCTGCTTCCACTCCGCACGCGGATCAACCATGCTTTGCATCCCGCCAACGTTCAGCGGCTTGCCCGGCCCGCCATCGCCCGGCTTCAGATCGTCGCTGGACGCAATCGTCCACGCATTCTTTTTCGAATAGAGAACCTTCGACCCATCCGCCGACACCACAAAATTATCAATGTCGTTGAGAACCGTCTCCGGCTGCCGCTTTTCCAGCGTGAACCGCCACATCGCCACGATTGCGCGCGCGTCCTCCTCACGCGACGACTGCCCCACTGGCCCGCCCTCGGCCACATAGATGACCCCCGTCTTGCCGGCCGTCAATCCCACATAATTCCGCGGCGGAATGGGCAGCGAAAGAATGCGATTGCCGATGTCCTCCAGGTCCACGGTCACGGTCACCGGCCCATCTTTGTCGTCCTTCTTTTCATCTTTGCTCTTGTCCCCATCAGCCTGACCCTTGTCGCCGGCCTTCTTGTCATGCGCCTTGTCGCCGACCTCCACCGGCTTAGGCTCGGTCTTTTTCTCTTCCTCCTTGATCTTTTCGTCATCGCTTTCCGGAGGAACCGGCGACGCGCCATCCTTTGAAAGAACCACCACGTACACCGCACTCGATTCCGCCCGGTCCAGCGACGACAGATCGATACCCGAACGCGAAGGCCCATCGTCGGTCGAAGCCAGGAAGTAGAGGTATTTGCCCTTCAGGTCGAACACCGGGTTCCACGCATCGCTCATCCCATCCGTTATCTGCGTCGACTTGTGCGTCTCCATCGAATACAGAAACACCGCCCGCAATTGGTTATCGAGACTGCGGCTGTACGCAATCCACTTCGAATCCGGCGACCACACCATACCCGGCTGATTGAAAAAGCTGAAGTATGGATCGCGATCCACCTGCACCGGCTTGCCCGACGGTACATCGATGATCCAGAACCGCAGATGCTTGTCCGTGTACGCAATGTGCTTCGAGTCAGGCGACCACGTCGGGCTGTAGAAGTAACTCGGCTCCGCGCCCAGATCGATTACCGTGGGAGCCTTCAGCCCGCCCTGGTCGCGCAGATAAAGCTGGTACTCTCCCGACTCATCGGAGAAATAAGCAATGGTCTTTCCGTCCGGGCTCCACGAGGGATCGCGCTCCGCGGCCGCCGGCGTCCTGGTCAAATTGCGCGTGTCGCCCTTTTGCGCCGGCACCGTGAAAATCTCTCCATGCGCTTCAAACGCCGCCCGCGCGCCCGTGGGAGAGATGCACGCATTGCGAATCTCTTCCGCCGGAATGGTCGAGATATGCGGTGCCAGCCCCGGCAGTTCCCCATGCAGGCTGATCGGAACCGTCTTGTCTTCATTGGTGGCCGTGTCCACCAAATGGATCGACCCGAACTGCTCGTACACCAGTCCGCCCGGCCCGCCCTGCAGCCACTTCACGTCCAGGCCCGTGTTGCGAACCACCGCCGACACCTGCTGCGAAGCATTGTCGTACTTGTACACCGAGATCGGCCCATCGCGGTCCGACAGAAAGTAGATCGCGTTCCCCTGCCACACCGGACTCGAATCGTTCGAATTGTTGCGCGGAACCTTCACCACGTCCAGGGTCTTCAAATCCGCAATCCAGATGGGCGTGGTTTGTCCGCCCACGTAGCGCTTCCACGCATCCTGCCATTTTGTGATCGGCTGATAGGCAATCGATTTCCCATCGGGCGAGAACGATCCTTGAAAGCCGGTGGGCAGCGGCAGTGCTTGCGGTATCCCGGACCCATCCACATGCACCAGGAACAGGCGGTAAAAGAAGCTTTGGCTCAGAGCAGTGCAGGCCACCAGGACATCTTTGCCATCCGGCGACCACCCCATCACAACACTGCCGGCCGGATGCCACGTGACGCGACGCGGAACACCCCCGCTCGAAGGAATGATGTACACGTCATCGTTGCCCTGCAGATGGGCCGTGAACGCAATCTGGCTCCCGTCCGGCGAAAAATACGGCCCCGCGTTCACCATCCCATCGGAGGTGAGCCGTTGCGCTTCGCCGCCCTGCCGCGCCACCGTCCAGATATCGTCGGCGTAGCGAAAAGCAATCTTGTCCTGCGAAAGCGACGGACTGCGCAGCAACAGCGGCGTCCCCGCCTTAGTTTCCGCGGCAGGAACAGCGGGGACAGCGAACAGCAGAGTGAGCAGACCGAGCAACAGCCCAATGCGCGCGTGCATGAATTTCCTCCAGGAGAAATCGAAATAAGACTACTCCCGAAGGGCGTCATCGCGTGATTTTGGTGACAGAAATGGGTCGCTCAATGTTTCACTTCAAATGGACGCCGCGCTTGACTCCTCCCGGCTTGGAATCTCCAGGAGTGCGGTGTGCTGGCGATCACCACCAGCACCGCACTCGATTGTGCCCCAATTCCCGACCAGATCACCTCTTAACCCCCTCCGAATATCCGGAGAAATACCCGGTCGGCGGCGGCGTACTTCCAGCACGGGCCTTCAGCACACCTACAAGCCGGGTTCTGAAGATTTGACCCATGTCTCCGAGTTCGTATTCTGTTCCATCGAGCCAGAAAAGCGCGGTAGAAGTGATCGTGTTGGTATTCACCACCGTAAATGTCTTCTCTATCGTGTCCACGATCACTTGTTGATGGATAACCGACGTCTGGATCGGCGTGCCCGAGCGGAATGAATCGGGAGAGCCGAAGCTGGCAGGTGAAGAGTTCAGATACAGGGTGGTCGTTCCCTCGCGCACAATAATTGTCAGAGGTCCATTGGTCGTTACGCGCCGGTTCACGACTTCGGTATAGAAAGTGAAACGAGCGGTGGATTCGTTTTGATCTGCGGCAGCGCTTGTAGAGAAGGGGTTGCCGATACCGGCGACCCTGGCGGCATATCCAAATTGCACAGAATTCGATCCCGAGTTGTTGACCTGGCCCACCGCCTCAAGGACAATTTGGCCGGAGTTGAATGGTATTTCGGTTGGCCCGCTGGCAAAGCAGGGGCAAACACAAATGGTGAGGGCAACAAGGGTGCCGATTGCCTTAGTTGATTGCATGGTGTCTCCTTTGCCACGGGGTACGCGGCTGGAGCCTGTTGTCTGCCCGCTGAGAAAACGAATCAATAGACGGGAACTATCCATTTCATATTCATGCAAGACGAGTGCAATCAACTAATTAGTGTCTGATGTTTCTGGGCGCGTGCGCGTATGGTAGACTCCGCTCCAAGTTCCGGATGAGGTTCCACCCATCGAAACACCGGCTCCAACTGCGAAGGTCTTCCGATTCGGCACTTTCGAGGCATCCGCTGATACCGGAGAACTTCATCGTTCCGGTGCGCGAGTTCGGATCCAGCCCCAGCCGTTCGCTCTATTGCTCATGCTGCTGGAACGGCCAGGTGAGGTCGTGACCCGAGAAGAGCTTCGCCAGGGCTTGTGGCCAGACGCGACCCATGGGGACTTCGATCAGGGGTTAAACATCGCGGTGAAGAAATTGCGCGAGACTCTTCGCGACTCGGCTGAGGCTCCACGGTTCATCGAAACTCTGCCAAGACGAGGATACCGATTTCTCGCACCCGTAACGGATGTTTCCTCCAACGGATCAGCTGGAACGCTGACTCCCGAGGTGACGGGACACTCGCACGCGATTCGTTGGCTCATCGTCATCTTTGCGATGGTTTTGATTGCGACAGGCGTGACATACCGAGTCAGGTCTCGTTCGGCCACCCCGCAGAGCCTGGGAACACTCGCAGTGCTTCCTTTCGACAATCTATCCGGCGATCCGCAGCAAGATTTCTTTGCCGCCGGAATTACGGATGAGATCATCACGGACGTCGCCAAGATCAGTAAGCTGAATGTGATTTCCCGAACATCCGTCGTTCGATTCAAGGAAAAGCAAAAGCCGCTTAAGGAGATCGCAGCCGAGTTGGGGGCTGATTACATCGTCGAGGGCACGGTGAACCGAGACGGAACGCGGGTTCGAGTGACGGTACAGTTCATTGATGCCAAGCAAGACCGGCATCTATGGGCTGACAATTACGATCGGGAACTGGGCGAAGTTCTGGGAATGCAGACCGAGATTGCTTATACGATCGCCCGCCAAGTAGAGACTGAAATTCAGATCAAAGCAGGACCGACCAAGAGCATCAGGCCGGAGGCCTACGAAGCTTACTTGAGGGGTCGGTCCGCCTGGAACAAGCGAGACGAAGCCGGATTGCTGGAGAGCATTGTCCAATATCAAGCGGCTATTCAGATCGATTCGTCCTTCGCGAAGGCATATGCCGGGCTGGCTGATTCTTATACGACTCTCGGCTATCTAAGCGATCTCGCTCCGCAGGCATCTTTCCCTTTGGCGCGCGTTGCGGCCGAGAAAGCAATACAATTCGACAATTCGGATGCAGAGGCTCATGCCTCGTTGGCTTACGTGCGGTTTTATTACGACTGGGACTGGAACGGCGCAGAGAGGGAGTTTCGACGCGCCATCGAGCTTTCACCCAATTACGCAACGGGACATCACTGGTACAGCGTGTATCTCACGGCGATGGGCCGCTTTGCCGAAGCCCGCGTGGAGATTGAACATGCCCGAAGGCTGGATCCACTATCTCTCGCCATCCAGACAGATATTGGATTCGAGGCGTTCTACTCGACCGATTATGAACGAGCGGAAAGACAGTTGAAGTCGGTACTTGAGATGGATCCACATTTTGCCTTGGCACGCCTTTGGCTGGGACGAACGTATCAAGCCACCGGGCGTTTTGAAGAAGCCATTGTGGAGTATCAATACGCTGGAAGTGGATCGAAGAACTGGCCCGTGGCAACGGCGGCACTTGGGAATGCATACGGGAAGGCGGGGTATCGTGCCAAAGCCGAATTGATCACGAGAGATCTGGAAGACTTGTCGAGGAAGCGGTACGTAACCTCCTATGGTATAGCTGTTGTGGCCGCCGGGCTAGACGAACATGACCCGGCGATTGCATTTCTTGAGCAGGGATTCCGCGAAAAGACGCATTGGCTTGTTTGGTTGAGACTCGACCAACGGTGGTATAACGTGCGCGATGATGAACGGTTTCGCCAGATGCTCCTGAAAATGAATTTCCCATCGAGTTCATAATCCCACCGATTGATTCCAAAGTTGACAAGCAGATTCGATTCCGGCGGGATCAGCATGAGAATGAATCCCCGGAGTAGCGAATAGAATCGGGCCATCGAACCGCACGATTTCAGCCATACAGCCGGGTGCCCCAGGTCTCGCTTTTGAGACCTGGGATCGCGTTCGCGTCCGTCACCTGGTCAAAACTGAAGGTGTCTCACCTCAGGGCTCAACCATTTTTTGTCAAGCCCAATTTCGCTCGGAGACACCGTAACCCTCTCATTTAATTCAGTATTGTTCCCAAATCAGTTTGCATATAATTATGCGTCCGAGGCGCATAATGGAATACAAGATCCAGGAGACCAAGGATCGTCATCCTTTACGCTGAACGGAGTTAAGCGGAAGGACCTGCTGTTGCATTTCGAAAACGACACCCACCCCCCACCCCTCCCCGTTTTTTGGGGATGTTGGTCGAGTCAAGTGCTTATACAATCAATAGTTTACAGTCAAATATCCACCCGGAAGAAATGAAAACTGAGGCTTGTAACTTCTCTGTATGCAATGATTTCCCGATGGAGCGTGGCGAAAATCGACGTCCGGAACGAATGGCTCTCGGCAAGCAACTCTCGCCAAAGCGCTACTGCTGCGGGCCATCGGCGGATCGCGACGGCGCTTTCTTCTTCCCGGGGATCGCGGAAGGAGTGGGCTGTGCCGGAGTTTTATCCACCACATTCACCTCCGAAGCGGTCGGAAGCACGTCGGAAGTCGGAGCGACCGGATGCCTCAGCACCGGGCCGTCGAGCGTCTCCGGGACGCGCTTGGCGCCTGCGGGCAAAAACCCTGATCCGTTCGGCCTCATCGGTGTGACCGGATCTGGCATGAGCACTGCCCGGGCCGCGGGAATCGTCAGCACGTGGGAGTAGATTCGCCATCCGCCGCCAGCCACCACGCAGACAATGGCAGCCGCCGCGGCGCCGCGAACTAGCCCACTGTACATCCAGCCGCCGGGGGGCACGAGAGGGCTGCGCCAGAACAGAATCCGGCTCGCTCGAGGAGCGGCGCGCAATCCCGCCCGCACCCGGTCCGGAAGCCCCTGTGGCGCGGGAAGTCTCGCAATCAACCGCAGGGTGTCTTCTCCTGTTCCGGACGAAGCTGGGTGCCGGGAGTCGCGGCTTTTGGGATCGGAATGAGGGCCATGATTCGGGGGGGTGCTCATCGCAGACTCCTTGAGTGCTGGAGCAGGCCAGCCATGAGGTTGCGGGCCCGGAAAAGGCGCGAACGCACGCTGGATTCGGTGATGCCCAGGACTGACGCGATCTCCACACTGGAGAGCTCTTCAAATGCCGAAAGCAACAGCACCTGGCGTTCCTTGACGGGGAGTTGATCGACGCAGGCAAGGACGTGTGCGTGATGCTGGGCGGCGGCGGCCCGCTGCTCGGCGCTGAGGCCGTTGGCCGGCAGCACGCGGGCCAGTTCCTCCACATCGTCGGTTTCGGGGCGAGTTTTGGCGCGGCGCTTGCGGTCGAGCACGATGTTCCACACGATGCGGATGAGCCACACCCGACGATCGCGCACCTCGTGGAGCGAGTCGCGGTGGCGGAGCACGCGCAGAAACGCCTCCTGCACGGCGTCTTCGGCGTCGGAGGGGTTGCGGAGAACAGAGAAAGCTACCCGGTACAGCGTCGTGGCGTATTGGTCTACGAGGGCCGCGAGCGCTTCATCGTTCGCGTGCTGGCGGGCTTCGTCTTGCACGGCGCGATCGGCAATCTCCATCCAAAATGGAATGAGGGTCTGGCTGGCGCTCATACGTCTACCAGACGCAGGTGCGGGGCAAAGTGCTCAGGGGCCGGGAGGCGGGTTAAGCAGCAGTTCCCACCCAGGCACAGCTTGGATGGAGCACCCCAATCTCAATCAGCTCCGGAAGCCCCGGACCGGTTACTTGCCGGTGAGCTTTTGAGTGGCGATGGAGCCAGCCATACCGTCCTTGTCGGCGTCCTTCACCTTGGCCCAGAGGGCGCGGGCCTGGTCCTGCTTTCCGGTGGACGCATACAGATCGGCCAGGGCCAGCTGGGCAACGGTCACGGGTACGGTGGTCGAGGGCTTGGCGGCCACGGCATTGTAGAGCTCGATGGCCTGGGCGTCGCGGCCCGTCTGCCGATAGAGCCCGGCAAGGGCGATTTTGGCCAGGTTGGAAGTATTCCGGTCCCACGATCCGGCGGCAGTCTTCAACTCGCTCTCGGCGGAGCCGGTCTGGCCCAGTTCCTGGTACGTAACGCCGGCAAAATAATGGGCCTTGGCTGCCTCGGGCAGCCACGAGAAGTCCTTGGCGATGGCCACAAACTCGCGATTCGCTTCCTTGGCCCGGTCCGCGGAGTTGTTGTAGGTATTCTTCTCGGGGGGCGCTCCCGGCACTGCCAGGGGCGTGGAGTAAAGGTCAAGCGCAGCGCCCAGGGCTCTCTCGGCGGCACCGGTCTTTATGTTCCAGAACACCAGCGCTCCAACCACCAGCACCACAATGATGCCAACCGTGATGGCCCAGCGTAGAACGCCGGAGCGGTGACCGCTGACCCAACTCACACTGCTGGCGGCGGTCTTGGCGAACTTATCCCCCTTGAGGGCATGACGTGTTTGTGTATCCACGGGGTTTTCTTATGTCCTTCTCGATAGACTCCCCGCCGCAGCGGGCATGCAGGCGGGTCCGTTAGGAGGAGGGCGCAACGACTGCAACCTAATTAGTCTAACAGCGCGGTACAGCAGAGTCTATCGCCAAAGCATGGTTGCCGCCACGCCATAGGAACCGGTACGCTGGATTCATGTACGAAGACTTTCACGTGGCCGATCGCTGGACGGGCGAGGACCTGCATTGCGTGTGGAAGGCCAATATTGTGGCCATCGCTACCCGGCACGCCGATGCGGTGGATGTGCGCTTCGATGTCAACGGCCGGCCCATGTGGATTGCCCTTCCCTGCACCGCCTGGGTGGAACAGAAGAAGCGTTCCGGCCGAGTGATCACCGACCAGCTCGCGGCCCAGGTGGCCGGCCGGTACCTCAAGCAGCTCGTCGAGGAAGGCTACGACACACAGCGCGAGATGTACACCATGACGGTGGAAGAGGTGCTGACCCATCTCGATGCCGTGGTGAGCGAGGCCAAATCGGAACACAGCCTTCCCAGTCTTCCGGTGGGCATCGAGGCGACTGGCTAGCGGGACCCGTCCGTCCGCACTGGCGCGTGGAACCGGACGGCCGTGCTCTCTCGTACAGCAATTCAGAGGATTCCGTGTGCGCCGAGTTTTGTCCAGCTGGCTTTTTCTGGTGCCATTCGTTGTTTCCATTCATCCGGGCTGCGCACAATCCGGCGCCGCGCCCCTGCCGAACCCGCGCGAGCTGATGCAGCGCGCCCTTGCAAACGAAAAGAAGCTGGACGCGCAGCGGGAACGTTATAAATGCCGCGTGACGGACGAGACAGTGGAAACCGACAGCAAGGGCAACGTGAAGAAAACCACGACCGAGGTGAAGGAGCAGTTCTTCGTCAATGGAATTGCCGTAGAGCGGACGCTCTCAAAGAACGGCAAGGACCTCTCGCCCGACCAGACGCGCAAGGAAGACCAGCGGGTGATGAAGGAGACGGTGAAATACGCCAACCCGGCCAATGCACAAAAAGAAACGGACAAGCAGAACAAGCAGATCGAAGACTTCCTCAGTGCCATGCAGCTTGCCAATGGACGGCGGGAGAGGGTGAACGGGCGCAACGTGCTGTTCTACGACATCGTTCCCAATCCGAAATTCCAGGCCAAGAACCTGAACCAGCGGTTTGCGCAGGTGATGCAGGGCAAGATATCGATTGATGAAGAGACCGGCGAAGTAATCGACCTGAATATGAAATCAGTGCAGGATTTGAAGATCGGCGGCGGCATGCTGGCCAATCTGCACAAGGGTTTCTGGATCCAGGTACACGATCGGCCGCAGGGTGACGGCGTGTGGCTCACTGATCTCGCCGAAGGTTCGGGCGATGCGCGGGCGGCGCTGTTCTTCCATCCGTATTTCCGGTTTAAGGAAACCACCGGCGGCTGCCATTTGTATAACGCCGAAGCCAACCAGGTGGGGCAGGCGAAGCCGGTGAAGTGAAGTGAGACAGGGATTAGGGATTAGGGAGAATGGTGGTGCGCGGTCCTTCTGGTATGCTCTCGCTCAGGCGGGTGCACGCGGATGATCACGCTTCCCTGAGGGGCATCCCTCGATCCCCGCGGCCGGCCATTCTTGCCACTATTTCAAGACCGAACAGGAGAGCCTCACTATGTGCGATGACTTCATCCACCAGGGCCTGACCCACGATCCCACCGTCTCGCGCCGGGCTTTTGGGCTGGGTGTGGGCGCGACAGTTGCGCTGCACTCAACGGTAGCCTCCGCGGCTGCGAAAGTGGTCGAAAAAGATGTGAATGTGACGATGGCGAGCGGGGTTTCCGACTCGGCGCTCTTTTATCCCGAGGGCAAAGGGAAATGGCCGGCCGTGCTGGTGTGGACCGACATTCTCGGGCTCAGGCCGGTGTTCCGCGAGATGGGCCAAAGGCTAGCCGCAGAAGGGTACGTGGTCCTGGTGCCAAATCCGTTCTATCGCAATGCCAAGGCGCCGGTGGTGGATGGCTCCTTCGATTTCAGCAAGCCTGAGGACCGCGCCAAGGTGATGCCCATGGCACAGGCGTTGACGGCCGATGCGAATATCAGGGATGCGAAGGCCTATGTCGGGTTTCTCGATGCGCAGCCGCAGACGGATAAGAAAAAAAAGATGGGAGTGCAGGGGTACTGCATGGGCGGGCCTCTCACGTTTCGTACGGCCGCGATCGCTGCCGACCGCGTTGGCGCTGCGGCGACCTTTCATGGCGGAGGCTTGGTGACCGATAAGCCGGACAGCCCGCACCTGATGATTCCGAAAATGAAGGCGGAGGTTCTGTGCTGCGTGGCAGACAACGACGACGAGCGCGAACCCACGGCCAAGGACAAACTTAAGGAAGCTTTCGCGGCCGCGCATCTGAAGGCCACGGTCGAGGTCTATAAGGGCTGCAATCATGGATGGACGGTGCGCGGAAGCCAGGTTTACAACGAGGAAGGCGCGGAGCGGGCCTGGAGAGAATTGATTGCGCTGTATAAGCGGAATCTGGCGTAGAGCGGATTTCTCCTGCAGACGCAAAGAGGCCATCCTTGCGGATGGCCTCTTTGCTTGAATAATCATTGCCGGCGATCACCTAATCTCCCACACAGTTGCCCGTGCAGTACCATCGGCCCAGCGAGGCTTAACTTCCGTGTTCGGGATGGGAACGGGTGATCCCTCGCAGTATGGTCACCGGCAAACTTGAGTGGCGCTTGGCGGGTGGTTGCCCGCAGCCTGCCGCGGCGTCTGTTTTGTTCCGGACTATTTCTCCCGGAGGCCACAGGAACGCGGATTGCAATCTGGCGCCAAAAAGCTTGCACAGCTCAGGAGGTGGATGACACGAAATTGATTGGGGTAGTACAAGGCTTGTAAGAATCGTGTCCGTCGCGTTGGTCGCCGCTTGCGCGGCGCTTTCTGCGCGGAGTTAATTCTATGGACAAGCCGAACGGGCGATTAGTACTGGTAAGCTACACGCATCACTGCGCTTCTACCTCCAGCCTATCAACCAGGTCGTCTTCCTGGGCCCTTCAGGGAGATCTCATCTTGGGGCGTGCTTCCCGCTTATATGCATTCAGCGGTTATCACAACCGAACTTCGCTACCCAGCCGTGCCCTTGGCAGGACAACTGGAACACAAGAGGTTCGTCCATCCCGGTCCTCTCGTACTAA
>Ga0070717_10001026_pt1 | contig 18703 bp, 21 predicted proteins | sample LARL113metaG_FD_71366 | JGI IMG/M metagenome (GOLD analysis project Ga0070717, IMG submission 71366) | Corn, switchgrass and miscanthus rhizosphere microbial communities from Kellogg Biological Station, Michigan, USA - LAR L11-3 metaG | ecosystem: Host-associated > Plants > Roots > Rhizosphere ... | reverse complement strand
TGCCGGTCAATCTCAAGGTGCCCAATCTCGGCCCGCGCCTCTCCATCGTCGATGCCAAGGGCACACGTATCGCCCGGCTCGGCGGCGAGCACGGGGCCGGGCTTGAGACAGGAAAATTCCTGGCGCCGCATGGGCTCGCGCTCGATTCCAAAGGCGACATCTATGTCGGCGAGGTCGGCGTCACCAATTGGAAGACCAGCTTTCCCAATACGCCGATGCCAAAAGAAGTCCGCGCGGCCCGCTGCCTGCAAAAGCTGGAGAAAATCACTCCACCTTGATGTTCGCCGCCTTGATGATCGGCCACCAGCGATCGGCTTCCGCTTTCTGGAACGCGCGCAGGGCTTCCGGCGATTGCTGATCGAGCGGGCTGATCTGAATGCCCAGTTCGTCGAAACGATCCCTCGCCTGCGGATCGAAGAATATCTGCGTCATGGTGGCGTTGAGTTTCGCGGTGATGTCCTTTGGCGTGCTCTTGGGCACCCAGAGCCCGTACCAGAGCGAGGCGAAGAAGCCGGGCAAGCCCGCTTCATCCGCAGTCGGGATATTCGGCAAAGACGGCAGCCGCGCCTTGCCGGTGACCGCGAACGGCTTGACGCTGCTGGCGGCGAGCAGCGCCCTGAAGTTCGACGACGGTTCGATCATGAAATCGATTTGTTCTGCCAGCAAATCCTGCATCGCCGGTCCGTTGCCGCGATACGGCACAAACTGGAATTGGGTGCCGGTCGCCTTCTGGAACGAAATTCCGGTGAGATGACCGACGGCGCCGACGCCGGCGATGCCGACCGATGCCTTGTCGGGATTGGCCTTTAGCCAGGCGATCAGGCCTTTCAGATCGTCCGCCGGCAGGCTCTTCCTGCCAACAATCAGGAGCGGCTCGCTGCCGATCAGGATGACCGGATCAAGATCGCTCAACAGATTGAACGGGAGCTTGTAGAGGCCGCCGGTCAACACATGCGTGGTTGAAGTGCCGATGCTCAACGTGTAGCCGTCGGCGGGCGAGCGAACCGCGCGGCCAACGCCGATGCTCCCCGCAGCGCCGCCGACATTTTCGATGATGACGGGCTGGCCGAGTTTTGCCCTGAGACGTTCGCCCAAAAACCGCGCCAAGGTGTCGGTCGCGCCGCCGGCGGGAAACGGCACGATCATCGTGATCGGCCGCACCGGATAGTCCTCCGCTGCGGCCGGGCTGCATGTCAGGCCAATCAACGCCGCGACGAAGACCGCGAGCCACTTACGCATCCATCTCCCCCATCGATCGGCCTGTTCTTTGACCTATTCTTATTTGATTCATTCTTGGCTCGTTTTGCGCCGCCGATCAAACATGGCCGACGGCCTCGCGCCGGCGCTGCTCGGATTCTTCCGCGTAGCGCCGCATCGCATGGGCTTCGGTCAAGATTCCGATCGGGCGCCATTGGTCGCCGCTTTCAACCACCGCCAGCGATTCGGCTTCCGCGAGGTCAAACGCGGCGATGGCGTCCTGGATGTTCATGACCGGATACAGCACGACGTCCCTGTGATGCAGGATTCCGGCAAGCTTGCCGATCCGCTCGGTTTCCTGCGCGTGCGCCTCGGCAACCAGCGCGAGCCCGGCATAGCGGCCGGCCGCATCGACCGCGACGACCTGCGTCTCCGATCCCAGCGGAAATTTCTCGCGGAATTCCTCGATTTTCATGTCGGCATTCACGGTGGTGACGTCCGGCCGCATCAAGCGCCCCACGGTGAGATCGCGCAGCCAGCCGACATCGGCGGCGCTGCGGATGGTTTCGCCGCGCAGATGCAGCCGCCACGTGGCGAAGGAGTAGCCGAACAATTCGCGGGTGATCTGGGTCGAGAGGATCACGGCGACCAGCACCGCCGTGGTCAGCCAGAGATTGCCGGTCGATTCCAGCGCGATGAACGACATCGTCAGCGGCCCGCCGATCACGGATGCCGACAGCGCGCTCATGCCGACGATCGCATAGACGTTCGGATTGAGGTTGAGCCCCGGCCAGATCCGATCAAAGCCGGCGGCGAACAAATGACCGCCGAGCGCGCCCAGAAACAGGGTCGCGAAGAACAACCCGCCGCGAAAGCCGCTGCCGAGCGACAGCACGGAGGCGATGGCCTTCAACGCGAACATGATCGCGATGACGGTTAGCGGAATGGAAACAAAGCCGGCGAAATGCAGCGCGCCATGTCCCGACGACATCACCTGCGGCGTCACCAACGCGAGCAGACCGACCGCAAGACCGCCCAGCGCCGGGCGCAGCGGTGGCCAGAGACGCGTCTTCGCCAGTAGCGTCTCGCACAGCGTCACACCGCGCATGATAGCGATGCCAGTCAAGGCCGCGAGGATCCCGAGCAGCGATGCGATGGCAAGATCGCGCCCGAGCACGTCGCCGACCGGACCGACGCCGACGCCGAATGACAACACCGTGAAGCCCTGGGTGACGAAGTATCCGGCGACCGCGGCGACGCCGACCGGCGTCAGACTGGCCGGCGTATAGCCGCCGATCACGAGCTCGAAGGCATAGAAGGCGCCGGCGAGCGGCGCCCCGAACGCGCCGGCGATCGCGGCAGCCGCTCCGCAGCCGACCATGATGCGCTGATCGGCGCGGCGCAGGTGAAAGGCGCGGCCTAACGATGCGGCAAGACCGCTCGCAAGCTGGGTGTAGCCCGCCTCGAGCCCGACCGAGGCGCCGACGCCGCTCGACCACACCGTCTGCAACGCCACGATGACGCTGCCGCGAAACGACATCTGTCCGCCATGCAGGGCATTGGCCTCGATCGGGTCGATTTCGCGCGCCGGCCGCCATCGCGACAGGCCCAGGAAGGCGAGCCCCAGCAACAAACCGCCGAGGCTCGGAACCAGAAGCGCGCGCCACGGCTCGATCCTGAACTGGCTGGAGAGGCGGTCGCCCCATTCGAGATTGAACAGCGCCACATGGAGCGCCTCGACGGCGGTGCTCATCGCCGCCACCACCAATCCGCCGATCGTGCCGATCAGCACGGCCAAAACCACCAGGCTCGTCTCATGCGCGCGCACAAATGCCCGCAGCCGGCGCGGCGCTTCGAGATAGTGCGATGAGGTGACCATTTGCGGCGTCCGTCAGCGGCTAAATGGCGGCCGCCTGCCCTCGTTTAGCCGTCTTTAAGCCAACCTTGCAATCGGGCATGGACACCGGATAAGTCCCTCAATGCTCTTCACAATCCCGTCACGCTGCATGTAGTATGTCATCGCATGCTGCTTCGCAGCCGATATGGGAGTCAGGAGCGTTATTTGAACGCACATGTCTCGCAAGGCGGTTGGCCGGTTCTGGTACTGAACGCGGACTTCCGGCCGCTGAGTTACTACCCGCTTTCGCTTTGGTCGTGGCAGGACGCGATCAAGGCGGTGTTCCTCGACCGCGTCAACATCGTCGAGCATTACGACCGTGCGGTGCGTAGCCCCTCCTTCGAAATCCAGCTCCCGAGCGTGGTTTCGCTAAAATCCTTCGTCAAGCCGACCACGCATCCCGCCTTCACCCGGTTCAACGTGTTCCTGCGCGATCGCTTCGTCTGTCAATATTGCTCGGCGGACGACGATTTGACCTTCGATCACATCATTCCCCGCAGCAAAGGCGGCCAGACCACCTGGGAAAATGTGGTGGCCGCCTGCTCGCCGTGTAACCTGCGCAAGGGCAATTTGACGCCGCAACAGGCGCGGATGTTCCCGCGGCAGGCGCCGTTCGCACCGACGGTGCATCAGCTGCACCGCAACGGCCGGCTGTTCCCGCCAAACTATCTGCACGATAGCTGGCTCGACTATTTATATTGGGACACCGAACTCGATCCGTAGTTCCATCCGCCGGGACTGCATCCCCCGCTCGCCCTATCGGCCCTGGAACACCGGCGCACGTTTCTGCTGGAGCGCGTTGCGCGCTTCGGCCGCATCCTCCGATCGCTGCAAGCGTTGAAACTCCGGCCGCAGCGATTTGAAGGCCGCCTCTTCCGACGCAATCGCCTCGTGCGCCGAGGCCAGCGCAGCGCGCACGCCGAGCGGCGCCACCGCCGCGACTTTCCTGGCGATGTCGGTTGCGCGTTCATCCTGGCGCGGGTCACCGAGGATCCGCACGAGGCCGACCGCATCCTTGCCGATGTCCGCGGCTTCCTGCGCGCCTCGCTCGATCGAGGGCAGGATTGATTTCGCCAGCGTCGATTTGACGGAAGTAGCGCGTATCCGGACATTGGTGGTAAATTGCGTGGTGAACTGGCGCCCGAGGCAACGATCACATGCAATCGCGAAGAACGTTCCTGCGCGCCGCGGCCGCAACCCTCGTCGTGCCGTTCGCAGGCGCCTCACGCGCGGGCGCGACACAACGAACCATCCTCAACGACGCGAGCCGGCTCAGTCCGACGCCGGTCGCCAAGCACGTCACAATCTCAAAGCCGGCTGCGAACGATTTGATCGAGCGCATCCGCGCCGAGCTCAGGGAGGCGGCCGCCTCGAAGCGCCCGGTCGCCGCCTCGGTGGCGCGGCACTCGATGGGCGGTCAAAGCCTGCCGCGCGACGGCACGGCGATTACGCTCGAAGGCGGTCCCCTGGAAATGGACACCACCGCCAGGACCTATCGCACGTCGGCGGGAAACCGCTGGTCGGACGTCATCCGCATCCTTGATCCGAAGGGTTTTTCGCCGGCGGTGATGCAGTCCAACAGCGATTTCGGGGTGGGAAGCACGTTCTGCGTCAACGCCCATGGCTGGCCGGTGCCACACGGCCCGTTCGGCTCCACGGTGAAAGCGATCCGCATGGTGCTGGCCGACGGCACCCTGATCCAGTGTTCGCGCAGCGAGAACGCCGAATTGTTCATGCTCGCGATGGGCGGCTACGGACTGTTTGGAGTCGTCGTCGAACTGGATGTCGAGATGACGCCGAATCTGTTGCTGGAGCCGAAATTCGAGCGGATGTCGCCGGAACGGTTCGCGGACCAGTTCGTCCGCACCATCGACACCGACCGCTCGCTGACGATGGCCTATGGCCGCATGTCGGTATCGAGAAAGAGCTTCTTCGACGACGCGCTGATGGTGACGTACCGGCCGGCGGCCGACCAGCCGGCGTCGCTGCCGGCGGTGACCAGCTCGGGAAAATTGACCGGACTGGCAAACGACATCTATCGCGCGCAGACCGGATGGGAAGTCGCGAAGGGGCTGCGCTGGTTCATGGAAGCGCGGCTCGGGCCGACCATTTCAGGGGGACGCGCGACCCGCAATTCGCTGATGGCCGAGCCCGTCATCAATCTCGCTCAAAAAGACCTGCGCAGGACCGACATCCTGCACGAATATTTCGTCGCGCCGGAGCGGTTCGGCGAATTCCTCGTCGCCTGCCGGGACATCATACCGAAGTCGCGGGCCGAATTCCTCAACGTGACCTTGCGCTATGTCGCCGAAGACAAGACGCCGGTGCTTTCGATCGCGCCGGTGCGCACGATTGCCGCTGTCATGTCGTTTTCCCAGGAGGTCACGCCGGAAGGCGAGATCGACATGATGCAAACCACCGAGGCGTTGATCGACAGGGTGACGGCGATCGGCGGAGCTTTCTACCTGCCCTATCGTCTCCATGCGCGCCGCGATCAAGTCGAAAAGGCTTACCCGGCGACACCTGCCTTCGTCGCCGCCAAGCATCGCTACGATCCCACCCTGTTGTTCCGGAACGCGATGTGGGACGCTTATTTCGCATGACGATGCCGCTTCAAATGGACCGCTACCGTATCGCCGCGCTCCTGCTCGGCGCCGCCCTGCTGTTCGCCGCCGCGACCGACTACATCCCGGCCTTCATGGATTCGGAGGGACGGGTGTTCGGCCTGTTCCATCTCGACATCTACAAGGATGCGCTTCACGTGGCTTCCGGGCTCTGGGCGCTGGCTGCGGCCTATTCGCGACGAACCGCGGTGTTCTTCCTCAGGGTCTTCGGCACGCTGTACTTCCTCGACGGCGTCATGGGCGCATTCACCGGCTCCGGCTATCTCGACCTCAGCATTTTCATCGACGGCGTCCGCAGCGTGTCTGCGATCGTCAAGATCCTTTCCAGCCTGCCGCATCTGGGCCTCGGCGCGTTCGGGATCGCCGTCGGCTGGTCGCCGTGGCGAAGGGATCGCGTGGCGGCATGAGTCTTCTCCGCAAGACGCTAATTGGCGCCGGCGTACTCGGGGCCATCGGCTGCATCGGCATCGCGGCAACGGTGGTCGGCGTGGAAAAATCCTGCGTCGCCGACGTGGCGACGCCGGCTGTCAGTTCGGACTTCGCCATCACCGATGAAGGATATGCGAGGTCGCAGGGCGACAGTTTCCTGACGTTTCCCGAGTGGTACATCGTCCACGCCTATAACGATCTGGCCGGCGTGACGGCGCGGTCCTCGGAATCCGGTTTCGACTATCTTGCAAGCATCCGAGGCTTCTGGACCAGCCTCTGCGGAGCTACCCGGCACGCCTCGGCGTCAGGGCCGGCGAGCGCGGACCAGAAGGCGACCAATTACATTATCGGCTTCAGCTTCACGGCCGAGATGGGATTGATGGGGTCCTATGAAAGAACCATCGGAGCCCTGACCGAGTGGACTACCGGCGGCAAAAAGACCGCCGAAGACGCCTTCAACCTCGCGCTCCTGAAGGAGTACGCGGCATTCCTCTATCAGACGCCCTGGTTTCGATTTCCCTTCGGGGAAAAGCTGCGGCAATTCTGGCGCGAGACACCGTTCGTGCCGTCGATCCGGGCGGTCGAGCGGCGCGGCTCTCTCAGCCTGCAATACGCAGCGAGATCCGCCTACGCCGCATTGATGCGCTTCGTGGCCGGCTACGACCCCGCGGACCTCACCATCCGCAGCGTCGTCGGCGGAATGACGCCGTCCGACCTGGAAGCGATCGGTGGCGTCAAGGTGATCCGCGAGGTCAACGATGCGAATGACATGCGCGGCGTCCTCGTGGAGACGGCGCGCTATGCCGCTTTCGACGCTTTCGTCAGGGAACTGGGGCGGCACACGGGCGCCTCCTTGCTCGAGGTGGCCGGCAATCACCGCATTCTCGTCACGATCATCGCGCCAGAACGCGGTGATACAAGGCTGGCCGTGGCCGATGGCGTGGCTATATTCCAGTTACCGATACAGTCCGCGCCCGGCTCGCGGAGGATCGGCATCGACACGCCGATACGCTCGCTGGCGCAAGACGTGAAGGCTTTCGAGACCGCTGGATACACGTTCGAGCATGCCTACGACTACTGAAGCAAGCGTCACGCGCAAGCTGCCGATCCCCGGACTGCTCGCGGTCGCTGTGATCTGGTTCGCCGGTCTGGGAATTGTCGCGTTCGCGGTGCGTCCCGACACCGTCGTCGGGTTCGGATCACCCGCGAGGATGATCCCTGCCGTCGTTGGATCCGACGGTTATCTGCTCGACGCGGGCCGTTTCTACATCTCGGCAAGGACCGGACCATCGACCGTACGCAGCCTGTACGCGGCCGGCGCCTGGTTTGTTTGGCCGGTGATCGGCAAGGGCTGCGGCCGCCAATAGCGACGGTCGATCATGCCGGTCGGAATAAAATCGGCTGCCAAGACCCGGCATCCCGCGTTAGTATTGCCTTGATATCAACGGGGACCAACCTCGTTGCACGCCACTCACGGAAACCGCCTCATGTTGATTTCGATGGCCGACGTGCCGCGCTGGTACGCCGAGCGAACACCCAAGAACACAGTTGCGGTCAGCCATGGCAAGGACACCCTGACTTGGGAGCAACTCGAGCGCGGCGCCAACGCCCGCGCCCGGGCTTTTGCCGCGAAGGGCGTCAAGCCGGGCGATTTCGTTGCGATCGGGCTACCCAACAGCAACGCGTTTTTTGAGACCACGTTTGCGGTGTGGAAGTGCGGTGCGACGCCGACCTCCTTGTCGTGGCGGCTGCCGCGCGGCGAGGCTGCCGCCGTGCTCGAGATCCTCAAGCCTGCGCTGGTGGTCGGCGGCGAAGCCGACTGGAACGCGCTCAACTCGCTTCCAGCTGACTTCGTGCCTGAAGGCCTGTCGGATGAACCGCTGACGAATCCTGTCGCGCGCTACTGGAAGGCGATGACCAGCGGCGGCTCGACGGGACGGCCCAAGGTGATCCTCGATCATCAGCCGGCGGTGATCGACACCGCCGTGGACCAGATCCTTGGAATCCCGCGCGGCGTCTCACTGCTCAATCCGGGGCCGCTCTATCACAATGCCCCGTTCATCCTGTCGCACATGGGATTGTTCGCGGGCGGCCGCATGACCGGGATGGTGAAATTCGATGCCGAGGAGGCGCTGCGCCTGATCGAACGCAACCGGGTGCAATGGGTCAATTTCGTGCCGACCATGATGCATCGGATCTGGGCGCTGCCGGACGAGGTGCGCAACCGCTACGATCTGTCGAGCCTCAACATCGTGTTCCACATGGCAGCTCCGATGCCGCCATGGCTGAAGGAAAAATGGATCGAGTGGCTTGGACCCGAGCGAATTTGGGAGCTTTATGGCGGCACCGAGCGGCAGGGCGCTTGCGTGATCTCCGGCGTCGAATGGCTGGCGCATCGGGGTTCGGTCGGCAAGATCGGCGAAACCTGCCGCCTGCGCATCATCGGCGAGGACGGCAACGACGTCGCACCGGGCGAAACCGGCGAGATCTATTTCCTGCCCAATGACGGCGTCGGCAGCACCTATCATTATCTCGGCGCTGAGCCAAAACGCCGTCCCGACGGCTGGGAATCGCTCGGCGATATCGGCAGGCTCGATGCGGAGGGCTATCTCTATCTTGGCGACCGGCTCGCCGACATGATCCTGCGCGGCGGCGCCAATATCTATCCGGCCGAGGTCGAGGCCGCGGCGAGCGCCCACCCCGACGTGCGCTCCTGCGTCGTGGTCGGCCTGCCCGATCCGGAGTTCGGGCAACGCGTGCACGCCATCCTCGAACTTGACCAGACCACTGATGCGCAATCGGTTGCCGACGGCATGGGCGATTTCCTTGAGGAACGGCTGAGCCGCTACAAGCACCCCGAAAGCTTCGAGGCCGTCATCTTTGGCCTGCGCGACGATTCCGGCAAGGTACGCCGCACGCTGCTACGCGACGAACGCGCGGCGTGGCTGAAGGAAAGCCGTCCTTTCCGGATCATGCCGAAGCCTGCGCGAGCCAAGGCAGGCTGAGAAGACCGGCTGACAAGGCGTGACGCCGTTCCACCTTGCGGGAATAAGGCCTCATCTTGCGGGAATAACAAGGAGCGCCACATAATCATCAGGGTTTTGCCGAGCCGACCGCCGCGCCGGTTCGTGTCAACCGACTGTAACCTGCGAAGATTTTTTTCTTCCCTGTCGGCGAAAGCTCGGATTTACTCAACGTCCTCGAACGCCTCAAGGCCGGGAGATATCCATGCCCTCTTTGACCGAATGGAGAGTGCCGCCCGCGTATCAGCCTCGCGCGGGCGACTACAGCTTCGATCTCGACCGCGCGCTTTCCTCCGTCGTCGGTCTGCACTCCATCATCCCCGGCGATGCCTTTACCGCGGAGACGCTTGGAACCGAGCGCGCCGGCAACGGCGTCGTGATCGATGACGGGTTGGTGCTGACGATCGGCTATCTGATCACCGAGGCGGAAGCCGTCTGGCTGCATCTCGGCGATGGTCGCGTGGTGGAAGGCCATGCGCTCGGCTTCGATTCCGTCAGCGGCTTCGGCCTGGTGCAGGCGCTCGGCCGCATCGATCTCGAACCGCTTCCGATCGGCTCGTCGGCCGCAGCCAAAGTCGGCGATCGCGTCGTGGTTGGCGGCGCCGGTGGCCGCACCCGCTCGGTGGCAAGCCAGATCGCCGCGCGGCAGGAGTTCGCCGGCTACTGGGAATATCTCCTCGATGAGGCGATCTTCACCTATCCCGCGCATCCGAACTGGGGCGGCACCGGGCTGATCTCGGCCGCCGGCGAATTGATCGGCATCGGCTCGCTGCAGCTCGAACGCGAGCGCGAGGGCAAAGCCGAGCACGTCAACATGATCGTGCCGATCGACTTCTTGAAGCCCGCGATCGACGATTTGCGCAAGTTCGGCCGCGTCAACAAGCCGGCGCGCCCCTGGCTCGGAATGTATTCGACCGAGATCGACAACAAGGTCGTGGTGATCGGCATCTCCGGCAACGGACCCGCGGCGCGCGCCGAGCTCAAGGCCGGCGACGTCATCCTGGCGGTGAAGGGCGAGAAGATCACCAGTCAAAGCGCGTTCTACCGCAAACTCTGGGCGCTCGGGCCGGCCGGCGTCGATGTGCCGCTTACCGTTCACCACGAGGGCGTCACCTTCGACGTGGTGCTGGCCTCGACCGACCGCGCCAGATTGCTCAAGGCGCCAAGACTGCACTGATCAAGACTCCACTGATCAAGACTGCATTGATCGAGGCTGCATCGATTTAAGAGGAAGCGTGATGAGCGAGGCCGTGGTGGACGACATCGTGGCCGTGCTGCCGCCATTGCTGCAATCCCTGGAAGCGCTCGGCTTTGTGGCGCGGCATCTGAACCCGCCGGATTTCGGCCGCGTCATGGAGGCAGCCGGCGCGCCCGACCAGGCGTTGCAGGCGGCGCGTTCGCGTCTGAAGGATTGGCCGGAGGAATTCTCGCAGATCAGGACCTTGCTTGATGCGGCCAACGATGCGGCACTGGCCGGCTTCGCCGGATTGCGCGCCGTGCAGCATGGCAATGGCGACATCGTCGCGGTGTTTCGCGCGCTGCGCTACGCGCCGCGCGCGCAGGAGGCTCTCTATCCGCTGACGCAAAAATTTCCGCCGGTCTCCAGCTTCTTCCTCGATCCCGCCTCGCGCGAAGATTCCGATCTGCTGACGCGCCTGGCCCAGCCTGCAAACGCCGATACCGGCATCATGCATGATCACAACGAACCCGGCAGCCGCGGCGGCTTCTCGCTCTATGTACCGGAGTATTATACGTCCGACCGCGCCTGGCCACTGGTGATGGCGCTGCATGGCGGCAGCGGCAACGGCCGCGGTTTTCTCTGGAGCTGGCTGCGCGATGCGCGCAGTCATGGTGCGATCCTGGTCGCGCCCACGGCGACCGGCCCGACCTGGGCGTTGATGGGCAACGACACCGACACGCCGAACCTCGCGCGCATCCTCGAAGAGGTTCGATCGCGCTGGAATGTCGATCCGAAGCGGATGCTGCTGGCCGGCATGAGCGACGGCGGCACGTTCTGCTATGTCACGGGATTTGAAAGCACTTCGCCTTTCACGCATCTGGCGCCGGTCGCCGCCACGTTTCATCCGCTGATGGCGGAAATCGCCGACGCCGACCGATTGCGCGGCTTGCCGGTTCATATCGTTCACGGCCGGCTCGACTGGATGTTCCCGGTGCAAGTGGCGCGGCAGACGCGCGACGCCCTGTCGGCAGCCGGCGCCAATGTGACCTATCGCGAGCTCGACGATCTCAGCCATACCTATCCGCGCGAGATGAACGCGGAGATTCTGAAATGGCTGAACGGTTCGTGATCAAACCACGTTGCCGTGCTTGCGAACGCGTGAACAACAGGTGGAACCATCATTGCCCGACCGCGTTATCCGCCGTCACTGGAGGGTTCTGCCATGCGCGTTTTTCTGGGAATGATTTTGGGTGCGCTGCTATTGTTCGTTGGCGTTTACGCCTATGATTCAATGCAGACCTCGAGCGTAGCCAATGGCCAGGTCGCGCAGACCAATCGTACCATCGTGAACTGGGACGTCGCGGCCAGCAACTGGCACGCGCTGAAGGCGCGCGCTCGCGAAGACTGGACCAGGATCTCGTCGAGGTAATCGGCTTTTTGCAGCCACACCGGAAACAAGCGCCTTCGCCACCAGCGAGGGCGCTTTTGGTTTGGACTAATTCATCTTGGCCTTGCGCGCGTCGGCGATAACCTGCTCGAATTCGGCGATGGTCAAAGCGCCGGGCACGCGGAATTTTCCGACGATAAAGGACGGCGTGCCACGGAAGCCGAACGCGGTGGCCTGATCGTTGTTGCGCGCGAGGATGGCGTCGACCGTCTTCGCGTTGCTGGCAAGATCTCGCTTGACGCGATCGACATCGATGCCGGCGCCGGCCAGAAGCTCATTGATGCGCGGCTCGGTCAGTTTCGAGTTGACGCCGATCAGCGCATCGTGCGCCTGGCTGTATTTGTCCTGGAATTTGCACGCCAGCGCCATCCGCGCCGCGACGACCGACACGGGTCCGAGGATCGGCCAATCCTTCAATACCAGACGTACCTTGCCGTCGTCCTGTACCACCTGGCGCAGCTCGGGCTCAAGCTTGCGGCAATAGGGGCACTGATAGTCGAACCATTCGACGATGCTGATGTCGCCGGCCGCATTTCCGGTGACGGGAACGTCAGGGTCGCGCAGCACCAACGCTTCGGTCAGCACCTTATCGTCATCGCCCTCCGCGACAGCCAAACGAGGCACAAAAGCAGCAGTGGCCGCACCCAAGCCCAAAAGGCCGAGCGCGCGACGCCGGTTCAACCCGGCTGATTTGGTCGGTTCATCCATCTTTGTTCTCGTTACGGCCCTATTGCCTGTCTACGCTCAAGATAAGGATAAGTTACGCGCCAGCATATAGAGCGCGACCAGAATAATGACCGCCGCGAACACGATGTTCAGCGCGCCGCGCCGCTCCGACAAGTGCCGCGCCGAGCTCGTGCCGGCAAGACCGCCGGCGATGCCGCCGGCGACGAACAGCGCGGCCAATCCCCATGACACCAGTCCGGAATAGGCGTAGCTCGCCGCCGTGGTCAGGCCGAACGCAGTCACCGCGACAAGCGAGGAGGAGACCGCGTTCATGATCGACATTCCCGTTGCCAGCATCAGCGCCGGCACGATCAGGAAGCCGCCGCCGATGCCGAAGAAACCGGACATGGTGCCGGTGGCGAGCCCAAGGCCGATGATGGCCGGCAGATTGGCCATACTCATCTTGACGTCGGGCAGGCCGACCCGCGCGCGCGTCTTCAGCATCAGCATCGCGATCACCAGCATCACCAGCGCGAACAACGCCAGGAGCTTCTGGCCGTCGAGCAATTTGCCGAGGATCGAGCCGCAAAAGGCGCCGATGATGCCCGCCGCGGCGAATGTCAGCGCGCACGACCATACGACGGTGCCGCCGCGCGCGTGGTTGGACAAATTGACCGCCGCATTCGCCGCCACCGCGATCGCGCTGGTGCCGATCGCAACGTGGGGTTCGGGCACGCCGACGACATAGACCATCAGCGGCACTGCGAGGATCGATCCGCCGCCGCCGACGAGGCCCAGCGAAAATCCGACCAGCATTCCCGATGCCAGCCCCAACAGGCTTTGCGTGGCGGAGATAATCAAAACGGACGACTCGACTGCACCGCCGGACGGGCTTTCATTTTTGACGCGTTATTTCACGCGAACGGGGAATCCATCCCGCATCAGGGGGCGGGGCGGGCTTTCGCTTGAAGACGCTATAGAAGAAATTTCTGCCGGCCGCCATGCCGGTAGCACAAAGCTGCACCGCAACAGAGATCAGCGCACCAGCAGCGTTACCGCCACCGGCACCAATAGCGACGTCACCAACGCGTTGAGGCCCATCGCAATGCCGGCGAACACGCCTGCAACCGCATCGACCTGAAAGGCGCGGGCGGTGCCGATGCCGTGGGCGGCGATCCCGGCCGCAAAGCCGCGCGCGCGGAAGTCGGTGATCCCGGTCCGGTTCATCAAGGGCGTCACGATGATCGCGCCCATGATGCCGGTGAGAACCACTGAGACCGCGGTCAGCGACGGATCGGCGTGCAGCTGCTCGCTGATACCCATCGCGACACCCGCGGTAACCGATTTCGGCGTCAGCGCCAGAATGACCCCGCGCGGCAGGCCCGCCGCCTCGGCCAGCACCACCGCTGAAATGATCGCGGTGAGCGAGCCCACGACAAGCGCCACCAGCATCGGCAGGATCGCCGCCAGCACCGCCTTGCGGTTTTCGTAAAGCGGCACGGCCAGCGCCACCGTTGCCGGACCAAGCAGGAAATGCACGAACTGGGCGCCGCCGAAATAGGTCGTGTACGACGTGCCGGTAATGAGCAAAAACGCTCCGATGGTCCAGATCGAATGCAGCACCGGATTTGCGAATGGATGCCGGTTGGTCGCGAGCGACACCGCGTCGGCAGCCGCATAAACCGAAAGCGTGACCGTTAGCCAGAGCAGCGGCGATTGCGAAAGATAGAACCCAGAGCGAGAACGGATTTTCGCTCATGGCGTATCCTCCCCGCGCGTCTTGAGCCAGCTTGCGAGAACAAATGTCGCGACGGTGGCGAGCAAGGTCACGACCACGGAGACCGCGAGAACGACAATGATGGCGACGCCGTGTTCGGCAAGCAGATCAAGCTTCTGCACCACGCCGACGCCGGCCGGGACGAACAGCAGCGACAGGTTTGCAAGCAAGACCCGGCTGGCATTTTCCACGCCGCCGCCCGACAAGGGCCCCGTTGCGAGCAACGCGAAGCGGTCGCGCGCCAGCAGCAACAGCAAAAGGAATAGTAGCCCAAGCACCGGACCGGGCATCGGCAGGCCCAGGCCTCGGACGATGACTTCGCCGATCAATTGACAAAGCAGGATGAGGCTGAGGCTTGCGATCATTGGCAATCCACGCGCGGGACGAATAGCCCTATCAGGCGATCCCGGCGCAATGCCAGCTGGCCGAATGTTCGAGATCCGGCCAGCCTGACTTGACGGAAGCGATCAGCCCTTCAGCTTCTTGTTGCATTCGCTGTAGTAGCCGCCGCCCTTTTCGATCCACTTCATGCCGCCATTGCCGCCTGTCGCCTTGTTGGCATTGTACTGGTCGACGCAGGTATGCATGCGCCCCTTGCCGGCGCTCTCCTTGGCATATTTCGGATCGACCGCGGACGGGAACACGGCGGGCCCGGAAGGCGCGGCCGGCGCCGCAGCGGGGGCTGCTTCCTTCTTCGCCTCTTTCGGCGCGGCAGGTGCGGGCGCTGCGGCCGGGGCCGCGGCGGGCGCCGCAGCGGGCGTCGCATCCGCCCCGCATTGGGCCTTGCGGAAATCATTCCACTTCTGGCCACCGAGCGTGCCGGCGGATTTGGCGGCCTGGTATTTCGCGCTGCATTCCTGCGTGGTCAGGGCCTGCGCCGGCGCGGTCGCAACCAGCGCCGCAAAACCCGATACCGCAACTGCGCACAATAATTTTGCTTGAATCGACATCCTTGGTCTCCCTCAGGGACATATGTGGGGGTGCCATCCTAGCGCAGGGAGCGCGCATGACAACGGAGCCTCACAATGGGGCCGGCGAAAATATCGTGGCCCTGTCAGCAGGTGGAATAGCTTTATTCATCGGCGGTTCATCATCGCCAGCCGACGTTGCGCCTCCTTTCAATCCCTTGAGGTGCATCCATGATGACGATCGCTTCCCGCACGGCCGCAGCGGCCGCCTTTGCATCCCTGTTGTTCTTGAGCTCGGCCTACGCGCAGACCACGGCACCTGCCGCGGCCCCCGCGGCGACAAAGGCGGAGAAGCCGCGCAGCGCGGCCTCGCTGGAATGCTCGAAGGAAGCCGACGCCAAGGGGCTGCACGGCAAGGAGCGCAAGAAATTCCGCTCCGAGTGCAAGAAGGGCGCCGCCGCGAAGTGATGGCTCTTCCCTGACCCTCCCCCGGCCAGGGGGAGGGTCGAGACGGTCGAAAATCGCGCGCATTGCTGCATCGCATTAGCGCAATTGTCCGGCGTCGGCGGATTTGCCATAAGGCGCCGTGATTCAATTTCCGATATCGACGGCGTTTGCGCTTCCGAGCCGCGCCAAAATCCTCAGCGCGCTTGAAGCGCTGGTGATCGGCGCCGCCGGCGGTTTGCTGTTTCTTTGGGCAAACCTTCCGGGTGGGCTGATTTCGGGCGCCATGGTCGCGGTCGGGATCGCAGCGCTAGCCGGACGCCCGCTCGCCGTGCCGCCGATCATGACGCAGACCGTGCTGGTGCTGCTCGGGATTTCGCTGGGCTCGCTGGCGTCGCGGCAACTGATCCAGCATATCGGCGCCTATCCCTTGACCATCGGCCTCTTGGCGCTCGCGACATTCTGCTCGACCTTCGGCTCCAGCCTCTATCTACAGCGCTTTCACGCCTGGGACCGCACATCGGCGTTCCTCGCGGCCAGCCCGGGCGCGCTGTCGCAAATCGCGATCCTGGCAGCCGAACGCGGCGCCGATGTGCCGGCGATCGCGGTGGTGCAGACCATGCGCGTGATCATCCTGACCGCCGCGTTGCCGCTGATACTGACGCTCACCGGGCTCGTCCCGTCATCGCCGCCGGCGGTCGTGGCGGCCACCGCCTCGCCGCTCGAACTGGCCGCGCTGATAACAGCCGCCGTCGCGGTGTCGCTGTTGCTGCGGCTGATGAAATTTCCCGCAAGCTGGATGTTCGGCGCGATGATTGCCTCGAGCGTGCTGCACGGCATGGGGCTCGTCGACGGAGGCTTGCCGAATTGGGTGCGCGGCGTGGCGCTGGTCGGGATCGGCGCCTTGATCGGCACGCGCTTCGGGAGGATGAAGGTCAAGACCCTGCTCGGCCATGTCAATGCCGGGCTCGGCTCGTTCGTCATCGCTATACTCATTTCCGCGATCTTCGTCGCCATCATCGTGCTGACCACCCATGTGCGGATCGCCGACATCATCGTGGCGTTCGCGCCGGGCGCGATGGACGCCATGCTGGCGCTGGCGCTGACGTTGCACATCGATCCGATCTTCGTCGGCGCGCACCATCTGTCGCGCTTCGTGTTCGTCACGATCGCAACCCCCGGCATCGTCCATCTGTTCGGGCGGCCGCAGGACGATGTCGACGATTAAACCCGCTTGATCGTCCTGGCGATGCCCCACGCCGCGATCGCGGCCATCAGCAGCGAGATCAGCACGTTGTAGCCGGCGAGCGACAGGCCGAGGAAGCGCCACTGCACTTCGTCGCAGCGCACGACTTTCACGGTATCGAGGCGCTCCAGAAGATTGCCGGCGCTGCCGAAATTTCCGATCTGGCCGGTGCAATCGGTCGGGCCCTTCCAAAGCCCCCATTCGACGCCCGCGTGATAGGCGCCGAGCCAGGCATTGGCCAGCACCGCCAGCACGAGGAAAGCAAGCCCCGCCAGCAGAAGCGGCCGCGGCGCGCCCTTGGCCGCTACCAGCGCCACCAGCGCCGCGAACGGCACCGCGAAATAATAAGCGTAGCGCTGCTCGAGGCACAGCGGACAGGGCAGGATTTCCAGCACCAGCTGGAAGAACCAGGCGCCCGCCAGGGTCGCGGCCGCGATCGCCGTGATCGCGAGCGAGGCGGTCAGCGCCGGATTGGCGGCGTTGCGCACGTAAGGCGGATTTGCGGTGGCGTGCAGCGTCACGGTGGTTTTTCCTGTGTTGAGAAGCGTCCTATCCCGCGCCATTAACGCTGTCGAGGTGACGGACAATCACATACGCGCGGGTTGACCGCCAGTTCCCGCCCGCTATATTCCGCCGGCTTCGCGCGACCCCCTTCGAGGTGGCCGTCCGAAGGCCCCTGTGGCGGAACTGGTAGACGCGCTCGACTCAAAATCGAGTTCCGCAAGGAGTGCTGGTTCGATTCCGGCCAGGGGCACCATCCTACCGTCCGCCCTCATTCGCCAACGTTCACTTTCCTCAATAACGACAGGCACAAGTCGCATTTTTGGCTTCGCGGCCGTTCGCCCAAATCTCATGGTATCCCGTGACTTTCATGGTATCTTCCATGGTAGATCATTGGGGTCATGGTATCGCGACTTTTGGGTGGAATCGAACCGATGCCGGTCAAGAACGACACCTATTTTCGGCACCTGAAAGCTGGCGAAAAAGACTACAAGCGATCCGACAGCGGCGGCCTCTTCATGCTCGTCACCAAGACCGGATCAAAGCTCTGGCGCTACGCGTACAACTTTGACTCCAAGCAGAAGCTGCTCGCGCTGGGCCAGTATCCTGTCACTTCTCTCGCGGACGCGCGCATCAAGCGCGACGATGCCAAGAAGCTGCTTGGCGAAGGGATCGACCCCTCCGTCAGCCGCAAGGAAGAGCGCCGTAGTGCGCGGATGGCGCGGGCCAACACCTTTGAAGCCGTGGCCAAAGAACTCATGGACAAGTCCGAGGCAGAGGGCGATGCCCCGAAAACGCTGAAGAAGAAACAGTGGCTGCTTGATTTCGCGAACAAGGAATTCGGGAAGCGGCCGATCGCGGAAATCAAGGCGCCGGAAATTCTTGATGCGTTGCGGAAGATCGAGAAGCGCGGGCGGCACGAAACAGCCACTCGCGCGCGTGGTACTATTGGTGCCGTATTCCGTTTCGCCATTGCAACGGGTCGCGCTGAACGGGATCCAACCGCAGACTTGCGCGGCGCGCTGATCACCCCAACGGTGACTCACCGGGCGACGATTGTCGAACCCAAAGCTGTCGGTGCGCTGCTGCGGGCAATTGATGGCTTTGAGGGGCACGCCGTAACGAGATACGCCCTAAAGCTGGCACCGTTGGTTTTTGTGCGACCTGGCGAGCTTCGCCAGGCCGAATGGGCCGAGTTTCAGACATTAGAGCTTTCGCGGTAGGGACGCGAGTTACCTCGCGCCCACCGGGTCGCCGGAGGCGGTCGCCCGCCTCCGGCTCCCACAGAACGTGGCGTGCGGATTTCCCGCACCACGCTCTTCGGCAGTTGGTTCACAGCTTTCACTGCTATCTGTTCAAGTTTC
>Ga0070717_10001025_pt1 | contig 18726 bp, 22 predicted proteins | sample LARL113metaG_FD_71366 | JGI IMG/M metagenome (GOLD analysis project Ga0070717, IMG submission 71366) | Corn, switchgrass and miscanthus rhizosphere microbial communities from Kellogg Biological Station, Michigan, USA - LAR L11-3 metaG | ecosystem: Host-associated > Plants > Roots > Rhizosphere ... | reverse complement strand
GACGCGCGCAAACGGCCAGCCGGCTTTCGGCGTATACCTCCGCGCCCCTACCGGCATCAGCCACGGGGTCGGCCTCTACGTCCTGACCCTCTCCGGCAGCCGGATCAGCGCCATGACCCGCTTCGAGAACAGCGTGCTCCCATCGTTCGGGCTGCCGCGATCGCTGCCTGGTCGATAGGAAGCATCTGTTAGCGGGCTGCATCGCCACGTGAACACGGCACGACGAAAGAGGTTTCGCGACTACACCTTAATTCGGTTAATCACGCAATGACTACTTCGAAACTGGCGGGGGCGCGACGGGAACGATCCGTCCGTCGACATGGCCAAGGATGCCGACCAGCGGTTTTGAAGTTCGCGGGTCCATCGTTCGCCAACGTTCGCCACGGCTCGCCAGCGTTCTTTTTGAAGGTGACCGCCAAGATCAACAGTTCGCCGACGTTCGCCGACGTTCGCCGACGTTCGCCAGAGTTCGCCGGCGTTGCTGTCAACGTTGCTGTCAAATTGCCCGCTCTATCCGTTCATGTGGCGAACGTCGCCAAGCGGTTCCCCAACCTCCTAACTTGGCGATCATTAGCAAATGGACATCTGCTTCGATAGCCGTCTTGTCAGGTTGGAACTGGTCAAGACAGGGTGGCAACTCTCTGATCTCGCGACACAGGCGGGATTGTCCGAGCCAACTGCCAGGGCCGTCGTGTGAGGTCACGGCGTCTCTATGGTCACCGCGCTCAAGGTGGTCCGAGCACTGGAACGGAATCCGCCCAACGAGCGGCTGATGGCTCTCCTCAGCTGGCACGATGCGCACCCACGACCGACCGTCCCGAGCCAGTTGGTTACGGCGAGCGACCGCTAGACCATCTGATAGGCCATCAGTTGAGCAAGAAACACTTAGGAGCCGCGTGAAGTCGTCTCTTTGCGTTTGCCTCGTTGTGTCGCAGCGGGTGTGTGGTGGCTGGCCACCCAGGAGGCCAGGTCAGCTGCGGGGATAACCACTAAAGTTCCCGGATCTTGAGGATTAATCGCAAAGTAAACCTGCCGACCGCTCCCAAGACCGACCTGCTCGCGAAGCTCCTTCGGAATGGCGACTTGGCCCTTTCGGCTCAGGTTAACGGGTCCGTGAGGAAGCATATAAGTAGGAATTGTATGACTAGTTAGTATATACTTACCTGGTGGCTTTGCTTCTCCCCGTAGCCACCGAGTTGCCTAACCCGTCTCCCGTTATCTTTGGATCTCGAAGGCTGTGGGCGACGGCGGTGTTCGACGCCTACTGGAACTTTGCGGTAGAGCGGCAGCGAGTCTTCTTCCGTCGCCTCCTTGGCGACACGCCTCCCTGGACGGACGATTCGGTTCTGCGCGTCCACCGTTTCACGAACGCGTATCGCGCGTCCGATCGGGTCAGCCAGTTCCTGATCACCCGTGTGATTCCCAAAAGCTATTCGACTCCTAGAGACGCCTTCTTTCGCGTGTTGCTCTTCAAGATCTTTAATCGCATCGACACGTGGCGCCGACTGGAGTCCGCTCTTGGCGAGCTGCACGTTGCGTCCTTTGAGGTGGACCGCTATAACGGGGTGCTGGACCAGTCCATCAGGAGGGGCGACCGAGTCTACTCGGCAGCGTACATAATGCCCGTGCCAAAGTTCGGAGCATCACGAAAACACACAAATCATCTGCTGCTGCTCAAGCTGATGCTGGAGCAGGAACTGCCGGAAAGGATCACAGCGGCATCGACAATGGAAGCAGCTTACGAGCTGCTGCTGGGCTATCCTTCGATTGGCCCATTTCTCGCATATCAATTCATCATCGATCTCAACTACAGTGGGATCACGTCGTTCGAAGAGATGGAATTCGTCGTTCCTGGACCAGGAGCGGTTGACGGTATTCGCAAATGCTTCTCGGACACCGGAGGTCTTTCTGACGCAGATGTAATTCGAGCCATGGCCGACATTGCTGGAACACAATTTCAAGAGAGAGGCCTTACATTCCCGGACTTATGGGGCCGTCCTATGCAACTGATTGATTTTCAGAATTTGTTTTGTGAGATTGACAAGTACGCCCGTGTTACACAACCAATGATTGCCGGACGCTCAGGAAGGCAAAGAATCAAGCGGAAGTATCGACAACCGAATCCCGAACCGCTTGTTCCTGGCTACCCATCAAAATGGAAGCTTCCAAGGGCGGGGGTGGCGCTTGACGGTCGGAACGTACCCTACCCCGCCGCTAACAGCGGAGCTACTGAAAAGTACGGCCCCTAGCCACCTCGAGGCCGCTCACCGAACGAGCAGGCCTCTCTCATCAAGCTTCCGCAATATGAAATCGGTCGTGGCAGTTTCCGAAAGCCGCGGTACTTCTACACACACGTCACGAGACCGGTCGGCCAGAACCCGGTAGCCGTCCGCGACGCTAGACAGGTTGTGGGAGTCCTCTTGGAAGGGGGTCGAAAACAGAAACACCAAGTCAGCCGGGAAACCACTCCAGACCATCTCGATGGTCCCGAAGAACGCCGATTCGCTCACCTCGCGCCTGATGCCGCCAAACCATCCGTATGCGGCAGTTGACCACCACCATCGATCGACTACAACCCCCCTTTCCATACGAGCGGCTTTTAGAGCCGGCAGATTCTCCGCGTGGCAGGCTAGATGCAATAACTGCCGCGCCAAGTTCGACTTGATCTCCTGCCGCTCGGTCACCTCATACAACAGCTGGGTGAGCTGGCTGACGCCCGATGGCATGTGAGTGATAAGCGGCCCCCCACCTTCCCACGGCACCTTCATCAAGGCATCGCGCTGAGTCGTCTTACCCACCTTATCCAGCCCCTCCAAGATCACGGCGGCTCCGGCCCTAAACCTCATGGTTCGCTCCTCGTCATAAATCCTGGCGCCAATTGATTGATTTCCTGACATTTGTCTGATATTCTGACATCGGTGGCCACTCAGGTTAGGAATTCTAGCGAAAGTACGGCTCCCAGCGACTTTGCTGAGAGGGTGATTCAGGTCGTCGCTGCCATCCGCGCCCTACCTGTAGATCAGCTCCGGTCCGAGGTCGACGCGATCGGGAGAAGCGCCTTCCGACTAAGTTCCCAAGAAATTGTCGCAGTTTTGGTCGTCCTCCAACCGCAGACGGGCATTGATCCCACCGACCGCGATGTACTCAAGGACTGCGAGGCCCAAACGGTGGAGCAGTTCCTCGACCTTATTAACACGCGCCGGGCAGGTCCAGCATGACTGCATTGGTCGGTGGAATCAGTGTCTCCCGCGCCTGGCTAGCGGCGGTTCAGGTTTTGCTCGAAGTCCCCAATGGCCAATGCAGCAATCTAGCCGTGTCCATCGATTCCCCCACAACCGAGGACGCTGCCATCCGAAGAGAACTTGATGATTTCATAACCGCGGTTCGACGCGACCCACGTCGCCGGATACGAAGCGTAGATACGGTGGCAGCCACGATCTTCCCGTCGGCTTTTTACCGGCCTGCTGCGAAAGATCCAGAAAGCCACCTGTATGAATGGGAAGCGAAGATCCGCCCCGCCGTGCGAAGGGACCCGGCGAACACCCGCGGCACGTACTTTGAGCGCCTGGTCGCCTATCCTGGGCCCGACGGCAAACCGTACAACCAACTTCACCACGTCCTGGAGAAGCTGCGCTGGGCACGCGCGCATGGGTGGCGTAACGGCAACTTTTACGAGTTAGCACTTTTCCACCCGGAACGAGATCCACAGCCGGAAGGATTCCCATGCTTGAGCCATGTCAGCATCACACTGGCTGACGGTCGGCTCGACGCGGCCGCCCTTTACCGCAACCAGACTTTTGTGTCTCGGGCATACGGAAATTTCGTCGGTCTTGGTTCACTTCTGAATTTCCTTGCCGCGGAGTCCGGATTTGCGGTCGGAGAGCTGCTGTGCGTTGCATCACATGCCGACCTCGAATCCGACAAATACACAAAGAAAGCGGTCCAATCCCTAGTTTTGGCATGCGAATCGGCCCTCAAGGAGACACGATGAATTACCTAGCCTCCGACTTGTCAGCCTCCCTCCGTTGCGGCACGGACCTGGTCGACATTGCCCACTTCGAGCGAGCCCTTGACGCCACCAACGGTCGTATGCGCTCAGTCTGCTTCACTAACCGCGAGCTCCGAGACAGTTCCGGGCGCTCCGAACGGCTGGCCGCGCGTTGGGCAGTCAAGGAGTCGGTTAGCAAGGTTCTGGGAATTGGTCTATTGCGTGGAATAGGGTTCCACGACATCGAGGTGACCACAACCGACGAAGGGACGCCTAGCATCACCCTGCACGGCCCGGCCGAGCGCCAGGCGGTCAAACTTGGCCTTACGGAATGGGCCGTGAGCGCAACCCACGAATATGGCGTCGCAATGGCGTTCGTCGTCGCATCCAGGCACCCTTTGCCCCATCTCGATTCGCCCGATTAGGAGGACACGAAAATGTCGGAAACAGCCGAAAGCAACCGCGACCGGCAAGCCGAAGACACTCAGGCTCTGGCGCGCCGGCTAAGAGAGGCAAGGGAATATCTTGGCCTGTCGCAGGAATCGGTGGCCGAGCGCCTCAATATTCCTCGAGCCTCGATCTCAGCAATTGAGGCCGCCAAACGAAAGGTCAGCAGCATCGAACTGCGAGATCTTGCTCGCCTATACCGCACTTCTGTGGAGCAGCTTTTGGGCGAGAAGCCCGAACAGAACGCCGTGGTTGGAGCTTTGTACCGAACGGCGCGAGCTCTCCGTCAAGAAGACCAGCAGCAGGTTCTCCGTTTTGCTGAGTTTCTGAGAAATGCCGGGGCTGCACCTGAACCTCCCAATGAAGGCGGCTGATGGCTGACAACCTGACTATGTTGCGGCGCCAGGCTCAGGTCAGAGCCCTCCAAACGCGCAGCATTCTCGGTATTTCGATGGCGGATCCCGTAGACGTCTATTCCGCAATCCAGAAACAGCGCCTATGGCTGCTCTTCGAACCGCTGGATGGTCTTTTTGGCATGTACCAAAGACAATCCGCAGCGGCCGGAGTCGTTTTGAACGTGAAGGTACATCCTGCTCTTCAACGCTACACAGCGGCGCACGAGCTAGGCCATCACATCATGGGCCACGAACTCGGACTTGACCCGCAGGAAAACATAACGAGCTGGTCGCATCTCGGCAGACAGGAGCTGGAAGCCCAGATGTTCGCCGCCGAGTTTCTGATGCCACTCGCAGCGGTCAATAATGCAGCCGCCGCACTTGGGATTCAGACCGGCACCGCCGACGAAATGGCTGTTTATCAGCTGTCCCTTCGTCTCCGGACCAGCTACACCGCGATGGTCAATCAGCTCCAAACATTCAGATGGTTCGGTAGGGCCGAGGCCAACCAGCTTCGGAAAATTCAGCCGAAAACGTTGAAGGAGAGGCTCCGCGGCGGCCCTAGCGACGACGCCCGACCCGACGTCTGGCTCGTAACGAACCGGAAGTCCCAATCTTCTATCGCCCCTTTAGTAGGCGACGAGGTCATCTTCGACTTCGAAGAAACACCGTCTACTGGCTACCGCTGGGAACCGCAGTTCCCAGCCAGTCTGACCGTTGAAGCTGATCATTTCGTACCGCCGCCAAAGGTTAACGGCCAGCCACGGATCGGCGGCGCTGGTCGACGGCAACTTCAGGTCGCCATAACTGAGCCCAAGGCCGCGACTGCGGTCTTTCTCCTTCGTCGTAAATGGGAAGCAAACAACCCTGCCGACAAGATCGAGGTTGCACTTCAAGCAGGCGAACGCCCGCAGGCAGGAGTCGCTCCCGCCCAACAGCTGGCTCTTCTCGCTGGCTGATGTCTGGTCGCCCCCCGAGCGTCGACCTACGGGAGTTGTTCGGCCCCATCCGTGATCAGGGCACGAGGCCCACTTGCCTCGCCTTTGCGAGCTCGGCAGCCCATGAAAACGCTCGGGCTCGGGTGGCGCCACTTTCGCCTGAGGCCCTTTTTCACTCTTGCGTCGATCGCGATCCCCCTGCCGAAACCGAGGGAACAACGACCGATGTCATTGCGGCCGCACTTCAGGAAGACGGTCAATGCGACGAAGCTGACTGGCCGTACGGTGCGCCCGCTCCGATAGGAGCGCCCACCTTCTATCGGGCTCAGCCTGGTCCCCCGCGTGCCGTCCATATCAACGAATTCGTGAAGGCTGCTCTCGTTCAAGGCCAGCCCGTCATCCTGGCACTTACTCTCACGGGTGCATGGGAGAACGCTGGCCCCGACGGAGTCATCCCGAGTCCCACCCCGGCTGATGAAGATCTTGGCGGCCACGCCGTGCTCGCCGTCGGCTACGACCTCGCCCGTAACGTCACGCTGGCCCGCAACTCCTGGAGCACCGATTGGGGCGACCGCGGCTATGCTTGGCTCCCCGACGACTACCTCGATGCTTACGTCTTCGACACGTTGACGCTACTGCCCAGTCCGTAACTGTAGAAACTGAGCGATCTCGCCATTGCCGGCTGAAATTCATTTCCCATTTCGGGCGGAAACCAGGGCAGTTAGTGCTCAGCCTTAAGGCACGTCACGCTGCTTGATCAATGTCCTCGTGACCTTCCATGCAGGGCATTGGGATGAACAGCAGCCGCGTAATTTCAGCGAATTCTGCCACTGGCACTAGTTTCCTCCAGGCCTCAAGTAGAGAACCGAGCGCGAGTCAAGATCTGCCTCGACAACGCCGCCCTTGTTGGCCCGAAGCTCTCTCCAGATAGCGTACCCCTGCAGAATGGCGCGGCGCCAAGCGTTGGGGGGTTGATCCTGAACTTCCAAATGAACCACCATGCGATGGATCGTTTTCAAGAGATCCCAATCAACGCGGTCTGAACCTTGGAAATAATTCCGGTTCTCAGCCTCGCTGAAAATGAAAGCCGTGAGCCCCTCCTCATGCGCAATTGCACGAGCCCCGTCCTCCACTCGGTCGACCTTCGGATTAGTCTTCCGCTTTCGACGTAGCAGAGCCCTCGTCACCGGCGACCAGCCGAGCACCGCAGCGTGAGCCAAATGAAACGCGTCATGAAACCGATAGTGATCGTCCTCATACGCATTGTCATCCAGCGGATCCCCGTATGCCTTATCGCCGCTGTACATCTTTGCCCGAGGCAGTCCATCGGCCCCCGTCACCTCGGTGAAGGTCACGGTGAACCGCCGAGGCAGACGCTGCTCCTCCGGGTAGCCCGCGTCATACTGCTTCGGCGGCCCCAGCTCGTCGCTCCATATCGACGCAGTTTTCCGTAGGTTCGCTCTCGCAATTTCGTCTAGCGAGAGCCCAAACGTCCGAGCGAGTGTGGCCGCATACCACAAAAGATCGCCAAGGTCCTCGCTGACCTCCTGCTCAAAGGCACTGTATTGACCATCTCTGAGTCGCTTCTTGTATTCGCTTACCAGCGATCCCGTCTCCCCTGCAAGACCTAGCAGAGGGAAACCTGGATCGCCTGGATCGGGCCGGACATCCGTGCGCCCTGTCGCTTCCTGATATTCGTTCAAATCCATACGTGACCTCCTATCGACGGATCCGGCCTGGAGGGCCTGCACCCCCCCAGGTCGTGCCGGCGCCCGAGCTGGTCAACGATGCCGACCGACGCGAGGAGCTCATCTGCCCTCGGCTGGCACGGCCTGTTGACTGAAGCGAGCGACATCGGGTGTTATTGTCTGTCCGGCGTAGGTTGCGAAAAGGCCGCCACTTCGTAGGTAGCGAAGCGCCTCAGTCATACCGCCGCGAACCTGCTCGAGAGCCTTTTGGATATCTCCAAGATCCGAGCGCCGAAGCAGAGTCTCAAGCTGCACCACTAGGAAACTCAGTGTCTCGGCCGTCTGCGGCAGGCGCCGGTCTACCAATTGCGAGAGCCAATACGCAGCCCTCAACGGGGACGCGCCCGTCCGCTGCTCTCGTAACAGCTGCTCTGCGCGCAGAACCGGACCGTCCGGCTGATCCGGGAACCACTGTGCGAGGTTCTCAAGCCAGTCGTGGAGGAGGTCATAACGACCCGCCCGAAGAAGGATGATCCCTGCGATGGTTGCGGCGAGTGGAGACTCGAGCTTGAGTTTCAAGGCTTGTTCCAGCACCACCATGTCGATCGAGTCGGCAGCCTCGAGCGCGGTCGCGGAACGATACTTCTCCCAGAGCTCATAGGCCTTTGCCAGCAATCCTTGGTTGTCTCTGGCGAGGCCCACTTCCACAGAACCTAGCGGCCGACCGAGGGTAGTCGCCGGATTTAGATTGATTTTTACAAGGTACAGCGGGGAAGCAAAATTGTCACCGGGAAGGATGGATCCGAACCGCATTCCGGTTGAGTCGGACAGCTCCAACCAACATGCTCCCGAGTTATGAACGCTCAATACGATGTTTTGCATCGAGGCGTCGCTACTGTGCTCGACATAGTGGACTTCGAACGCGTTCGCCGGCGGGACCCAGTCGTTCAGCGCGTAGCTGAATACGCGTGCGCCAGGCACGTTCGGAATACCGCCAACCCAAACGCGGGTCATCTCTTCGCTACCGAAGATCTCGTGTCCGCTGCTGAACGCCGCGTTGTAGTCGGCAGTGAGAGCCGGATTCCATGGAGGGCTTAGGACACGCCGATGCTGGTACACATTGTCGTGTATCGCGGCTGCCACCTGCTTCGGGATCCGCGTGATCTCCATAACGCCGGCTGGAAGAAGCGTCGGCCTGTCTGGACCGGCACGGGGAGTGGGTGGGCTGACACCTGCTCCGCCCCGCGGGATCTCGGTGATCGAGATGGCTGTTGCGTTTTCGCCAAGAAAACGGACTGGCTGACGCGGCGCGGGCTCGCCTGGCGGTGCAAGTGATTGCAGTAACTCGGGCACCCGGGAACGCAAGTACGTCTCTAATGGGGGCGATAGGAGGCGGCAAGGATCCGCGCTGCAGTCAAACTGGATCCCGCCCTGACCGCAAAGTGCCTCGAGGAGCGCTCGACCGAATACTGACTTGCCGTCGTTACCGGCTGGTTGTCCAGGTTGCCATGCGTTCGTCCCAGGTCCAGTCGCCGTTGCCTTGATGGCGCACCGGTTCGCGTACCATTGCCCGACCGTGACGTTGAGGATCTGAGCACCCTCAAGCTGATTCATCAACTTGAGTTCCGTCGTGTCGTTTCGGCACGCGTCGTAGAGGAGCACCTGCTCACCGATCGGAAGAGTGCCTAATGCCAGCCATAGGTTGAGGGTGCTAATCGCATCATTAGCACTTCCGTTAGGTGGCTTGAGATAGTCATTGGGACAAAGCAGTTGTTTGTCGAGCACGACCTCAATTCCGTGTCCACTAAAGAAGAAGATGGCGCGGCTTGCCTCGGCGTTAGCGGGGGAGTACTGCGCGAGCAGTTGCATCGACTGCACCCATGAGCGCAGTACCTGGCTGCAGTTCTCGAAGGTCGGCGCGATCGTGTGCTGATCGATTTGGGGCGCGATTGACTTTTCCTCTGGTGTCGGGGCGAGGAGCAACCAGCACTGTGCGATGGGCGCGCGCGCACAACTATAGGTGTCGGCAAGCCATTGGAAGAAGCGATGGGCAGTCAGGGCAGACACTGCCAGTTGTCCAAGCCCGTAAGTATTGGTTGCCGCCGGACCCTTTCCGCCCGCGAGGTGGTCGTACGCACTTACGCCAACGACGACTGCGAATGTCCCCGGCGTTCCGCGCGACCGCGTCGGGTTGATCCACAGGCCGGGCGTCCCGGCATCAGGGACAAGACTCATGGCACGCCAGGCGGAACGTTCGTAGGAGCTGCCACGCTGGGCTGGCCGGCCCCAGGCTGACTTGCGGCCGCCCCAGTCTGGCCCGGCTGAGGAGCTTGCGTCGTCCCCATCGGTCGAATTGTGGCCGCAACGTCGCCCGGCCGCTCCTCGTCAGCGGCGACTGCCTTGCGCCGTCCATCAAGGAACCAATCCACGCTGAAATTCGGAGATGTCGCAACCAGGATGAGGAGGACGACGAAGTAGGCAAAGAAGCCGAGAGCCAGCCCAACCCCGTAGGCTCCAAATAGATCGCTCTTCGCTGGAAATAGCGCGAGGACCGCGCCTCCGCCGAGAACACCGACCAAGGTCACGAGATCACTTAGTTGGACGTCTCCCTTTCGATAGCGATTCAGGTAGTACACATACCAGCCGATCACCAACCCGAAACACACCGCGCCAGCGAGTTGAATGACCGACACCGTTTGCGATTCAGTCACCTGCAACCTCCTCAAGGCTCCTGGCGCTTGCACGCCGCATTTGACGACGCCACTCGACGTGCAAACCCAGGCTCACCGTCCCGCCGACGGCGAACCAAACGAGGAGCGCTGGCGAGCCGAAAAGCAATATCTCAACCCCAATTGCGATAGTGGCGCCAGCACCGGCGAGAACAGTCCGGACCGGTTGCCGACCAGCATCGACTCGCGACAGGAGCGCGCCCCACACGAACCCAATGCCAAAGTCCCCGCAGACAAGAATCAAACTAGGCCTGAGGAATTGCATCAGTTATTTCGGGCCACCGGAATACACTCGGCGCGACCCATGCGCAGGCTTCGTCGCAGGCTACCGCCTTTAGGCTTGCCGCTATCGACGAGCAGCTGAGAGCGCATTGAAGAGGGAGTGCTAACTAGCGTTTGCCCGCCCAGGTTGAGCCCCCAAATCGGAACCGGATACGGCTTGTCTTAAGACGATAGCAACCTAACGCCTTTTGTCAAGAGGCACCGTGGTGAGGGAGCCGACTCGAGATGATCAGGGCGCTGGGCCTGCAACCGGATTGCACTTATCAAGTCTCGGGAGCCTCCGGCGGGCTGACAGCAGCCGCGTCGCGGGCGCCAGCTGCAGACGCCTCTTGCTGCGCGACTCCCATATCAAGGCTCGCGAGCGGCGCCTCGAGAGCAGCGCTTTTAGTGATCCATCGCTGAGCAAGGGCGGGCGGCTGGGGATTCTGCCGAGCGTGCGGGTCGCCTAGCAGATCGCGACCCCTGATGGGCACGCGTACGCGGCGACGGTTCCCTCGGCGCTTCATCGTGAGCAGGCCACGCCGAAGAAGACATAAAGCGAGACCCTGAGTGACCGTCACCAGCTGCCCGAACCCATACACATTCCGTGCGGAGACTCAATGTCCCAGTCGTTGGTTCATCTCGCGACTCGCTTCCCAAGCGACCACGGCCTTGTGCGCTTCGGCCCAAGTCCCATCCGCCACCGAGGTGTGGGCTGGGCATTGCCAACAGGGTCCGATGCCGACCTGTTTCTCGATCGGCGGGCAGGCGAGCTCGTGCATGACGTGACCTCGTGCGTGGTCCGAGATGTCAGCCTGGATAACGTACCAGCGGCGCCGGGCCGATTCTGCCTGATCCAGCCGCCCAAACGCTGCGATCGAACGTGGAACCTCAGGTTGACCATCAAGGACTCCCAGTACAAACAGCCGGTCATGGTGGCGTACTGCGTCTCGGCGTTTGGATTCGGGTATCGCCCGCCAAGCGGCGACAACATCCTCCCAGCTTCCTGGCCCTCCTAGGCGCTCCGCCGGATAGGCTGTCATCTCGAAGTCAGGATCGAACTCTTGGAGCCGATCGTTCGGCGCACCCAGTATGAGCTCGAAACTCCAGCTGCGTCGATCCTCGCGGAGCTGCTCAAGATCCTCTCCATGAAAGAAGACAAGGTGTTTGCCATCGGGCGAGCGACCGAGCGCGAATAGTTCCCGCTCGAGCGGGATTGGATATCGACGACCACCCGGCGTGTCGCGACCCCAGAGCTTGTTGATGGTTTCCGCGAGGTCACTGATGGATAAGGACGCGTCATTGGGCATCCCGAACGAATGCGCCGGCGGATGGGCCGCATGGTCACGCAGATTCGCGATGGCCTCCTCAAAGACCAACCGCGGGTTCTGGCCCGTTAGGATGCCTGCCCGCTGGGCCCAGGCGAAGCGCTCACGCAGCGAGGTGTACCACCTCGGCATTGCCCTCCCAGTCAGAGGATCGACCACGCACCAGCCCTTTCGGTGTGAGTATTTCCCGTGCCTCCTGTGGAGAAGCGAAATCAGTTCACCGAGGCTGCCGACGGTGACGCTAACGGACTCCGGCTGCTTGCCTCCCTTTCGTAGCTCAACCTTCCCGCCGCAGTATTCGACAAACCGCTCACCCAAGGCCAGGTCGTAGCAGAGCTCGGCCTGCTGACCGGCGACCGTGAAGAACTCGTATTGGAAGAATCCGTACACGAACAGAGCCCGAATCCTTCTGAAGCTGCGCCGGACGCTCTGGGGAACTCCCTCTGCTAGGTCGAAGCCCACGAGCCTTTGGGCTCGCTCGAACGCACGGGCCGGATCGGCGCCGAGAAGCCTGAGGCTCGTCTGATCTGGCACGATCGCATCGGCAATCGAGGAGAACAAGGGCGCACCTTGACTATCCATCGCCAAAAGGCTACCTTCGTGGGCCGCAGCACGCGGTTCGAGCGGCTGACTTCGGCGCAACCGCGATCCTAAGAAAACGAGCGTAGGATGCCCACTGAGAAGAAGACCTGCGGGTGCGCATGGCCATCCACGCCGAGGAAGATGGGGGTGTGAGGTATCGGTGTATCCGTACTAGTCTCGCGCCGTTGCGCCGTTGCCATTTCGTTGCCGCAGCGACTGGATCACCGGTAATTGGGATCCGGGTGGAAGTTGACGGGGAAATGACCACAAGGCCGTAGGGTCAATTCGAGGATGAGTTTGGAATTGCATTCCCAGTGCCGGCCCTGGCTATCGGCATACGTTGCGGCGGTGTCGCTCCATCCGAGCGCCAAAAGAGCGAGAAGGATAATGCCCACCACCGACAACGAAACCGTCAAGAGCTTTCTCAACGGTAGGCACCCACCGTATAAGGCTACATCGCTTCCGTGAGGTCGCTACCACTTGAATCGCCACGATCTGGTAATCGTAAGCTGAAAATCACGGACTTGGGTTAAGCGCATCGATTCGGTTCAATTCCGAAACTGCGGGGGTGCTGGGCGGGGTGGCTGACGCTGATCGTGAAGAATTCGTCGCTGCCGTTTTGGCGAACCCATCGTCCAAGAAACTCGTCGTTGGGGGGCCGGGCACAGGCAAGACTCATCTCTTCAAAGAATTCCTTAAAGGTCGATCAGGAAGAAACCTTGTTCTGACCTTCATCAATAACTTGGTTGGCGACCTCGAGAAGGCCCTTGGAGCCCACGCCAAAGTCCAGACTTTTCACAGCTACTGCAAAGGGCTCCTTCATAAGCTTCCAGTTGGCGGCATCACGTCTAGGTTTGACTACTATCCCCCGATTATCCAGCTCATTTCGGAAGATATCGCGATAATCCGGGGCGGCCTAGACCCACACCAGGTGCGGCGGGAAATTGAGAACGACCTTCGCGCGCTCGCGGAGTCGGCGACCCTCCAGGAATTTCTTCAGCTTGCAAACTACTACGACGCCGCGGGTCATGACGACAGCGTGTACAGGGTCGTCCGATATCTGCGCAGCAGAGCGGACTTTGACTTTGAGCTTGACCAACTTGTCGTCGATGAAGTTCAGGACTTCAATGCTCTAGAGATGGCTTTAATCGAACTTATCGCGAAGCGAGTGCCGACGCTTGCTGCTGGAGATGATGACCAAGCCCTGTATCTGCGTAAGCTCGCTTCGCCCAAATACATCCGGGAAATGGCCTCCAGCGGCGAATACGCGGTCTTTTCGCTTCCATATTGTTCACGGTGTCCGCAAGTCGTGGTCGGCGCGGCCACCGACGTTATCAATCGGGCAATCGCCAATGGCAATCTCGCTGGACGCATTACGAAGGATTACGTTTGTCACTGGCCTTCAAAGGAGACTGACAGCGAGCGCTATCCGAAGGTTGTTGTAGCGCAGTGTTCCACCTCCACCAATGCCGCACCGTACATGTCGAGGTACGTCCTCAGCCAAATCGAATCTATTCCGGCCGATGACATAGCTGAGTCCTGGGCAGACGGGCACCCGACTGCCTTGGTCGTCGGGCCAGGACACTTCCTTAAGCAGGTTTACGACATGCTTCGACAACGATTCGGCAGCAACGTCTCGTCTTCCCAATCAAAAGAGTCCGACGTGGCGATCGTGGATGGTTACACGCGGATACTGATGAACCCGAACTCGAGGTTGGGCTGGCGCATCATTTTGCACTGCGATCCGTTCGCCGATCGCGATGCCGTAATGGTAAAGGCGCTCCGAGAGAACGAAGAGCTCGCCAGCCTGCTACCGACGGAGTACGTGGCGAGACATGGAGGAAATGCCGCGTTGATCGCTAAGGTTAGAGAAGGCCAGGCACTGACGGACGGGGAATCGAACGCCCTAATGAAGGCGATCGCAATGGACCTCGGATCTTTGAAGCGCAGACTTGCCCTTGTTCCCGAAGAGGCCGAGCCCGCAATGGATCAAAGCCTGCCGAGGATTGTTGTGACGACCCTACTCGGTGCGAAGGGCTTGTCTGCGGGCCACGTGTTCATCATTGGCATGATTGACGGTCACTTCCCACGGCAGCCCAACAAGATTAGCGACGAGGAGGTCTGCAAGTTTATCGTGGGGCTTACCCGAACGCGCAAACAATGCCATCTCGTCACCTCGCGGTGGTACGCGGCAGCAAGTGCAAAGCCATCAGTGTTTCTTGGGTGGATTTCAGCCGGCCGTCTGAGACGACTTGATGTGAACAAGGAATATTGGGATTCTGCGGGGCAGCCGTAACGGATTTTGGAATGCCCATCCAATTATCGATAACGCCCGCCACGGTTTATTGCGCCGGACGCCGCGTCCAACTAGGCGACGTAGTTACAGCTCAGCCGCAACCTACCACCTCGTCAGCCTCGGGGACCCAGTAGCCCCACCATCCTGCCGGGGTGGGATTAGCTTCCTTCCAATGGACCGTGAGCTTAGTTGCTTCCCGTGCGCCTACCGCTTGGAAAATAATCTCCGACTTGATTCTCTTCGGCCGGTCGATCATTGGCAGTGGATTTTGTAGCGTGGGCCCAATCAGCCCGATACTCGCTGGCGCGGAAAAGGTGACCTCACCATCGCCCGTAATGCGGAAAGGGGTCTCTCCCTCATTCGTGTACATAAAGATCGTGACAGGAATTGGCTCGCCGGTATTGTCCGGAAACAAACGGCACGTGGTGCCACCGTACGGAATTACTACTGGCCTGGAACTCCGCGGCTTAACTCGTACCCAACATCTAAGGGACCATTGAAGGCGGTTACCTCCCTCAAAAAGCTTGGCACCGATATGTTGCAACACCGGCCCGGGGACGAATTCGAGGGCAGGAGCAAACGCAATCGGTTCAAGAATATGAAGCAAGTCCTGCCGGTCAGCCGCCCGAATGCTATTACCTTCTCGCCATAACACCTCTGGGCGTGCCTTGCGCCCCTCGCGATCCCTATTGATCACGTAAGGCGGTTCGCTCGGGTCCCAGACGAGCGCAACAACGGTTTTGCCCTTTATTTCGAAATTCTCGTGATTGGCCAGCTTGGGTAGAATCCCTTGGTCAAAGTACCTGCTTAGAACCGGCAGCCAAGCCCCCGAATCTCGATGCTCGGTCCCTACTACGCCTTTCTTCTCGGAAATTCCGATCAGCCAAACGAACGGCTGCCCGCCTCGCGCGTTTGCCTGCGCTGCGATCTGCTGAGCCATGTCAATCGATTCTGGCCACTGGCTTTTCAGCTCGACGCGGTCGTCCTCATACGTTTCCCGGCGGTCCGCACTCTCCGCAGCTCGATGCACGATCTGCGCTAGCTCTTCGGAGGTCACCGAAGCAAACTCTAGCCTTCGCGCTAGGGACTACGGATGGGTGATGGAGGCGAGCTCATCGAGGAGATCGAGCAACTGACTAAAGTCGGTTTTTTGCGTCACAGCTGTCTGCGGCTTAAGAGTCAGCTGCTAGCTCGGGGTTACAGCGGGGTGAAGGCTGTTAGGCCAACAGCGCGAATTCGGGGTCCGTAGGCGGGATCTCTCTTGCTTCGATGCTTCGTTTGATCTGGGCCAGCAAGCGGCGTCGCTGATCGAGCCCGAAGAGAAAGTTGCCTCCAACCCCGAAGACCACGATGAACACGATCCATAGCCCAGGCAACGGAAACCCGGTGGTAGCCACCATGAACGCCCAAACGAGCGGCACTAGCACGACTGAGAGGGCAAAACCAATTAACGGCCATCTCTTGAAGGTCATCAGCAGGCGAATCCCGGTTGCGCCTCCGACCCTGCCGAACCGTCCGACCGCGTAAACCAGCTGCGATTGAGGACCTGCCTGCTCGACGCGAAACTCGGTCGGTGAGGCTTGGCCCCGCAGTCCCCGCGATGCGGTAAACAATGACCACGCTCGGCGAGGCAGCGGTATCAGCAGCCTCGCTGCGCAGGCCTCGGGAGACAGTGCAGTCTGGAGCGCGACTACCCGAGAAAAGGGATACGGCAGCGGTGAGCGCTCAATAGCGTCGTCGCGTGGCGCAGCGTCGACAATGAGCCGGCCACTCCGCATTCGGTCGATCTGGTAGGCGATCAGAGCTCCGACGCCGAAGAAGATCAGCTCGTGGCCACTGAAGAGGCGAGCCGCATGCATCAGCCCCATCAGGTATGCGTCGTGACTGATCGGGATCAGGGTGCCATGGCTGCTGAAGTAGAAGTTCGCACCATCGTGCTCGGGTTGACCTGGAAGCACCTGGATCATCAAGAAGAAGTCCACGAATACGTACAGGCCGACAACACCGCTCACGATGTAGGCGTAGACGGGTAGGCCTGCGAAGATCCGCTCGAAAGGTATCCGTGCGAAGCGGAGCACAACGACGGCGGGCCCGAATACCAGGAAGACAAGCGGGAAAAGCACGAGAGCGACATTCATGAGGACCGGTCCAATCGCATCGGGTCCATAGCTCGCCAGGTGCGCGCAGACACCGGCGGCCGCCATCAATGCGGCAAATCCCAGGAACCCCTTGGTCAGCGCGGGCGGAAACTTTCGAACGTCCACTATTGCTGCCGGGCGAGTTTACGCTACACATCTGGCATCAGAGCCGTCGGTGCACGCATTTGGGTCGGGGCCGGGATCACCCGTCAGATGAGTGCGCCGGTGCTCAATGGTGCACCGTGTCTCTCTGCTTGGCGTGGTTGGACTGCAACGCCAAGATCTTGCGAATGGTATCCTGCACAATTACGCAACCCAAGAGGAGGTGATAGATGACCTGATCATTCGTCAGTTGGTCTGAGAGACGATTTGTATTCGAAAATCGATCACTTGACTCTTAATCAGTTGGTCCCGGGTTCGAATCCTGGTGCAGGCATTTTCCCTCTGGTTCCTCCCCATTTTGTATTCCCTTTCAGTTCGCGTGCGTTTCGCCTCGGGAGCGAGCGCGGAACCCCAAGAATTCCGCGAATCAGTTGATCCACTAGATCGCAATCGTTCAAGAAGGTGATCTATCTTTCGCAGGCGCGGCGCCTGCCGAGTTCATGCCAGCGCGGTGAGCCGGGATCGGCTGGGCCGGCGATAGAAGAACTGCCCGAAAGTCAGTTGATCCACCGGGCACGACGCAATCCCTCCATGATCCGTCCGTCATATCCGGCCCCCAGCGATCGGACGTCCTTCAGGTTCGTATGGAGGGCTCTGGCTGTACGCCCCGGATCACCTCGAGCGTCGGCGCGGACCCGTCAAGCGGGTAAAACCTCTTCGATCCTGACCGGCACGAAGTTGTCGGTCTCAGCCCAAACCTGACCCTCGTAGTAGCTCAGGAATTCGAGTGCGTCTGCGGCGCCGCGAAAGAGTACATGTTCGTTCAGACTGCTGAGGTGCTGGGCGACCTCGTGCAACCGCTCGAGAGGTGGTCCGTGCCAAGCCGGCGCCACAGCGCAATCCGCGATCAGCGAGTAGAACTCGCCGCCCCACCAGCCGAGATCAAACCCGAGCGTGTTCGACGTCGGGTCGAGCGCGCCTTGCGCGATCCCGATGATCTCCCAGAGGTCCGGCTTGTCCAGTCGGGATAGGAGCTCATGGCTAGTTTCCAAATCGGGAATTAAGGGGCCATTGTCAGCTCCGACGAGCTCGGCGAATCGCTTTCTGGCATTCAGGTTCGAGACGTCCTCCCCTCTCTCGCGACGGTGCCGCTCAATGATCGGGCCGAGGTACGGTTCCAGCGGAGCGCGGCTCATCCCCCGATACTTTGTCGGGTCGATAAATCTCAATTCATTGCGCAAATCTCTCAGGGGCCCGCGCAACCCAGCAGCGATTTGCGCCGCATCGAAAGCCGCGACCATTGGCGTCGCATCGTGGACGATTAGAAAGCCCTCAGGCACACGAAACAGAGTACGAGTACGCGTTCCTTTAGGGCAGGGGTCGTTCGGCGAGAAACGCAATGCGCGGGTCCGCGATGCGATCGAGCGCGCCTTCGGTTGAACTTCTCTGGCGTCATAGGCAGGCGCCCCAATTCGTTCAGACGAGGCTAACTTCACTATCGCCGACCCACCGGGTTGGGTTTCGGAGGTCGCAAGTTGAGCGGCGCCAAGGGGTGGCGAGACCTAGCGGGCCAGGAGCAGTAGCCAGCGGAATCCGATGAATTCGCGCTGCGTCGCCGTCGCGAGGTTCGAGGGATCGAGGCGCAGCACGACCGTGCGACGCTGGCCGTCCTTGCCGTCGCTCCAGCTCGTCGCAAAGAGCGCGGTGGAATCGGGCGCATACACGATCTGACCGAGATCGAGGCCTCGGCGGTCGGCGGTGACAGTGGCGCTCGGGACGTCGATGATCCGTACACCCAGGCCGCGACTCGTCGAGACCTGGCTCGTGGGATCGA
>Ga0070717_10001023_pt1 | contig 18762 bp, 8 predicted proteins | sample LARL113metaG_FD_71366 | JGI IMG/M metagenome (GOLD analysis project Ga0070717, IMG submission 71366) | Corn, switchgrass and miscanthus rhizosphere microbial communities from Kellogg Biological Station, Michigan, USA - LAR L11-3 metaG | ecosystem: Host-associated > Plants > Roots > Rhizosphere ... | reverse complement strand
TGGTAAGTGCTGGCCTCCTGCTGCTTGTGTCGCTGCTCCTTGTAGGGATGGGAATGCTCTTGGGCATCGAGGACCTTGGCCCACTGGCTCCGCTCCTGTTCCGGCCCACGGCCACTGTGGCCATTGTCCCAACGCACATGGTCAGACAGGCCACGCTGGTGATCACCGCGGTCACGGGAACGCCCGATGCTGCGCAGCATGAGGTCGCAGCACGGTTCGTGTCCGCGACCTCACCTGTGCTCGTGGCGAGCGGACAGGCAACGGGCGTCACTCACGTTCCGGCAACGAATGCGCGTGGGACGCTGACCTTGTACAATGCGGCCACCTACCCACAGACGATTGCAGCAGACACGGTGCTCACGGGAGCCGACGGCGTGCAAGTGGTCACCGATGCTCCGGCACCAATCCCAGCGGGAAACCCGCCCCTGTTCGGGGTTGTCACCGTGAGCGCCCACGCGCTACAAGTGGGCTCGCGTGGTAATAGTGCAGCACTGGATATCAATGGCTTGTGCTGCGCAGCCGGCGTGGCCGTCAAGAACACGGCAGGCTTTAGCGGGGGAGAGGATGCCCAGACCTACCCGACCGTCAGGCAAGCAGATATCGATGGCCTCGCTCATCCCCTGGTCGCCACGCTGACACAGAGCACTTCACTCGGGGTGCGCTCCCAACTCCGACCACAGGAGTGGTTGGTGACCATCCCTGCCTGTGTCCCCGCGATCAGGGCTGATCATGCCGTGGGGAGCAGAGCGACAGAGGTAACTGTGACGGTTAAAGTCGCCTGCCAGAGTGAAGTGTTCGACCAACACGCTGCGAGTCGCCGAGCAGCGATCTCCTTCACGCAGGAGGTGAGCGCTGCGCTCGGAGCGAACTACGCGCTGGTGGGTCAGATAACGACGATGCTCGTAGGTGTGACGGTGACCGATACGAAGCGGGGAACGCTTGCGCTCTCCATCCAGGCTGAGGGCGTGTGGGTCTATCAGTGGAACCTTACGCGCTGCAGGCGCTGGCAAAGCGAATCGCAGGTGCACGCAAGCAAGATGCGCTCGCCTTCTTGCTCCGTGAGGAAGGGGTGCAGGCTGTCAATATGCTCCTTTCGGGGAGCGAGCGCGTGATGCTGCCAGCAGACCCGAGCCGGATTATCATCACCGTGGGAGGTGAGTGAGCAAACATCGGCAGGCTGAAACTGCCATTTCGGTTTGGAGGCGACTGCTCGCACGGTCATGAAGCAGGGCGTGCGCTGCATCTGCGTGAGATCGCTACATCCTTTTTGTTGGTTTGCATGAAAAATGGAAAGAGACCAGGGATGGTTCCCCGGTCTCTTTCCACATGTTGAGGAAAGAGAAAAATGGCATGACGAGGACAATGAAGCAAGATGCACTCCCAGAGGGCATGGCACTGGTAGAAACCGCCAATGGCAGGTGGTTCCCAGCGTTTGCCCCCCTCTCGGAAACATACGATTGGGTGTACATACTGAAAGGCTCTCCTCTTCTCCCTCCTGCACTTGATTCATTGAATGAACCAGGACAAGGCTACGACTGTCGCGAAGCGGCGATAGAAGCCTACCATGCCTGGCGTGAAGCGGCAGAGTTGCCTCTGTACTGGCGAGGGCTGGCAGCGCGCACAGAAGTGTATCCAGAGCGTAATGCCTGGTATCTCGATGAGATTGTGCAGCTGGCTGGAGATGACACACCGCGGCTTCGCTGCGGGATCTCCGTATATGCGGTAGTGCTCGCGGCAGGGATTGAAAGCGTTGAGATCATTGATGCAACAGCAAATACGCCCGATGAAGCTATCGAATCCCTCTATCAGCACGTGTACGAGTGGTTTTGCAAGCCTCAAGCCATCTCATGCGCTAGCTAGCAGGCACCTATCAGAACAGCCGTGTAGGTCTGTAGGCGCAGGCATGGTCTCTGCGGGTACGGGCCTCTCTACATCTCGACACTCTCTCACATTGGAAGGACATGATTATGAGAAGCAACACCAATAAGCAACAGCCACTTGAATCTGCTCAGCTCACTGGAGTGAAGAAACTGCTCAAGGTGGAGGATGTCGCTGACATTTTGGGGGTCAGCAGGGTCAAAGTCTACCTCCTCCTCAGAAACGGCCTACCCTCGGTCAAAATCGATGGCGCACGCCGCTTCCAACCGGACAAATTGCAAGCCTGGATCGAGCAGCATAGCGCCTGATCCTGCCCAGTCACGCGAACCCACCCTGAGCCAGTCCCCTGATTTCAAGGATCAGCATCACTCTCCTCTCAAGCAAGAAAGGTCCCGGAGGTATGCAATCACAGACACACATTCCCTACACACGCAAGCTCCCCGCTCTGGAGGAACTACAGGCGCGTCCACAGTGGGTGTGCTGGCGCAAAGAAGAGCGTCAGGGCAAACTCACCAAAGTCCCCTACAATGCTCGCACTGGAAACAAGGCGCAATCCGATAACTCGGCGACCTGGGCGAGCTACGCTCAGGCTGTTCAAGCACTGCGCACTGGCACCTATCACGGCATCGGGTATGTCTTCCACCGGGACTATACGGGCATTGACCTGGATCACTGCGTGAACCCGGATGGACGCATTGATCCCTGGGCGCAAGCCTACCTGGATCGGCTGGGGAGCTATGCCGAATACTCTCCCAGCAAGACCGGGGTGCACATCCTGGTCCGCGGCATCATTCCGAGCGGGCTACGGCGAAGGGTGCCGCATGCGCCACACCCGGAAGCCGCCATTGAGATGTACTGTGAACGGCGCTACTTCACCGTGACCGGCAACCATGTGGCCGGAATGCCAACCACGATTGAAGCATGTTCCGACCTGCATGCGATCCATGCGGAACTCACCGCGCCCAAGCCCACACAGCAGGTTCCTCTGCAAGGGCAAACTGCTCTGGACGATGCTGCGGTCCTGGACCAGGCGATGCATGCCAGCAATGGCGCGACCGTTCGGGCGTTGTGGAACGGCGATACCTCTGGCTATGTTTCTCCGTCAGAAGCCGATCTCGCCCTCTGCCACGTGCTTGCATGCTGGACGAACAAGGATGCCTCTCAGATCGATCGGCTGTTTCGTCGTTCTGCGTTGTACCGTCCAGAGAAGTGGGATCGCCCGGCACGCTCAGGGGAAACCTATGGCAAGGGAACCATTGCGCGCGCCATTGCCGGCTGTAGCGAGACCTACACCCCGCATGCACACGGCAAGATCATCCACTTCCGGCGCAAGCCAGAGGGCACCCCTGAGGCAGAGGCGGTGTCACTGCCCGAAACACACCTGGAGTTTGTGCTGGAGTGCCTGCAGGACGAGGAAGAGGGAGACGCCCGGCTGTATTGCCACCTGTTCCGCGGGAAGTGTGTGTATGATCACACCGAAGGGATGTGGTACGAGTGGCAAGGCCATCACTGGGAGCGCGATGAGTGTAAACATGCGCTTCTCCTGGCCAGCGGACCGCTGGCCTCCGTCTACCTGGACGCCAGCGCCCAGCTTGCCGAAGAAGCCGCTCAGACCGAAAAGCGCCTGGACCCCGACCTGTTGCAGCATCTCAAAGGGGATGATCCACACCTGCAGCGCTACGAATGGCTTAAAGCGATGACCGGCGCACTCATCGGACGCGCCAAGGCCCTCAAGAAACTGAAACGCGCGCAATCCATCTTGACCTATGCCCAGGCGTACCTGCGCATCACCTCGAGAGACTGGGATACCCATCCCTGGCTGTTGGCCTGCGCCAATGGCGTGTTGGATTTGCAAGCCGGCGAACTGCAAGCAGGCAAGCCGGATGATTACCTCAAGACAGCCATCCCAACCGAGTGGATCGCCCTGGAAACCCCGGCTCCGCGTTGGGACCAGTTCCTGCAGGAGATTTTTCAAGACAAGCCAGAGCAGGAACGTGAGGCACTGATCGCTTTTCTCCAGCGTTTACTCGGGTATGGCATCACTGGCTCCACCGCCCATCATGTCTTTTCTATCCTGTATGGAGAGGAAGGACGCAATGGCAAGGATACGCTGCTTGACATGCTCAAAGACGTCCTGGGGCCTCTCGTGGGAGCGGTGAGCAACGACCTGTTCGTCGCGCAGGACAAGTTCCGGGCCAGTGGAGCCCCGACGCCTCATCTCTGTGATCTACAGGGCAAGCGCCTGGTCTGGGGCAGCGAGACGCGGCAAGGGGACAAACTCAACATCGCCCAGATCAAGCTGCTCTCCGGCGGAGGGGAGATCTCCACCCGGCAGTTGCACGGCAGGCAGTACAGCTTCACCCCGACGCACAAGTTGCTGCTCATGACCAACTACAAGCCCCATGCCGATGCCCGCGATCAGGCCTTCTGGTCGCGCGCCTGCCTGATCGAATTTGGCATCCGGTTCGTGGAGCATCCCCACGCGCCCAACGAGCGGCAGGCCGACGTCGGGCTCAAGGACAAGCTCAAAGAGGAACGCAGCGGCATCCTGGCCTGGCTCGTCCGGGGCTGTCTCGCCTGGCAACAGCAGGGACTGGCCATCCCGGACTCTGTCTCCCTGGCGACCGAGAAGTATCGCGATGAGGAGGATCGCATCTTGCACTTCCTCACCGAGCGCTGCATTTTACGACCAGAGGTCTCCATCAAGGCGAGTGTCCTCTATGAAGCATACAAAGCCTGGTGTGAAGAGAACCAGTTTGGTCGGGGCATGAATGCCACCCTGTTTGGCAACGAGATCAGTCGTCGCTTTGAGAAGAAGACCACGAAAATCGGGAGGGTGTATCAGGGAGTTGGGTTACTGACTGCTGGTGAAGGGTTGGTGAAGGGTTTGGATTCTGCTGCTACATCCCATGAAAGTACTTCAGAAGCCAATATAGATACACAAGAAACACAGGAAGGTGAAGGGTGTGAAGGGTTTCACCACGTTTTTCCCCCTAATGCAATTGAAGGCCTCTATAGAGGCCAAAACGGGGCGAAACCCTTCACACCCTTCACCAACTCATCCATTGGGAATGCGCCTCATCCACCATCAGAAGCCAATGCAGAACAAAATCGAAGTGATTCACAACCCTTCACCTAACGCAACATTACCGGAAGGATGGGAGGAATTTGTCCTATGATGCTCATATTGTTGTTGACGGAACTGACCTCCCTGAAGGTGCATCTCTCGGTTGAATCCGATGGATTGCATGTCCAGGCTCCCAGCGGGGCGTTGACGGACGAACTGCGCCAGGTCATGACCCAACACAAGGCAGCCTTGCTGCGCTACGCGGCTGATCCTGCTGTCGAAACGATCGATGGCCTGGGTTATCTGACCGGAAACCGGCAAGAACAAGATGTCACGTTCGTTGCTCCTGAGCGGAAGGAACGACTGCACTACAAGGTCGGCGTGGTGCTCCTACAAGATGGCATTGAGCGCTTCTACTACCCAGGCATGCTCTCTGTCGGACACAATGCCGGAAGTGATCCGAGCCCATGAGCAATCACACAGGGCAAAACCATGAACAGGAGAGTGACATCTCCCTCAATCAGATCAAGACTGTGGCTATCGAGAAACGAGAAACAGTGCTCTTTGTGCAAGGACTGATGGTTGAACACATGGTGGGAGATATGGAGGTGCAGGCATGACCATGTCGGCGAGATGATGCTGAAATGGAAAGACGCATCTGGTACGTCACCTCTCTTTGCATGTGTTCGTGATGGAGCGTTATGTACATGGAAGGTATGCCCATGAACATTCAGCAACCGGTGAAGTTGCACCAGGTTCTCCTGCATACGCCAGACGAACGCTCTACCCAATCTGTGATACCAATGTCGCTGCATCGGCTCCATCCTCTCTCATGAGACAATGCAGCGACATGTGATTGACGGGGAATTTGAGCCATTCTGGATCCAATTTATACAGGAAACGCATCATCTATCATGATACAGACAATAGTATTGTTGTTCAACAAACTGTGCTGGTAATTCCTATCCCTTAGAGCTCTGGGTCTCACATGCGTGAAAGAAGAGATACACTGTCAAACAAACTGTAACAGACACTTTTCGTGGCTTCATAGGGAACCAGTCAGGCCAGATGGCAAAACAATGAAAAGGTATTTCCGAGAAATGAATGGGTTAGAGGAGTATGTTCTATACCTCTCCTCGCCGGCCTGTAGGCTTGCAGGCACGGAAGCCTGCCGCCTCTGTCGGCAGTTGGAAAGACGATCCATGCTCGTCTCCGGTCCTGCTACCGCTGCGAAAGCGTTGGGGAGGTGATAAGGACGACTGGCGCTACGGTGAGCTGCACATAGCCATCGAACGATGACGCACTGCTTAGAGGGAGCAACCTGATGCTCGCGTTCAGAGCTTCGCAAAAGGCGCCTAACAGGTCAGAGCCAAGCGAATGCCTCTTTTAGGAGACAAGGCAAAATGTTGGGCCAAGGTGCGCGGCTTTGTCTCGATGCGTTACCACCCAAATGGTCGATAGATTTTCGTGAAGTAAACAAGTCTCTCAGGGTTTCACGCCGCACCTCGTTCCTGCGCATCAAGACCAAGAAGACCAGTACTTCGTTTCCTCATGCGTAAGGAGAGTCACGAGAGCCTGTTTGACCACCACGCCACCAGCGAGAGGTGCCTCCGAGTGCGCGTGCGCTGCATGCATCCCTCACCGCCACAGTCACGATGGGAGGCTCACATTCGCGACAAACAGTCTGGGGAACAACGTCGCGAAGGCGAGCGGGGTGAGTCCATCCCGCAGCGAGCAGAGCAGCGGGTTCTCCCACTGCCCGATCTTGCCGAAAAGAAAGGACTGCCGGGTGATGGCGGCGCTCCGCTTCCTGCGGCGTGCCTCGTAGGCGCGCAAAGCGGCCACTGGCTCGCGCTCCTCGGAGAGGCACCCAGCGAGGACGAGGGCATCTTCCAGGGCCTGACACGCCCCTTGCCCGAGGTTGGGGGTCGGGGGATGAGCGGCATCGCCCAGCAAGGTCACCCGGCCACTTCCCCAGTGACGCACGGGTCGGCGATCGAAGAGATCGTTGCGCAGGATGGCCTCCTCGTCGGTGGCCTCGATCAGGCGCTCGATGGGCTCCCGCCAGCCCCCAAAGAGTCGGGAGAGCCTGGCCTTCCGTTCCCCTGCGCGGTCCTGTTCGCCGGCCGGGTAGCTCTGCGTAGCGTACCAGAAGACCCGCCCGTTGCCAATCGGCAGCATGCCAAAGCGTCGACCTCGCCCCCACGTCTCGCTGGAAATGCCCGGGGAGACGTGCTGCTCCTCGAAGTCGGCGACCCCCCGCCAACAGGTGTAGCCACTATAGCGCGGGGGCGCCTTGCCCAGCAGCTGCTCGCGGATCACCGAATACAACCCATCCGCGCCGACCAGCAGGTCCGTCTGCTGCTGATACCCATCGGCGAAGTGACTGATGACATGCCCTTGCTCTGGCTTGAAGCCGACGCAGTTCGCATGCACGTGGATACTCCCTCGATCAATCGCGCCTGCCAGCAGGCGCAACAGATCGGCCCGATGGATGCCCAGGCTGGGGGCTCCCACTCGCCGTTCGAGAGGGTCGAGGCGCATGCTGCCCAGTCGTTTTCCCCGCCAGGACCAGCACTCAAAGGAGGTCAGATGAGCACTGACCGCAGTCAGCGCATCGGCCAGACCCAGGTACCGCAGGACCAGCACTCCATTGGCCCACAGGGTCAAGCCTGCCCCGATCTCGCGCAGCTCGGGATTGCGCTCGAAGAGCGCGACCTCAATGCCCTGGCGTTGTAAGGCTGCGGCTGCGGCCAGTCCGCCAATGCCGCCGCCAATGATGCTCACGTGGAGTATGTGCTTCTCCATCAGTTCCCTCTCGCCTGTCCTGCGCCGATGCATCTGGTGCTCACCGTCGCACCAAAGGAGGATTTTTTGCACCTCATCTGAGGTGAAGAGGACTCGCTCTCTTCCATTGTACGGTGTCGGTCGGTTCCTCGTCTAGATGCGCAGGAAGGAGCGGTGGCGTGAAACCCTGTCTCTATATTCATGTTCATACGAAGTTCTCCAAAAAGCCTTGTCTGGTGCTCACCTCTTGCTCACGAAATTGCGTACTCGCAGACAATCAGCAGGTCACGGACCTTCTTCGCATCGAGCGTGTTGGGTGGTCCATCCGAGGCCAGCGCCTGCGGGATAGATTGCCGAGTCAGCGAGAGTGACCAGGAGCCACGGTTGTCGCCGCTAGTGCTAATCGGCACACTAGCTGACATGACGGGATGGGAGACAGGGAGCTTGAATTCTGATTGAAGAAGCGTCTGGTCTGGCGAGGTGAGCGTGAACGACAGCGACTGCACCTGCGACAGGTCCACCAACTCGTCCAGGAAAAGATACAGATTCACCGTCTGGATCTGCACCGTCTTGCCACGCAGCTGGTAGGAGAAGCGATCCTTGGAGAGGTCCAGTTGCAGTGTCGCGGTGTTTGGATCCGTCGGGTTGAGGAACTGGACCCATGCGGCGGCGAACTCGTGCTTCGTGCTGAAGAGACGAGCGCCGCTTGTTGCGTTGACATCCCCGGCCAGGCTATCACTCGCGGCCTTCCGCAGCGGCACGCCGCCGTCGCGGGCCGTATACTGCAGCCGCAGGATCACGTCGGTGATGGTGTTGAAGTCGAAGGCGTTGGTCTCCCTGGGGAGCTCGATGCGCCAGCGCGAGACTGCACCGGCGCCCTCAAATGGCAGGTAGCGCTCGTCGCGGAAATTGAGCTCGAAGAGGCCGGCATCGTTCTGCCCGTGGCTGGTGGCGATGGACTGCACCGAGGCGAAGTTGTACACAAAGCGGGCGTCATTGTCGCCCTCAGCGTAGGGAGCCGTCGCGTCGCTACTGATGCGGGTGATATTGCTGAGCAGTGTGAGCGTGCAGTTGATGCTTGTGTACGGGCCAACGACGCAGGGAATGGTGATGGCCATCGACTTGATGCGCCGCATGTAGTGGCCGGGGTAATCGGCGTCGAAGAGCGCCTCGGGCAGCTCGACCTCGCACACGCCCGTCTCTTTCAGCATCACCAGCGCCAGCGGATCCACCAGCGCCAGTGAGATGTGCTTGGTGATCTCGTAATCGCGCTTGTTCTGGTCCTGATAGGCCCGCTCCAACTGCCTGAGCGCGAGGTGAAGCTGCTCGCCGGCCATGAGGCCCTGGTGGACGCTATCCCAGTAGCCAAACTGGATATAGTTGGAGTCGGACAACCCGCGCTCGAAGCGATAGGCGCGCTCGGCCTGCTTGGCCAGGTCGTAGGCCATCGAGTAGGCCTGATAGTAGAGCGTCGAGAGTTGGCCCTGCATCCAATCGTAAAGGTCCTGATTGGTGAACTTGTCACGCAGAAAGTCTTCGATCTCCTGGGCGTTATCGATCTGTTTCTGCTGATTCTCGATCTCCTTGCCGGCGATGTCAACGCGCTTGTTTGCGGCCGCCATCTGCTGGTCGATCTGCTCGAGCTCTCTGGTGGCAAGAGTAAGCTGCAAACGCCACTCGTCATCTCGGCGATCAAACGCCCCCTTGATGGAAGCCACAGTTCCGAGATACGTGCGTTGAGCAGCAAATGCATTAATAAAACGGGCAAAGGCGTATAACGCCGCACCAACATTGGAGCCACCAAAGGAGACGGTGGGTGGGCCTGCACCTTGCGTGTAGGTTGGAAAATAGTTAGCCACGCTTGAGGCCACCTCATACCCTGAAGCAAGTTCTTGCAACTGCTGTGCCTGTGAGAGTTGATCGAGATGCTCCGTCTCATGGGGGATGTATTTCTGCCCAGGAGGGCTACCCTCCGAACTATCAGAAGCCTTATCAACGGGCGGGATAGTGACCGACTGGCTGCCGAGCCACTGCTGATACTGGGCAAAGCGCGCCTCGGTAACGTGTCGCGTGCCATTCAGCGCGGCCAGCGATAGGTTGGCTTCGTCAAGCTGCGCCTGCTTGACGTCCATCATCGCCTGGAGGATTGCTTTCTCGCGGCTGGCACGCAGCGCGGCCAGCGCCTCAGCATCCTTCTTTTCGAGGGCGCTCAGGAGTGCGGCGCCGAAGGCTCTCACGTCCGCACACAGCTCGACCGCCTTCTGTAAGATGTAGGAGAAGCGATAGTAGGGTAACGGGGCATACACGTCGTTGAGCACGCTGCCGAGGTCAATGCCCTGGGCCGCGGCCTGCACGAGGAGCATGGGGTTGATGGGCGGCGCGAAGAGCGGAAGCTGCAGCGCTTCGCCGTCAATCGTCATGCAATGACGGATCTTGAAGAGCCGATCTTCGACGGTATCCCAGTAGCCGAGCAACTGGTCGTTCTGCGGGATGCAGAAATAGAAGATGTTGGCGGCGACAGCCGTCCCGCTGGTGCCTCCCTGTCCGTCCGGTGCCGTGGGGATGAAGGGAAACTCGTTCTCGAAGGCGACCAGCGTGTTGGAGAAGAGATCCAGCCCGGCCTGCTGGAGCTGCTGGTAGTTCTGCGGCTTCGTCTTCTCGGGAGTGGGCACGGTCACCGGACGCGGCCCAAGCAGCTGCGCGACGAGGATGTAGTGCTGCAGCGCCTCGTTGAGGAACTCTCTGTCGCTCGCCTGCTCCGCCATGCGGTACAGTTGGTCGCCCCAGGCCAGGTGATGGGCGATGTACTGAAAGACCACGGCTTTCATGTACGCCGAGAGGCGCATGCGCGCGAGCAGGTGTGGCTCGAAGGGATGCTTCTGCATCGCGTCAATCTGGTCCTGAACGGAGGAGCTCTGCTGTCCTGGCGGGTCCAGACTCTGCAGGAGATTCTGAATCTGCTCGGCCTGGGCGTTGACTGACGTGAACGGGAGCACCTGCCAATAGCTTGGACTCTTGGTGATGTCGAAGATGTAGCGGAACATGGTCTCCGCTGCATCGAAGCTGCGATTCTGGCTGAGGAAGGCTGCAAGGCGGAACGGAACGTGGAAGAACAGCTCCCAGTTGTACATCACGTAGGGGCTATCCACCTTAGCCATGTCGAAATCGACCTGCTCGTAAGGTAAAGCCCGCTCGTAGGAAAAGGTTGGAACGACGACCAATCCAGGAAGGTAAGACGAGTAGAAGTAGTTCCCGAATATGTCGTTGGTATATGGATTGAGCGTGAGATGGGTGAAGTCCCAACCCGCCTCGCTGAGCTGTTGATTGCTGAGCGTAAGGAGCGCCGCAATGCCTCCCCTCGAAAGGTCGCCGACGAACTTGGACGCGTACGGGTGGAAGAGATGGGAGAAGCGTTCGGTCGGGATCGGAAAGGGGTAATATGGGATAGTGGGCCCGGGCAAGCAGAGATAAGCGCGCGTGGCGTCCTGATAGAAGAACGGCTGACCTGCGACGAACTGGAAGGATGCAGCGGGGGGGAGGAGGTCATACTTGCCTGACGCAGCCTCGAGTAGCTGCTCCGTCTGCCACGTGTTGAAGTTCGCAGGGTCGTTTACATAATAAGCGGCGAGCTTACCTTGCGGATTGCGGTGTTTTGCTACATCTGAGGTCGGATCCCAAACGAATGTCATGCCCGCTACTTGCATGCCAATTGGGTCAAGTATAGCAGTTTCGTATGGGACAATCCAGCTGCCGAGGGCGAGAATGACATCGATGTGTCCACTTTGACCATTGAAAACAAATGTCCCGCAAACATCTGCCCAGCTGTGCACCTTCCCAGTGGTATCTGTTGCCTCTCCATTCTCCACAAACATCGCAATGCCGAGAGTACCCTCGGTGGAGACCCCAATTCTGTATGTAAAGCGCCCTGGCGGGTAATTCTGCGAGACATCACCCTTGATTGTATAAGGCCATGGACCCCCATATATTTGCCCACTTATTGGCGGGCTGGTATCGCTCTGCCAAGGTCGTAATTCAGGGTCATCTTCATTGTACGGGTAACGAACCTGATAAAAATACAGGATCTCCTTTGAAACTTCCTTTCGCTGCCACTTGCCGTGCTTGTACTCGCTCCAAGCGAGGGTAATCTCCCAGTAGGTGAGTTGTTCCGTGGAATGCTCGGGATCCGCGCCCAGGGTTTTCATCGTAAATCTTGGCCAGAAAAGATACAGGCGCCGGTTCCAGATGACCGGGATGAGGTGGTCGCCCTCGATGTCGAGGTCCACCCGCTCCCAGGGCGTCCAGGACGTTTGGTTCTCTAATCGGCGATAGAAATAGATGTGCGGTGTGTTGCGTGTGCGGCCGAAGACGTGCAGGATGTCGACGTCCGTCTGCTCCCAGAACAGACCACACATCTCGAGGTTGGCGACCTGGTTAAGCTTCGCCACATAGTCTGATACGGCCGACTCGATCCTATCGTCGGTGAGCTGGCCTTGCAACAGTTCCGACTCGAACTCCTTGTAGAAGGGCGTCTTGTCGTCGCGCAGGCTCTCCACGATGTAGTTTTCCGGCCAGAGGAAGACTTTCCGGTTCGCCTGCCAGACGCGGTAGAGCTTCATCCACGACCACAGCTCGTCGTCCATCGCCTGCGGGTCCACGTACGCCACTTCCAGGCCGAGCTGGCAGCGCTGTACGAAGAGCTGGACCGCTGCCGTGGCCTGCACGATGCGCGAGGTGAGCATACAGGGGCTCATCTCGGTGTCTATCAGCAGGTATTCGTAGAGCAGGTTGGTGTCCGTGACGGGAACACCGTTCACCGCGAGGCCATTCCAGGTGCCAAGCCCGAGAATATAGGCTACCAGCGCGTCGCGCTGGCGCTCGCGAAGCGCATCGGCGAGTGGGTGCGCCACACCGGTCCATGCTGCGTCATCGTACCTAGCCTTGATCGTCCTCTTGATGTCCTCGGCTTCGGCCTCACCCAGCGTGCCCTGGAGCGCGTTGGTTGCCCACTGAGTGAGCTTCGCCGGGGAGATACCGAGGGTGCTTACCTGTTGCAGGCAGGTCTGCAGACGGGTCAGGACCGCATCGTTCGTAAAAGAGGAAATGGAGCTGAGGTTTAGGTGGAGGATGAGACTGCTCACCATCTGTGCGTCCCAGCCTGTCGCCGCCGCCACTTGCGCCGCTACCGCAGTGCCGAGGTCGGTGAGGGCTGGGGGGGTAGCATTGCTGTTGATGAGCGGACTGGTGCTTGCTGTGGCGAGTGCGAACACATCCAGCAGGCTAGTCTGGCTCTGGGGAAGGCTGGACCGCAACGTGGCAAAGGCGTTGACGCGCTGCCACATAGCCATCAGCTTCGTCACCTGCGTCGCACCGCCGGTGGGCGTGATGAGATCGAGGTCGAAGCCGCCAAATTGCGCGTTGTTGACCGAGAAATATACGATCTCGTCTGCGGTGAGACGATGCCGGGTCACGAGCACAGCGATCTTGCACAACACTGTGTACAGGTCACCAAACGTGCTCAGGATAGTCGCCGGGATGAGCTGCGCGCCGGGCACCACGGCCTTGAGCTGCGAGGTGCTGCACCACGACAGGACGGCACCGGACAGGGGAGGCTGGTTTGGACCAGGAGCGTTCGGGCTAGCTCCAGGGGCCAGGATGAAGAGGTCGAGGGCATATGCTTCCCCGGCAGCGAGGTCACACGGGAACTGGCACTCACCGGATGATGGCGCCACGATGGGGCCGTACGACTTGGTGCCGATGGTGAGCTGGATGGTCGCGTTCGCGTCGGTATCTACCGAGAACGTGTAGGTACCCGCGGTCGTGACCAGGAGCGTCGCCTGGTATTCCGCCTGGAATACGCCTGCCGGCAACGAGCCATCGGCCGCATTGCACGCGGGGGCGGGAACCAGTGTCGTCCTGGTCTGCACGACGGCGGCTGAGGATGGCCAGGGTGCTGCGGTCGCATAGACGGCGGTAACGCCGTTTGTCTGGGACGGGGGGACTGGCACCCTGGGCCCTGTCGTGTCCCAGGTCACCTGGACGCGCGTCAAGGGAGCACAGGTGAAGCTGCCACGAGCCGCGCTCGCCATCACCTGGACGGTCAAGGTATAGGACTGGCCGGGCGTCAGCACACAGGTCCAGTCGGCCTCGCCGTTTTGCACCGATTGCCAGCCATTCGATCCGCCGACTTGATGCCCTTGAGGGTCCAGGATGACCCACGACATCAGCACGCCCGCGTCCGAGAGCAGGTGGAACGCAATAGGGTTGGGCACACCTCTCGGCCCCGTTATTGTGCCCGTGTATGCGGCGATGGCAGTGTTCGGCGGCATCGGTGCGGATCCGGTCACGCTGGTACCCACAGCCACGCTCGATCCAAATGCCGCTATGTGCTGCGGTTGCTGCACGTTCACCTGCGGCCGCGTGGTGGTCGAGGTGGTGTATCGCGCGGTGAATGTGCCGGTCGCCGGCGCTTGGCTCTGGCCTGGAGGTGTCCAGTTCAGGTGCGCTTGCGTCACGGTCCCGTAGGGAGCGGTGTCAGGGAAGAAGATTGCCAGCGTCAGGTCATAGGTATGGTTTGCCGCCAGCGTACAGGAGGGGAAGGACACAACACCACTCGAGAGGGGGGCGAGCGAGCTGAAGCTCGCGACCGGAGCGCCCTGATCTGCCAGCGCGAACTGAACCATCGCGCCGGGCGTGGTGGTGACAGCGAAAGCATACGCGCCAGCGCTCGGCGCCGTCACCGAGCCTGTGTATGTAACGGACACGGTGCCTTGCGGCAGGGCCGAAGCGTCAATGGTCTGCAGCGGGCCAGAGGATGACGAGATGGATACGGCGAGGTATTCGCAATTGGCGGTGAGGCCAGGGGTGGTGAGCGCGAGCGCGTCGGCCACCGCCGGATCTGTTCCATTCGTCCGAGAGTGCAATACGCTCACATTCTCAAGCAGGGCGGCGGCGACGGCTGGGTCCAGCTTGAGGGCGGTGGCGAGCGTTTGCTTGACGAACAAGCGACACAGGCGGTCTCGCAGGAACGGCAGGAAGCGATGCAGCACGTATTGGTACTTGTCAGCCGTGGTCGGCACAGCCGACGGCAGTTGCCCAATCAGCAGCAGGTTGCTCAGGGCATCCGTCTGATCCTGCGCAGTCGTCAGAAAGCCGGCGAACGCGCTGGCGATAAAGTCCTGCGGCTGCTGCCACACCGCTGTGACGGCAGGAGAGTAATCCGTGAACTCGGTAAAATTCGGGTTGGGTGTGTTGGGATCATTGGGCAGGTGGGGATTTAAGAGCTCATTCTTGTCCGCATCGCTCAACGGACCGCGCACCCGCAACCGACCCGGTTTGTTCCCCTGGCCCGCGACGTAGGAAACCCGTGACTGGAGATCCTGGGGAACGAATAGCGAGGGAGCGTTTACATGAGAGGCGGGCGTGAGTGGCGCGGTATACACCTGCGTGCCATCCAGCATGTGCATCGCCTGAGCAACAGTGGGGGTATCGAAGATCTTGCCTAGCATCGTCTGCAGGACCGCGCCGGTCGGATCCGCAACTTCCTGCGTCTGGCTGACGATACTGTTGAGTCCGGCACGCAGCTGAATGGCAAGCTGAAGGATGTCGTCGCCCTTGGGTGCCTGGCCGGCAGATGTCGTATCGAGGTCACGGAACAGGTAATTCAGTTGGGCGACGGTGAAGCCGGAGCGCTTGACCGTCTGCGCGAGCTGGACGAACTGCAAGGTCGTGCCAGGGTCGGCGAATGGATCCAGCCCAGAGAGCGCGATGAGCGAGAACAAGTCGGGGATGCTGAGCTTGAGGGCACGCGCCAGCAGCACGCGGCGATAGATCGTGCTCAGCGTTTGCATGTTCAACGGAACGACGGATTGCGATGTCGCCGACAGCCCAGTCTGCTCGCGGATGGCCGTCAGCTCGGACTCAGTGATGCGGAAGGCCGCCACGATGGCAAAGATGTGGCTGTCAAGTGACGACGGCTGGTTGTGCAGGGTCGTGGTGGGGTCCTGCGGGTTCGGAGCGATACCCTGCCAGGTCGGTCGAAAGACAGGATCAATCTTGCGCGCGGCCCTGTTCAAGAAGAGCTGCTGATAGCGCGGGCTGATCGGGCACAGCCCCTCATTTTTCACGGTCGTGCCATCGCCCGTGAAGTCTACCCACAGCGGGAGCAGATCGGCAACCGGCACGTTGAGCGTGTCGTGCAGCTGCGCCACTTGTGACAGGCGATCGAGTGGCACCGTCAAATCAACAGTCTGGGTCGTCCACGGCCAGGATAGCAGCCAGTTCGCCAGCGCGTTGTCCAGATCCTCCATCGCCCAGCCGAGCTTGCGCCAGAGGCGGATGAAGAAGTACAGCCAGAGCCGCTCGCCGTCAGTGAGATCGGTGCCGTCAACGTGCCGAAGCGCCATCTTGTAGGTGTCGCACTGCACGGTCACGATGCCATTCGCGCCGGTCACCGTCTGCTGGTCAATGACGATGACGTTCCCAAGCGCCTGCCCTGGCGAAGGCACGTTTGTCTGCCCATACGGCGGCTGCGTCATCCAGGTCGAAAAGTCTTTCGGAGAGACCTGCGCGGCCCTGAGGGCGTTAAGGATGTCGTGAGAGAGATTTGTGAAGCCGCTCGGTTCAGTCTTCCACATCTCAACGTAGTCCAGCCCGAGACCTTCCAGCACCGGGATGACCGCGTAATTGGGGTTGACGGTGCGCATGCGCAGAACGTGAATGAGCTCATCCAGCGTCAGGCCGGTGCGGTCGAGGAACTCGCAGACGGTGGAGAGCTTGGTCACATCGCCGCTCGTGACGGCGGTGTTGCCGGGATGCCCGAGATGCAAGGTGTACCCGTAATAGTCCGAGACCGTAGCGGCGATCTGCTGGTTCGTGATGGGATCCGTGAATTGCCGGTGGCCGGAGAGGAGCCTGTACTCCGCGGGAGCCAGCTTCAGATATTCGCCGTTGAGGCGCTGCGAGACCGATGTGTACGGTGCGCCTACGGTTACGCCGTCCGGCTGGAAGGTTTGCATCGCCTGGTAAAGGCTGCTGCCCTGCGATTGCAGATACACGCGCGCGGTCTCCAGAAACTGGTCGAACGGCAGCGTGAAAGGATAGATCGCGCCTTGCAGCTCCGTGTATGCTGCGTCAACTAGATATTGGGGGCTGGCCAGCAGCTCATCGGGAGTGGCGTCGCCGGTGTCATTGGTGCCGCTGTTATTGCCTGTCGGCGCAAAGGTTGCCTGGCTGCCGATTTGGGCCGTGAACATACTAACGTTGATGGGAGCCGATTGAGGAGTCTGGTAATACGCGCTGTACACCGCTACGTAGGTCTCCAAGATTTCGTTGACGAGATCAATATAGGGCAGCGGGGTATCGGCGTTCTCGCACGTTAGATTGATGAGAGGGATATCAGGTCTTCGGCTGAATAGGATGTCCTGCATCCAGGGCGCACCGGCACTCATTTTGGGCTGCGCTGGAGTGTTGCCGAGCAGCTGGAGTAGATCTACCAGATACGCCGACGGTCCAAGAACCGACCGACATTCATTACAGGCGCAGGTATCGAGCGAGCCGAAGAGATCGGCCAGCGTCGGGATGCTCTCAATGAGCGACTGCATGGTGGCGCCGCTGCCTCTGCCCGTGTTGCTGCCCGTGTTGACGCTGCCAGCCCCGTCCCCGCCGCTCGCTCCGGATGTCTGGCCGCTCCTCGCGGAGGTCGGGCCGGTTTCGCCGAGGACTCGCGGCCGCACTCCGTAGGCTTCTTGATAGAGCGTGGTTGCAATGTGCAGCACTAGAGCTTGCACCGATTGGGCCTTCCTGTAGACCTGGTTCGCCGCACTCTCTCCGCCTAGTTGATCTTTCATCTGCTGTACGAATGTGGCTCGTGGCGTCGTCGCAATGGCGCGCGCCGAGTCGAAGCGGGTGCCGAGTAGGATCGTCATTTGCTCTGGGGAATCGCTCAGCCGGTAGAGGCGCTGCACGCGCTTGACCTGAGTAACTACATCCGCCTGATCGTCCTCTGCGATGCCTTTGAGCGCGGTGTCCTTGTTGGCTGCCAGGTACTGGTCAACGTGCGTGTGCAGCAGGTCGAAAGTGGGGGAGTTGGTGAAGAACTGGAGCACTCCCTGGCGGGTCCTCGGCCCCATATGCAGATTGCTCGTCTCTGCTATGATCTGGACCGCGGCATCGGTGGGATACTGCTTCTGCAAGGTTCCCATAATGGTGGCGACGTACCCGTTCACCTGGTCCTGCGGCGTTGTGCCGGGCACGCCTGGAGGCAGGCCGACCGGCTTCCCGTTGATCTTTTTGTTGATGAGTTCAATCCATTGCGTCTGTGTGAGCCGCACCAGCTCTCGCGGTGAGCTAAAATTGTACGACTGGCGCAGTGCGACGACCAGCGCTATGTTCCCCAGCGTCAACTGGTGCAGCTGCTCGTTCACCTGAAGGTTATTCACCAGGCCAGGGGCTTGGAACCCGGGCTGCTGGCTCAGTGTCGTCCAGAACTGCTGCGGCGAGTCTTTGTTCGAGGCCTGGAGCGTGAGGAAAGTTATCTGCTGATCCGTAGTCAGCAGGAGGCCGAGCAGATCACCTATGGGCTGGAGGCCCTGAGCCGGTGGTGTGCGCAGTGTCACTTCGACCACAAAGCGCTGTATCGCGCCCATGGCGGCCCCGACGGTGCCGGCTGAGGCAGGTGGGATGACGTTGTCTTTGAGTGCCCGCTGGAATGCGTCCTGGATCGCAGGGATACCGCGGTTGAAGAGGCCGATGGGGTCGAGAGGCATGCCTTCGCGCGCAAGGCCATAGAACGCAGGAGCAGGAACCTCTATGCCGAGGCCCTGTGCCTGCTCTTGCAAGCCGGCCGCGCCTGAGAGCAGTTGCAACCTGGCGCGTTCCAGACCGGGCACTTGCGCCAGTAGGTCAAGATCCACCGGTTTGAGGTCGGCCAGTTTCTGGACAAGGGAAGGCGATCTTGTGTCCAGCACGTCCACCTCCGCCAGCTGCGGCCCTACCACGTTCACGAGCCGCTCGTACTCTGAGGGGATGCCGGC
>Ga0070717_10001022_pt1 | contig 18776 bp, 17 predicted proteins | sample LARL113metaG_FD_71366 | JGI IMG/M metagenome (GOLD analysis project Ga0070717, IMG submission 71366) | Corn, switchgrass and miscanthus rhizosphere microbial communities from Kellogg Biological Station, Michigan, USA - LAR L11-3 metaG | ecosystem: Host-associated > Plants > Roots > Rhizosphere ... | reverse complement strand
CGTCGCTCCGTCAGGCTTTCGCCCATTGCGGAAGATTCCTCACTGCTGCCTCCCGTAGGAGTCGGGGCCGTGTCTCAGTCCCCGTGTGGCTGGTCGTCCTCTCAGACCAGCTACCCGTCAAAGCCTCGGTAGGCCGTTACCCCACCGACAAGCTGATAGGCCGCGGGCTCACCATCTCGCGCATTGCTGCTTTTCTCACCGGCCATGCGACCAGCGATGACATGCGGTATTAGCACCGGTTTCCCGGTGTTATCCCCCACGAGACGACAGATTGCCCACGTGTTACTCACCCGTTCGCCGCTAGGAACTCCCCTCCCTTGCGGGAGAAGAGCCCTCGCTCGACTTGCATGTGTTAGGCGCGCCGCCAGCGTTAACCCTGAGCCAGGATCAAACTCTCCGTCTAAAGACGAAGGACCCAAGACCAAACAGCCCTGAGTCATAAGACTCTCAGAGTCTTTCCCACTCTTCAGTTGTCAAGGTGCTCATCGCCTCCTCCAAACCCTCGTCCAGCGAGCCCGTGAGAGCCCTTCGACCACCCCGTGAAGTCTTGCGACTTCCCGGGGGCCCCGGATGAGGGCGCACGAAGCCAACCTTGGCTGAGGCGCATCCGCGATTGTACTGCCGCCGAGGAAGCTTCCGCAACCTCGAGCGGCCCGATTTTCATACCCGCGCCGGGCAGACAGCAAACCATACCAGACCACCCCACAGAACCTCCGGTTCGGCGGGGACCCCGGTACCCGCCCTGGCCGTCCGGGAGGCGCTCCTAGAAGGCCCGCCTCCCGCTCATGGCCCGGGCCAGAGTGAGCTCGTCGGCGTATTCGAGGTCTCCGCCCACCGGCAGCCCGTGCGCAGGCCGGGTGATCTTGACCCCGGTCGGCGTCAGGGCCCGGTAGATGTAGACCGCCGTGGTCTCGCCCTCGATGTCGGCGTCGGTGGCCACGATCACCTCCTCCACCCCACCCTCGGTGACCCGGCGCAGCAGCTCCGGCACGTGGATCTCCTCGGGCCCCACCAGGTCGACCGGGCTCAGCACTCCGTGCAGGACGTGGTAGAGGCCCTGGTACTCCGCCGTGCGCTCGACCGCCAGCACATCCAGGGGCGACTCCACCACGCAGATCACGTCGGTCGCGCGCCGCGGCGACTCGCAGATCGCACAGAGGCGGCCTTCGGCGATGTTGAAGCAGCGCTCGCAGTAGCCGATGCGCGCTTTTAGATCTCCGATCGCGCGGGCCAGGGCCTCGGCCCGTTGGCGATCGGCGCGGAGGATGTGGAAGGCCAGCCGCTGGGCGGTCTTCGGCCCCACCCCCGGCAGGCGCGAGAGCTCCTGGATCAGGTCCTCGACGGCCCGGGGCAGGTCGGGCAAGCGGCTATCCCATCAGGCCAGGCGGCAGGCCGAGGCCGGCGGTCACCGCCTGCATGCGCTGGGCGGCCACCTCGCGCGACTTGTCGAGGGCCTCGTTGAGGGCCGCCACCACCAGGTCCTGGAGCATCTCGGGATCGCCGGCCAGGTCGGGGTCGATGGTGACCGACACCACCTTCTGGGCCCCCGTCACCACGGCCTTGACGGCGCCGCCGCCGGCCGAGGCCTCCACCTGCTCCGACTCCAGCTCGGCCTGGACCTGCGCGACGCGCGCCTGCATCTGCTGCACCTGCTTGAGCATCTTCATGGGGTTCTGCATTACGGCTGTGACTCCTTGACCTTAGGGGCCGACACCTTCGTGACCCGACCCTCCAGCTGGCGGACCGCCCGCTGCACCATCTCGTTCTCCTCGGGCGCCGTCGCGCGCAGCGCGGTGCCGGTCACCGCGGCGGCGCCCTCCTGGAGGCGGTACTCGACCTTCACGCTCGCCCCCAGCCAGGCCGCCACCAGCGGCTCCAGCTTGGCTGCCCCTTCGAGCGCCTTCTGGTGGTGGAACGCGTAGGCGAAGGCGAGGACGAGCAGCCTGCCCTCCAGCGCCAGGCGCGCGGCCAGGAAGGGCGCCCGGTCCTGCACGCTGAGCTGGTCGAGCACGCGCCGCCAGCCCTCGGCGAGGTCGCCCGTGGGGGCCGCAGGCGCCGGGCTCACCACGCCCCCCACCCCCTCCGGCTTCGCCGGAGGGACCTCCCCGCCAAGCGGGGAGGAGACCTCTACCGCCAGCCTCACCAGGGTGGCTTCGACCAGGAAACGCGGCTCGGCGTGGCGGCGGACTTCGCCGTCGAGGTGGAGCAGCGCGTCCAGCGCCCCCGAGAGGCGCGCCCGGCCCGCGGCGTCGCGGCGCTCGATGGCGTCCACCAGCTGGTCGCGGCAGCGCTCCATGATCCCGCGCACCACCTGCCGCAGCTCGCCGCCCGCCTCGTAGACCGCCGAGAGCCGGTCCAGCGCCTCGGTCGGCCGCCCGCCGAGGACGGCCTCGAAGAGGGCGTCGACCTGGGCCGGGTCGGCGATCCCCAGCAGCTCGCGAGCCCCGGCCACGGTCACGCCGGCGCCGGCCAGCGGCACCAGCTGGTCGAGCAGGCCGACCGCGTCCCGCATCGAGCCCTGAGCCACCCGCGCGATCAGCCGGAGCGCCTCCGGCTCGACCTCGACCTCTTCGAGGGTCGCGATGTGGCGCAGGCGCGCCATCACCTGCTCGTCGTTGAAGCGGCGAAAGACAAACTGCTGGCAACGGCCGAGCACGGTCAGCGGGATCTTCTGGGCCTCGGTCGTGCAGAGGATGAAGACGACGTGCTCGGGCGGCTCCTCGAGGGTCTTCAGGAGCGCGTTGAAAGCCTCGGTCGTGAGCATGTGCGCCTCGTCCACGATGTAGACCTTGCGGCGGCCCAGGGCCGGCGCCAGGTGCACCTTCTCGCGCAGGTCGCGGATCTCGTCGATGCCGCGGTTGGAGGCGGCGTCGATCTCGATCAGGTCGAGCGCCGCACCCGCCGCCACCTGGACGCAGGAGTCGCACCGGTTGCAGGGCTCGGCCGACCCCTCGGCCCGGTTCAGGCAGTTGACCGACTTGGCGAGCAGCCGCGCGCAGCTGGTCTTGCCCGTCCCCCGCGAGCCGCTGAACAGGTAGGCGTGTGCGACCCGGCCGGAGGCGATGGCGCCCTGGAGCGCGCGCGAAACCGCCTCCTGCCCCACTAGGTCGGAGAAAGTCTGCGAGCGGTACTTGCGGTAGAGGGTCTGGTAGTTGCTCATGGACCGGGTAGGCAGGCGGAGGTGACCGCGCACCCCCTCGTCGACAGCGGCACCCCCGGCGTGGCCGTGGGTCGCAGCTCCGGCCCGGATGGCTGCGGCACCCTCAGGTTTCCTCCTTACCGCTGCTTCCTTCCGGACCTGACGGGGTTCGGAGACCCGAGCTGCGCAGGTCCCGGCCTTCAACGCTGTTCATCACGGACGGACCCGAAGGGACGTGCCTCGGAGGGGGAATTCGACCCGGCTGAGGCGGATTGCCGGTGCAGGGTACCGCCAGTCCCCCATCTAGCGCGGCCACCGGGATTCTACCCGTCGGGCAGAGGGTCCACTCCGCGCAGCGCGCCTCGGTTGGCCCAGGCCAGGTTGGCGAAGACCGCCAGCGCGCTGAGCGGGATCACGATCTCGGCCGCGGTCACGACCCGCGAGGTGTCCTGGCCCAGGCCCCGGAACAGCGCCACCCAGCCCAGAAGCACCGCGATCAGCGTCGTCGAGACCTGGCCGAACAGGGTGTGCGTGAGCCGCGGCCGCCGCCCCGCCAGCACCAGCAGCCCGCCCACCAGCGCCGGCAGCAGGTAACGCACGACCACCAGCGCCGCCAGCCAGAGCGGATAGGCGCCGCCCAGGGCCAGCCCCAACGCAACCGCGCCGAAGAAGATCCCGTCCACCACCGGGTCCAGCGCCCCGCCCAGCCGCGAGGGATGCGCGAAGCGGCGGGCGATGGTCCCGTCGGTCAGATCGGTGACGCTGGCCACCGCCACCGTCACCGCCAGGGCGCCCAGGCCGCCGGCGCTGAATCCGTAGACGAGCCCCGGCAGCGCCAGATAGGCGCGCGCCAGGGTGACCTGGTTGGCCGGCCCGGGCAGGCGGGAGCCGATCACGACCAGGGCGATGAACCAGAGCTCGTAGGCGAAGCGGGGACCGGGCGGCACGGCCAGCACCAGCCAGAGCGCCGACAGCAGCAGGTAGACCGCGCCGCCGATCAGGCCGGCGCAAGTCGTCTCCCGGGGTCCCCGCAAGATCGCAGATCTTGTGGGGTGGGTCAGTGCGGCTTCGGGCTGGGCGACGGCGTCGGCGTGGGGGTGGCCGCGGCGGCCGCGGCGGCCGCGGCGCACTGGCCAGGCTGCGGCTCGCCCGTGTCCTTGATGAAGATCTCGTCGTACTTCTGGGCGGCGGGCGTGGAGGCGGGCGCCAGCGACCCGTCCGCCCTGCAGACACTGTCGGTCACGATCCCGGCGGGCTTGGTCCAGGCCGCCGGCCAGGCCCTGTGCGCGTAGTAGGCGTCCACGAACGGCTTCCACACCGAGAGGCCCACATTCTCACCCCAGAGCACATTGGTCGGGCAGAGCCAGCCCGACGCGGTGAAGCCGGTGGCGAGGCCGGCGAAGCCGGAGGTGCAGGCGTCGCCCTGGTTGATGTGCGCCATGTAGGTCGCGACCGCGAGGTCGGGCGTGTAGCCGATCCAGTAGGAGCCGGTCCAGGACTCGGTGGTGCCGGACTTGGCGGCCACCGCCTTGTCGCCGTAGCCCAGCAGCTTGGCCGGGCCCCGCAGCAGGTCGTTCTGCAGGTACGCCACCTCCGGCCGGAGCACGCGGTCGCGCGACGGCTGGCGGTCGAAGGACTCCAGGATCGCGCCGTGGGCATCGGAGACCGTGAGCACGGGGTGGGCCGTCACCCGGTTGCCTCCGTTGTCGAAGGCCGAGTAGGCCGCCAGGTGCTGGATCATCGACATCGAGTTGGTGCCCAGGGTGGTGGGCAGGCTGGAGGGATTCTCGACTGGGGTGGTGATCCCCAGCTTGCGCATGAAGCTGACGACCGGCGTGCCGGTCTCGGCCCGGTAGGTCCAGAGGGCGGGCAGGTTGCGGGATTCGGCAAGGGCCTGGCGGAGCGGGATCATGCCCTCCGTCCGGCCGTCCCAGTCCGAGTAGCGGTGGCTGTCGATCACGGGGTCCTGGTCGTTCACCCTGGTGGCCGCGGTGACCAGCCCCACCTCCAGCGCCGCGCCGTAGGTGTAGGGCTTGAACGAGGAGCCGACCGGCCGGTAGCCGTTGGGGTCGGTTCCCGTGAGGTTGACCTGACCGCGGATCTCCACGCTGTTGTAGTCGGCGCTGCCGACCATGGCGATGATCTCGCCATCCCGCGGATCCATCGCCAGCAGCGCGCCGGTGTTGGCGCCCTTGGACTTGAAGGTGTTGACGCCCGCCTTGACCATCTGGTCGGCGGAGAGCTGTGTCGGCAGGTCAAGGGAGGTGGTGATCGAGAGCCCGCCCTCGTAGATCTGGGCGTCGCTGTACTTCTGCTCCAGGTAGGTGAGGATGTAGTCCACGAAGTGGGCGGTCCGCGGATCGCGGCCCCCGCTCGATTGGGCGTGGTGGTCGGCCATCTGCTTGAAGAGGTCGCCGCCGAGCACGGCGTCCTCCTGGGCCGGCTTGATGGCGCCGGTCGCCAGCATGGAGTCGAGGACCGACTTCCAGCGGTCCCTGGCGGCGGCCTGCTGGGCCGGCGTGCCGAAGGGGTCGTAGCGGGTCGGCCACTGCGGGAGGCCGGCCAGGAAGGAGGCCTGAGCCAGGTTGAGGTCGGCGGCGTGGACGCCGAAGTAATAGTTGGCCGCGGCCTCCACGCCCAGCGTCCCGTGCCCGTAGTTGATCGTGTTCAGGTACAGCTCGAGGATCTGGTCCTTGGTCTCGCGGCGCTCCAGCTCCTCGGCCAGCAGCAGCTCACGGATCTTGCGCCCAAGGTCCTTGTTCTGCGCCTCGTCCTTCAAGAGCGTGTTCTTGATCACCTGCTGCGTGATCGTCGAGCCGCCCTGGGCGGACGCCCGATGCGTGAGGTCGTAGGCGCCCGCGATCGCCAGCCGGCGCCAGTCGACCCCCTGGTTGGTGTAGAAGGTGCGGTCCTCGGTGGCCACCGTGGCCTGGCTGAGCAGGGGTGAGATCTTGGCCAGGGGCACCACGGTCCGGTTCTCGTGGAAGAGGACGTCGATCAGGGTGCCGTTGCGGTCGTAGATCCGGCTGGCCTGGGCCAGGCTCGACTCCGTAAGGGTGTCCAGGGAGGGCAGGTCTCCCGCGTAGTAGTCGACCATGCCGACGGTCGCCAGGGTGCCGCCCACGCCGATCACCGTGATCAGGGTGAGGAGGACGGCGACGGCGCCGCGGAAGCGGCCGCCGGACGCCTTACGCCGCGAGCTGCGAGAACGTGTGCGGGACGACAAGGTGCGGTTCAGGAAACGTAGGGCGCAACGCGGACGTTACGGAGACCATCCTGTCAACGGGTCGAAAGGAGGGCCTTCGCGCCCTGGAACGCCAGCCCGCTGATCGGGTTCGCGAGCAGGCCGTACCCGATCAGGATCAGCGCCAGCACGGCCGCCGCCCCGCTCGCGAAAGTCGCCGGCAGCAGCCGCGTGGAGGGAGCCCTCGCCGGTGCGCGGGCGTCCTCCTCCTCCAGCAGGAGGGCCGCGTAGGCGATGCGGACCGCGCCCACCCCCGCCAGGATCGAGCCCACCAGGGCCAGGGTGACCACCCAGTAGAGTCCGGCGCTGCCCAGTGCGGCAGCCACCAGGAAGACACCGAAGAAACCGGCCAGCGGCGGCACCCCGGCCAGGGAGACCGCCGCCAGCACCAGCGCGGCGGCGCGCGCCGGCGCGCGCCCGCCCAGCCCGGCCAGCGCGCTCTCCGGCTCGAGCTCGCCGAGCAGCGCGGGCAGCGCCATGGCGCCCACGATCCCAACGCCTAAGAGGAAGAGCCCGGCACCCAGGCCGACCCGCTCGTGGGTTGCCACCGCCGCCGCTACCCAGCCCAGCTGGGAGGCGGCGAGCATTCCCGCCGCCCGCCCGGCGCCAGGCGCCAGGGCGGCGCCCAGCCCCGCCAGCAGGACGAGGGCGCCGCCGGCCCCGGCCAGAGCCGGCGCCCAGGCCGGGCCCACCCCGGCCAGCACCCCGCCCAGCTTGAGCAGCGCCACCCCCGCGCCCGCGGCGCCGACGCCGGCGGCGGCGCCACGCCCGAACGGCGATGCCTCGGCGCCGGCGCCGAAGCCGAGCGGGGCAAGCACGAGCAGGGCCGCCAGCCCGCCCAGCGCGACCAGGACCGGCAGTGCCAGTGGCAGCGTGGTGGGCGCCCGGGCCAGGGCGGCCCGGACCAGGTCCAGCGAGGAGGCTCCCGCGGTCGCGTGAAGATACCCGAAGGCGAGCGCCACCAGCATCAGCAGGACGCCCGCGCTGGCAATCGCCCGGACCGGGCCCGCGAGGGCCGAGCCGGGCGCCAGGCCGGGCCGCCAGGCCAGGGCCGAGGCCCCCGCCACCACGGCCACGGCGGCACCGGTCCAGACCGCGAAGAGGTCGGTGGCCGAGGCGGCGACCATGACGCCGAACCCGCCGATGAGGGCCGCGGGCAGCGGGCCGGGCAGCCGCTCCAGATCCCAATCGGCGGCCGCCACGCCGGCGGCCAGCGCAAGCAGGATGGCGGCCTTGGCGAAGAGGGCGAAGCGGTCCTGCGCGAAGCCGGCCCCGAACAGAGTCCCCACCTGCGCCCCCAGCCACAGCTCGAGGCCGAAGGCGGCCAGCAGCGCGAGCAGCACCAGGCGCGGGCCCCAGAGCCGGACCCGGGCCCGGGCGCGCGCCCGGCGTGCCCCCGACATCGCCAGAGTGGCTCCCGCGGTGGCCACCAGCAGGGCTTCGGGCGCCAGGACCAGCGTGGTCATCCGCCGGCCCCCGGCACCGGCGGCGCCGGCGGGGCATAGGCCGACGCGATGTCGGCGACCGAGGCGTTGACCACGTTGATGACGCCCGGGTCGAGGAAGGGGATGCCCGCCAGCTTGGGCCCGCCGGGCACCACACCCAGGTAGATCAGGGCTCCCGCCAGCACGGCCAGCGCCCAGGTCTCGGTCAGATTTGTATCGCTGGCGACGGGCGCGTCCGGGCTCGGCGCACCGAACAGGACCCGCTGCAGCATCCAGGCCACCGCCGCGCCCGCGATCAGGAGGCCCGCCGCTACCCCGAAGGCTCCGAGGCTCGCGATCTTGAAGGCGCCGAAGAACACCATCAGCTCGCCCACGAAGGTCCCGGTCAGCGGCAGGCCGATGACCCCGATTCCCGCCAGCACCAGGAGCCAGGACAGCCTCGGCAATCGGCCCGCGAGCCCTCCCAGCAGGGCGAGGTCGCGGGTCTGGGCGCGCTCGGCCACCAGCGCGCAGGCGCCCACGATCAGTGCCGAGGCGGCCGCCCCGCCGAAGAGCGAGAAGGCCGCGCCGTCGATCGACAGCGGGGTGACGCCGGCGGTGCCCAGCACGGTCACGCAGCCCGGGACGACCGCCAGGTAGGCGGCCACCAGGCGGAGGTCGCGGGAGCGGAAGGCGGCCAGCGCGCACCAGATCGCGGTGAGGCCGGCCAGGCCGGCCAGCAGGGGGGCGAGCAGCCGGGTGCCATCGTGCAGCGTGGCGTCGAGCAGCCTTATCAGCAGGTAGCCGCCGCCGCGCATGCCCGCCCCGGCGACCAGGATGGCGATCCCGGCGGGCGCTTCGGCCAGGACCTCGCGCGCCCAGCCGTGCAGCGGCCACAGGCCGAGGCGAGTGGCCGCCGCGACCACGACCAGGATCCCGATCACCACCTGGGTGCGGGCCGGCAGAGCGGTCTTGCCGAGGTAATCGAGGTCGAAGGTGCCACCCGCCGCGGCTCCCGCCAGCACCACCACCGCCAGCAGCAGGACCGCCGAGCCCAGGCCCCAGTAGCCGAGCAGCCGGAGCGCGGCGCCGAGCCGGCGCCCGGGCAGGACGCCCCAACCGGCAACCAGGAGCGCCAGCGGGAGCGCCGCCGCCGACCAGAAGAGCACCAGCATGAAGAGGTCACGGGCGCAGACCAGGCCGTTGAACGCGGCTTCGGCCAGGAGCAGTAGCACGTAGTACTCGCGGGGCCGGGCCCGGATCCCGGTCGAAGCCAGGATGGCGGCCAGGGCGACGATGCCGTTGGCGAGCAGCAGCAGCATCGAGATCCCGTCCGCGCCCAGGTGGTAGGTGATGCCGAAGGCCGGCAGCCAGGGCAGCTTTTCCTCGTACTGGGGCCCGGTCGTGAAGGCCTGGAACTGGATGTAGCCGAAGAAGGCCAGCGCCAACGAGGCGAAGGTGACCCAGAACGAGCTGCCGAAGAAGAAGCGGTCGTAGCGGCCGCGCGGGTTGGGCACCGTGGCCAGTACCAGGGCCCAGACCACGGGCACCCAAACGATGGTGCTGAGCAGGAAAGAGAATCCGACCACGCCCGAGCCGAAGACCGGGATCGGGGTCGCCGTCGGGTTCGGGATGGCGGCCAGGAACGCGCTCACCCGGGGTCCCCGCAAAATCGCAGATTTTGTGGGGTGGTCATCGGTAGATCCCGGGCGCCAGCAGGCCGGCGGCCACCGCGGCGACCACCACCACCAGCACCACCAGCCCCACGGCGGTGCCGGCGGCCACGCCGCGACCCGCCCAGGCGGAGGCTCGGTGCAGCGCCGAGCCCAGCGCCGCTTCGCCCGATCGGAACCCGGAGTGCTCGACGGCCTCCAGGATGCCCACTCCCGGCTCCCGCACGAAGCGGCCGTAAAGGTAGGCGCCGGCCGCCGTCGAGCGCGCCAGCCCGCCTCCCGCGCGGCGCGCCAGCCGCAGGGCCGGCGCGCGCGCGCCCAGGCCGACCGCCAGGCCCAGGACCGGCCCGACCAGGCCGATGCCCAGCCACAGAACATCCGTTTGCACCGCCATCGAAGCCTGGCGGCCGCCGATCAGAAAGGCAACCCAGGGCGTTAAGAAGCCGGCCAGGGCGAGCAGCAGGCCGCCCGCCGCCAGCAGGTAGGCCGCCCACCGCATGACGGGCGCCACCTCGCGCACGCGCGTCGGTTCGAAGGCTCGCCGCCGCCGCAGCTCGCCGTGTGCGGCCAGCGCGTAGCAGCGGGCCAGCGCGAAGCCGGCCAGGACCATCGCCACGCCGAAGAACCACACCGAGTGCCATCCGGACCGCGCGGCCGCCTTGGGCGCCGTCGCCTCCGACAGGGCCACGCACGCCACCAGGAAGGCGATCGACGTCATCCGCATCCGCCGCAGCGCGCCGCCCATGTCGGCGAGGTCGCCCGAGCGCATGGCCGCGGCCACCGCCCAGGAGCTGAGCACGGTCGCCGGCCGGGCCAGACAGATCGCCAGCGCGGCGGCCAGCGAGGTGCCGATGGCCCCCGGCTGCCCGATCGCCAGCAGCGTCAGCGCGGACACCGCCGAGCCCGCCCACACCACGGAGCGCCGCAGGTCGTTGCCGGCCAGCGCGAGCAGGCCGGCGGCGATCGCCGCCACCGCACTGGCGTAGGCCAGGACCCGCCAGGGCTGGGGGCCTCCGAAATAGAAGACCGGCAGCACCCGGTAGATCAGGACCACCGCCAGCAGCGGCCAGAGCCCCTGCACGAAGGCGACCGCCGCCGGGGGCGCGTCCAGCGTGCCCAGCTGCCAGCGCGTGAATGGGAACAGCCCGCCGCGCACGAACGCGGCGATCACGAACAGGACCGCGGCCAGGCCCAGCGTCTTGAGCCCCGCGTCATAGGTCCCTTGCAGCACCGTGACGGGCGTCAGCCGGTCGAGGTCGTTGGCGCCGAACCGCGAGTAGAGGACGGCCACCCCGCAGAGCAGCGCCACGTCGCCGATGAAGGGGAGCGCGAGGCCGAGACGCGAGGCGCGCCCGCTCGCCACCGACCCGTAGCGGTGGGCGAGCAGGAGGTAGGTCGCGACACCGGCCACGCCCCACCAGGCGGTCAGGGCGGCGAGGTCGCCGGACACGACCGTCCCGACGCCGCCCAGCACCGCCAGCAGGACCAGGGCATGGAACCGGGCCGGACCCGGCTCGCCGCGACCGCCGGCGCGATGCCAGGCCACCACGGCCAGGGCCAGGAGCAACAGGGCCAGGATCGCCCCCAGCGCGAGGTGATCGGCCCGCAGCGAGACGTCGATGCCGAAGACCTGGAACTGGGGGGCGCCGCTGAACGAGGGCGAGACGCTGATCCACTGGTAGGAGGCCCGGTAGGGCTGGTCCTGGTGGAGGCGGGCCCAGCCCACGAGCAGGACGTCGGCCACCGCCACCAGCAGCGTGAAAACCGTGAAGTTGGAGGTCGCGCGGCGGCCCCGGATCCCGGACAGGATGAAGAGGAAGCCGAGCAGCGGGATCAGCAGCAGCAGGGGCGCCGACCAGCCGAGGGTGCTGGCGGGGTCGAAGGAGAAGCCGCCCTTGCGGGCGACGGAGGCGGCCGTGGCGGCCGACGCCGCGGACGCGGCCGCGACCAGGCCCGGGAAGGTCAGCGGCGGCGCCTCCCCCGGGCGCGCGCCTGGGGCGGAGCTCCCGCCGCCGGGCGCTCGACGGAGGGGCCGCGCAGGGGGCCCGCGACCGCCACGCCCAGCAGCCCGATGCCGAGCGCGACCAGCATCACGAGCACGGCCGCCTCCTGGCCGGCGGCCGGCTCCCGGATCGTGGACCCGAACCGAGCCGCCCCCACCGACGCCAGCCCGGCCCCGGCGGCCGCCAGGGGCGCGCCGGCCAGCGCGGCCAACGCGTCGCGGCGCCAGGCCGCGGCGAGCAGGCCGGTGGCGACCAGCGCCGCCGCCACGAAGAGGATGCCGACCAGTGTCAGGTTCACCGGCGGCGCCGCGCGGTCACGGCCCAGCCCGCCCAGCGGGCGCCGCCGGTGACCAGGGCCAGCAGCAGCAGGGCGCCGGCCGCCTCGGTGGCCAGGGCATCCCGGCCGAAGAGCAGCCGGCCCATGGCGGCGGCGTTGAAGAGCCCGAAATCACCGGCCGCGTAGGTGCCGTGGAAGAGGCCGCCGCGATAAGCGGCGTAGGCGAGGACCGCGAAGAGGGCCGCGCACGCCACTGCACCGAGCTGGCCTGCACGGCCCGACGAGGCGGTGGAGGGGCCGGCCGCCGGCAGTGGCGCCAGCAGCAGCCCGGAGGCCAGGAGCACGACCAGCGCCACCACGGCCGCAAAGCCGGCCGCCAGCACCGCGTACATGCCCGCCGCGCCCACGGCCACCAGTACGAACGCCAGCGCCCGCAGGGATCCCGCCGGCAGCAGCGCCACGCCCAGGGCGCCGCTCAGCGCGACCGCCGCGAGCGCGTAGAAAAGAACCGATGTGAGGGCGTCCAAGCCTGCTCCGTGGATGGTCCGAAGGGTTCGAGCCGGGCCCTAGTCGGGCGGCCCGGAGGCTCCAAGCCGCCAAGCATACAGGAGGCCCAACGCCCCCATCCCGAGCAGGACGCCGGCCGCCGCCCAGGAGCCGCCGTGGAAGGAATCGCCGGCAGCGACCGCGCGCACAAAGGCGACCAGCACCAACGCCAGCACGCCGGCCACTCCCAGCAAGGCCACGCGGGGGGCACCCAGGCGCTCCGACCAGCGGATCACGCGCGACAGATTACGCGAGGCTCTCCAGCCAGGCGCGGTGGAGGTCGCCGTAGCGGCCGCTCGCGTCCTTGAGCTGGTCGGGCGCGCCGTCCTCCACCACGCGCCCGTGCTCCATGACCAGGACGCGGTCGGCGACCTCGACGGTAGACAGGCGGTGGGCGATGATGATCGCCGTCCGGCCCCGGAGCAAGGTGCGCAGCGCGCGCTGCACCAGCCGCTCGGAGGGCAGGTCCAGGGAGGAGGTGGCCTCGTCCAGGATCAGCACCCGCGGATTGGCCAGGAAGGCGCGGGCGAAGGCGACCAGCTGCCTCTGGCCGGACGAGAGCCGCACGCCGCGGCGGCGGACGTCGGTGTCATAGCCGTTGGGCAGGGCGGTGATGAACCCGTGGGCGCCGACCGCCCGGGCAGCGGCCTCCGCATCCGCGGCGGAGGCGTTCGGCCGCCCGAAGGCGATGTTGTCGCCCACCGAGCCCGTGAACAGGAACGACTCCTGCGTCACCACCGCCACCGCCCGCCGCAGGTCCGCGGTCGAGACGTCGCGCAGGTCGATCCCGTCCAGGCGGACGTGGCCCTGCTGAGGGTCGTAGAAGCGCGAGATCAGGCGCGCGGTGGTCGTCTTCCCGGCGCCGGTCGCGCCGACCAGGGCCACCACCTGGCCGGCCGGGATCTGGAGGTCGATGTCGTGCAGCACCGGTTCGTCGCGGTAGGCGAAGGTGACGTGCTCCAGCCGGACCTCGCCGCGCGCCTGCGGGAGCGCGGTCGGGCGCCGAGGTTCGGGCACCGTGGCCGTCTCCTCGAGGACCCCCGACAGCTTCTCCAGCGCCGCGGTCGCGGACTGGATCAGGTTGTAGAACTGGGAGAGGTCCTGCATCGGCTCGAAGAACTGGCGCACGTAGAGGACGAACGCGGTCAGCACGCCGATCGTCGCCTGGTGGTTGATCACCAGGTAGCCGCCATAGATGAGCACGGTGGCGGTGGTCAGGCGCCCGAGCAGGTTGACGCCGGGCCCGAAGGTGGAGGCCAGCCGGTTGGACCAGATGTTGGCGTCGCGGTAGCGCGCGTTGACGTCCTCGAAGATCTCCTGGTTGCGCGGCTCGCGGCGAAACGCGTGCACCGCCCGGATGCCGTTGAGCGACTCCACGTAGTGCACGATCACGAGCGCGATCGCACGCCGCACGGCGCGGTAGGCGCGGGCCGAGTTGTTGCGAAACCACCAGGTCAGGCCCACCACCAGGGGGAACGAGAGCAGCGTCACGGCCCCCAGCCGCAGGTCGAGGCGGAGCAGGATCACCGCCACGCCGACGATCGACAGCACCGAGGTGATGAGACTGGCCAGGCCGGTCGCCAGCAGCTCCTGCAGCGCGTCGATGTCGGAGGTCAGGCGGGCGATCACGCGCCCGGAGGTGTAGCGCTCGTAGAAGCTGAGCGACAGCTCCTGGATGTGCCGGAACACGCGCAGCCGGAGGTCGTAGAGCAGGCTCTGGCCGATGTGGCCGGACAGCCGCAGAAACAAGAAGCCGCAGACCGCGGCCGTGCAGACCGCCACCACCAGCACCGCCACGTACTGCTCGAGCACGCGGCCGCCGGCGACGCTGGCGCCCGGGCGGATGCCCTGGTCGATGGCCAGGCCGACCAGCCAGGGGATCGACAGCGTGGCGGCGGCCCGGCCGATGATCATGAGGAGCGCCAGCAGCAGGCGCGCCCGGTAGGGACGCGCCAGGCTGAGGATCAGCTCCCCGCTGCGCTTGCGCAGGCGTCGCGAGACGTCGTGCGGGACCTCGTCGATGTCCTCGGAGGCCACGCCGCGCCAGGCGTCGCGCTCCCTCTCGGTGAGGCCTCCTCCCCGCCTGACGGCGAGGTCGCGCAGGGCAGCCATCAGCTGGCCGCTCCCCTTTCCACCGCATCCGCCTCCTGCGCCAACAGCTGGCGATAGAGCGGCTGAGTCCGCATCAGCTCCGAGTGCAGGCCCACGGCCACGATCCGCCCGCCGTCGAGCAGGGCCACGCGGTCGGCCAGGGCCAGCGTCGAGGGCCGATGCGCGACCAGGAGCGCGGTGGCTCCCGCCAGCACGCTGCGGAGCGCGACCTCGATCTGCGCCTCGGTGTGGACGTCGACCGACGAGAGCGGGTCGTCGAGCACCAGCACCCGCGGCCGGCCGAGCACGGCGCGCGCCAGCGCCAGGCGCTGGCGCTGCCCGCCGGAAAGCGTGTAGCCCTGCTCGCCGACGCGGGTCTCGAGGCCCCAGGGCAGGTCCCAGACGAAGCCGGCCTGAGCGACCTCGATGGCGGTCTTGAGGTCCTCGTCGTCGCCGGAGCCGCGACCCATCACCAGGTTCTCGTGCACCGACGCCGAGAACAGGATGGGGTCCTCGAAGGCGGTCCCGATCTGGGCCCGCAGGGAGCGCAGGGTGAGGTCGCGCAGGTCGCGGCCGTCAACGGTGACACGGCCGCCGGTCACGTCGTACAGGCGCGGGACCAGCATCGCCAGCGTGGTCTTGCCCGAGCCCGTGCGCCCGACCAGCGCCATGGTCTCGCCCCCACGTACGTGCAGGTCCACACCCTCCAGCACCGGCTTGCCGCCGCCCGGGTAGGTGAAGCTCACGTTCTCGAAGCGGAGCTCGCCGCGCGCGCCCGTCAGCTCCACCGCGCCCGGCCGGTCTTCGACATCCCGAATGGAGTCGAAGACCTCGGAGAGCCGGGTCGACGCGGTCTGGGCCTCGTCGCCCATGGCCAGGATCCAGCCCAGCGCGTCCATCGGCCAGATGAGCATGAAGAGGTAGGCGATGAACGCCACCAGGCCACCCAGCGAGAGCTGGTGGTTGAGCGTGGCGAACCCTCCCAGCAGCACCACCAGCACCAGCATCAGGTTGGGCAGCAGCGTCATCAGGGTCCAGAACTGCGCTCGCGAGTCGACCGACTGGAAGTTGGTGGCCCGCAGCTCCGAGACCTCCTGCCGGTAGCGAGCGAAGAGGAGGTCGTCGCGCCCGAAGGCCTTGATGATGCGCACCCCGGTGGCCATCTCCTCGATGACCGTGGTCACGTCGCCCTGCTGGTCCTGCATGCGACGCGCGATGACCGCGTACTTGCGGAAGAAATGACGCGAGATGACGGCCACCGGCAGCGCCACCAGGGCGGTCAGCGCGGCCAGCGTCACGTCGAGCCGGAAGAGCATGAAGACGACGGCGCCGAACTGGACGATGAAGACGATCCCGAAGATCAGCCCGAAGCCGACGAAGCGCCGCACGGTGTTGATGTCGCCGACCGCGCGCGAGAGCAGCTGGCCCGACTGCCAGTTGTCGTGGAAGGCCACCTGCAGGCTCTGCAGGTGCGCGTAGAAGTCGTTGCGGAGGTCCGTCTCCATGCCGAAGCTGACGGAGCCGGAGAGGTTGCGGCGGATGAAGTTGCCGGCCGCCTCCACCAGGGCCAGGGCGAGCACCAGCCCCGCGAAGAGCGGCAGCTGGCCGGTCTCGCGATGCGCGACCGGGCCGTCGATCACGGCCTTGATCACCTGCGGGATGGCGGTCGCGGCGACGATGGCCACGATCGCCGAGACGCACATGGTCACCACCTGCGGCGTGTACGGACGCAGGTAGGGCAGGTAGCGCCTCACACCCTGGTGGCGCGGATTCAAAAACTGCTCCTTCGACGCGGTCCGCGTCACATTTCCGGGCGCGCGAAAGCCCTGGTTGCGTCGGCGGGAACCCAGAAGTTTAGCGGAGGCCGGAGACGAAGGCCGCGATCGCAGTGCCGATCTCGACCGCCGAGTCTTCCTGGATGAAATGGCTTCCCGGGACGGTGACCTCGCGCTGGTTCGGCCATGACCGGCAGTAATCGCGCTGGCGGCCGGTGAGGATGGAGCCGGGGTCGGCGTTGACGAACAGCTTCGGGAGATCGCTGCCCTCCAGCCAGCGGCCGTAGGCGCGAACCCGCTCGGTGACGTCTGGCGGCTCGCCGTCGATCGGGATCTGGCGCGGCCAGGTCAGGGTCGGCCGCCGGCACTCGCCGGGCTCGGCGAAGGGCCGCCGGTACGCCTCCATCTCCTCTGGCCGAAGCGTGCGCAGGATGCTGGCCGGGAGGATCCGCTCCACGAACACGTTCTTCTGCAGCACCAGCTCCTCGCCGGCCGGCGAGCGCATGAGCTGGAAGATCTTGCGGGCCGCCTCCGGCCAGTCGTCCCAGGTCACCGGCTGCACGATGGTCTCCATGTAGGCGAGGCCGCGCACCCGTTCCGGGTGCCGGCGGGCCCAGTCGAAGCCCAGCGCCCCGCCCCAGTCGTGACCGACCAGGACGGCGTCGCGCACGCCTGCGGCCTCGAACCAGGCGTCCAGGTGCCGCGAGTGGTCCGCGAAGGTGTACTCGCCGCTGGAGCTGGGGCCGCTCTCCCCCATCCCGACCAGGTCGGGCGCCAGGCAGCGCGCCAGCGGCTCGACCCCGGGGATCACGTTGCGCCACAGGTAGGACGAGGTCGGGTTGCCGTGCAGGAACACCACCGGCCGGGCGCCGGGGTCGCCGCTGTCGCGGTAGGCGATCTCGGTGCCCAGGACCTCAGCCCGCTCCCTCGTCATGCAGCCGTCCAGTCCGGGTTCACGAGCGCCGTGTTCACATGATCCTCCCAGCGCCCGTTGATCAGGAGGTACGCGTGCGCGAGGCCCTCGGCCTCGAACCCGGCCTTCTTGAGGAGGCTCGCGCTGCGTTCGTTGCGCGGCATGTGGCTGGCCTCCACCCGGTGCAGCCGGAGGTCGTCGAAGGCATAGCGCACCGCCCCCTGGACCGCCTCCAGCATGTAGCCGTGGCCCTGCTCGCCGGCGGCCAGCGCATACCCCAGCACGCACTGCTGCAGGGGGCCGCGCACGACCTGGGTCAAGGAGACGTTGCCGATCACCCGCGCCGGCTCCGAGAGCTTGAACACGAACATTCGCGCCCCCAACCCCGCCCGCAGCTCCTGCTCGCGCTGCTCGACCTGCTCCCGCCAGAACTCCTCGGTGAAGAAGTTGTCGGGCCACCCGGGGGACCAGGGTTGGAGGTGCTCGCGATTCTCCGTGTAGAAGCGGATCACGTCGGGCACGTCCTCGGTCGAGGGCAGGCGCAGCTCCAGCCGCGAGGTGCGGATCACGTCACGAGTCGGGAGAGGATCTCCTCCAGCGCCCCGTCGGCCAAGGCGCGGATCTCCGCGTCGGTCCGGTCCTGGATGGGGTGTGCCACGAACACCGCGGCCGGCTCGAAGCCGAGCGCCCGCGCCTGCGCGGCGCCCGCCTCCACGAACTCGGTCGACGCCACGTAAACGCTCGGGATGCCCCGGGCTTCGAGCTCCGTCATGTCATGCACACTGCACGACGTGCACGACCCTCAATCGGCGAGGGCCTCGATCACCGCCTCGCAGCGGAGGCTGATCTCGTGGCGGAGGTCGGCCGGGGCGGGCTTGGCGAAAGTCGGCTTGCGGTAGCGCAGCACCTCCACGCCCCGGTCGCTCAGCCCCTCCTCCAGCCGGTCCAGGAACAGGTCCCCCCGCGGCTTCGAGATGTCCAGCAGAGCCACCGCCCTGCCCTCGAGCGACGGCAGGCGGGCCGCGCGCGGCCGGCTGGCGGGCCGGCGCTCGGAAGTGGGATCGAGCAGTTCCGGCATCCCCTTAGTTTGAAGGGGCAAGCAATTTCTGGGCGACTCGTTGTTTCTCTCGATCGGCACGCGGGAAGTGACGGTCAGCACAGAACGAGAAGAGAGGAGACGGACGGGCTGTGAGCTCGACCTACGGCACGGCATTTGCGGTGCGCGCCGACGCGTCCAGATCGTCGGGGCGGCGGAAGGTGACTTCCGCGGGCCTGGCGCTGCTGTTCGCCTTCGCCCTGCTCTTCTTCGTCTTCGGCCGCGGCCCGGGCAGCCTGACCTGGCTCTCCGGCGGCCAGCCGCCGTCCTGGCTGCCCTTCGCCGGCTCCGCGCCCCAGTGGCTGCCCTTCGTCTCCGCGCACGGGGACAACAGCAACCCATCCGGCTCTGGCCACACCCCCTCGCCAGCGCCGCCCGCGGCGACCCCCAGCGCCACGCCTGACCCGAGCCCCTCGGCCTCGCCGGCTCCGGAACCCACCCCGACGCCGTCACCCTCAGCGACGCCGACGCCTGAGCCGACCGCGACCCCAACCCCCACCCCGGCGCCGACTGACTCGCCGACGCCCACGCCCACCCCGACCCCCACGCCCACGCCGGCGCCAGTCGTGACGCCGACGCCGACGCCGACGCCCAC
>Ga0070717_10001021_pt1 | contig 18778 bp, 22 predicted proteins | sample LARL113metaG_FD_71366 | JGI IMG/M metagenome (GOLD analysis project Ga0070717, IMG submission 71366) | Corn, switchgrass and miscanthus rhizosphere microbial communities from Kellogg Biological Station, Michigan, USA - LAR L11-3 metaG | ecosystem: Host-associated > Plants > Roots > Rhizosphere ... | reverse complement strand
CGGCGAGACGCAGCGCGGCCGCAAACCCTAGGGCCCCGGACGACTCGGACCAGCTATCTGTGGGTACTTCACGTACCGGCGGCATTCCGTGTCCGGCGAAGCTGTCAAACGAAGCTGTCAAATGCCGCAAATGTGACGCACCGCAGCAAACCGACCACAATATATAGGGCATGGCGCGAACGTTCACACCACATGTTGGTGCTCGCGCAGGGAATCGAACCCTGAACCTTGGGATTAAGAGTCCCCTGCTCTGCCAGTTGAGCTACGCGAGCGCGCCAATGCCGAAGAGTGGGTTCCTGAAGACTGGATTCTAAGCAACGCCGGGCTTAACAGGCAGGGTTGCCGCGCTGCGCCGCCGAATCTAGCGTCCGATTCGTGCGCGCCCGCGTTCCTCTTGACGTCGATCTGGAAGACCGGCTCGTTTACGGCCTGACTCCTGTCCGGCTGGCCTACATGGTCCTCGCCGTCCTCGCCGCACTCGCGACCTGGTCGACCCATTTGCTGATCTCTCCCCTGCGCGGCGTCGTCGCCGCGACCTTGCTACTCGTGGGCGCCGCCCTGGCCTGGGGTCGCTGGCGAGGACGACCGACCGATGGTTGGCTGGTCGACTTCGCGTTGTTCGTCGTGAACACTCGCCGCGTCAAGTGGGATCGCCACGCACGTGACAAGCCGTCAGAAACGGAGATAGCCGCATGAGGAGCATCCTTGCACTAGGCCCGCTCCGGCTGGCGACGCGCGATCCCGAACCGCTCTGGGAAGGGGGTGGAAACGTCGTTGTGATGGGCACTGGCCCGCTCGGCTTCGTTGACGCGTCGGAACCGGATCGCCTGCGCTGGCTCACCGGCTTTCGCCACCTGCTCGACGGTCTTGATTCGCAGCTTCAGGTCATCGTCGACGTGCAACCGGGGCCTGCACACGCCATCGATGCCCTACATCCAATCCCGACCGATTTCGACGAGATGCTCGGTGCTGACCTCTGGTTTGCCGACCAGCTGGCCCAGCAGTGGACCGCCGGCCGTCGATCAGTCAAGTTCGTCACCGCCGAGTGTGAAGCCTCTCGCCTGGAATCCGCCCTCCGCGACGTCGGCGTCAAGACATGGCGAGAGACGACTCGCGAGCGCCGAGTGTTCGGACAAGAGCTCGCCGGCAAGCTCCTCACCCACGACGGCTCGACCAGGACCTGGTACGTCGACCGCCTGCCGGGCACCGAGCTCGAGCCCGGTTGGATGTTCCGGCTGCTTCCACCCGGTCTACACCTTGCTATTTCGTGGCACGCGACCCCCTTGCCGACTGCATGGATCGTCGACTATCTGCAGCACCAGCTTGTCGGTATGCGCGCGACGCGAATGCAGCACGATTCCGCGGCCGTCGATCCGGCCCTCGCCGGCGCCCTCCCCGCGGCCGAGGATCTGCAGCGACGGCTCACCGCGAGCCAGGAGAAGGCCTTTCACGTCTCGATGTACCTGACATTGAGGGCGCCGACGGCCGAGGCCCTTGAGCAGGGGAGCGTGCGTATCCTGTCAGCCGCTCGGTCTGCGCTGTGTGTGCTTCAGCCCTGCACCTTCCGCATGCTCGACGCCCACCTCGCGACCCAGCCGCTCGGAGTCGACCGCCTCAACCGCAAGCGCGTACTCGACACCAGCTCGCTCACAACCTTCATGCCGTGGCTCGACGCCGAGCTCGAGCAAGAAGGCGGCATCGTCATCGGCCGCAACCGCGCCACCGGCTGCCCAGTCACGGTAGATCCTTTCGACCAGCGCCGGTATCCCAATGCCAACGTCGCCGTCTTCGGTCACTCCGGTGCCGGCAAGACCTACCTCCTCTCCTCGCTGGCAATGGGCGCGCTTGGCCGCGGCGTTCAGGTGTTCCTCATCGACCCCGAGCATGAATACGGCAGGCTGGCGGTTGAGCTGGGAGGTGTCGACATCCAGCTGGCGCTCGGCTCGGGCCACGCCCTCAACGTGCTCGATCTGCGCCCGGCCGAGCAGCGAGACGAATCCTGGCTCGGGCCGGCGACCGCCGATGCGGTCGACCTCTGCGCCACGGTGTGCGGCGGCCTGGACGAACCGGACCGAGCGCTCATCGAGTCCGCGGTTCGTTCGGCCTATCGCGACGAGGCGCAGCCGCTGCTGCGCGACGTGGCTCGAAGACTGCCGGAGTCGTCGCGCGTCGCGGCCATCCTCGGCCGCTGGGTGCAGGGCAGCCTCGGCCAGATGTTCAGCGCGCCCACCAATGTCGACCTGGAAGCCCCAGTGGTCGTGTTCGGAATGCGCGAGCTGCGCGACGAGATGGTGGCGCCGGTGCACTTCCTGCTCGCGGAGGCTCTGTGGACCCGCATCAAGCGCAAAGACCGCCGGCGCATGCTCATCGTCGACGAGCTCGGCTTGCTCTTCGAGGACCTGACCATCCGGCGCTTTGTTGTCAGCCTTGCTCGTCGCATCCGCAAATATCACGGAGCGCTCGTGTTCGCGACGCAAAATCCTGGAGACCTGCTGAGCTCAGATGCGGGTTCGGTGGTGGCGACCAATCCGGCCCTGGTCTTCTTCGGCGCCCAGAGGCCCGGTGAAGCGGCGAAGCTCCAGCGCACGTTTCACCTCAGCCACCAGCAGCGCGCGTTCCTCGAGACCGCGCGGCGAGGCGAGTTCCTGCTGGCCGCCGGACCTGACCGGCTGGCCGTCGACATCCACGCCCCACCGTGGCAGGAGGAGGCGATGGTGCGGGCTCGCGGGGCCAGTCCGACCATCGGGTTGAACCGGTAGGCTTACTGCGCGGTGCAGCGAGTCCTTCACTATCGGATCTACGGCCTGCCTGATCATCGCCTCGAGCGACTTCACGAGCAGTTCGACTCCCTGGCTGCTGCCCGAAGCTGGCGCTGCGACCGGCCGTGGATCGCGAGCAGCTACTCGCGGGGTCTTTTCGAGATGGAGTACTTCCGTCACCTGCAGGCTGGCGAATGCGGAAGTGTCATCGCCGCCGGCTTCGTGAAGATGGCCGGTGACGAGACCGATGCACTGATCATCACCATCTTTCTGCGCGATCTCAGCGCCGAGTACGGAGTCCGCATCCTGCTGATCGACGAAGACCACCCGCTCGCCAAGCTGCGCAGACTCGAATTCGTCAGGGGCCGGCTCCCCACTGGTCTCTCCCTGGAGGAGGTACTGGCCAAGCGCCCGGTGATCAAGAAGGTCGCAGGCGAACGCATCCTCTTCTATCCGCCGACCTTCAGGCTGCATTCGCAAAGCCCTCCCAGCCCCGAATGGGCATACGCGCTGTATGGAATCCGCGCTTACGCGCCGACCTTGCTGGAGGCCGAGCAGGAGGCGCTCAAGATCCTTCGGGGCTTCGGGCATCTTGGCGGCTGAGACCAGCACTGCGGCCGGGGTCTTCGCGTCGCGCGATGGCACGCGGATCGCGTATCGGGCGTGGCCGAAGCAAGACGCGAAGGTCACCCTCGCGGTGGCCCACGGATTGGGCGAGCACGCGGGACGTTACACCGACTTCGCTGGCGCCATGGCGGATAGGGGGATCGCTACGTATGCTGTCGACCTGCGCGGCCACGGCCACAGCGCAGGCCAGCGCGGCCACGTCGACGCTTGGTCCCAGTGGACCGACGACATCCAAGGCTTCGTGCGCGAGGTCGAGAGCCAGACCACCGGAGAGGTAGTGCCGCTGGGCCATTCGTTCGGCGGTGTGGCGGTTCTCTCGGCGGTGCTCGCCGGCGCGCTGCCGGGCACCAGACGCTTCATCGTTTCCAGCCCTGCCATGAAAGCCAAGGTCGTGATACCGCAGTGGAAGGTGAAACTCGGCGAGATGTCATCCCGGGTGGTGCCTCGGCTGGCGATGAGCAACGAGGTCGACGCGGGAACCCTGTCTCGGGTCCCTGAGGTGGTCAAGGCGTACCAGACCGACCCTCTCGTCCACGCCAAGATCTCGAGCCGCCTCTACACCGAGTGGCAGCGCGCGGCACAGGACGTCCTGGCCCGCGCAGGCGAGATAAAGCAGCCCTTCCTGATCCTCGCCGGCAGCGATGATCAGCTGATCGACCCAGCCGGGAGCGAGGAGCTGCACAGGCGTTCGCCGAAGGCGAGCGAACTGCACGTGCTCCCCGGCCGCTACCACGAGCCGTTCAACGACGTGGGCCGCGACGATGTGTTCGACATCATCGATCGATGGTTGGCCGCGACGTGATCGCCCAGGCGTTCGCCGTGGTGCCGCTGGCGGGAAGGCTGGTGCCTGACCCCGGATCGTGGCTGTCGTGGATCATCGTCGGCCTGATCGCCGGCGCGGTGGCTGCCCGCGTGGTCGCAGGCCGCGGCTTCGGCTGCATCGCCGACATCGTGGTCGGCATCGCCGGGGCGCTCATCGGGGGCTACCTACTTGGTCTGCTCTTCAACGTCAACGGAACGGTGGGTTTTTGGGGCAGCATCGTGGTCGCGTTCATCGGCGCGGCCGTGCTTCTGTCAGCCCTGAAGCTTGTCTCCGGCGGACGCCTCTGAAGCCACCGCGAGCTTCGTGATCTCGGCCGCCACGGCCTCCGGCGCAAAGATCGGAATGTCATGCGGGGTGTCGAACCACGCGACCCGGACGTCGGGCGCGTTCAGCGCCAGCTGGCGGGCTCCTCGTTCGCGCCAGTCCGTCATCGGAGCCGGCCCGCGGCGCGCGAGCAGGGCGATGGCGGGTGACTCGAGCCGGGCCCAGAGCTGGTCTACCGGCGATTCATAAAGCCCGCGCAGCAGCTCGAGCCGGACCTCAGATGTGAGCGTTAGCACGAACGAAGAGCCCGCCTGGACGAGCCGCGACATGACAAACGGTTCGAGATCGTCGCCCCATGCCCCGTCGAAGTCGCGGCGAGCGTCGTCGACGGCCTCGGCAAACGAGGAGTAGCGAGGGAGCGGCGGCTGCATGAAGCCCATGGCCTGCTCCCAGCTGAATACGTTAGACGCGCTTTGGATCGGTCCGTCGACGAAGACGAGCGCCCTGGCCAGCTGAGGGCGCCGCGCAACCAGCTCGAGCGCCACCGTCGCGCCCCACGAGTGGCCCGCCACGACCGGCTGGCCAATATCGAGCTGTTCGGTCACAAACACGGCGTCCGCAATCAGCTCGTCCATAGCGAAGCCGCCCGGAGCGGGCGGCACGTGCGGGAGACGACCCGTCAGACCGTGACCGCGCTGGTCCAACGCCACCAGCCGCCGGTCGCCGAGATGGGCCGCGAGCCGGTCCCAGTAATGGGCGTTCGAGCTCAGGCCGTGGAGCAGGAGCATCGGCGGCGCAGCGGTGACGGACTCGGGCATCCACTCCAGAAAGTGGAGCCCTACCCCGTCACGCTCGAGCCATCCGTCGGCCGGCTCTCTCACCGGCGCTTAGCCTAGCCCGCCGCTGCGCGCAGCTCCTCGCGCTGGATCTCTTGCGCTTGCTGGGCCGGCGGCTGCTTGCGGCGCCGGATCAGCACAGTGGTCAGCGCTGTGAAGGCGAGGAAGGCGATCGGCACCGTGAGCGTGGTTTTCATCGAATCGATGAAGGCGGTCACGAACACGTCGTGCGCGAGCGCGGCGATCTGGTGCGCCACCTGCGGCGGCAGGCCGGACGGCAGGGTGGCTCCGTTTTGTCCTGTGCCGATCTCGAAGCCGTTCGAGGCCACAGAGCTGAAGGCGGCGACGAACTTGTCCCGAAACGCCGCGGGCAGCGAAGCCGACTGCGCGACCGCCTGGTCGTGCAGGGCGGTGGCGAGCTGGTTCTGAAGAATTGCGCCGACGACGGCGCTGCCGATGGCGGCGCCGAGCTGGCGGGTGGTGTTGAGCACGCCGGACGCTGCGCCGGCCATGCGCGGCGAGATGTTCCGCATCGCGACCGTGGTCATCGGCGCGAAGGTCATGCCCATGCCCGCGCCGGCGATGATCGCCGGAACCAGGAAGTTGATCCACGTCGAGTCGGGCCCGGCGACATATGTGAGCAACCCGGTGCCGATCGCGAACACCGAGATGCCGGTCATCAGGATGTACTTGCCGCCGATCCTGTCGGCGAAGCGGCCGGCGAAGGGCGCGACGAACATCGAGGTCAGGGACATCGGTGCGAGCGTGAGTCCGGCCTGGAACGCGGTGAATCCACGCACCGACTGCAGGTAGATGGTGATCGGCAGGAACAGGCTGAGCATGCCGAAGCTGATCGCGGCGGCGATCCAGTTGGCGACGGCGAAGTTGCGGTCCTCGAAGAGGGATAGCGGGACCAGCGGCTCGATCTGGAAGCGCTCCCAGATGATGAAGACCACGACCAGGAAGGCGCCGGCCCCGATGACCTCGGGGATGGTGAACACGGACGAGCCGATCTGGGCCCAGCTGTAGCGCTGGCCCTCGATGAGGCCGAAGACCACCGCGAAGAGGCCTGCCGTGGCGAGGATCACGCCGACGATGTCCCATCCGTGCCGGCGGCCGGGCCGCAGGTCGGGGATGATCACGAAGGTGGCGACCAGGGCGAAGATGCCGATGGGCACGTTGACGAAGAAGATCCAGCGCCAGTCGATGTAGGTGATGATCGCGCCGCCGAGCGTGGGTCCGGCAATGGTCGCCAGCCCCGCGACGGCGCCCCAGATGCCGAATGCGGCGCCGCGCCGCTCCGGCGGAAACAGGGATGCGATGATGGCCAGGGTCTGCGGGGTAAGAAGCGCGCCGCCGACGCCCTGCAGGATGCGGGCCAGGATCAGCTCGGTCGCGGTCTGCGATAGGCCGCAAAGGGCTGAGGCCACGGTGAACACGAACAGGCCGAGCGCGAAGAGGTTGCGCTGGCCGTAGAGGTCGCCCAGGCGACCGGCGGTGATCAGCAGTACGGCGTAGACCAGGATGTAGGCGTTGAGCACCCACAAGATTTGATCGAGCGTGGTGTTGAGGCCGGCGCTCATCGCCGGAATGGCCACGTTGACGATCGTGGTGTCCAAAAGAATCATGAAGAAGCCAGTGGTCAGCACCACGAGGACCAGCCACGGGTTAGTTCGCGCTTGAGCCATGTCTCCTCCTCAACGACTCATGGCCGGAGCCCATTCCGACCTTCCACTCCAGCTTGCCTTCGATGATTTCCCGCTCGATCTGACGCGCCCACGTGCGCTCGGCGTCCAGCAGCGCGATCTTGTGCTCGATCTCGACCAGGCCCAGGCGCGGGATGCCCTGCTTGATCAGCTCGTCCTCGACGTGCTGCAGCTTCGCGACCACGCTGTCGAGCACAGCCGCACGTTGTTCGAGATGGGCTGCCGCTTCGGCGGCCCCGAGGTGGTGCATGAACATCAGGCCGGCCGAGAAGCGCAGGTATTCGCGCTGGGGCTGCCTCAGCAGCTCGCCGACAGTGCGGATCAATACATCGCGCCCGGAATCGGTGAGCTGGTAGATCGTGCGCTCCGGCCGCCGGCCCTCCTTCTCGCGCTCCAGGGATTGGATCCAGCCGTTGCGCTCGAGGACGTCGACCGTGTGATAAAGGCTGCCGAAGTTGAGGCGGATGAACTCGTCGTGGTGGCGCATCTTCATCCGCGAGGCCATCTCGTATGGGTGCATGGGCCCCTCGTCGAGCAGCTCGAGGATCGAAAGCGCCAGAGGCGAGGAGAGCGGTTCACTGTCGATCTCAGACATATTCCAGATAGAGTATACCGCACCTGATATACATATTCCAAGTACTCGGTCCGGAGTGCCTTTACAGGCAGGGTTGCCGACCCGCCGACCGCGAAGTAGCCTGCCGGCAAGGTGCGAAGGCTGGGGGAGGGGCCAAGCGGGACAGGGAGGGCCCGCAGGGCAACCCGATGCGCGACCGGCGCGGCCCGGCGCCCGCAACCGCAGATCCGCGCCGGGGGTACTTAAGGTTGATGCATGCCGAGGTACGTGCCGGCACCCTGCCGATGAGCACGCCTCGAGAGGCGGCTGGGCTCCAGGCGGTCCAGCTGGTCCGGGCCGCCACCGGCGGTGACCTCGACGCGTTCGAAGAGCTCATCCGACGGATGCAGCGCCGCGTCTACGGCTTTTCGTTTCAGCACCTGCGCGACCTCGACGAGGCGCAGGACCTCACGCAGGAGATATTCGTCAAGCTCTACCGGAACCTCGATCGCTTCGACCAGGCCAGGCCTTTCGAGCCGTGGTTCTGGAAGCTGGCCGCCAACACCGCGATCAATTACCGACGCAAGCGTGTGCCGACGCCGACCGACCGGTCGGCGGACGACACCGCGGCGCCGCCCGCGCAAGCCCAGCACGACCCTGCCCTCGTAGACGCCCTCGCCGAGCTCGATCCGTCGTACCGCCTGCCGTTGCTGTTGCACTACTACGCCGACCTATCCCTCGAGCAGGTCGCAATGAGCCTCAACCTGACGATCCCGGCGATCAAGTCACGCCTCCACCGCGCGCGTGCCCTGTTGCGCAACGCGCTCGCCGAGTCGGCGGAGGCTCGATGACGTCGTCGGCGCAATCACAGCGGCCGGACGGCCTCGCGTGCGCGCGCGTGCGCGTCCTCATGGAGGCGTACGTCGACGGCGACCTCGCGACCACCGATCCGCCGCTGGCGGAAAGCGTCAAAGCACACCTCGCGTCGTGCGACGACTGCCGCCGGCAGCACGCTCAGGCGGTATCCCTGCCGTTCCGGCTGAAGGCGCTCACGTCTCCGGCTCCCCCCGACGCGCTGGTCAGCCGCGTCATGAACGCCGTCCGGCCCGCGCGCAACGCCTCGCGCAGCGCGTGGGCGCTGCTCATCCCGGAGGGCCTGCTGGTCGCCTTCATCGTGTGGTACCTCTCAGGCCTCGACGGGCTGGCCTCCGCCGCCAGCGGGACGCTGACCGACCTCCAGTCGCTGCTCAACTGGGGCGCGGGCGCGGCCGAGCTACCGGCCGTTCCGGTCGCGGATGTATTCCTGCTCATCGCCCTGATTGCGCTCGCCATCACGGCCGCCTACCACCTCGCCGTGCTGTCGCGACTCGACGGAGGCCCGCGGGCCTCCGGTCAGACGTTCCACGGGCGCCGCCGGGCTTGAGCGAGGAGGCGACTCCGTCCGGAACCGAGCCCGAGACCTCGGCCGCAGCCGGCGAGGTTCAAGGGCCGCCGGCTCGCTGGAGCGGCCGGTGGGTTTGGCCGTTCATCATCGCGGCCCTGGCGGTGATCGGCGTCCTCCTCGCCCTCGCCAACCTCGCGCTGAACAGCCCGTGGCTCGGTCCTCTTTCTGAAGCCGTCGTCGGACCCGCCGTCATCTCCAACCCGATCAGCCAGCGGATACCGGGATCGGACCGGTTCGAGCGCACGCGGGGCATTCAGGCGTTCACGTTTCGCTCACCGTTTCGGCCCCTCGGCCCGGTGAGCCCGCTGCAGGGACTCAGGGCGCTGCTCACCAACGGCGCCGCGCTCATCTTCGTCGCGCTCGCGATCCTCATGGTGTTTCCTGACCGGGCACGCGGCGCGGTGCAGCGGCTCGAAGACCGGCACGGCCCTGAAATCGCGCTCGTTGCGGGCGTGGCGACGCTGCTGCTGACGCTGGCCGCACTCCTGCTCCTTCGTTTCACTCTGATCTTCCTGGTCCTGATCCCGGTCCTGATCGCCGCCGCGGTCGCGGTCGCCATCTTCGGCATCGCCTGTATCGCCCTCGCGTTCGGCCGGCTGATGCAGCACCGCCTGGGCCTGGGTGCGACCCACCCGTTGGTCGCGTCGCTCGCGGGCGCGCTGGTCGTATTCGACCTCGCGGTCATTCCGTATGCGGGCCTGTTCGCACTGGCCGCGCTGACCATAGGGGGCCTCGGCATTGCGGTGGTCACACGATTCGGATCCGAGACCGGCTGGTCATTCGCCGGCCTCAAGTGGTGAGAAGGGAGCAGAGGTGACGAATTTCCTGAAGAACCCGCGCACGCTCGTGGCTGCGCTGGCAGCCATCGCGCTGGTGCTGAGCGGTTTGATCTATCGCGACATCTTCGTGCCGGGCAAGAACGCTGCCAGCTCGCTGAACCTCTACACGGTCGGCAGGCGGACCGTGACCGCGAGCGTCACCGGCACAGGCAACCTCGTGCCGATGACGCAGTCGAACGTCAACTTCCGGGTCAGCGGGATCCTGACCGAGGTCGACGTCAAGGTCGGCGATCAGGTGACTGCCGGCCAGGTGCTGGCGAGGATCGACTCCACGACCGAGCAGCAGGCCCTGGCCGCCGCGCAGGCGAATGTGCAGGTCGCGCAGGCCAACCTGCAGGCAGCGGAGACGCCTCTCACGGCTGCGCAGATCACGCAGCTGCAGAACGCATACAACACCGCCGTGCAGTCCTACAACGACACGGTCGCGCAGGTGGACCTCACTAACACGCAGGACGCGAACACAGTGACCGCGGACCAGAACCAGCTGAACGCGGATAAGCAGGCGCTTACCTTCAACGCCGCCTACCAGGCGGCCGAGCAGACACTCGCGACCGATCAAGCCGCGCTGACCGCGGCGATCGCGCAGTTCGACACGGACGGATGCAAGACGCAGACCTATCCGTACTCGGGCGTGTGCGCCACCGACTTCACCACGGTTTCCGGCGACCAGCTCGCCGTCAGCACCGAGCAGAACGCGATCAACACCATGGCGGCGGTGATGCTGGTCAACACCGATCAGTCCAGGCTCAACACCGATCTGGCCAAGCAGCAGGTGGACAAGGTCAACGGCCAGCACAGCGTCAACTCGGCCGCCGCCCAGGTCACCGGGGCGCGCGACCAGCTGAACACCCAGACCCAGTCGAAGCCCAACCAGGTCCTGGCGGCCCAGGCGCAGCTGGCCGCCGCCAACACCGCTGTGCAGACTGCCCAGCAGAACCTCACCGAGACCACGCTGACGGCGCCCATCGACGGGAACGTCAACTCGATCAACGGCGTCGTGGGCGAGTCGGTCGGGCCCGGACAGGGCAGCACCGCACAGGCTCCCGGCACCACCGCGCCGCTTCCGTCGACCACGAGCACCGCCACGAGCTTCATGGTCATCGGCAACGACAGCGCCATGCAGGTCATCGTTCCGTTCGCGGAGTCGGACGCCGCCCGCGTCGCGTTCAACCAGGACGTCTCGGTCACGTTCGACGCCGTCCCCAACCTCACCATCAGCGGCAAGGTCGTGGCGGTCGCCAGCTCGGCCACCGTGTCCAGCGGGGTCGTGAACTACTACGCGACCATCAGCCTGAACCAGGCCAACAAGAGCCTGAAGGAAGGCATGACCTCGAACGCGACGGTCGTGGTCAGCACCACCAGCAACGCGCTCACCGTGCCGAACCTGGCAATCACGCGCCTGGGCGGCCAGGCCTACGTGAATGTGTACGTACACGGCCAGTCGGTGCAGACGGCCATCGAGACCGGCGTGGTGGGCGACACTTACACAGAGGTCACAGGCGGCCTCAACGAAGGTGCTGAGGTGGTCATTCCCACCCTCAGGCTGCCGTCCGGCTCCGGCACCAGCAGGGGCACCGGAGGCGGTGTCCGCATCGGGGGCGGGGGCTAGCGCTTGATCCGCCTCGAGCAGGTGACCAAGACCTACCGCATGGGCAAGGTCGAGGTCCAGGCGCTGCGCGGGATCGACCTCGAGGTCGGCGAGGGCGAGTTCGTGGCGATCATGGGTGCCAGCGGTTCTGGCAAGTCGACGCTGATGAACATCATCGGCTGCCTCGACGTGCCGACCGCCGGCCGCTACCTGCTCGACGGCACCGATGTGGCGAAGCTGAACGACGACCAGCTCGCCACCATCAGGAACCGGAAGATCGGCTTCGTCTTTCAGTCGTTCAACCTGATCCCGCGCACCACGGCGCTGCACAACGTCGAGATGCCTCTCATCTATTCGGGAGCGCCGCGCCGGCGTGAGCGTTCGGTGGCCGCCCTGGCCGCGGTCGGCCTGGCGGACCGCGCCGGCCACAGCCCGACGGAGCTGTCCGGCGGCCAGCAGCAGCGAGCTGCGATCGCCCGGGCGCTGGTCACCGACCCTGCCATCCTTCTGGCGGACGAACCGACCGGCAACCTCGACAGCGCGTCGAGCGTCGAGATCATGAACCTGCTCACACGTCTCAACACAGAGCAACGCCGGACGATCGTGTTGATCACCCACGAGCGCGACGTCGCCGAGTTCGCCAGGCGCGTCGTGGAGCTGAAAGACGGCCTGATCCTCAGCGACCGGCGCAAGGCCGCATGAACGTCTACGAGGCGCTCCGGATCGCCTTCGGCGGCCTGCTCGCCAACCGGCTGCGCAGCAGCCTGACCATGCTCGGAATCCTGATCGGCGTGGCGGCCGTGATCCTACTGGTCGCGGTCGGCAACGGGGCGAGCGTTCAGATCAACAACCAGATCCGATCGCTTGGCGCCAACGTGATCTACGTCTATCCGGCCAACGCGAAGAGCACCGGCGGAGTCTCGCAAGGATTCGGCAGCAGCCAGACCCTGACGCAGGCCGACGTGAACGCCATCAACCTCCGGCAGCAGGACCCTGATGTCGTGGCCGCCATCCCGATCGCGCAGTCCGGCGGCGTGATCACCTACCAGAACCAGAACTATTTCGCGCCCACGACCGGCACGACGACGGATTTTCCGACCGTTCGCAACTACCAGGTCGCGGAAGGCGCCTTCTTCACCCAGGACGACGTCGCCGCCCAGCATCGGGTCGTCGTCATCGGCCCCACCGTTGCCGCCAACCTGTTCGGCACCACCGACCCGGTCGGCCAGACCATCAAGATCAGCCGCCAAAGCTTTCGCGTGATCGGCGTCTTCGCATCCAAGGGCGGCAGCGGGTTCGGTTCGCAGGACAACGTCGTGGTGGCGCCGATCACGAGCGTGTGGGCCTACCTGAGCGGCGCCCGGGGTGGCAAGAACGTCAGCCAGATCGTCGCGTCGGCGACTTCGGCGAGCACCGTCACCCAGGCCGAGACCGAGATCACGACCATCCTGCTCCAGCGTCATCAGATCTCGGATCCCAGCCAGGCGGACTTTCAGATCCAGAGCCAGCAGGACATCCTCAACCAGGCCAACTCGATCGCCACCGCGCTGACGCTCGTGCTGGGCGCGATCGCCGGCATCTCGCTGGTGGTCGGCGGGATCGGAATCATGAACATCATGCTGGTCACGGTCACCGAGCGGACCCGCGAGATCGGGATCCGCAAGGCGATCGGCGCCCGATGGCGCGACGTGCTCACGCAGTTCTTGATCGAGGCGATGGTGCTGAGCGGGCTGGGCGGCGCGCTTGGAATCGCCGTCGGCGCCGCCCTCGCAGCCGAGATCCCGCACATCCCAGCCGTGGCCAGCTCGGGCTTTCCAACGCCTGTGGTGTCCGTCCCCTCCGTGCTGCTCGCGTTCGGGGTGTCGGTCGGCATCGGCCTTTTCTTCGGCATCTATCCCGCCAACCGCGCCGCGCGGCTGCATCCAATCGAAGCGCTCAGACATGAATAGAGGAGCAAACCCATGAAGAACGCCGTCATCGCTTTGGTCGTGGTCGTTGGAATCCTGGGAGGGTTCTACGGCGGCTACAAGGTCGGCCAGAGCAGCGTGAGCGCCAACGGATCGACGTCGTCGAACAGCACTCGCGGCAGTGGCGGCGGGTCCACGCAGGGAGGCCGGAGCGCCCTAACCGCGGCGTGCCCAAGCCCGGGCGCGACGCCCGCGCCGGGTGCGCAAGCGTTCGCAAGGGGGACGATCACGAACCTGAGCGCGACCTCGATGACAGTCTCGAACACCGCGTGCGACGTGACGGTGAAGTTCACCACGACCACCATCGTGCAGAAGACAGTTGCGGCCTCGACTTCCGACCTGGCCGACAACCAGACCGTGACGATCACCGGCACGCGACAGGCCGACGGCTCGATCCTCGCCACCGCGATCTCGGTCGGCGGTGCGGTTTTCATCCGCGGGTCCGGCTCGAGCCCGGGCGCCGGAGGCTGAGCCAGAGGCGGTGCCCACCCGTCTTGTGTGGGCGCTGATCGCGGTGGTCGTCGGGCTGGCCGGCTGGCTGATGTTGATCCAGGGCGTGCTGGGACAGGTCGGCTACGTCGTTATCGGGATCGGCGTCGGGGTCGGGTGCGCTGTGATCGGCAGCCTTGCCCACGACGCGCTCGCCGGCCCCCGCGAGCGCTTATGAAAGCTCATGTATCGCCCAGCGCCTTCTCGAACCACGCCACGTCCCAGTAGCGGTCGAACTTCCTGCCCTGTTCGGTGTAGAGGCCTGCCCTTTTGAAGCCGAACTTCTCGTGCAGCGCGATCGAGGCCGGGTTCGGAAGCGAGATGCCCGCGTACGCGCGGTGCACGTCTTCGCCCTTCAGGGCGCTGAACAGCGCCGTATACAGCTTGGTCCCGATCCCCTGGCCCGTGGCCTCCGCATCCAGGTAGATGCTGGTCTCGACCGAAGTCTCGTAAGCGGCCTTCGTCCGGTAGCGGCTGCTCGAGGCATAGCCGATGACGGCGTCGCCGGCTGTGGCGACGATCACTCGATAACGTCCGGACGGCCCGTAGTGCGTGAACCAATCGCGCCGGGCCTCGATCGTCATCGGCTCCACGTCGAAGGTGTAGTGCGCGGTCCGGACGTACTCGTTGTAGACGTCGTTCAGGCCCTCGAGGTCCGCCTCGGTCGCGGGCCGGACCCTGGTTTCAGCCACGGCGGAAGTCTATGAAAAATCACGGGCGCGACAATTAGCAGGTGGACCGGATCCAGCTCCAGGGCATGGTGTTCAGCGGCCGTCACGGCGTGAGCGACGCCGAGCGGTCGCGCTCGCAGCGCTTCACCGTCGACATCGAGGTCGAGACGAGCACGGTCCGGCCGGGCAAGTCCGACCGCATTGCGGACGCCGTCGACTACCGGCGGCTGCACGCCATCGCCAAGAACGTCATCGTCGGAGAGTCCGCGCACCTGATCGAGGCGCTGGCCGAGCGCATCGCGGGCCAGGCCCTGAAGCAGCCCGGCGTGAAGGCGGTAACCGTCCGCGTGGCGAAGCAGCCGGCACGCATGCGTCCCATCGATGCGGCGGCGGTTCAGATCAGGCGGACCCGACGGTGACGATCGCCTATTTCGACTGTTTCGCAGGCATCTCCGGCGACATGACCCTGGGGGCGCTCATCGACGCGGGCGCGGACCGTGCTCTGCTCGACGCCACGGTGGAGGCACTGGGCCTAGACGCCGAGGTGCACATCGACGTCCATCGCGAGCAGCGTGGGCACGCCGGCGGCACCCGCGTGATCGTCAGCGAGAACGGGGAGACAAAGAGGAAGGTGGCCCAACTGCGGGCGGTCATCGACAGGGCCAATGTGCCCGATTCGGTCAAGCATCCGGCGCGCAAGGCTCTTGACCTGCTGGCGTCGGCGGAAGGGCGGCTGCACGACCGCGAACCCGACGAGGTCCACCTGCACGAGCTCGGCGGCGCAGACACGCTGGTCGACCTGGTCGGCGCTTTCTGGCTGCTCGAAAGCCTCGGCGTCACGCAGGTGTTCGCGTCGGCCCTCCCGGCGCCGCGCGGCCGCGCCGGCACCATGCCCCTGCCGGCGCCCGCGAGCGTGAGGGTGCTCGCGGGCACGGGAGCCGTCTTCGAGGAGTCGGGCGAGAGCCGCGAGCTCGTCACCCCGACGGGCGCGGCGATCCTCGCCGTGTCAGCCACGTTTCGACGTCCGGCCATCACGCTCGGCTCGATCGGCTATGGCGTAGGGTCGCGCGAAACGCCCGGCAACGTGCTGGCCGTGTGGGTCGGCGAAGAGGCTTCAGTCGAGTCGGGCGTCACCGTGATCGAGACCAACATCGACGACATGGCGCCAAACCTGGTGGCCGCGCTCGCCGAGGATCTCATGTCGGCGGGCGCGGTGGACGTGACCGTCACGCCGGCGCTGATGAAGAAAGGACGCATGGGCCACCTCGTGTCGGTGATGTCCCCGCCGGACCTCGTGGCCCGGCTGACGGACCACCTGCTCCGCCACAGCACGACCCTTGGCGTCCGCCTGACGCCGGTGCAGCGCGTGATCGCGCAGCGACGGATCGTCGAGGTCGATACGCCGCTGGGCAGGGTCGCGGTCAAGGTCAAAGAGCTCGGTGGTCGCGCGGTGGATGCCACGCCTGAGTACGAGGACTGCCGCCGGATCGCCCGCGAGCACGGTCTCGACCTGCGCGACGTGATGCGAATTGCGTCCGAATCCGCGCGAACGGAGCTGGGACTGAGGTAGCGGCACTCCGGCCGCCTCGCGCGTTTCTAAATAGATATGGGCACAGTATTGGCGGTCGTCGTCGTCTTCCTGATCCTGCTGCTGATAGCCCAGTCCGCGGGCTACTACCGGAGGCGCTGGAGCCTCGCCGGCAGCGAGGTCGGCGGGTCGGACAGCGTCGCCACCTCCGCGGCGATCGGTGCGGGCGCCGGCCTGGCCGTGCTGCTCCTGCTCCTGTTGCTGTACGTGGGCCTCACGCGGTGGGCATGGCTCGGACCCCTCTCGACCGGCAGCGCGCCTCTCCCTACGCCGGCGCCGATCGCGAGCCCCGCCAATCCGGTCGTGGGCGCATCCCCTGCAGCGATGCCGTCGCCGAGCGCGAAACCAACCCCTTAGACCTCTCCACGTCGCGTCGAGGCTTGCCGCGACAATTGCGGCATGACCGCGCGTGTGCTCGACGGGAAGGCGGTCGCGGCCGAGATCTTCGAACACGTCGCCGCCCAGGTGGCGGCGCGTGTCGCGAAAGGCCAGCCGCGGCCTGCGCTCGCCACCATCCTGGTGGGCGACGATCCTGCGTCGGCCATCTACGTGCGCACGAAGCAGAAGAACGCAGCACACGCCGGCATCGAGACCCGCGACCATCGCCTGCCCTCCACCACCACGACCGAAGAGCTTGTCGACCTGGTGTCTGCACTCAACGGCGACGATAGCGTCAGCGGCGTCCTCATCCAGCAGCCCGTGCCCGCACAGATAGATATGACGCGCGTGATCTCTGCGCTCGACCCGGTCAAGGACGTAGACGGCTTTCACCCGGTCAACGCGGGTCTGCTCGCGCTTGGCTTGCCGGGCGCGGTCGAGCCGTGCACGCCGGCGGGAATCGTTGAGCTGCTCGAGCACTCCGGGGTCGCGATCTCGGGTGCGAACGCGGTGGTGGTCGGTCGCAGCAACCTGGTCGGCAAGCCGGTCGCCCTGCTGCTGCTGCGGCGCAATGCGACCGTCACCATCTGCCACACGCGCACCAAAGACCTCGCCGCCCACACGCGTGAGGCCGACATCCTCGTGGCGGCGGCGGGCAGGCTCGGGCTGATCAAGAAGGAGATGGTCAAGCCAGGCGCCGCGGTCGTCGACGTGGGCGCGAATTGGGTCGACGGCAAGCAGGTCGGCGACCTTGGCCCCGGGGTCGATGAGGTGGCCGGCTGGCTCACGCCGAACCCCGGCGGCGTCGGGCCGATGACCCGGGCGATGCTGATCAAGAACACCTACGCGGCAGAGGCGCGACGGCGCCCGTAGCTCCCCGATGACCTACCAGGAAACCCTCGCCTATATGTCGCGTTCGGGCCGGTTCGCGATGAAGCTCGGCACCGAGCGGACGCGCGCGATCCTCGACCGACTCGGCTCAGTCGACCGCGGCCTAAAGGGAGTGCTGATCGCCGGCACGAACGGCAAGGGGTCGACTGGCGCCTGCGTCACCTCGATCCTTCGCGAGGCCGGCCGGCACGTGGGCTTCATGCCCAAGCCGCACCTCATCTCTTACACGGAGCGCATCGAGCTCGATGGCGCATCCGTCAGCGAGGCGGAGTTCGTAGAGGCGTTCGCGCGCATCAAGCCCGCGCTCGACGCGGTGGCGGCCGAGATGGGACAGGCCACCGAGTTCGAGATGCTCACCGCCATGGCCGTCGCCTACCTCGCGCCCCGGGTCGACGAGCTGGTGTGCGAGGTGGGGCTCGGGGGCAGGCTCGACGCGACCAATGTTCTCGACCTCGGCGTCGCGGTCATCACCAACGTCGATCTCGACCACCAGAAATATCTCGGCGACACCATCGAGCAGATCGCCAACGAGAAGGCGGCCATCATCAAGCCGGGCAACAGGGTGATCACGGGCTGCGAAGGCGTGGCGCTGGCAGTGGTCGAAGAGCACGCGGCCCGCGCCGGCGCGGAGCTGTGGCGGCTCGGCCACGAGATCACGCTCGAGTCGATGTCGAGGGGCTGGGACGGCCACGTGATGAGCATTCGCGGACCAGGCTTCGCCTTCGACGACCTCGAGCTGGCGCTGGTCGGCAACTATCAGCCGGCCAACGCCGCCCTCGCCGTGGCAAGCGCGCATACGCTGGGGCACGCGTCAGACGACGCCGTCCGCAGAGGGCTGGCGAGAGTCGCGTGGCCTGGCCGGCTGCAGGTCGTGTCCGAGCGGCCGCGGGTCATCCTGGACGGCGGGCACAACCCGGCCGCCATGACCAAGGCGGGCGCATCGCTCCGCGCGCTGATCGGCGACGAGAGGCTGGTGGCGCTCTTCGCGATGCTCAGCGAGCGGGACCCGCATCAGCTCCTGTCCGCCCTGCGCACGCTGGCACCGGATGCGGTGGTGTTCACCGAGGCCGCAAGCGCGGCCGGACACGCGGTGAATCCGGTTCAGCTTGCCTCCGTGTACGGCCCCGGCGCTGAAGCGATCGCCCACGCGGAGGCGGCGCTCGCGCGCGCCAGGAGCCTGGCCGGTCCCGACGGGAACGTCCTCGTCTGCGGCTCGCTCTACCTGGTCGGCGAGGTCCTCGCGCTGGCCCGGCAGGCGACGAAGCGCGGTTAGGCTAGCCCGAATGCAGCCGAGCAGCGAGCAGGCCTTCTATCGCGGCAGCGATCGCATCGTCGGAGGCGTGTGCTCAGGCCTG